>Ga0207422_1001247_pt1 | contig 54364 bp, 49 predicted proteins | sample MarCyaLeptolynsp_FD_187757 | JGI IMG/M metagenome (GOLD analysis project Ga0207422, IMG submission 187757) | Marine cyanobacterial communities from Panama - species 1 Leptolyngbya sp. (SPAdes) | ecosystem: Environmental > Aquatic > Marine > Unclassified | place: Panama: Panama City | collected... | reverse complement strand
CAGTAATTGGTATTTGGTTCACCGCATTGGGAATCAGCACCATGGCATTCAACCTGAATGGTTTCAACTTCAACCAGAGTGTAATTGACTCACAAGGAAGAGTAGTAGGAACCTGGGCAGATGTACTCAACCGTGCCAACCTAGGATTTGAAGTAATGCACGAGCGTAATGCTCACAACTTCCCCTTAGATTTGGCAGCAGGTGAGGCAGCTCCCGTTGCTCTACAAGCTCCTGCTATCAATGGCTAAGAGTAAATAAGGTTGAAGAGCACAAGCAATAATTCAATCTTTTTACTAAACTAGTCACCAGCGCCCTCCTTTCCAGGAGGGCGCTTTTTTTTGGAAGAGTAGGGGCGAATGCCATTCGCCCCTACAGGATTTACGTACCTTCTTTTTCACCACACCCCACACCCCACACCCTACACCCCACTTTCCCTTACCCCAATTAAAGTAAATGCAGCCCAATCTTTAGGGTTAGGGTATTGCTGCTTAGTTGTTAACATTGCTTGTCGCAGAGCTTGGGCTTTATCACCAGTCAACTGCCAATTGAGGTAAAATTCTTGCATCAATTGAGCTGTGGGAGCGTCTGGAACTGACCAGAGGGAGACAATGATATTGGGAACACCTGCTGCTATCAAGGAGCGAGACAGTCCAATAACACCATCCCCCGTAATCTCACCCTGTCCTGTGTCACAAGCACTCAGCACTACTAATTCAGCAGAGAGTTTCATCTCAAAAATTTCCCCAGCAGAAAGCAAACCATCATCTTTTTCACTGGGAGTAAGGGCGATGGCTCCTGGTATGCCATAGCCAAAATCATCGAGTAGTCCATGAGTAGCTAGGTGAATAATTCGGGCGGAATTCATCTTTTGCTTGAGAGCAGTTTCGGTAGCTTGGTTACCAGTCAAGGCTGAGGTTTTCAGTAATTGAGCAATAGCATTAGCTTCAATTTGAGCACCAGGAAGAGGCAGTAACTGCCTTGGTGGAATGCCGACACTGGGCATGGTGGGATTACCAACGACTAGGACATCTTGACTTGATACCTGCTGCTGTTGTTTTTGGGCGAATTGCAATACCTGAATGGCAGGAGCAGTGAGGATGGTATGTTTTTCTATCAGGTATTGACCAGAAGTGTCAACGAGGGCAGGGAAGGGTACTAAGAACAATTGTTGATGAGGAATAAAGATTACCCGTTCCTGAGGATTAGTAGGCAGAAATTCGGAGATTGGAGAGATTAAAATTTGATAAAGTTGTCCCAAACCTTGACTGAAAAAGGATCTTGATACTATAGCGATCGAGCCGCGACTCCTGACACCGATAGATCTTCGACTATTGTTAACGAGGTTTTCTAATAAGGTATCTGGTGGGAAGTTAACTTTCTTAAAAGCTACTTTACCACTGGGTTTGATTACCCAAATTAAGAGTGTCTGTTCAATAACTGAATACTCAACCAAGGTGGCATTTTCTTGTGAGGCTATTTTTTTGATTTGCTCGATAGTTGGCGGTTTGATTGCTGGTTGATAGTCGGGAATATTTGCTAACCTTTTAGCTAATAATTCTGTTAACGCCCTGGCTCTACCTCTTTCAGCAATCTCCAGCGCTGTTTCTATTTGATTTTGGGCAAGTAGAGCTTCTTGCAAATAACCATAAGTCTCTGCTCGCTTGTCGAATAGTGACACTCGCTCTTGATCGCTGAGTCCAGGGCGTAGGGATTCCCAAGCCTGAATCGCAGCAAACAATTTCTCAGTTGCAGCACTTAACTCACCAGATTTAAGCAGAGTCAAACCCATACGCTCAAAAATTCTTGCCACCCAAACTGGATTATCTTGCTTACGGCTAATAGCTAAGGATTGCTCTAAAAACTCCAGCGCCTTTTGATACTGGCCCTGATTAAGGTAAATACCAGCAATACTGTAGATACTTATCCCTTCTCTTTGACGATTACCCAGTTCTTGTTCAATTTTCCGGGATGCCTCCAAAAACTCTAGTGCTTGGGAATATTGCTGCTGTTGAGAGTAAACTAAGCCGATGTTGCTCAAGGTAATGGCTTCTTGTTGGCGATTCCCAGTTGCGCGACTAATCCCTAAAGCTCGCCCATAAAACTCTAGTGCCTTTGATTGCTGATCTAGATAGGCATAAGCATCCCCTAGGTTGTGAGAGAGCACTGCTTCAACATCCAGCTGGAAATTTTCTTGCAAAATCTCCCAGGCTTGCAATAGGGATACTAGTGCTTCTTCATACTGTCCTATTTGGTTATAAAGCAAAGCTCTATTGTTGAGGATTAGTATTTCTTCATGGCGATTGCTCAGTTCTCGGTTAATTGCCAAGGCTTGCTCATAAGACTCCAAAGAGCGTTTATACTCACCAACTTGCTCGTACATTAAGCCTAGCCAATTGAGGCTATTTCCCTGCTTTTGGTGGTTGCCCAGTTCTTGGTAAATGATCAAAGCTTGCTCATAGGACTCCGCTGCCTGTTGATATTGGCTCAGTTGGTTGTAACTCTCCCCCATCTTATAGAGGATGTCCCCTTCCTTTTGGCGTATGGTTATCCGAACATCGTCAGACGGCAGAGGCATCTCTCTGACAATAGCTAAAGCTTCCTCAAATGTTTCCAAGGCTTGTTGAAACTGACCTTGATTGTAAAATTCTATTGCCTGTTGATTTATTTGCTCAGCTTCGAGCAACTGTTCTGGTTCTAGAGATTTGGGAGAGGTTTGTCCAACAGTTGATTCAGGAACCAGCATTAGTAACCAGATAACCAAGATGGTTGCTGCGAACCAAGCAAGCCATCGCCTCAGTAATAGTTTTCGCCGGGTGAACGAAATATGAGGTGGGATTTCAATTCTCCGCGTCCCCGCATCTCCGCGTCTCCGCGTCTGTTTGTCATTCCCCCCACCCTTTTTTTCGCTCACCCGTTTTCGCCTCATCACCTGTTACCTCAATGGTCCCCTCTTTACTCCCTTTATCTTCTTTTGTTTAACGACCAATGACTAATAATCAATAACCAATAACCAATTTTCAACATTTTGCAAAAATAACCGGAATTTCCCTGACTAAGGAAGAATTAGAATATATAGCCCTGTAATGGGTAACCCGTAACAATAGACATTCTGGATGTACTGCAAGTTCCTTGAACGACTGATTTGAGGGAATTTAGCCGCTTGTGAGTCATAAATAGGAGACATTACAGACATAACCAGAATAGCCTGTTAGGCTGGGTGATAAGTTGGGAACTTTGAAAAGAGGTTCACCAAAGTGCAAACAATTGAGGTAGCCAATAGTTGACGAAAAAAGTATGAAGTTTTGGTGCATTCTCAATAATGTTCCGCTAAGCTGTTGCCTAAATGAGCATGCCCATAGCGGAAAAATTTTTTTTGTTCAGGGAAAAGATAACCCTCTGCATTTAGTCAGTGGTTTTGGTATTTTCTACACTTGAGTCTACTTTTTGGTAAGGCAATCAGGCGCACAACCTTCATATCCATTTTTGTAATCAAACTCTTGGTAAGTTTAAGCTTATCTCTCGACAAATTTACTTTGTTCACAAAAAAGTCTTATGCAATCATCTAAGGTAGTCAATCCCATTGTTTTAGGTGTAGTTGCCTTCGTTGTCAGTTCTATATTTGGTTCCGTATTGAAACAAGACAAGGCATTACTAAATGGTGCAATTACTGGTGTTGCTACTGGCGTTGCTACTGGTGCAGCAGCAGCATTTGTAGACCAACAGCGCAGTAATCGAGAAAAGCGCCACAAAAACTCGCTGCTTAACCAGATTCAAGAGTTGGAAGGACAACAAACAAAGCTGTCTGAGTCCCTATCTACTACAACAGCTGCTAAAGAAAAAGTACAAGGCAATGTCAATACCTTAACAGCAGAACAAAGTCAGTTACAAAGCCAAGTCTCTGAACTCAATCAGCAACTTGCAGGACTCAACCATCAAAAAGAAGAACTACAGAGACTAGAAAGCAAAAAAAGTACTCTACAAACAGAACTTGAGCAGCTAAAAACTCAATTTGCCGAGCAGCTTCAGCAAAAACAGGAGCTAGATCAAGAAAAACAGGAGCTAGATCAAGAAATTGCTACTCTTAAAGAAACTGAGCACCAGATCACACAGCAATCAGATAGTCTACAAAGTCATGTTCAGGCTCTTTTAGATCAACAACTTGAACTCAATGAGCTGCAAGGCCAAATTTCAGCTAAACAGCATCAACAAGAGCAACTCCAGCAAGAGTTAGGAACTCTGGAAAGTCACAAATATCAACTACAAACTGACTCAGACAACCTGCAAACTCACATTCAAGAGCTTGAACAACAACAAGCTCAGCTCAATGAGTCTTTAGCAGCACCAATAGCTGAAAAACAGAACCTAGAAACTAGCCTCAATTCCTTACGTACCGACTTAGAGCAACTGCAAAACCAACTTACACAGCAACAGCATGATAAAGAAGCTATTGCTCAGGAACTAACAGCTCTGAGGGCACAAAAAGATCAGCTCAACCTAGACTCCAATAACTTACAAGCTCAGATTCAAATCCTAACAGAGCAGCAGGAATCCCTATCTACTGTAGAGGTACACAAGCAGCAACTTGAAGCTCAGCAGGCTTCCCTCAATAAGGAACTTGAGCAGCTGCAACTTCAAGTTTCTGAAAAACAAGGCAACAAGGAGCAGTTAGAGCAGGAGCTAGCTACCTTCCAACAGCAAAAGCAGCAGCTAGCAGTAGAACTATCTGAGTTACAAACTCAACTAACTCAGCCTCAGCAGCAAAAGCAGCAATTAGAACAGGAGCTAGCTACCTTCCAACAACAAAAGCAGCAGCTAGCAGTAGAACTATCTGAGTTACAAACTCAACTAACTCAACCTCAGCAGCAAAAGCAGCAATTAGAACAGGAGCTAGCTACCTTCCAACAACAAAAACAACAGCTAGCAGTAGAACTGTCTGAGTTACAAACTCAACTAACTCAGCCTCAACAGCAAAAGCAGCAATTAGAGCAGGAGCTAGCTACTTTCCAACAGCAAAAGCAACAACTAGAAGCACAACTGTCTGAGCTACAAATTCAACCTCAACAGCAAAAGCAGCAGTTAGAGCAGGAGTTAACTACTCTCCAACAACAAAAGCAACAACTAGAAGCGCGACTAGAAGTACTTGCTCAAGAAGTAAATCAGTTTGAGGAGCAAAGAAGACAACTAGAAGAAACCTTAGGGAAGTCTTCTGTCTCAACGCAAGCAACTCCAGATTTGGAGCAAGCAACTCCAGATTTTGAACCTTTTACACAAGAATTACTACCCGATGAAGAGTTACCACCTGAATGGGCTGCTTTTGCAGCGTTGCAGGATGAATTTGAAAATTCAGATGAGATGCAGACAGGGGAATTAGCCCCAGAATGGGCTGGTATGAAGGTGCAACAGTATGAAAATTCTGAATCGGAAGAGGATTTAGCATCTGTATGGACTGAATTCATCTTGGCACTGCCAAAACATCAGTTGGAAATGCTTAAAGTCATTACTCAAGAAGATGCTCCAACTACCAGGATCAGCAGCATTGCTCATGCCAATAACACAACGTCTGAAGAATTGATTCAGGTGATCAATGAAAGGGCACAAAGTGCTATTGGTAATGTGATTATTGAATCTGGAGCTACTTCTCCTGCTATTGCAAATGAGGAATATTCAACAATACTTGAGCAGATTTTTGAGGTGATCGAATATATGGAGCAATAGGAGACTTCCAACGGTAGGGATGAGGGAAAAAAGGGATGGAGAGTGTGGGAGGTGTGGGGAGATGGGGAACAAAGAAGAACTAATGATTTTTTTGATACTTAGGCTATAAATCCCACCCTTTTTTTCTTTCATCCATTCCCACCCTACAACATCTAGTATTCAGAGCTATTTTTGAGGAAAACTAATCCACTGTATAACTGAAATGCTGGATCCCAAGGTGTTTGTTCCAAGCGAGATAAGTTGATGTAAGACGGCAGGTGTCCCAGCATATCTGGGTAATCGATCGCTGTGTTAGCAAAAGTAGTAAAATCTGACCAAGCTGGGAGTTGAGGTAGTTTACGGTTAAGGAAATCTAGCAAGCTATTCCATTTGCTTCTAGTGGTTCCTTGCTTAAGAGAATGTTCTTGTAATCCTTGTTGAGGAGAGCTCGACTGTAGTGAGGCAAGAACAATTCCCTGTTGAAATTGATAGTTGCGATCGCATAGGCGAATGATACTGTTTCTGGAGGACAAGTGTAAGTCACAAAAGTTTGCGTAGTCCAAGGTTTTCGTTTTACGCTGTAATTTACGGCGTACATCCATATCCACAACTTCTTCAAACAGCGGCAGTACTCCTTCCACTTTTTGACTCACTTCGGACCAATTAAAAGTTAGGGAGCCCAATTGTTGTTCCAAGTTATGGCAAACAACAGTAGCTCCTTCGTAACTGATTTGAGAAAAATAATTAACGCTAAAAACATTAATTTTCCGAATATCCACTAGAGCTGCACAAAAGCAGGGAATCTCTGCTTGGCGCAGCGACGAAGCATAAAATTCTAATTCTCCTATAGCTCCTGTACGATACAGACGCCAACCCCTACTAGGTAGTTGTAAGCGAGCACTATAAGCATCAAGCTGCATAATTTGGGCAAATTTTTGTGCAGCAGTTTGTTTCACTTCTGAAGAGACAGCTTCTAGCACAAAAACCCCTAGTTCTTTACTGCCTGGAGTAGCAGTTGCCTGAGCAAGAGCTTGCTCTCGTCGTTCTTTTTCCATTGCTTCCAAGCGCCCTAATCCCTGACGTGCTTGGGACATAATCTTAGGATTAGTTGTACTTTTGAGTAACTGTCGGTAGTTGTCTTCAGCTGCTTCTAACTTGCCAGTTTCCTCGTATAGGCGTCCCAGATAAAGCCTCACCCAAGGGTTATTTGGTTCCTGCTGCAATAGCTGTTTGAGTAATCGAGTAGCTGTTTTATAGTCCTTGCGTTTAAAAGCACCCGCAACTTGGTCAATCATTATTTTTGTTATTTGTTATTTGTTATTTGTTGTTTGTTGTTTGTTAAATGAAAATCAATCTCTCCTGACTTATGACTCCTGACTCCTGACTCCTATTTTCAACTCAGAAGCTACTAAGGACATAGCCACAATAGGAGCAGTAACAGCTCGGAGGATGCGACATCCCAAGGAAACAGGTTGGAAACCCACTGTAGTAGCTTGCTCTACCTCGGCAGCTGTCCAACCACCTTCAGGTCCAGTAGCAATTACTATTGATGGGGGTTGATGGTTGTAAGTTTGAGGAGTCTCCCATAGTAATCCTTTGTCTAATAAACAATTTAGTAGATGAGGAGCGTCACCGCGAGCTACACAGATATAGCGATGAGCGCTTAAGTTGTTAGTCAGTTGAATACCAGTGGTAAAGTCAACCGGTTCGAGAACTGTTGGTACTACTTGACGCTCCGATTGTTCAGCCGCTTCTTGAGTAAGACGTCGCCAACGTTCGAGTTTTCGGTGACTGGGATTGAGTAAAGCGCGATCGCTCCTCAAGGGCATAATGGTAGCTACACCCAACTCTGTTGCCTGAGATACTATCTGTTCAAAGCCACTTCCCTTAGGCATACCAACCATCAAAGTCACCTCTAAGCGCAACTCAGTCTCAACACAGAGAGATTCGATAATTTTAGCTTGACTCAGACTGACTGCTAACTCACACAGCCAGGAGCTACCTTCTCCATCCATAGCAATAAAGCCATCTCCACTACCCAATCGCAATACTCGCACCAGGTAGTGCTGTTGTGCATCAGTCAGCAAAATCTGCCATTCTTGTCGTTGTGCTGGTGCAATAACCAATCTTTGTAGGTGAGCCAAATTATACCCGCATTTCTCATTTTGGTAAGGTACTTTCGTTCTTGGTTTTTGGGAATGGGGAATAGGAAATAGGGAATAGGATCATCAAAATTGGATGTACCTCACGAACGCATCAGATAGTTTTGACTCCTACAGGCTCTCATGAAATCTTACCTGCATCCAAATTTTTTAGGGCAGATTCTAGATCATTGGTTAGCTGTTGAGCATTTCTTTTTGCTGAGTTGCTCAAATAATCTGTCACCTTTAAAGGACCACCAATATTAACTGTCACATCACAACCCCTATGAGCTGTAAGGTTGCTGTAACGAATACTGATGGGTACAATTTTTAACCCAAGCTCTGGTTCACTTGATTCAGTTTGTAGAGCAATACGAGCCATGCCAGGCTTGAGAGGGTGAAGCTTACCATCTCGGAAGATATTGCCTTCAGGAAACATAACCAAGGCTTCACCATTGCGCAATAGTTCAACAGTGTGACGGATACTACTAATTCCTGGACGTCTAGTATTAACAGGAAATCCTCCCATACGCTTAACAAACCAGCCTTGTAGTCCCGTACATTCATCTGCCGAAACCATAAACCGCAAATCACGTCCAGTAATTGGTTTTCCAGCAGCATAAGGTATAACTAAAGCATCCCAGCGAGAACGATGGTTAGGAGCTAAGATAATCGGACCAGTCCTCGGTATATTCTCATCTCCTGTTACTTTCAATTTATTAAAGTACAAAGGCATGACAATACGACGAGCCAATGGATAGAGAATGGAAGCTAACCAAGGGCTGACAGAGGAATTAACAGGAGCTACTTTTGTTGGAATTGACCTATCCAGGGTTTGTTTTACTGGAGTTATCATTGCTTGGGTTTGTTCGCGAGTGTTGAGCTGCATCATCAGAGATTAATTTTTTTGTCGCATGTTAATCTACATCCTTACCTTAGGTGCAATTACTAACTCTTGTCTTAAAGTAAAGGGACACTTCTCCCAGTGTCATTATTGAGAATGGGGAATCTGACTTTTCACGGCATCTTTAGCGTGGAGGCTGGGTGTGGGGTGTGGGGTATAGAACCCATTTGATATCTTTTTAAGCAGTAGCTAGCCGGATGAGCATCAGTCGAACAAAACACAGACTAATCTTGGTATTAGCATGGTCAAGTGTTCTTTCAAAATTCTTAACCAAACTTTTGCATCTTTCCATCCACGAATTGGTTCTTTCGATTACCCACCGTGCTTTGACTGGCACAAAACCACTTTTCCCTTCTTTTTCCTTCTGAGCTTTGGATGGTTTAGGCGATCGCTTGAATCTAATTTTGGTCATAATCTGAGGATAAATTTTCTCTAATTCCTGTGTCAGCTTTTCTGGGTGATATCCGTGGTCGAGCAAGATGGTAATCTTGGGAATATTGACAGGCTTGGATTTGAAGTAGTCGATGTTTTGTGACAACATTTCAATTAAGCCCACATCATCCGATACTGAAGCTTTCGTACAATGATTAAAAAAGGGGAAGCCCAAAGTATCTACTGCTAGATGTCTTTTGATGCCATTGGTAGCTTTGTAAAAACAAAATCCTTTAGAGGAGACACTAGCATTACAAGTGTTTTTCACTGCTTGGGAGTCAATGATGATTAGGGTTGTCCATTGCCCTTTTTTTTTACTTGCTCACGCACTCGACGATGTAGGGTATCCCGAATTTCTTCCATGATTCCTTGTTCTCGCCACTGTTTGTAATACCAAAATACTGTGGAATAAGGTGGTAAATCTCTGGGTAAATCGCACCAATTACAGCCATTCTTAAGTTGATACAAGATGCCATCCAAAATCTGCCTTTTACTCCACTTTGGTGGTCTAGTTTGCTTTTTTTTAGGCAACAGGGGCTCAATTATTCCCCATTCTGGATCTGTCAAACTGCTGGAGTACGGCATTTTTTACCTATTTTACTCTATCCAAGAGATCTCAAATGGGTTCTATAAGATAGGGCTCGTCGGAATTTATACCAAACTGTAGTGTGAGCATCTTGCTCGCTGTTGCGGTGCGTTATGCTCCACTTTGTTACGCTAACACACCCTACCAGAGCTGGCGATCGCACTGAAAGAGATAATTACTGATAGGTAATCATACTGAAATGCGATCGCACGATTTTTATTTTTCCACACTTGCTTAATACAAAAGAGCTAATCTCTCTAAGAAGATTAGCTTTGACTCTTGGATTTGTTTCTATTAATTAGTCAATTAGTGTCCCCAGCGAGTGGGTACTCAAAGTTGCCACGCCCTCAGAAGCAGCGACTATCTGCGTTTCCATTCAATTAGTTTCCCTAGCGAGTGGGGACGAAGAAGATGAGATTACACTGACTGACTCTTTAGCTGTTGTTTTCATTTAATTAGTTTCCCCAGCGAGTGGGGAAGCCTTAATTTTAAACCTCTGTCCAGTAAGGCGTCCAGAGGCGGTTTGCGAGGTTCAGAGTTTTGTTAGTACAAAAGCCTAAAGGCACCCCTGAAAAAAACGCTAAAAGCCTTACAGGACAAGGCGGCGTTAGCGAAGCGGGACGTTAGTCCAGTTCAGAACCAAAGAATAGGCATTTCAGCTATTTTTCCTGAACTTCGCAGAACGTTGATACAAAATTTAGATAATTGTACTTCCAGGTAGCTCAGTTATAGGTGGACCAACACTCCAAGTTTCCACCTGTCCTAGGGTATGCCGTGATAAAGGATAAAACCTCACACTATTTTCAGATAATTTGACCCATTGCCTAAGCCTTTTGAGTAGTTCATCACATTTTGTTTGACTCAGCAAGCGATCGCAAACCACATCACAAATGTCCTTGGGCTAATGGCTTTTCTCTACTTCTAAACCTAATATCCAGCAGCTTCTGGTGTTTTCCTAACACCCAACACCTTACAGGCGGCACACTTTTCGTATTATAAAGTAATAATACCAAAAAATAAGGACCAACGCAACCAACCTACCGAAAAGTGAGATTCATCTACACACCTCGCTAAATCGCTTACTAATTCTAAATTCTGCATTCTAAATTCTAAATTCTTCTCCCACACTCACCCCAAATAACGTGCAGCCAAAGCTTCAGCCTCTTGGCGGTGTTTAGTAACCAGTTCCTCTGGAGCAAGAACTTGGGCAGTGCTCATGTGGCGGTAAACCCAGCGGCTGAATTCGTGGAAGGAACGTTGGGGCAGTTTAACCTGGTAATCTACGTAAGCGTAGTCGCCGTTACTCTCTTCGGGACCAAGGCACAATTTTTGACTGGGGTGACGGTGGTTTCCCTCCACAATAAAGTGGGTTGAAGGGGGGAAAAATCGCACCTTGACCGGTTGTGGGAGTAATTTACCCTGCCGTTCAAGTTGTTGTTCTTCAGGGGTTCCCAGGAAAATGCCCCAGCCTGTCTTAAGCAATTTTTGTGCTAATTTGAGACTTTCGAGCTGGGCGGCTTGTCCTCTTCCTGATTGTTGTAGAATCTGATAGTGGTTTTTGAAACGGTCTAGACGTTCCACTTCTAAGTGCTGGATTTGGTTGGGTTGGTATAAATGGGGAGTTTGTGCTTCTTCATAAAGCAGATACCAGGCTATATCATGGTAGAACAGCTGCAAGGGGTAGATTTTCAAGTAGCCAGTTTGCTGTTGGTGGGGTTCTTGGTAGCGGTACAATTCGATTAACTGTCCTGTTGCGATCGCAGTTTCTAATATATCCAGGGATTGAAACAGGGTTTGGCGGAATTTACCCTTAGCTCTCATCTCTTCGGGATCTGTGTAGATAATGGGGCGATTCAGATAGGCACGAACCGGGTAAAAGAAATCGCCGTTAGTTTCCCAATCTAAACCCCTCAGCCGCTGTTTGAGTGCCTGGGAAATTTGCCGAATTTGAGGATCTCCTTGGTAGAGAGCCTGGGAGTGCAGAGCATTGAAAGCGACTTTTAGTTCTTCTCGACTCATAACACCAGTACCGAGGTAGTAACCCCAGCGGTACATACGACGGTCTAGAATGTGATAATCTCGCAGGGTTTGTAGGTCTTTGCGAATGGTAGCAAGGGCGGGATAGTCTGGTGGTAGCACAATGTCTAGAGATTGAGCTAACTGGCGCATTTGAATTTGTAAGGGTTCCAAGGCATTATGGTGCTGGGTTTTGTCTGACTTTTCTACAGAGTCAGGATTACCGATGCCGGGGTACTGGATGAGAGTGGCAATCAGTAGTAGAATCCTCTCAAAGGAAAGGCGATCGGCATAGGGGTGGAGTTGGGGTTTTTTGGCCATCGGGAATGAGTGAATTTAGAATTTAGAATTTAGAATTTAGAAAAAAATAATCACAACTTTACGACTTGCAATTACCATTGTTTATGAAATTGCCAAATGGCGATCACACTATCATTCCAATAGAAAAGTTGATTGGTTATTGCTTGAACCTTGAACACTAAGGCTATAAATCCCACGAAAATTTCACCTCACCCTAAAAAGTCCCCACTCGCTGGGGACACTAATCGAATGGAAACTGCATTTGTTCGCAGATTTGCTCATTAGCGATCGCATTTTCTAAGAGACGCTACACTAAAGGCTTTACGACACCAGCTTGTGTTGAGGGTAATGTTTTGCAGGTTAGTTGCATTGTTCATTATTTTTTGATATTATTTTTTTTATAATGGGCAAAGTGTGGGCCCATATATAAAGCCCTACAACGTTCGCGCAGCGTTCTCCGCAGGAGACAGTCAAATATTATCACCGTTCCCTGTTCCCTACTTCCTATTGCCTATTGCCTTCTTTCTCAAGAAAAGATCAAAGTAACTCAACCCCAAGAACAAGCAAGTACTACTACCAATCCTACTGTTAACAGCGCAGTAGCAATACCGCCTCAATCGACAACAGAAGCAGAAACAAATGATAGTAGTGGGAGCATCTTACTCCCTAGAATTACCGACTCGTCGAGGGAGCATTAGTCGTCAGCACAATGCTGTTGAACCCTGGGCGATCGCATCAAGACTGCTAGAGCGATCGTACAAGGGAAGTTGAAGAATAGTCGGATTCTACTACGGCGGCGGCGCAACTCTTCAGCAAGGCTAGAGCAGGTAATTGAGAGATTGGACTATCTGGCAAAACAAGCAGCAGAAGCAGATTCGATTGAACGGTTGATGGGATTGGAGGGAGCTGGTGCAGCACAGTATTTCTCAGCTTTTGGGGAGTGTTTGTCTCATCCAGAGTTTGTCTTTACCCAGCGTATTCGTCGTCCCCCAGGAAATCCGGTAAATGCGATGCTGAGTTTTGGCTATCAGATTTTATGGAATCACCTGTTGGCATTAATTGAAATTCAGGGATTAGATCCTTATCAAGCATCTTTGCATCAGGGAAGTGAGCGTCATGCAGCATTAGCTAGTGATTTGGTGGAGGAGTTTAGAGCACCGTTGGTGGATGCATTGGTGCTGTGGTTGTTGAATCGCCATATTCTGGATAGCCAGAAAGATTTTGCCTATCACGATGGAGGGTGTTATCTCAATGAGTTGGGACGGAAGAAGTTCCTCAAAGCATTGGTGCAGCGCATGGAGGAGGAAATTCAAACAGATTCAGGAGGCAAGCAACCAAAATGGGATTTGCTTAACCAACAGGTTAAGGCGTACAAACAGTTTGTTTACAATCCCAGTCAGGGTTATCAACCCTATCAAAGTCGTTGAACTATGCTCCTGTATGTAGTAGCCTATGATATTCCTGACGATAAGCGCCGTAAAAAGGTATCGGATTTATTGGAGGGATATGGCAAGCGGGTTCAATATTCGGTGTTTGAGTGTGTGCTATCTCAGGCTAAATATGATGAACTGCTCAAAAGGCTTAAAGGACAAGTCAAGTTATCTGAGGATAGTCTGCGGTTTTATCCCTTATCACGGCATACCCTAGGACAGGTGAAAATTTGGGGTGTTGGTCCACCTATAACTGAGCTACCTGGAAGTACGATTATCTAAATTTTGTATCAACGTTTTGCGAGGTTCAGCAAAAATGGCTGAAACGCCCATTATTTCGTTCTGAACTTCGCAGCCTTATCGTGTAAGGCTTTCAGCGTTTTTTTGAGGGGTGTCTTTAGGCTTTTGTACTAACAAAACGCTGAACCTCGCAAACTGCCTCTGGACGCCTTACTGGGCGGGGGTTTAAACTGGAGGCGTCCCCACTCGCTGGGGAAACTAACTGAATGGAAACATATAAAATAACCATATCTAGCTTATTATTTTTAAGTGTCCCCACTCGCTGGGGAAACTAACTGAATGGAAACAACAATAGCGCCCACATGAAGTGTGCTGAGATCAGGTCCCCACTCGCTGGGGAAACTAACTGAATGGAAACTCAACTATGAAAAGCGTCGTTCATCAGGAACGGCGTTTTTTTTTGTAAGGCTTGTCACAAAAATTGGAACTTTTCACTTAATTAGTGAGTAATTAGAGGAATGAAGAATGAAGAATTAAGAATTCAATTGCTTTTATTACTCTCGACTCGGCAAAGCTGTTGCCGCAGGCTAGGCTCCAAGGCAAGCTGACTTCTTTCTCATTGCTACCCGATTCGATTGTTATCTAATACTCACCTCCCCAAAGAGGGGAACCCTTTATGAAAACCGAAGGTTACACTCTAATTGAGTTGATAGCTGTCTTATTTTTGATAGGATTACTTTCAGTAATAGCCGTGCCTTTTTGGTTAGAATTCTTACAACGACAGCAGATACGCAGTGCAGCGCGGCGGAAATAAACCACCAGTTTGAAATCGATAGAATCCCTACTATATAAGTATTAACACAGCTACCTGCCGATTGATACGAACTTCCTGTCCGTTCATTTTGGAAATCTGATTCCGTTTTTGCAGTGTTTTAGATACATTATTAATCATTGAGCCTGAGGGATGCATAGAAACCCGATTGGAAGTATCGCTGATCTTGCTACTCTCTTGGCTCGTCGTTTTCTTTGCGTCTGCTTTTGATTTAGATTCCCATGCCTTCATGTTTATCCTCTAAAACTTTCGCTAAATTACCGGCTAATAACGCTAGTCTCCTGTTGCCTATTGCCTATTGCCTTGCTCAAACGCATTTAAAATGTGTTTGAGCTTACTATTTTTTATTTTTTTTAACTTGCTCTTCTGTCGCTTCTTCAAAATTCAATTTTAACCGACCAGCTGGCCTCGGAGCAGACCCTGTCTGCCGATTAATACGGGCTTCCTGTCCATCCATTTTGGAAATCTGACTCCGTTTTTGCAGTGTTTTGGACACATTATTAATCATTGAGCCTGGACGATGCATGGAAACCGGACTGGGAGTATCGCTTACCTTGGTTTTCTCCTGGCTCGTCGTTTTCTTTGCGTCTGCTTTTGATTTAGATTCTCGTGCTTTCATGTTTGTTCTCCAAAGCTCTGGATGTCAAATAAACTTTTCGACTGTCCCTAACACTTTATATTAAGTTATAACCTAAACTATTCTGCATTTAAATTGCACTAAATAGGTGAAAAAAGCGAGGGAGTAGGGGATAATAATTACAAATTTAAATCTTTTGTAACTTATATCCAAAGTTGCCAACCAAATCTGTTAACATTTGAAAATCAGTTTTCTCTCCTTTTCTGAATGTATGTTGACAGGCAATAGGAACAGGTAATCTTACTTGCTGATATTTACCATTATTAACCTTGAAAACAACTTTCTCTTCAACAATTTGCTCACACGATCCATAACCACTATGAGGTTTGTTATTATCCATACATACTCGTCCATTCACAACCTTTGGTTCATATCCATCTTTGAGTTCAGCCCAAACATCATAGTAATCACATACACTAGCTGTATTTTTTATTTTTTTACTATCTTGTTCCATCGGTACGACGTTCTCAACAAAATCAGTATTGTTTAATTTTTTTGCTGCATTGTTGTTTTTGATTCCTTCCCATAGAGGTGCTCTCTGTATCCTTGACATTGATTCAGTAGATTCTTTCATCTGTAGTTTCGATGCTCTCTTCCTATAGCTTTTCAGGACATTACTGCTCATCCGACTCAGCGGGGATTTAGAGCCGTTGTTAGAACAACAACTTCCACTATTAGCCTTTTCTTGTATCCAGGAAGGCTGAATATTGCTAGAATTAGAGGGCGCTTTGGTGGCTACGTCTTTTTTGCGGCACTCTTTACAAGCTGATTTTCCCATTATTTCACCTCAAGAACTAAATTTCGTAATTTCCCCATCTCCATTCGGGAGATTAAACAAGAGCCTTCGACTTTCTCTAAGATTTTGTCAACCGTTGTACAAAATCTTGATAGTTTTGACTAGTGGCGTGACACAGCTAAAATGAGAGAATAAGTAGGTTGGGTCGAGGCAACGAGACCCAACATCCGTCAGACTTTGTTGGGTCTCGCTATCGCTCTACCCAACCTACATTTTTAGATGTGTTGCGGCACTCTTTACAGGCTGACTTTCCCATTATTTCACCTCAAGAACTAAATTTTGTAATTTCCCCATCTCCATTCAGGAGATTAAACAAGAGCCTTCGACTTTCTCTAAGACTTTGCCTGATAGCGACGCTCAAATTCAGTACGAGTGAGCTTGTCACCATTTTCTAAAGGCGGAACAGTTAAAGTAGGAGTAATTGGGGTGGAGGTAATCATTGTTTTAACCTCCTTGCTGCACCACATGAGTCAATTCATGAGCAATTAACTCCTGTCCACTTTTGCTATTAGGATTGTAGGCTCCCTGATTAAAGAAAATATCAGCTCCAGTGGTAAATGCTTTAGCATTCACTGCTTGGTTCAACTCTTTGGCTTTAGAGTCTGTGTGTACTCGCACATGGCTAAAATCTTCTCCAAAAGCATCTCCCATTTTCGCTCCAATGTCTTCTGGTAAAGGCTGTCCTTTCCCACTCTCTTGATTAATAGTTGTCTCTAGTTCCGGTGATGCTTCCATGCCACCATCATCAAACTCTCTCTGTACTGCCGATTTACGTTGTATACCGCTTTGCCCTTGATTATTTTTGATGAGTGCCTCTGTTGATGGATCTATATCTGGTGCCTTACCCAAATCTACTTGTGATGAAGGGTGCGTGCCACCCGAACCTTGTTGAACCGCATTATGGACTGTCTCATGAGCCGCCAGGTGTTGTCCTGCTGCACTATTAAAGTTGAATTCTTTATCACTAAAGACAATATTAGGATTTGCTTGGCGTTGTATCGTTTTTGGGCGTTTTTCTTGCTTTTGCTCTGAATTACTCTGGGTGTTCGCTTCTGCTGATTGGGGAGCCCTTTGTATGCGCTGAACCACATCCCGAGCCATATCATCAGCTTCCCGTTCATATCTGTCGTTTGGTGCATTAACTGTCATCTTCGGATAAATCGAGGTTTTCCCGCCATTAACAGATGACATGCTCCGCTTTTGGAGGGTGCGCGATACGTTATTGCTTAAAGCTCGGGGGCGATAGATAGGACTACTATAATCAGCAGGAGCAGAATCTGCTTTAGTTTGGATAGAACCAGGACTGGAAAAATTACTGATTTGAGCTTTCGTTTGGTCTGTTGGTTTCTTGGCGTCTACTTTTGATTTAGATTGTCGTGCTTTCATGTTTCTTCTAAGGGGTTGGGTTAACTTAAAAGCGCCCGACGGGCGCGGCGGCACCCGCAATGAAGGGAAAAAACAAGCCAAATCTTCTTCCCTTCTGCCCTCTGCCCTCTGCCTTCTGCCTTGTTTCTTCAGAGCCACTGTAAATTTCACCTCACCCGAGAGTGGATGCCATCTCTCCTAGGCTCTTTACTGTTCCCTGTTCCCTGCATCTCAGACGCTCATTAGTTAGTATATAGACAAAAAATCTACCAAAACTACCAGCCAAAAGTCAGAAAAATTACAATGAGCAAAGAACTTAAAATCACTATGCTAGGAGCCAGCGGGGTTGGCAAAACTACTCTGCTAACCTCCATGTACGAACAATTTGAAGCAACTAGCAAACAAGCTAACCTCCATCTCAAACCTGACATCGAAACTGCAGCAATCCTGGAAAAATACCTAGGACAACTCAAAAGCCTAACCTACGAATTCAAAGCCGATGAACGGAAAAAAGGCATTCGTGGAACTGCAGCAACCGCTGGACCTGAATCACTACCCTCCTATATCTTTGATCTTGGTAGGAAAGACAAACCCTCCCTCAAACTACTCTTCCGCGACTATCCGGGAGGTTACGTCTTACCCAGTGATGTAGCTGGCAGAAGATTCGTCCACAAACTCCTCAAAGAATGTGCAGCTGTGATCATTGCGATCGATACTCCCGCTATTATGGAATTAAATGGGAGATGGCATCAACTCAGAAATCGACCAGATGAAATTCTCTCCCTATTCAAAACTGCCTATCAAAATATCGACGAACCCAGACTAGTAATCTTTGCTCCAGTTAAATGTGAAACCTACGTCAAAGATGAAGCCTCTGCCGAACAACTAATCTGGCGCATCAAAAACGAATATGCACCCTTATTAAAATTTTTACAAGAGCCAAGCCGAGCCAACAAAGTAGCAGTAGTCACTACCCCAGTCCAAACCGTAGGCTGCGTAGTTTTCTGGAAAATTGAAGTAGAAAACTTTAGTACACCCCGCTTTTACTTCCGCAAAACTAGCTTTGATGCCAAATATAGTCCCCAAGATAGCGAACAATTACTCCGGTATCTGTTGCGCTTCCTACTAAAATCTCACCTAGAAGATCGCCGTTGGCCAATGTTCAACATGGTTCGACAAATCTTCAGTCCTGATGCTGAACTAAAACAAGCAGCAGAACTGTTCGCTAAAGGTTGTAAAAATACAGGCGGCTTTGCCATTTTGCAGGGTAAAGACTTACTCAATATTTAGATAGGGAATTGGGCATGGATATCTACGTACAGAGTCGGGGTTTTGAGCAGGATTATGACTACTGCTGGCTCCAAATCTATGGAAATGGGACAACTAAGCAGCAACTACCTCCTATTTCCTTGGCAGTCACTAATTTAATTGATAGTGAGTCTCCTTCTGTGGTACTAGAAAAACTAGCAAATGAGCAAATACTTTTACTAATTACAGGAATTGAACCCGACGAACGAGTAGATTGCCTGGATCGCCAAATCCGTATTTCTGTAGCTTGGGTAGGTTTAGCTTCTGACGAATCAGTTCTACGGAGCTTGGCAGTAAGTGCTTTACAAGCCGAAGAACAGCATTCCTTAACAGCTCAAATTAACCAAGCTGTTCCTCTGGGAGGTGAGCATGGATTCCATATTTCCTCGGAGAATATGTTGAAATTAATTTCCGCTTATTCATCTACACCGTTACCTGCTAGCAAACCGCCGAACCTTACTCAGAAAATCGGGAAGAACTCAGCCAACCTGAGAAATCAGCTGGCTCAAGAACTCACTGAATACGAGTTACCCCAAGAATCAGGTACTCTAGTGATTGTCACAGGTATCAAAAAAAGAGAAACTCTCGAAAATGCTCAAATCTGGCGCAGCCTCTCAACTCTAGTAGAAAATGATGACTGGGAAGAAATCTCGACCCAATCTTGGTCTGCAATCAAAAACAACTGGCAACAGACAGAGCATAAAAACTTAATGGTGTGGCTAATGTTGTTGATTGCTATTGTTTCATATTTGCTAAAATTTATGCTTAACTTGATTTCAGGTAATCATAACTCATCTATTAATCGGTAAAATTAATCATTGCTTAGACTACCCTAATGCGAGAGCTAAGATTTAACTATAGCAAAGCAATTTGCCAATTTATAGGTCAAAAAATGCAGAAATTGACCGGACAGTCTAAACAAAGTACTAAAATAGGAGCATTACCTCCTAACGACCCTACTTATGTATACAGAGACACAGACAAACAGCTACTGAAATTCCTACAAACTAACAATTTTTCTCAACTTGCTTGCTATATTTTAGCAACCCCTCAAATGGGCAAGTCGAGTTTGATGGTCAATACAGTTAGTAAACTTTCTAAAAAGAGATATATTTGTATTGTAATTGAACTACAAACAAATGTACCTACATTATCAGAAAATTTATTTTATTTTCATTTATTAACAATTATTTGCAAACGCATTAAGCGTAACAGTAATCAACTGTTGCAAGAGTTAAATAATTTCTGGCATAAAAATTTGAATATTGCTCCTATTCAAAAATTTCAAACATTTGTTCAAAAACCTTTAACCAGTATTGATGACAAAAAAATAATTATTTTTATAGATGAGATACAAAAATTAATTGATTGGCAACTTCAAGATAGTTTTACCAATTTGATTAAAACCTTAACAGTATCTCCAGGGGCTCATCAACAAAAGCTAACATTTGTCTTTTTTGGAACAGCTCATCCTACCTACTTACTTCCAGCAGCCAGCCAAGATATCAGCAGTGTAAAAATAATCCAACTAAGCAACTTCCAAGAAAATTATTCACAATTGCTGCCAGGACTTAAAAAAGTAAGCAAGCATCCTAATGCAGTTTGGCAAGAAATTCTTCTTTGGACAGGAGGACAACCATTTTTAACAAAATCCTTATCAGATTTAGTCACTAAAAGACTTAAAGTACAAAATAATTCTGAGCTAAAAATTAAAATAGAGCAATTAGTCCGCAGCGAATTCCTGCAAACTGGAAGCCAACCATCTCTCCAGTACCACTGTCAAAGTCTTGAAAATTTATTCATCAGGGGTGATCCGGATAAAATCGATAGTAAAATATATACCCTCAATCTGTATGAGAAAATATTACGTAATTCTCCAGATTGGCAAGTTAGCGATCGCACCTTAGGATACTCAGATTTATTGATATCAGGGTTGGTGACAAAATATGACAATATGATAAAAGTTGCCAATCCGATTTACCAACAAATCTTCAACAAAAAATGGGTTGAGCAAACCAAACGATTAGTAATAGAAAGTAGGTGTTATATGGCAAGTCCCAAAATCTTTAACCGTGATGTTTTTCTGCTCATCGATCAGAGTGGTTCGATGGTGCGGAAAGACCAAGCTACAGGTGGTAAGATCCGTTGGAAATTTCTCCCAGAACCCCTCGAAGGTCACGTTTACCGAATTTTAAATGAAACAGGCTTAGAAGGTCAAAAGATTTGTGATGAAATTGTCGCTACTTGTTTTAGTCCCAATCGAGTCAATAAGAAAACTACCTACATTACTAGTCCTTCTCAAGTAGAGACTTTCTTTATTGAAAACCAACCAGCTACTTCCACTTACCTAGTACCCACACTTGATCACCTCTTAAGCCAGTGGTTTGCTACCAGAAATCAGTCCGGCGGCTTCTTTATTATCTACACAGATGGTCAGATTGATGATCGCGATGAGTTTGTCAAACTAATTGAATCAACTTGTAGGAAGCTCAACAATCAAGATGAACTCAAAATTGTGCTCATTGGTATTGGCAGTGATATTGACCCCAAATTCTATATCCAACTAGATCAAAATACTAGGTCTTTTAAAGACGCTAAGGGATTAGATTGTAATATAATTGTCTTTGATTTGTTAAATGAAGTTGAAGACATTATCGACCTACTTGACCGTCAGCTGGAAGACCCAGAAGCAGGGATGCCAATGTGGGCTAAAGAGCAATATCCAGAGTTATTTTCCTAAGTTTTAAAAAGGCTCCGAGGCAGAGGGCAGAAGTTAGTTTTTTTCATTGTAGCGGGTGGCCAGCACCACCCGTGAGGTGCTTATATTTGTAACAAGTATTTACTCATTACTCATTACTTAAAGAGGTACATTCAATTTTCAGTTCCTATTCCCTATCCCTCATTCCCCATTCCCAAAAACCAAGAAGAAAAGTACCTCATCAATCATAAGAAACGCTACATCATGAATCAAGAAGTATTGCAAAAGTTACTAGAATCTGTAGCTGCTGGACAAACCACTCCTAATGAAGCTTTGGGTAAGCTGAAGAATTTTGATTTTGAAGAAGTGGGAGAATTTGCCAAAATCGACCATCATCGGAGTTTAAGAAATGGTTTTCCAGAGGTAATTTGGGGGGCTCGAAAAACTCCCGAACAAATTGTACAAATTATAGAGGTGATGAGGCGTAAAAATCGGGAAGTAGGTCAAGATATCCCGATCATGGCAACTTTGATTGAACCAGAAGTATTTACCCAACTGCAAGCCAAACTCCCTGAACTAAAATACTACCCGATCGCCAAAATCTGTGCACTAGTTCCTGAAAACTTGGAACCAAAATATCCAGGACTAATTACAGTAATCAGTGCTGGAACATCAGATTTATCAGTTGCCGAACAAGCAGCCATAACTGCCGAGCTATGGGGTTTTAGAGTTAATCGTCTTTGGGACGTAGGGGTAGCGGGAATCCATCGCTTGCTCAATAATCTGCACATCATCGCTCAAGCAGATGTCTTGATTGTGGTAGCAGGAATGGAAGGAGCTTTGCCTAGTGTCGTAGGTGGTTTAGCCGATTGTCCTGTGATTGCTGTGCCTACCAGTGTAGGTTATGGTGCGAGCTTCAATGGTATTTCTGCACTGTTAACTATGCTAAACTCTTGTGCATCTGGGATTGGTGTTATGAATATTGATAATGGTTTTGGTGCAGCTATCCTAGCAGGTAAAATCCTCCGCACGGCTCACAAATTAAACACGAGTACTAATGCTCTGAAGAAACAGGAGTCAGGAGTCAGGAGTCAGGAGTCAGAAGGGAAGAAGATTTGACTTGTTTTTTCCCTTCATAGCGGGTGCTGCCGCGCCCGTCGGGCGCTCTGAAGAAACAGGAGTCTCTGAGTCAGCAGCCAGGAGCCAGAAGCAAAAAATATTTGACATAGGAAACAAACGATGAAAGCCATAATGGTTGTTGGTACAACCTCCCACGCAGGAAAATCTCTGATTACCACTGCCCTATGTCGTATACTTTTGCGGCGTGGTTGGCGAGTATCACCTTTCAAAGGGCAGAATATGGCACTGAATGCTTACGTGACTCAGGGTGGGAAAGAAATTGGCTACGCTCAAGCAGTACAAGCTTGGGCAGCTGGAGTCAAACCCTGTGTAGAAATGAATCCAATTTTACTCAAGCCTCAAGGGGATATGACTTCCCAAGTAGTGCTCATGGGTACAGCAGTGGATAGGATCGGTGCCCATGATTACTACCAGCAGTACTTTAATCGAGGTTGGCAGGCGATTGAGAAATCACTAAACTATCTTAGCCAACAGTTCGATGTAATTGTTTGTGAAGGAGCTGGTAGCCCAGCTGAGATTAACCTCAAGCACCGTGATTTAACCAATATGCGAGTGGCATTGTATTTAAATGCTCCCACCTTGCTAGTAGTAGATATTGATCGCGGTGGAGCTTTTGCCCATGTTGTTGGCACTCTGGAACTACTGGAGCCAGAAGAGAGAGCGTTAATTAAAGGGGTAATAATTAACAAGTTTAGAGGACAGCGATCGCTATTGGATTCAGGCATCACTTGGCTAGAAAAATACACTGGCATTCCTGTTGTCGGAGTTATTCCTTGGATAGAGCAACTGTTTCCTGCCGAAGACTCCCTCGACTTGCTGGATAGAAACTACAAAAAAAAGCGAGATAGTGAACTTACCATTGCTGTGATTCGGCTACCCCGTATCGCCAATTTTACTGATTTTGATCCTCTTGAATCAGAACCCAGCGTTAATGTCAAATATTTGATGCCTAACCAACCCTTGGGATATCCAGATGCAGTAATTATCCCAGGTACGAAGACAACGATTTCTGATTTGAGGATTCTTCACGAAAGCGGAATGGCTCAGGAAATGCAAAACTACGCAGCTGCAGGTGGCACAGTTCTAGGAATTTGTGGTGGTTTCCAAATGTTGGGGCAGATCCTCGAAGATAGAGATGGACTTGAAGGTTATCGGGGGCGCTATCAGGGGTTAAACTTGTTACCGTTAAGAACTTTGATTACTGGTCAAAAAATCTCTCGTCAGAGGAGTGTAACTTCTAACTATCCCCAGGCTGGTTTACCTGTCACCGGTTACGAAATCCATCAGGGACGTTCACATCTGCTAGAGTTACCGGAAAAACAACTTTCTGCTTATAAACCTCTATTTGATGACTCTGGTTTAGGGATAGTAGATGCTACTCAATTAATTTGGGGTAGTTATCTCCACGGTTTGTTTGACAATGGTCCTTGGCGACGTGCTTGGTTGAATCACCTACGAAAAAGGCGAGGACTACCATCTCTCCCCACTGGTGTTGCCAACTACCAGGAACAAAGGGAAGCAATTTTCAACTCCCTTGCTGATATTGTGGAAGCTCATTTAAATTTAGAGCCGATTTTATAAAACCCAAGTAGTGGGAGCATCTTGTTCCCTGGAATTAACTGGAGTTGAGCTTACTCTAACTAGGGTTTGCTGAATAAGTTTATTGAGAAAGGGTTTTCCCAATTTGCTAATGATCAATGACCAATGACTAATAACAAAGTGGCATTAATTATTGAGAATGCATCATTTGGAAACGATAGGAAGTACCGTAACCAGAACCTTCAAAGGGAATGCCACCAGTGCGATGAATAAAGACGAGAAACGTCAAGCTAATCAGTAGCTGTACTAGAACAATCGCTAGCAGCAGCTTAACTTTATGGCGATAAAGCTGAGCTAGCCAGATGTAGGTAAAGGGAAAAACTAAAGCCATATAATAAGGAGGGATATTAACGGCTAATAAGGTGAAAGTTCCACCGACGCCAAATCCTAAAGCCTTAAGGTACAAATTTAGTTGAGAGTTTTCTGAGTTAGTTGGAGATTTGAGACGCTGACTTTTTCTAGACTTAAACCATCTATAGGCAGGATAGATACCAATACCAACTAAAAATAAATGGGCGGGAATCATCAGATAAGTAGGAATGCCCAAGATTAAAGGTTCACTGAGAAAATCTTGCCAAAAAACATCTTTGAGGGAATAACTAAGATTAATTCCTAGGGCAGTAGTCAACCATTGGCTGTAAAATTTAGGTACAAGGAGACCAAGAATTGAGGAGCGAGAACCTTGCCATTGGGGTAAGACTTCCCATAACCAAAGTAATAGAGGAATACTGCCTAAGGCTGTTCCTAATATATAGCCAATCCAGGCCGTTTTTTTGAGGATTTTTTTTCTACCATCATGCCAGATAGTCCAGCAAAAAATGCCGATAACGACAAAAAATCCTCCCATATGGACTTGTCCACTGCAAATGCCAGCTATTCCCCATAAAAAACTACCCCAAAATTTCTGCCTAAACCAGTGACCTAGGAAGATTAAAAAACAAAAAGGAGCTAGAAGATCCGGTATCCAAATTTTCCGAGAGAGGATAATAGCTAAGGGGTTAACACTAGCAATAGCTAAACCCCACAACCAAGTATCTCTTTGATTTTTGGCAATTTGCCAGAGGACAAAGGCAAAGAATAGCCACATTGCAGTAATATTGAGTAACTGCACTCCCCGAGCCATTGCTACTGGATTATCAGCAAATTTAGCGATCGCGGCAAAGCACCAAACTCCCATCCCTGGATTAGGAATACCAATGGAACTTTGTATCCCTGATCTGGGAAGAGGTATGGTACCATTAACAATCTGTTCAGCCTGACTAAACATCCATTGCTCTTCACTCTTCCACTCCATATCAGCCCCCCATAGTAGCCGTAGCAGGCTACCGATTATCAGAAAGCCAATAATTAGCACTAACTGAAACTGGGGATTATCGAGTTTGGCAAGGGATTTGTTCAGTGACATGAATTTGTTGTTTGGATTTTCCCTTTTAATACTCTTGCATAATCTGTGCCAATACTTGAAAAAAATAGTATTATTTTTGAGAATTGACTTGATTGGCAATAGCTGATAAAACTTGCTCTTTATGGCTTCCTGGTTCTAAACTATTGGCTAATTGTTGAGCTTGGGATAAAATTTGCCTAGCTTGTGGTTGTTGTTTAGCGATCGCATATTTTTGAGCTACTCGACGTAGGGCGGTAATTTGATAATCTATTCCGGACATCCCTAAAGCGATTTGCTCAGCCAAGTCGTATTCTTCAGCCTCTAAGGAAGCTTGCAAGGCTTCCCACAGTTTGTCTTCCCAATCTGACTTTTGTTGAATTTTTTGAGCTGCTTTCCAGGTAAGAGTTAAAGCTTGAGCAGAAGCTTGATTTTTCCCTTGTTTGGCATAGTTGAAAGCAAACCCAAGCAACATGTTTGCCTTAATTTTAGGCTCAGAAATCTCTTGGGTAATTTTGCTAATTTGCTCATCACTCCAACCAGGAGCAGGAACGAAGAAACCATAACTACTACTACTATCAAAAGCCCCTACTTTCAGGGTTAACAATAAATCCTTTGCCTTTGTACTTGGTATCTTTTGGAGAGTAACTAATGCTTGGTTTAGGTTTTGTGAGCTTAAAGCAGAATTATTGAGACTATTGTATTTCTGGACAAGGGTTAGCAGCATATTGGTCTGTTGTTCAGGATTCTGAAACTGTTGTACTACCTGCCCAGCCAGCTGAGGCTCATCAGCTAAGGTAGCAACTAAACTCTCTAATTGCTGATCTTTTTCTTGGTCTGATGGCAATTTCCGAATTTCCTGTACAACTTGGTTAATTAAGCTTGTTATTTGGGGATTTTGAGTATCAATATTTTTGTAAATAGCCAGAGAATTCCTTAACAAGGATATATCATTTAACTCTGTTAGTACAGGAACAGTTTCAGCTAAAGTTGCCTTTGCTGCTTTTACTTCCCCAATTTCTGCCAACAAACTAGCAAATTGTAATTGAGCATAAACCCCTGACTGCTTTTCTGTAACAGTTTGGTTAATTTCTCTTGCTTGAGCAATTATACTCTTAACACGGTCAAAATTACCTATTTTCTGTTCTAGGCGAGCAATTGTCAGGATATCTCTAACACGGTTGTCAGGTGTGCTAGGGAAAGCCAGACTTTCTTGCCAAGCCTTCTTTAACAAAACAGCAGCTTGCTCTGCTTCTCCCAATTCAATATATTCTTCAGCAACAGACCAAATCCGATTTGCTGAGTAAAAAAGCGTCGAATTATTGGCATTAGACAACAGTTGTTGATTAAATTCTTCTATTGATTGAGCTGCAAGAGCCAAAATTTCTAGCCCTCGCTGTTTTTGTCCTGAGTCAACATAATCCCTAGCTAAGGAGATAAGAATTGTTGCATTAGAGTACTCAAGGTATAAATGGCGCTCCGGTACAACCTGAACCACCTCAATAGTTTTGGCGATGTTGAAAGCGAGATTTAGTATTTTTATGGCTTCTTCAGAACAATTACACTGACGGCGATTGTCATCCGCGACAGATGAAAGAAGCAATTCAAATTCTATTCCCTTCTGCCCTCTGCCCTCTGCCTTCTGCCTTGTTTCTTCAGAGTTTCCCTGTTGATTGTAGGCGCGAGCAATAATTTGTAAAGTACTGATTTGGTCTTCTTTTTTGGTTAAACTAAGAGCAACTTCCTTAGCAAAGGTAAAATCCTTAGCTGTCAAAGCTTGGTTGATAATAGCAAAAAAAAGTTCAACTTTAGGGTCAGTATATTCTGGTAAAGGTAATAAAACATCATCGGGGATCAATTTGGCAAACTCAAAAGCTTGGCGATATCTCCCTTGATTCAGATAACTATGAGTTAGTAAAGAGCGGTTAAAGGCAGCCTTATGAGCATCACTATTCAACTTAGCGGCAAACGCCCTAACTTTTTCCTCTTGTCCAGTAGCAAGCCATGGTTCTAACCAGTTGGTGAGGGGAGGATCTTCTGTTTGCTTGCTTAATTCTACCGCCTGATTAACAATTGCTTTAGCTTGTTTTTGTTGTCCTACAGCCAGATGAGCATCAGCCAAACTTTGTAAGACTTGTATCCTGTATACCAGGTTAGGGAGCTTTTGGCTAGCTGCCAAAGCAATTTCATAATACCCAGCCCGCCCAGCATCTTCAGCTAGGTTACTCACTACACTATAAAGATGATTTTCATCAGTTAGGGTAGAAATCAAAGCCAGAGCTTCTTGATATCTCTGCTTTTTGCTATAACTTTGTATAATTGCCTTGGTCGCCTGATATTGGTGATAGCTATTGCCTCGTAAAGAGAAAGCGATTTCCTCAGCCTCAGCCAGTTTTCCTACTCGACTAAAAGTTGCTGCCACTTGGACCAAAGCCTGGGATTGAGCAGCTTCTGATGGTAAACTACGGACATATTGTAAGGCTTGTTCGTACTCCCCAGCTGTTAAATAAGCTTGAGTAACTAGCCCTTGAGTTTCAGTTGCGATCGCATTGTTGTTAATTTCTTTAATAAGAGTGATCGCTTTTTCCCTGGCTCCTATATCCACTAATTCAGTAATGACTGTCACTAGAGCTTCCTTTTTGTCCTGCTTATCTTCCAGCTCTTGAGCCATCCTAAAAGCTTGAGTTAAAATTGCCACAGCTTTATTTTGCTTATCTTCTCCAGCTAACTGACGCGCTTTTAAAATCAGTTCCCACACTTGATCTAAGGAACTAGAAGAGTGTAGAGAAGATGCTAATAGATTAATTTGAGGCTGGCTCTGAGCGATGCCAACAAAGGTAAGATAGGTAGAACAACCTATTATCAGTAACAAGACGTACTTTTTCATCAAAGTTTTAGAGCAAATTTCATCTCTTGTGAAGTAGACAAGAACAGGCAAGATGCCTATCCCACAAGAGTTTTATTATTCACTGCTTATACCAAATACTGGTTAAACCCTTACAAATGACAACCTTATTTGATATTAACCCCCACAACCGCCACACCCTCCACCACAACCTCCACCACAACCCCCTCCACCACAACCTCCTACAGCTGTCCAAACAGAGGAGTATTGCAAAGGCACTAGTACATTCTTTAAGGGAGCTAGGGAACTACTTGCCAGCACTGCACTGCCAAACAAAGCAAATGCTAAGCATAATTGTGAACTAGCTAGGTCATGATCAGTTGACCAATTGTGCTTGCTTAAAGTTGCATGGCTTAACTTTAAGTTACTAAGCAGACGCTCACCATTACGGCTGCGGTAGAGTGGCTTTTCCTGAATTAACTTATATCCAACCCATGCGATTACCACACAAAGAACCACCAAAATACCTACAGGCTTGTGTCGTGCCATTCCCACTAGAATCTTCAGTATGCCTAACAACACAACTGCAAACATGATGAGTGCTGGATACCAACGCATGGCAATAGCTTGGTAAGGATTGAGCAGTAAACCCCACTGTTGTAGTCTCTCCCGAATCGAACTGATTGCTGGCTCAGCTGCTGAGCGCAACAGTAGAACACTACTTTCCTCCTCGGCTGCTTGTGCCACTGCTGATTTAAGGGGATGAGTGCTATCAGGTAAATCTGTTACTAATTCCAGTGTTTGTGTCTGTGGCTCCCACTCCAAGTATCCCTGCTGCACCAGCTCGACAATCGCTGTATCTACACTGCGCTGCCTACCAGCAGTTAGATAGGCAGTTTCGTAGGGATTCAGCTGAGGCACTTCTGATTGAGATGAAGTCTGAGGTTCTCTCAACAGTTGCCGCAGATAGTAAGCTACACTTAATGCTCCTATCGTCAAGAGCACAAAGAATTGAAGAAACTCTCCTCCTGGAAGGTTTAAGGGATTGATTGTTTGAGTTAGTAGGCAGGGAATACCCACAATTAACAAAAGTAGTGCCACAAGGGTGAACATGCTGTGGTTCCATTTAGGAAGAACCCAAGCTTGATCGAGATTCACGCGGACAAAATGCAAATCTTTACCAAAGCGTACTTCCGCACGAGGCCAGATGTCTACTGGAGGGATTTGTTCAAAGAAAGCTTGATAGCTATCAAGGGTTTTGGTATACCAGTCATTAAATTTGGCTTGTTCGCTCTGACCTCCTTGAGTAGGAGAGTGATGTAGGGGAGTGCCTAAAACCTTGGTACAAAACTCATCCCAGTAGGACTGAGTATAGAGTAAATGCAAATGCCAAGCTTGGTCAACTTGCTCGGAGGGACTAACGGGATGTTCAGCAACTACTGCCAGGAAGGCAAACTTTTTGTACTCCTCAATAACTCGCTGAGTATAGTCCCTTGTCCAACTATTTTCACGAGCTAAACGCTGAGAAAATAGCAGTTCACTGTTGGAATTGTCTAGGGAAAACTTTTGAATCCGGTCATACAAGGCAGCTTGTTGAGTATCCATCCTTTGCATCTCCATCAACGAAAGTCAGCAGTCAACCTTGCTCGTACCCACAAATACAATTGTAGTACGCTACAATCAAACCATTCTGGATAGCAGCACATACCAATGACAATTGCTAAATCCCAGGAACCGCTAACTTTACCCAAGACGCTTATACAATTAATCCCTGGTCATTAGGTAATACAAGAAAGATCACCAATAACCAAGGACAACAAAAAATGTTGTATTTGAAACCATGGAAAAGCTTTAAGTTTCTTCAGGATTACTAGAATCATTTTTGAGTTGAGCAAGAGCTGAGCGAGCAACGACTAAACTTAAGCGCACTCGTTCCATCTGAGATAACTCTGTCCATTCACCAGTCTTCACTGGTTCCGATGCTCCTCGCATAGCATAAGCCAAAGGACGAGCTAAGACCAATAGGTCATCTTGTGTCCAGTTGGGTAATAATGGCTGGACACATAACACCAACTGTTCTACCAAAGATATCTTACTAGAGAAAATCTCTTGGGCTTTACTAGCGATCGCTTCTAGCCATACCTCAGGTACAACAGTGGCAAACTGCTCTGATAAAGATACTTGTACAGATTCAGTTGCTGCTGTCAACGGAGATACCCAGCATTGTTGTAACTGCTCGAAGAACCCTTGGGATGCACTAGCAATTTCTTCTTGATCTTGCCAAAGCTCTAGTACACAGTCTCCTTCAAGTTCCTCGAAATAGGCTTGTGCCTCCGGTTCCGATGGATCCCAAGGATAACGCTCATCCTCGGGTTGTAAAAGTAGTTCTAGTAATTCTAGTTGTGCTTGAGTCAAAGCATCCTCACAATCTTGATATTGAGTGGGTTGGCTGCTCATAATGCTTTATGTGGGTTGATTAGCAGATTTAACCTGACATATATAGCTACATCAGCACCTAAGGGAGTTCCGTAATAGCTCACAAAATACACGATATTTTTACACAAGCAAAGTCAAATCTAGTTGCTACAAACCCAGTGTACTCGACCAACTCACAAACATCTGCACATATTCAGCCTCAAGATTGTGCAGATGTTTGTGAAGTTTCAATGATAAACTCTAGAACTTGACCGTGGGTACTGCCAAATTTGAGCTGGACACCGGATTGCAATGGCACTTCCTGATGATGGATCTTTTGCCAACTTTTGCTATCGGGACGTAAAATCAGCGTACCGTAGCGAGAGAAATCCCGCAAGAAGTAAGTGCTACGAGCCTCTTGGGCATTGGAGTCATCACGGCAGATAATTTCTGCATGTTGTTGAGAAACCCACCGCTCCTTAATCACCAAATCATTTTGCTGGCGGCGTCCTACCCGCATCAAACCACCTCGAATTTGCCAAACCTGACTATTTGAACCGATAGAGTGCAAAGAGGCAACTTCCGTCGGAGACTTCACCCAGCTCAGGGACATACTAGGTAATTCTGTAATACCTTCTTCTATCGGTTTAATCAACTCCCCTTCAAACTCAGGATGCATATAGAGTACTGGCAAAGTCCAAGCAGGTTGGTTGAACTTATAAAGTGTCAACAGTTTCTGCCTAGCCACTGCCACAGCCTGGTCAATTGGCATACGCAGAGCAAGAGCTTGAGCAAAAGCTTCAATAAAACTAAGGGCTTCATGATCAGCGATCGAGTCACGCATTCCCAAAACAGCAGGAACACCGTGGTGGATTAAGACCTCAGCCAAGCTACTGCGGGGAACAGTTTGGGAACCTACCTTCTCAGGTTGAGCACCCCAACAAGCATTGAACACTGCCAAAGTCACTTGAGTACGCACCAGAACTTGGGCGAGTTCTGTACCGTTGATCGTGGCATCCGAGCCCAAAAACAGCAAACCGCCGTCTGCTCCTGGTTCACCATGACCAGCATAAAACAGAATATTGTAATCACCAGTTTCCAGAGTCTCGATCAGTTGTGCTGGTGTTGGCTGTAGCAAGATCTCTACGTGACTGGAAACTGGTGCCACAAATACTTCGCTACTAATGACATTTGATGTTCCCACAGCTTGGAGAACATTCTCCAGAGCTGCTGCCTCTTGTTCCAACTGTAAACGGTCAGCTGCCAGGTCAGGTGTTTGGTCATCCTGTCCGAGTACCAGCAAAATGTTGAGGGATTGATGGGAGCATGCCAAGGGATTGAGAGGGTCAACAATACTAGTAGTGCGACTAAACAGTAGTTGCTGGGAAAGGGAAATAGCCTGTTTCCCCACTGTCGGTTGCATAATTTCCCAAGGCAGAGGAATTAAATCAGAATCGCGAATTTCTAGTCGCAAGCGCAGGGGTTTATTTTGTCCCCTAGCAATGCCTCGACTTTCTGCCAGAGCATTTTGAATCGGACCATCAAATAGCCACGACCATAAATCAATACCCAAATGCTGCATTAGACGACCACTGTAACTAGGTTGCTGACCAGAGGAACCAATCTTGCCATCAGTGGAGCTTATGGGGGAGGAGTAAGGAGCATGATGAATGAAAGGGACATGGGGTAACCCCCTCACAACAAACATCTCCTGCCACGATAACCAAGTCTGAGTCATGGTTTGGGGGAAGGTAGAGTCATGGTGAACATAACCTCCTGGATAGGGTGCTTTAAGTACCCAGATGGCAAAATTGTCAGTCCCAGCGGCTGACAAACGGGCGATCGCTAAACTAAGGCAAGGATTGATCAAGACCAGACATTAAAAGCCCACAACAACAGTGCCGATACTGGCATTTTTATCAGTCTACCGACTCTTGGGCTTTCTTTGTGCTCTTAATTGGTATACATCTAGCCCAATACTGCTCGGTTAAGTGTAGCCTATCCATAGTAAAAACTCGGCACTCAGGTTTTATTAGGTAATGCTTTTTCATCTTGACTCTCTCAATCCTTGGCTAGTGGCAGTAGGATTAAATACAGTTTTACTAGTGATCGCTTGGTTAGCTCCCAAAAAGTTGCTCACCCCAGCAGGATATCTCCATGCTTGGGTACTAGGGGTTATAGTTTGGGGAACTCTTGGTTGGCAGGGCTACTTGGTGGTAATGTTCTACTTTCTCGTAGGTTCTGGGGTCACTCGCATTGGTATGGTCCAGAAAGAAGCTGCAGGCATTGCTGAGAAGCGTTCTGGTACTAGAGGGCCTGAGAATGTTTGGGGTTCAGCTCTGGCTGGAGCAATTTGTGCCCTAGGAACCCTATTACTGGGAACTCCTTATCAGCAGTTATTGCTACTGGGCTATGTGGCAAGTTTTGCCACGAAACTCTCAGATACTAGTGCCAGCGAGGTAGGTAAAGCTTACGGCAAACGAACGTTTCTGATTACTACCTTAGAACCAGTAGCGCGGGGAACAGAGGGAGCAGTTAGTTTAGAAGGCACTTTGGCTGGTGTAGTAGCATCAGCAGCCCTCTCTTTTGTCGGTTGGGGTGTTGGTCTGATTAACTTGACAGGTGTAGTTTTTTGTGTAATTGCGGCCTTTATTGCCACCAACCTAGAAAGCCTGATTGGCGCAACCCTACAATCTCAATTTGATTGGATGACCAACGAAGTAGTAAATGTAATTAACACCCTGATTGGTGCGATCGCAGCAGTGCTATTGCTCTTAATGTGGCAAGTATTATAGCGTTTCTCAGGAAAGATGAGGTACTTTCGTTCTTGGGAATTGGGAATTGGGAATTGCTTCTTTTTCTCTGCGTGTCCGTGTTTCCGCATCCCCCATCTCTCCTAATATCGAATTAATCGACTTTTGGACCAACAACCATCTGTAGAATCACTGGCTCACCATTGTCGTCGTGATACTTATCACCCCAAACACGAATAATTTCATCTAGTTCTTCGAGTGCTTGATCCATTTTTTCTGGTACAATGTCCAACTCTTCGAGTATCCGCTTTACCTTTGGCTTGCGATCCGCCCAATCTCTCATCAAACGAAAGTATCTTGCTGTATCCTCTACCACCGTGTAAGTGCGTTCTTTACCATCTGCTGGTGAATATGTAGCACGGGTTAGAGCATAGTAAGGTAACCCCCAAGGCCAATCAATACGGGTAACCGTTCCTGAATAGAGTAAGCGACGTTTGATATGTTCTGCCATTGCTTCGCTCAAAGGCTGGCGGCGTTCTTTAGGCCAATCTTCCTGGGAGCGACTGTGGAGAAATTCAATTAATTCCAAGAACTGTAATGAATTAACAACTTGAGCATCCGGCAGGTTTTTGGGCAATTTTTCCTCAAGTTGTCGTTTTTCTTCAGAATTGAGGCTGGTTCCTGAAATCCGGGCTCGCCCAGATTGCCAGGGATACTGTTGCATCCAGACATAAGGAAATTGAATCAGGTAGCGAGGTTCCTGGGAACCGAGCATCTTCAACAATTTTCCTTGCGTTAAAGCTTGTCTGACTTCTTCAACAATTACCCTGACCCGCTTTGGCTCAATATGGTGTAAGTGACCCGTCATGCGGGTATTCTCATTTTGCTCCAGATAGGTCACGTAAATCGCACATTTAGCAGCGGTTGCTGCTGCATCCAGGAAAGCCCCATGTCGATGGCCACTGGCTCTCATAGCGCTGAATGCCAGGTATAACATTATCTGATCCATCGCACTGGGGCCAAGGCTTTTGATCAGATCGGTCTGGTTGATCATTTATCTTAGGGGCGGTCACATTGTATGGAAACAAAACATTTGTGCCTTCTTGAGGGACATTCATAAACGACTCTACTCTTTTTGCTTAGTTGCCAAAAATGGTAAAGTCATCCTGCACGGCCCCAAGAGTGAAAAACTCACTCTATCCAATGATAATCGGTGAGTCCAATTCACGCAGCAGAGCATGTCTATAACTCAAGCACCCTAATATGTGAAATTTTATCTTCTATTATAGAAAATTAACTTGAGGGTGAAAACTGGAAGAATTCCCCCTCTCTATTATAAAAGGGGAAATAAGAGAATCTTCCAGTTTTTTCATACTTGGGCACTCACTATTAAGTGTGATTGTGCCAATTCTAGGCGTCCGCTACCACGATAGGATAGCTCAGGAGAGAGAATTTCCGGCGCTTGTGCCAATTCCAAGCGTCCGCTACCACGATAGGATAGCTCAGGAGAGAAAATTTCTGGCGCTTGTGCCAACTCTAGGCGTCCACTACCGCGATAGGATAGCTCAGGAGAGAAAATTTCTGGCGCTTGTGCCAATTCTAGGCGTCCGCTACCACGATAGGATAGCTCAGGAGAGAAAATTTCTGGCGCTTGTGCCAATTCTAGGCGTCCGCTACCACGATTAGCAAAATTTAGTTGCCAATTTGAGCTGTAGGCAATAAGCTGGGAATCAACCAAGAGGGAGATTGCAAGCAGACCCACCAAAGTGATATATCTGAGAATACTCATAGTAGACTTCCGTATTCAGAGTTTCTAGTCACTGATACGTAGTTACTGCTAGGGTGTCAGGAATTACTTTGAGGGAATTTTAGTTATCTCCATCAAAATTCACCTATGAAAAAGTAGCTGAATGTCAGCAAAACTCTACATTTCAGCGAAATTGATCATCCCTCCCATCTTTGGCAAAAATGGGAGGGACAACTGTCATGTACGAAAGTCATTAGTACAAATAACTAATAACAAAGGATGGGGATCCCAGGCAATACAAGCCATAAGATCAGCTTAACGCCGTCTTCTGCTAAATGAGCCCCTGCGACCAAAACCAGAAGAACGCGATCGCATACCGCTACCAAAACGATTGGGACGATTCATTTGCTTGGAACCTACCTTACCTGACTGGCGCAATTTACTGAAACCAAAACCAGAGCCTGTAGAGCGGTTAGCTTTTTTCGCTGCTTTACGACTATTGGTAGATTTATTGGCAGTAGCTGATTTGCTTAAGCGACCAGTTGTACGGAAGTTTTGACGGTTTTTGACAGCAGGAGGTGGTGCTTGGTAACGAGTTTGGTATTGCTTAACAGCCTGATTGTAGGTTCTACCATATCCACCGTAACCAGTCATCACTCCTGATTGGTAGATTGGTGGCATATAGTACCTGGGTGTAAATAACAAGCTTCCCAAAGCTTGACCCGCCAAAGCACCAGCAAAAGGAGTCCAGAAGCTAGATTGCTGACGCACGATCACTGTTTCTGGCTGACCAGTTTGAGGATTAGTTTGAGTTTCTGTAACGTTGTGGACATATTCAATGCGGAAATCTTCCTTCAGGTACATCACCGCTTGACCATCATCAATCTTAAGATAGCTTTTTTTGCCTGCACTAATTTCTTCATCCGTCAGACTCGCCAGCTGCACATCTGTGGTGCGGAATACTGGAGAAGTGCTGCGTGGGGTATTGAGCAGCATCAAACTGTACTCCCCATTGATATCATCATAGGTAGCCTGTTGCACCGGATATTCCCCCTGACTTAATTGAGTGGGAGCAGAGGCAATATTCAAGTTTCCATTTGGTAGAGATTCGGCAAGGCTAGGAGAATTACAAGCTAGTGTAGTCCAGCAAAAAGCTAGGGATATGAACAGAATGGCTAATTTTCGTAACATAAACAGGGTAATTTTGAAGAAAATTTCTAAACGACTTTAGAGGGGGATCAATTCAGGGAAATTGAGCAATATTTGGTCATCAGTTAGCTCATCACCAAACTGCGCTGGGGAAAAATGGATCTGAATAGCTTGTAGTCTTTCCTGATAGTGGAGGTTAATTAAAGCTTTCAAGCCATTCTCCAGAGCATCCAAGCTAGCGAGATCAGTTTCCAATTCTGGAACTTCCCCGTCGTAAGCCACTGTAATCATAACAATCAAGTTACGAGTTATTGGGAAGGATAATGGTTCATCTGCCCCTGGAAAGGCATTGCCGAAGTCCGTTTCACTGAGGTAGCGTTGAGCCGAATCAGTAAATAATTCTGTTACATAGTTTCCCGCTTCCCCTTCTTCCCAGAAAACGTCTCCTTCATTAGCTGCTGATTGCCAGTAAAGGTTTAATTGTAAGAGGTTCTGGCAAATTTCTACCAGTCCTTCTCCCAAAACTGCAAGCTCTCCATCTGCCTCAATTGCCTCTCTACCAGCTTGATTGAGGACACCCAGTAATGGTGCTACCTCTGAACCAGCTAGATGGACAAACAAACGGCAGACCACCCACCGAGTTTTACCACTAAATTGATTGAAGCGATCGCGCCAAGAACTCATTACGTACCTTACTTTCAAAGTGATGGAAAAATTGTAGTAGAAACTAAAGGAGATGTTATAAAAAATTTATAAATGAAAAAATACCTAAATGTACTACAACTTTTCTGGAGTACTGCACTTGCTGCGGAACTGGAGTATCGGCTAAATTTTGCGATCGCGGCTTTGAGTAGCTTAGGGAGCCTCATGGGCAACCTATTCGGGTTATTTTTGTTCTACCGCACTGGCTATACATTTGAGGGTTGGACTTGGGAGGAAGCTCTAGTACTACTGGGTATCTTCACTCTGCTTCAGGGTTTTTCTACAACTTTTCTGGTTCCCAACCTCAATCGTATTGTTGATCATGTTGAACAAGGCACGCTAGACTTTGTGCTGCTCAAACCAATCAGCTCTCAATTTTGGCTTTCGTTTCGTACCCTTTCTCCTTGGGGATTGCCTGACTTACTCTTTGCTGCAGTATTGATTGGTTATGCGGGAGGACACCTGGGCTTAAGTTTTAATAACTATTTCCTGAGTTTAATACCGATCTTTTTTGGTCTAGTTATTCTCTACAGCATTTGGTTTATCCTGGGAGCAACTAGTATTTGGTTCGTAAAAATCTACAATGTTACTGAGGTACTCCGAAATTTCTTGCAAGCTGGTCGCTTTCCGATGGTAGCTTATCCCACTGTTCACAGATTCTTTTTCACCTTCATTGTGCCAGTAGCATTCTTAACAACTGTACCAGCCCAAGCCATGCTGGGACGTACTCAGATTATTTGGGTATTTGGTGGCGGTATCCTTGCTCTAGGACTTTTGGTTGCTTCTAATTTATTTTGGCAGTTTGCAATGCGTTTTTATACCAGTGCTTCTAGTTAGGGCTTGCTATCGATAGAATCCCTACTCTAGAAGCATTCTTAATTCTTAATTCCGCACAGCAGTACTAGGGCGATCGCACTTCGGTATTTTGCTCTCCACATTGGTCTTATAACATACATTTTTGAAAAAAATGTAATTTTTGCTACTTTTTATCACATTAATTGGTCAAAATCGATACATTTTGCCGAGATTTTTGTAGAATTACTCTGCACAGAGTTTAAATCCAGTGACCAAGCACCCACGTTGTGCAACATAAAAAAACAGTTCCAAGAGCTGTTCAGACACAACTTTGCACTTTTTTTGTTGCGCTATTTCATCTTTTGGATAGTTGCAAGTTCATAAGGGACAGTTTCTAGTTTATAAACCAATTTTTGAAGTTTTCTGCTATGAATACGGAAGATTTTAGACCTAAAAATTTTAATCAAACCGAGGATTATGCTGCCAACAGGCTCGTTTTGGTTCGGTATCAGCCTCCTCCAGTCAAAATGCTTCTGTTGATTTTGATTGGTTCCTTTGCTATGGGATTGATACCCATCCTGCATGGCTCGACACTACCCCAAACAACAACTACTCTTGGTGAAGCAGGTGTTTGGACTACTTTGGGAGAGCGAGATTGAGAATTAAAACATAGGGTATTTTGTCATTAGTCAAGTGTCATTGGTCATTAGAACAAGAGTTTGAAACAGATTGAAATTTAAAACATAGTCAGCGATTCACCCCGTCTCTAAGCCTTACGACAATGGAGCGGGGTGAATCGCTGCTTAAGCTAAATGTCCCGGATTAAGTTTGCTCAGTAGGTTCTGGAACAAATCGGCTGAGTAAACCAGATACTAAAGACAATACTATCGCGCCGAAAAAGGGAGCCCAGAAACCTTGTACAGTAAAGGCTGCAGGACTTAGATATCCTACTAAGGAAAGGCAGATAGCGTTAACTACCAACAGAAACAGTCCCAGGGATAGTATGGTCAAAGGCAAGGTCAGAACCTGTATAATGGGTTTGACTGTCGCATTGACTAACCCCAGTACAACTGCTGCAATTAAGGCATCGGAAAAACTGCCAATATCAATTCCAGGAATAAATTTGGCTGTAATCACCAGTGATGCGGCAGTAACAAGCCAAGTTAAGAAGAAATTCAACATTTTTTTGCAAGTAAAATCATTTTATTGATGATCTTAGCAACTGTACTAGGTTTGGGAATTGGGAATTGGGAATCGAAAAAAGAATAGCCACCAATCATTTTTCTCCCTGCTCCCTCAGCTCCCCATCCCCCCATCTCCTCACTCAGATGGCTTCGGCTCACCAGAATTACTCGGAGTAACAGCTGTTTTAAGCTCAACAAAAATGTCGAAGCGGGTTGTGCGTTCATCACTAACGGCTGCTGTTACGCCAATGGCATTAATTGCTTGCGCTAACGCTTGCTGTTTGGACGGTAGCTCTGGCAGATTTAGATTACTTTTGTTGATAGTACGCTCAAAATTTAGGAAAAACTGACCATTATTGGGATTGGGTTTAGTAGGGACAACTGATTGGAATAGAGGGGTTTGGGTAAGTAGGGCTTCTGGTTGGGGAAAGAAGGAACTGGTAATCGGTGCGCCGAAGGTTAGGAAAGCGACATCGTTTTGTAACCAACCGTGGGTAGCACTAATACCACCTAAGGGAGATTTCCATTGAACAATGGGTTTACCTTCTAGCTCAGTTTCTTCTACTAGGAACTCATAACGAGTTGCCATTACCTCATCTAGCTGTTGGAAGGATTTCTCTGCAAGGAAGCGATTTCTGGAGAGTACCATCAACACTACACCTGCTCCCAATTCGGGGAACTGTGAGTTGTCCGGAAGCGCCAATCGATCCTCAGATGCTGGTACAATCGCCAGCAAAAATTCACCTCCTATCCAAGGCAGTAAATCCTTCTCCCAATCCAAATCTAAAGTCCCTTGTAAACCCTCAGTCAAAGTTTCTGGAGGAATCGGCGTCAGTAGATTTGACTCTGCTGCCTGGAGGTAATTGCGCCACGACTGTTCTAAGTTACCTCCAGAGAGCATCAGCAGCGTATCAGCGGGCAAACGTTTGACTAAATTGCTGTTTCTGTTCTCCACTCGATGGGAGAAAATACTATCAGGCTTAAGCCAGGAAACTGAGCGAAAACGTATCCCTTCTGATTCGAGGATGACTGTTGTCGCCATGCCTTGTTTTTGTTCTGCTGCTGCTAGGTTTTCTGGAGAAAGGGAGCGCCCAGAGTTAGCTGCTGCTGTTGCTGAGAAAACAGGCATGTTGAGATACAACTGAGCAAAGGATTTTGAGGTTTTAATTTGACTCAGTGCCTTGGTGTAACCCGCAGTTGCCGCTACCGAAGGCTCCCCAGTGTATGTGTCAATCACCTGCTCTGTCGTTTGGGGATGTCTCGTCACCACTAAGAAACGCCCTAGCACTGCTGCTGAAAATTGCTGGGATTTGTTCTTTTTTGTTTCTCGAATCTGAATCCCTTTGTAGGTTCTTTCAACTAATTGCTTTTTGGAGTTAGCTTTACCTAGCAGCTGTTTGGCTTGGACTGGGTTTTCAATTGGCAGTACTATAAGGTCTGGTTGTGTGAGCAAGGGTATTTCTGTTGGTGTCTCCTGCTCTGTGTCTTCCTCCGCTGTCGGTGTCCCGGATGCTAGATAGGCAATCATGACGGTTTCACCCAACCACGGTTGGATATCTTCCTCATAGTTGTAGCCGTTGGCTTTGAGGAGTCTATCCTTGAGCTTCGTCAGCTGTTTTTTCAAAGCAGCCTTGGTTTCGGGAGTACCATAATTGTGCAACTTCTGCCATTGTTTGGTATCTGTAGAAATGGACGCAGTTAGTAAGGCATCTTCAGGAACTAACTGGGCACTCATTGTGGCTCTTCCCTGCAAAAGATGCCGTTGTACCAGAAAGTAAGCAGCTACTCCACCACTAATTAATAAGACAGCTATTCCGACAGCTAATAGTAGGGGCAATTGATTTTTCTTCACTATGCTGGTTGATTTGATATTCATTCCTCCTGACTCTTGCCTCCTGTCTCCTACCTGACTAGATTTTAGGACGTACCGTGAAAAGTCAGCAGTATAATAGGTTCAGTCAAGTGTCTCTTGGGAGGATATCCATGACCCAGAGTATCGAAAAGATTACTTTACCTCCTCCTTTCCCTGACCATACTCAACTGCCAGAGGAGGATGGCACATTTGTGAAAAATTTCCAAGAGCATCCCCAAAGCATTATTCTCACAGATTCCATTGGCCCAGTTTTAGCACAACTACATCCCGATGGACATTATGCCATCGGACAAGACTGTGGCATCTATTGGCGAGAAACTGAACCCCCTCAAGACGGAGCCGAAGCCCCTGATTGGTTCTATGTTCCCAACGTTCCACCGAATCTAGATGGCAAGGTGCGCCGTTCTTATGTCCTGTGGCGAGAATTCATCGCTCCCTTCATTGCCTTGGAGTTTGCTAGCGGTAATGGCAAAGAAGAACTAGATCAAACACCTTTATCCCAGAGCAACCTCGAAGCTGGTAAAAAGCCAGGGAAATTTTGGGTTTACGAGCAAATAGTGCGCATTCCTTACTACGGCATTTATGTCATCGAGACTGGCAAGCTGGAAGTACACAACCTAGTCAACGGATTTTATCAACAGATGGCTCCCAATGAGCGAGGGCACTATCCTATTGAGCGCTTGGGTGTTGAGTTGGGACTATGGCAAGGAAGTTATCAAAATCAAACTCAACAGTGGTTAAGGTGGTGGGATAATCAAGGCAAGCTGTTGCTAACAGGGTGGGAACAAACTGAACTCGAGCGTGGTTATTCTGAACAAGAACGGCAACGTGCTGAACAAGAGCGACAACGTGCTGAGCAGGAACGGCAACGTGCTGAGCAAGAGCGGCAACGTGCTGAGAATGCAGAAAGATCGCAACGAAATGCAATTCCTCAGTTGTTGGCAATGGGACTGAGTGCTGAACAGGTGGCAGAAGCCCTAGGTTTGACGGTAGAACAAGTCAGGCAGAATGCTCCAGATTGAAATCAAAAATACCACAAATAGATTGCTAAATTCAGTAGACTGAAACTAGTACCGCTGCGCGGAATTAAGAATTAAGAATTAAGAATTAAGAATGCTTATAGAGTAAGGATTCTATCGATCTCTCTCCTGGTGGGTTATATCAAGTTCGGATAAACAGTTATCATTCCCCCTTCTACCTTGCAACCTTCTTCTTTCCCTTCTGCCCTCTGCCCTCTGCCTTCTGCTTTGTTGCAATCAAAGTGTAAGTATTCAACCGAACTTGATATTATTTCCGCCGCGCTGCACTAGTAAAATCTCCACCTAATTCAAACTTATACCAAACAGAGTAGAAAGAACTAAATCCAGATCACTAGGCACGGCGTAGGTGTTGATGTCTTTGCTAATAATTTTTTCTTGACGCTCAAAAATACCAAATTTCCAGGCATCCCCTGTTGTAACAGTACCATAGAGCATGGGTACTGTTGAATCAGTCCATTGGTCTAGGGCAATTAATTCTACTGCCAACTGAGTAAAACCTCTTGCTAAATCAGCATTTTTTGCTTCAATGACTAATAAATTTTGTTGGGCAGGAATGAAATAATCAAAAGTGCCTTTGAGCCAATTACTCACTCGCACGGGATATTCAATTTTGAGTGGTACTTGAGAGAATTTACAAATCGTCTTGAGAATTGGAAAAATTAGTGCTTCACGTCTGGCTATCTCTGAAACGGGATCTACTAAAGTGAGATTTTCTTGCAGTTCTATTCTCAGTGGTTGTGGATCGATTGGCAACTGCTGTAGGAGTTGGAGCGAGCTATTCTTGAGGGTAACTCCAAATTCAGCTAGGATATCTGCACTATCATAGGCTAATTCAGCATATTTACTGAAGGTGTAGCTCTCGGATGGATCGAGAATCCTGACTTTGCTCATTCGCCAATGCTAAGTAAATGGCTTTAGCCATAATTGTAAAGTATCAGAAATTCCATTGTATCAAGCATGGACAACGACTTGGTTCTTTTTCTCGTCAGCGTTGGTGTACTCATCCTTTATCTCGTCTTTTCGGCACTAACTGAGATGGGTACCAAATTTCCTTGGAAGAAATAGGCATTATATGAGCACAAATGTACTTCAAGAAGCTCTAAGTGCAGATGTGTTGATTTTGCGATCGCATTATATCCTTCGCCAGTACGCCAAAGATGATGTTTCAGATGATGAAGTCGAAGTGCAACTTATCTTTGACACGGAGCGGGATCATTACCAATGGATGAATGTGGGATGGGTACTTGGTAGACTGACATCTTGCACCATTCTTAAGAACCTCATCAAAATTTATTGAATTTTAGGACCAATGTACCCAATAATGATTTTTCCCGGTCCTAATTCTTCCGAGAAATGAAGCCGCCAAGCCCCTGGTGTCATGCGAACGTGTAAACTGAAGATTCGCTCCCTGCCGTCAGGACACCTAAAAGTTAGTTTCTGATTCAACTCTTGTAGCCTTGACTCACTCTCTGGAGTAGCCTTGCAAGGAAGACTGTCTAGAGTAAAAGCTCCAGCTGTCCAAATATTGCAGTAGTTATCAAGCTCGTACAATCTTTTCCTCACCTGTTGTAGCATCGGATTGCCAATGCTAAGACTCTTTAGTTGCTGGCGAACCTGATCACAAAATTCTAGACTAGGGAATAACTCTTTCCTACGATTCCAGAGTTCAACACCGTCACTCACAGTGATTTTGATGCGATTCTTAATCCAACCAGCGTGTTCCTGAACATGGTTCCTACGACTGGCGTGGACAATCTCCAGATTTTCATCGATTAACTCTTCATCTTCAAATCGTGTTACCGCTAATTTTAAGTGACTGCAATCCCATCGATTATCAGAATTCAAACTCACTGGAAGTGCATCACTGACTAACGCAAAGCACAATCCTCTGGCTTCTTCCTCTTGATGAAAAACATCAGATAAATCAAAATCATTCTTTATTGCCTCAGCAACATCAGTCCAAAAGGGAGCTTTTGCTGTAAGAGTACGGAAAAACTGACGCTCTTCTCGAGCTACTGCCTTGTCATTACGCCAGCGAGCAACCGGATAACCTGGAGCCAGTTCGATATGGTTAATGTCATCAGCAGTGCGAAGTACTCGGTTTACACCGGTAATAGTGGCTTGGCGTACAGTGCTAATCAGTTCTGACATTAATTGCCGTGCTGTTGGCTCATCAGCAGCAGGTGTCTTTAGGGAGAGTTCATTGAGCACCATCTCCAGATCCATCTTTTATTCTCCCGCTGGTTCCAGCAAAGTCTCCAAGCTCTTATCCCACTCATCGAAGAAACCATCTGGCCATTGATCGATTCTACCATTGCGATCAATGCGTGGTGATACTACCTCGGTAACAGCTTGCCCTAGTTTCTCTTGTCGCTGGAAGTAGTGCAGTTGGACATCTTCCGGAGCAAGTTTGCCGCCATGAACCGCAAGACGAATCCCGTTTAAAACATGGTCACTATGAGTTTCAATGACAACTTGAACACCACAACTAGCAGCCAGTGCTAACAACTCACCCATTTTAACTTGACCTTGGGGATGAAGATGGGCTTCTGGGTTTTCTAGTAGAATTAGTGCACCTGGTTCTGAGGCCAATACTGCCACAATAATGGGTAAGGTATAGGTAATGCCAAATCCGACATTGGTGGCACGGTAAGGGTTACTATCTCCGTAGGAGTATTGCAAGCTAATCAAATCCACATCGCGTTTTTGGTCAATTTTAATACGAGTACCCGGACTAACTTCTCCTATCCAAGCTTCCACTTGGTCTATGAGATCCAAAGATTTTGCCTCTGGATGGCTTAAGCTACTATTGGGAATAGCTCGGCGCTCATTATCGGAAAGAAAATGTGTGGAATATTCACCTTGAGTTCCAAATTGTTCAAGTTGTCGCACTGGAAAATGTGACATCTTGAAAAATGGTCTTGGACCTATTCGCTCTGCTTGGAGATAGTGGAATTTATAACTAAAAAGGCTTGACTGATACACTTCAGGGATAACTGATGGTGAGGTAAGAGTCAATACATCTGCCTCTCGGTAATAATTAAAACGCCATACGCCCTCTAGATTATTCTCCCAAACAATATCAAAACCAATTTCTTCTATATTAGCTCCCTCGAAGAGAGCATCTTGAGCTGTACCAATGCTAACCAATTCACCTTTAAGCGCTAGACCAAGATTTGGCAATAATCCCTGTTGGTAAGATTGACGTAGCAGCAGTAGGGATTGCAGCAGGGAAGATTTTCCGGTGCTGTTGAGACCAGAAAGTAGGGTTAATGACTTGAACTCAAAGAACTGGTCTTCAAAAGGCTTAAAGTTTTTCAAGCACATTGAATGAATCATGACAAGACTTCCTGGATAATTTTTTCAATAGTACTAAATCGATATTTGACTTTGTTAGCTGCCTGAGAAATAGATAAACGAAATTCATTATCATTATCTATGTAATTAATAAATATATTAATCAATTTTTGCTTGTTGTACTGCAATACTTCGATTTGATCATCAGTGAGAGTACTAAGATTAACTGACCAAGCTTCAAATAGTGATTTATTTAGTGGCTGTTTTCTTTTGTTTTTTTGAGAAACTTTACGAAAAGCCTGATTTCCGAAAATTTCCAATGCAGCAATCATCGCTTTTTGGAAATCCCTTTCAATAGCACTTAATTCTTCATCATTCAATTTATTAGCTTTAAACAAGGCTTCACTTAAAAATGAATCTCTATTATCATCTTTATATTCTTTGTAAGAAGTAAGCCTGAATGCCAAGAAACCAAGTATAAACTCCCGATCATCCATCCGCTTCTTTTTCATTTCACTGAGCTGAACAACTTGTTGAAATTCTTGAGATGCGGCAAGTTTAGCTAAAAATTTAGTTCCTTTACCGGGGTTGAGAGCATGGCGTAATTCCTGGGAAGAAAGAGGGACACCCCCTGTATTAATGCGTCTAAAAATGTTGTACTTTACTTCAAAAGGTGTACCTTTCTCAATCAGATAAACTGTAACTTGAGTCTCTTCAATACGACGCTGGTATCTACGCTCCAGCTCATCGTAGGTTTTGCCTTCAAGTCCAGTGAGGTACTCTAATCCACATAGCCTCAGCCTCTTATCGCTCTTATCGCTAACAAAGTGCTTGAGGGCAGATAGCCGTTGTAATCCATCAATAACTAACCATTTTTCCTCATCAGTTGCGTCTATATAAAAGGCTGGTAGGGGAATCCGAATCAGAATCGATTCAATCAGTCGGCTTTTAACATCATCCTTCCAAATATTCGCTTGACGCTGAAAATCGGGGGCTAAATCAAGGGCTTCCTCATTGATTCGTCTAAGTAGTAGCTCAATGGTTGGTTCTCTGGTAGCAATATTAATTTCTTCGGGGTCATACTGGAAGTGATTTTTTTCATATTGTTCTTCATCATTTTCATCTTCATCGAATAGGTCTGTGTTTTGGTTATTCAACTTGGTCATGGTGCGGATTCCTTAGTGCAAGAAGGCTTCAATAGAAGAGACTCCAAGGGAAGAAAGCTTATAATGATAATCTCAATTAATTTGTATATTTAGATGTATTGACAAAATGGATTATTTTTTAACTTTTTAGCAATCGAGCCATACTAAAGGCTATGTTTGTAGCAAGGCGATCGCTTAACAAAGCTAGCGTTTGAGGCTTATTATGGTAGTAGTCACCTAGTGCAACTACTGCGGCAAGTCGAACTTCTGCATAGTCAGAATTTAGAGCGCGATCGCACAACCAGGAATAGGTTTGAGGATCATCGCGATAATACTTACCAATTGCCTCGACTGCTGCCTGTCTGATCCCCTGATAGATATCATTTTCAGCCCGATCCTTTAATAGAGCAAGAGGAAGAGAACGATCTCGATAGTAATCAGCCAGTGTCATAAGTTGTCGAAAAATTGCACCTTGTGCATGACAATCATGAGCATTGTTATAGTGAGTGAGCAGCATAGCAGAAGCTTGAGGGTGATCTCGATAGAGTTCCAGGATTTCCTCTACTGTTGCTCGTTGAATCGGTTCAAGGGCTTTAGGTGTGCTTCCGTCTTTTGCAGTATTGTCAACCATTCTTCAACTATCCTTTACTAATGACCAATAACCAATAACTGCGGTAGAGTCATTAAGAATAAGCAGCAGATTATCGACTTTCCATGAGTGCACATCCTGACAACAAGGAACGAGCTTCAGCATCTACTCCTGCATCCAATGGGAATAAGCTAACTCCTCGCGCTACCGCAGCAGCCAAGCGTGTTGCTCCGGAGAATGCTGACTATCGGACAGTAGACTATGAGCTGCTGACACCAATGATGCAGCATTTTGTAGATATTAAAGAGCAGTATCCCCACGCTTTGCTACTTTATCGAGTGGGGGACTTCTATGAGACTTTTTTTCAGGATGCTCGGAAACTGGCGGAGGAACTAGAGTTAGTTGAGACGAGTAAGGAAGCTGGTAAGGGAATTGGACGAGTGCCAATGACAGGGGTTCCCCAACATGTCTTGGAACGCTACTGCACTATGCTGGTAGAAAAAGGCTATGCGGTGGTAATTTGCGATCAAGTAGAAGATGCTGCTACTGCGAAAAAAGAAGGACGTCAGGTGCGCCGGGAAATTACCCAGATACTCACTCCTGGTACTTTACTAGATGAGGGAATGCTCAATGCCCGTCGCAATAACTTTTTGGCAGGAGTGGTAATTGCTGGTAATCATTGGGGTTTGGCTTACTCTGATATTTCTACAGGAGAGTTCTTCACCACGCAAGCTACGGATTTAGAAGTGCTAACCCAGGAATTGATGCGCTTGCAACCTTCAGAGGTGCTAATTCCTACCAATGCTCCCGATTTAAGGACTATGCTACGTCCAGGGGAAACCTCGGAAGATTTACCGGCATGTTTGCCTCCTTCATTTTGTTATACTTTTCGTCCCCAAAGCCGCTTTAGCCAAGCAGAAGCTAGACAACGGCTCTTAGAAAGATTTAAAGTGCGATCGCTAGAAGGTATGGGTTGCGAACATCTCCCTTTAAGTGTCCGTGCTGCTGGGGGTTTGTTGGAATATTTGGAGGAGACGCAAAAACAAACCCATGTTGCCCTGCAAACTTTGCGTACTTATACTATCGCTGATTATTTGCTCCTGGACCATCAGAGTCGCCGCAACCTGGAAATTACTGCTACTGTTCGGGATAACACTTTTCATGGCTCGCTGCTATGGGCTTTGGATCGAACTAGTACTTCAATGGGGGGTAGAGCTTTGCGTCGCTGGCTGCTACAACCCTTACTAGATCTTCAAGGGATTCAAGCACGGCACGATACGATCCAGGAATTAGTCGAAAATACTGGATTGCGGGAAGATTTACGGCAGCTGTTACGATCTATCTATGACCTAGAAAGACTAACAGGTCGTGCTGGTTCTGGTAAAGCCAATGGCAGAGACTTAGTAGCCTTAGCCGATTCCCTGTTAAGATTACCAGAACTTGCTGAATTAGCAGCCCATGGTGATTCTCCCTACCTCAGAGCCTTACAGCAAGTACCACCAGTTTTAGAACAGCTCGGGCAAAAAATCAAAGTTCATCTGGTAGAATCACCTCCTTTACACCTAACTGAAGGAAACTTAATTCGCTCTGGTATTAATTCCCAGTTAGATGAGATGCGCAGTAATGCTGAGGCTAACCAGCAGTGGATTGCTAATTTGGAGGTAACGGAGAGACGACGCACCAATATCTCCAACCTCAAGGTAGGGTTTAACAAAACCTTCGGCTACTACATCAGTATCTCCCGCACTAAAGCTGATCAAGTTCCTGATAACTATATCCGTAAGCAAACCCTGACTAATGAAGAGCGCTACATTACCCCAGAGTTAAAGGAACGGGAAGCACAGATACTTACTGCCAAAGAAGACCTGAATCACTTAGAATACGAAATTTTTGCTAGCCTGCGAGCCGAAGTTAGCGAACAAGCAGATCAAATTCGCAAAGTCTCCCGTGCTGTTGCTGCTATTGATATTCTCTGTGGCTTAGCAGAGGTGGCAGTATATCAAGGTTATTGCCGCCCTACAATGGTTGAAGGTAGGAAAATTCGGATTATTGATGGACGTCATCCGGTGGTGGAACAGTCCCTCCCCGCTGGTTTCTTTGTACCCAATTCAGCTCACTTAGGTAGTAGTAACTCCCCAGAACAACTACTACCAGCTAATGATAAACCCGATTTGATTATTCTTACCGGACCTAACGCCAGTGGCAAGAGTTGCTATTTGCGGCAGGTAGGATTAATTCAACTGATGGCTCAAACCGGGAGTTTTGTCCCCGCAAGAGAGGCAACTTTAGGAAAATGCGATCGCATTTTTACTCGTGTGGGTGCAGTAGATGACTTGGCAACGGGTCAATCGACTTTTATGGTGGAAATGAATGAAACAGCTAATATTCTCAATCATGCTACTCCCCAATCCCTAGTTCTCCTCGATGAAATTGGTCGTGGTACTGCTACCTTTGATGGACTTTCCATTGCTTGGGCAGTTGCTGAATATCTTGCTGCAGAAATTCAAGCTCGTACTATTTTTGCTACTCACTATCACGAGCTTAATGAATTAGCTTCCATTCTCACCAATGTTGCTAATTATCAAGTAACGGTAAAAGAATTACCCAATGAAATTATCTTCTTACACCAAGTTCAACCAGGAGGAGCGGATCGCTCCTATGGCATTGAAGCAGGACGTTTGGCAGGTTTACCAGCACCAGTAATTAAGCGAGCTAAACAGGTAATGAGACAAATTGAAAAGCACAGTAAAATTGCTATGGGGCTACGCAAGGGTATTCAGCAAACTCAACCAAGACTGAATAAAAATGCTCAAGAAACAGCAATAGAGCAACTAGATATTTTTGAACCTTGAGGGTACCCAACCGTGGGTTAGTACTCGTTATGTGTGTGGAAAAGTGAAATATTTTGGGTTCGGCAAACTCGATAAAGGCTTCATTAGGTGTTGCCGTTTAACAGTGATTATGGTCACAATACTCTGGTGATAGCTTTCTTACAATCACGTTCTAAGCTAGGAAACCTAGAGTTTTACCATTAGACTTAGCTAGCTTGATTAATTTTTGACGCTCTTTGCTGTTGATACCAACAGCGTTACAGAACTTGGTGATGACTTGGCAGTGAAGACCGATTACTTTGCCTCTGAGCTGGTTAAACTCTTTTTTGCCAATTAAGCGACTAGCGGTAGTAACGATGGGTGCAAACATAGTTAAGCTCCTCTTGTGTGTCTTGTTGTTAACGAATATAACTTTAAATGAAGTTTTGTAACAAGTGCTTGAACATTTGAAGATTTGATGAGTCATAGAAATTTTTTCTATCTATTGGAGCAGTCCACTGTGATCTCAAAGGCTGAAACCAAAGCCCAGAGAGGAAAAGGGGAAGATTAAAAAGCAAGGTAATGTTAAGGGATAAAGCGATTTTTCCTTTTCTGCTTCAAGGCAAGTGAAGATAAGTTATCGCTCTTCTGTCAAACTGGGTTGAAACGTTGATCTTCGGTTGGCTGTAATGGGGGAGATTCGTGGAAATATCCCAGAGTGACAGAAAAAGAGTAAACCTGCCCTTTATTAGGTCATTCAGTGAGTAGTATTCAATACATGAAATTTAAAATAATTGCAGTTGGAAAAATTAAGAAAAACTGGATTAATGCAGGAATTAACGAATATTTAAAAAGACTACCTCAACTAGAGATACTGGAAATTAAAGATGCGGGTAAACAGAAGGAGTTAAGCAAAATACTATCTTTGATTAAAAAAAAAGATAAACTCATTGCCCTCTCAGAAACAGGAGAATCATTAACCTCTGTAGAATTTGCCAGTTTTATTAACAAAGAATTATTACAACCTCTAGTTTTTGTCATTGGAGGACCAGATGGTTTGAGTGAACAAATCAATAATTATGCCTATCAAGTATTAAGTTTATCTAGCATGACCTTTCCTCACGAAATGGCTAGATTATTTTTGGTAGAGCAACTTTACCGTGCTTATACTATTATTCAAAATAAGAATTATCACAAGTAAGGTAAGAAGAGGTATTAGGTGTTAGGTTGTAGGTAATGGAATTTTTATGAAGTTAAAGCCTGTTAACTGGAAACTCCAGACTTTATTGTTTCTGGTAGTCGTCATTATATTTTTTCTGAGGAATAACCCTTGGGATATGTTCCCGTTTGTTCAACAGCAACGGAAGTACTGCTCCGATAAAGCGACTCAATCTCCTTACTGTCAATTGGCGGTTGTTTATACTCTCGAGAAACATCCTACAGCTTCTGCCATTGCTATCAGCGCTGACAGTAAAATACTGGTAAGCGGTGGACAAGATAAGGCAATTAAAGTCTGGGATCTGCAAACAGGAGAATTGAAAAAAACCCTACAGAGTGATTCAGGACCAATTAACACCATTGCGATCGCTCCTGATGGTAAAACTGTTGTTAGTGGTAGTAGCGATCGCGTAGTTCGTATTTGGGACCTTACCTCAGATCAGCGTCCTCAGACCCTTACAGGGCATTCTGGTAGTGTTACCCACGTCGATATTTCCTCTGATGGCAAAACCATTATTAGTCTTGATCGAGGTAGAGCCTCCGAGATCAAAGTCTGGGATATTGCCACAGGTAAACAGAAGGCAGCTTTGCCATATCATCATTTCGATGATATTAGTCCAGATGGGAAAACGGTGCTTTTCACCTCACCAAGTAGTCAACTTATGGCGTGGGATGTGGCAACAAACCAACAAAAACTTCTCCAGAAGTCTTTTAGTCCTTCCGATTTAGCACGCATCAGTTTAGATGGACAGACATTGGTTACTATTCAACGAGCCAACAAGCGAGTTTTCTCTGTGCAAGTATCAGAGCTAACAACAGGAGAACTTCAAGCAAAGGAACGCTTTAAGCGTAGAATATTGACAGCAATTGATCTTGCTGTAAGTCGTAATGTCATTATTGGTAGTACACAGAAGGGACTGGCTGTGTGGAATCTTCAAACAGCTGAACTAGAAGCTATTCTCAACCAAGAGAATTTTAACCAAAAGAATCTGAGACATTTAATAGTTAGTCCTGACGGCAAACTCTTAGCCGGAATTACAGGAAATTCAGACAAGGGAAATATCAAAATAAAAGTGTTGCAGCGTCCATAAGCGCAAAATCTCAACTTTAAGTGGGGCTTGCTGCATAAAAGCAGGAACCTTACGGGGTGAGATAGCGACTTAAAAAGTAGGCAGGGTGTGGGGTTTCAATCTTTTTTTGCATTGGTGACAAGTTAAAGCTACATTGCTTGTTTCAAGAGAATTTACTGAAAAATGCGTAAAAAGTAAAAAAACTGCTGATGAATACTATAGCTCCCTAAAAATTCACTTAGCTGAGAGGAAGCAGAGTCAACAGCCTCGGCATCTACTGATAGCCAGTTAGTAATGAACCAATAGATAATGAAAATGAATCCCGACTATATTGACAAACAGGTTAAGGAATTTAATCGACCAAAAGCAAGCTTTAAAGATCGTGATTATGTACTCTACCGGATTGGTAGTCACTGTAATATGTTTGATGATGCTGATTATCGGCAAATTCAATCCCTGGATAATCGTCTGACTCCAAAGCTTCGTTGTCGGGTACTGGATTGGCTTCTAGTTAATACAGCACATGAGATTGAAGGTCATCTTACCCAGCATATTTTTGCAGAAGAGCAGCTTCATACCTGGTATCTTGAGCTTGAAAGATGCATCTTTGGAGACTATGTGGGCTACCATTGTTAAGACTTTAAGGCAGAGGGCAGACGGCAGAAGGCAGTCCCGATGAAAAAATTTTTTTTCACCACCAGGTGATGAAAGTAGATTCTTCCTGTTCCCTGTTCCCTCCTCTTGCCAACTATTCAGCAAGCCCTAGTTAAATTCTCGTTGAATTCGCCTGAGTTTTTTATGGTGTTCAGCTCTCACCTTATAGTCCTTGTAACAAATTTTAGGAATTTGACAGTGCGATCGCATTAATAAATCTACTAAAGATTGATGCACCTGAGACTGTATCGATTGCTTGATTTCAGCAGATACCTTTAAGGAAATTTCAATCAAATCCGGGTATTTTTGCACTACCCGATAGTCCTCAATCGTATCCGCTGTCATAATAATGGCTCTACGGATAAAGTCTGGAAAAATCGGTATTAATCTTTCCCCTGTTTGACTCGGTAGCCAGAAGATATCATCTTGACGCCCTTCTACACATTCAAGGGCTGTTAAAACTGAACCACAGGGACAAGGAGTTTGTCGTTCCGTTAAAATATCATCCAAGCGATAGCGAATAATCGGTTGAGTTGTGCGGTTAAAATCCGTGATAATGGGCATAAATTTACCCATACCTTCCTCAATATAGTCCTTTTGAATCACCAAAATATCTTCATTCAGATGCAGAGTACCATATTCACAGGTACTTCCTAAAAAGCCTTCCGTACATTGATACAGTTGATGGACTATTTGACCAAAACTGTTACCAATATACTGCTGATCAAGAGGGTCTAATACTTCGGCAACAGAAACAATTTTACTCGGTGCAATCTTTAAATCACCTCTTAATTGAGCCTCAGCTAACAGACGTAGCATTGAAGGAGGTGCAACTAAAATTGTAGGGGCAACTTGGTTTAAGCGTTCAATGTGGCTTTCGAGGGCATGGAATAAATCGAAATATTCAAATTGAATACGTTGCCGCTTCACTGTTTCGTAAAGATTACTATTGGCTCTTAGGAAAAAGGCAATACGCTGAGGTGCTAGAATCGACTGAGGAAGGGCTTTTGCTAAAATCGTTCCTGCCCAAACTTGCTGTTCTTGCTGATTAACGATAAATAACCCTCGGTTGCCACTAGTTCCTGACGAAAGTCCAACTGTGTAATTCTTCAGCGTTGCCTTAAAGCTTCGCGTTTTTTCAGCTTCTGTTGCCAGGGCAAAGGCTTCTGACTTGTTGATTCCCACTGTATTTAACTGATCAAAGTTAGCCATCATCACTGATTTATCAATGAGAGGGAACTGTTGCCAGTGCTGAATCTCGTATCCTTGATAATAATCTCGATAAAACTGGGATTTAGGCAGAATTTTTGCCAGAAAATCACGAACCTTTTTATCCTGCCAGGCTAAAAGTTCCTCGCGGCTCCTAAAACGCCTGGTATACTTGGTTAGTAAATAGTGCCAGAAGAGAGTATAGATACCTTTCAAAATATTTAAAATTGGTTGTTTATTAAACTCTCGAGAAACTAGCCTGAAGTTGGATTGGCTTCAACAAGTGTAAAGCCAAGGGATTGAGCCCTTCGAGAAAGGTTATTAACCACCCGTGAGCGATATTGTTGTTCATAGTAATCAGCTCCAATAT
>Ga0207422_1001246_pt1 | contig 54420 bp, 47 predicted proteins | sample MarCyaLeptolynsp_FD_187757 | JGI IMG/M metagenome (GOLD analysis project Ga0207422, IMG submission 187757) | Marine cyanobacterial communities from Panama - species 1 Leptolyngbya sp. (SPAdes) | ecosystem: Environmental > Aquatic > Marine > Unclassified | place: Panama: Panama City | collected... | reverse complement strand
CTAGATATAGTCATTCCAGTTTAGATTGAAACAAAAAATTTTGCTGTAAATCTTGCTGTAAAAGGTTTTTGACAGAAAAAAGTGTTTCATTCTTATGTGAAATGACTATAAGTCTTTCTCCAAAGTAATCCCACCGTTTTTTGATAGCTCTAGGACAGTAAGGAAAGTGGACTTATGGTACTTGAAGTTTCCAGCATGGCACAACTTGAGGATAAGAAGGTTTCCCATTTGCCAGGACTCAATTCCCTATGGACTCAATCTTTGGGTGACCCTCGCATTTGCATTGCCATTCTTGATGGACCAGTTGAGCAGTCCCATCCCTGTTTTGAAGGGGCAGAACTCCAGAGATTACCAACTCTAGTATCAAGTGCTGCTAACCAGGGGCCAGCCTCAAAGCATGGTACTCATGTCGCCAGCGTGATCTTTGGTCAACACGGTAGCCCTGTTACTGGCATTGCCCCTGGCTGTCGGGGACTGATTGTGCCTATCTTCTCCGATGGTGAGGGAGGCTCCATTGCCCCAGCTGCCCAAGTTGACCTAGCGCGAGCTATTACTCAAGCGGTGGAAGCTGGAGCCAATGTGATTAACATCAGTGGTGGGCAACTGACGCCATCCGGTGAAGCTGGTCAATTGCTGCTCAATGCCGTCCAAATGTGTGCCGATCACCGAATTTTAATCGTAGCAGCAGCGGGAAACGATGGTTGTCAATGTCTCCATGTTCCAGCAGCTATGCCCACAGTCCTAGCAGTGGGGGCGATGAATGCCCAAGGATTGCCCTTCGATTTTAGTAACTGGGGGGATGCCTACCAAACTCAAGGCATCCTTGCTCCTGGGGAAAATATCCCGGGAGCAGTACCGGGGGGCAGCACTGCCACTCTTAGTGGCACTAGCTTTGCGACTCCCATTGTCTCGGGTATTGTCGCTCTGCTACTGAGTATCCAACTCCAACAGGGAAACCAGCCCGAGCCAATGACTGTCCGCGATGCCATCCTCAACAGCGCCCTGCCCTGCAACCCACAAGTGGTTGCCGACTGCCGTCGCTGTTTAGTCGGAACTCTCAATATTACTGGGGCCCAAGCCCAGATTGCCCAATTACCAGGAGGAAAGCAACAAGTGTCTGACTCAGAAATGCTCCAAGCCAGTGAAGTTATTAACCCCAATACAGAAATGACTAACCAGCAACCAGAACCAGAAATGATTCAAGTAAGTGAAGTGAGGAACACAGTTCCAGAAACTCATCAACTAGCAGTAGCTGGTGTGCAAGCAGCAGCAGCTCCAGCAGTGGAAACTGCGATCGTACCCATGCCAATTTTGGCAAGTACAATGGCTACTGTACCGAGCAATGCCGTTACCGCCTCTGGGGCTGATGGCGGATGTGGCTGTGGTGGAGGTGGTCCAATGCAGTTAGTGTACGCTATTGGTCAAATTGGTTACGACTGGATGAGCGAGGCTCGCAAAGATTCTATTGTCCAAGATGCTACTGGTACCACGGGCACACCATGGAATCCCAATGATATAACTCAAGTTATAGCTAATTTTAAAGCGCAACCTTGGGAAGCTAGTTCTGTTATCTGGACTCTGAGCCAAGATAGCACGCCGATTTACGCGATTATGCCCAATGGTCCTTATGCCGATAAAGCTTATGAGAACTTGGTGGATGGTCTTGAAGCTCAGCACAACGGTAATGTAGAGCGAATTTCTATTCCAGGATTTATTGCAGGTAGTGCTAAGCTGCTTTCTGGTCTAACTTTGCCAGTAATTGTTCCCACAATTCGGGGTATGTATAGCTGGAATACTAGTACTCTAATCCAGGCTGTAGCTGGTGCACGTCCTACAGATCCAGCACTGCAACCGGCTTATGATCAACAAGTGGAAGACATTAAGAATTTTCTGGAGCGCATTTACTATGATCTGCGTAACCTAGGTACAACTCCCAAGGAGCGAGCTCTCAACTATGCCGCAACCAATGCCTACCAGATTAATCAGATTTATGCGCAAGCACACACTGATAACATGGAACTCGATACTATTGGGGTTGAGAAAAGTCCCCTCTGTCGTCCTGAGTCAGATTGTTGGGATGTAAAGTTAACTTTCTTTAATCCTGCCAACGTTAGCACTCAGGCGCGGAAAGTCTATCGCTTCACAGTGGATGTTAGTGATGTGGTTCCTGTTACTGTTGGACAAGTTCGCTCTTGGTCAATTCACTAAACTACCGCAACGATACATTAAACCTAAAGCTTGAAACAACTTAATAAGGAGCAACAGCAATGAAACTGCCAATGCTGCCCGAACATGTTCCGCGAAACTAGCGGTAGTGTTTGGGAAACCAACGACTCTTAGTCGAGTAGAAACCAAAAATATAAGGAGAAAACCAATCATGAAACTTCCAGTTCAAGTTGCACCAGTTAACAGGGGTGCTGGTACCGCCAAAGTCTCCCAAGAGGGTGTTAAGGCTTCTAATTGTAATCAGTGGTGCTACGAGTGCAAAGTACTAGGTTACCCTATGGCATGCCAGATAGCTCATTATGCTTGTAATTGTTAGGGATATCCCTATCCCTTTAACCATGCTTTTGCTCTATGTACTCAAAATTTCTGAGTCTGCAGCTGTGAAAGCAGGGAGAACAGTTGCTAAATTGCTACTGTCTTCAGGGATTATAAGAACCACAGGACTTACGCAAAGATCCTCGTGGGCATTCTGCCCAAACTACAGATAATTTGATTTTGATTATCATGCTACCTGTAGTTTTAGTGTCTTGCTAGCAGGTCATAATGCGTAATTGCTAAACCATTGGTTATTATACTGCCTTCTGTAGAAGGCAGTATACCTCAACAGTGCAAACTAACCTCTAATTTATCATTTTTAACACAAGGAGTTCCCGATGAAACTACCAATACAAACTCAACCTGTCCAAAGAACAATTTGCTCGACTAAGAACTTATCGCAGGGTGTTCAAGACTCCAAAATCTCTGCCCAAGAATGCATTCTTTCCCCCGGCGTCAACTGCGGCTTTTTGGGTTGTCCTGATGGATATTTTTGCACCGGAGGATATCCATCCTATTGCTGTAAGTTCTAATCTCAATTCGACAGAGAGCTAGCTCTCAGAAGAGGAAGCTTTCCTAAGTGCGATCGCATTACCATGTTTGGTACACCAACGACTCTTTAGTCAAGTGGAAATGTATCTAGTTATTATGACAGGATACAAAACTTATCTCAGGAAAGCGATTTTAAAGGTAAATGGACTCATTGGGCTTTTACTAAAAATGTTGTGAGCGGTGAGATGAAGATATATCTGAATGGGAGCCTCTGGCATAGTGGAACAGGTAAAAATCAGCCCATAATCGCACCCACAACAGTTAGTTTGGGAAGTTATAAGTCTAAGCAAGATTACTATGATGGCAAAATTGCCCACTTCCGGATCTACAGCAAGGCATTAACACCAGCTCAGATCCTGCAAGACATGAATGTGACTAGCATAAGGCTACCAGTTCAACTCCCACCAGTTATCAGACCTCCTATTTTATATGGCAATGTTGGCAGTGCCTACCGTGGTTCTAGAGATTCTGCTTGGCAATGTAGTCCTTGTCTGAATGGCTATCGCATCTGTGTTAGGACTGGCTTAACAGCACAACCAGTAAGAATTGAGTCTTGTTAAGAGATTTCCCAATCAAGAATTTCCCATTTTAGCGGATTTGGTATTAGAACTAACTTCAGTTGCCTATTCCCAATTCCCCAAAAACAATAACTTTGCATCTCATTCCCATGAGAAACTTGAACAATTAATTTATACCAATAAAAATTTAGTGATGAGCAACTTAGTACTAGACCTAAAACTAGATCATATTGATGCCAGTAATCAGGTTATCGATTCCTCCGGCAATAACAATCATGGCACCATTAACGGTAATTCCCAAATCGTCGCTGATGCAACCTTTGGTCATTGTTTAAGTCTTGATGGTAATAGTGACTATGTGGATTTGCCTGGTACCATTATTCAGCCAGGAAATGAAATTACGGTTAGCTTTTGGGCTAATGGTGGAGATTCTTTACCTAAAGCTGGTGCTATACTTTTTGTATTAAACACCACAGGTTGGAATTATTTAACTATATATTCACCTTCTGCAGACAGTAAAATTTACTTTACCTGTGGTATTGGAAGTTATGGTGATGACAGTATAAATCAGTTAGCTCAGGCAAGGGATTTTAAAGGCAAATGGACTCATTGGGCCTTTACTAAAAATGTTGCCAGCGGCGAAATGAAAATATATCTGGATGGGAATCTTTGGCATAGTGGCACAGCTAAAACACAAGGGATAATAGCCGCCACTAGTGCTACTTTGGGAAAAGATTTTTACGATTACTATCATGGTAAACTTGCCCACTTCCATATCTACAGCAAGGCTTTAACGCCAGCTCAAGTCCTGCAAGATATGCAGGCAAATTTACCCCCAGAAAAATATATTATTAAAGGTAACGTTACTGATACTAGCTCTGGCTTTCCAGCTGTTGGTGTACTGGTCGAAGTATGGGATAAAGACAATAGTAAAGAAGATGACTTATGTGGTAGTTCACTCACAGATAAAAAAGGTAATTATAAAGTAGAGTTTGACGCCTCTGTTTTCTCTGGAGCAGGCAAGGAAGATAGTGGTACAGAAAAAGGATTAGACCTCTACTTCAAAGTATATAAGAACCACCAACTAATCAAAACTACTGAAACGTCAGTCCAGCAAAATTTGCCAGCGGGAGACCATACAATTCCCATTTCGGTGGATTTAGCATCAACTGGCACCTCAACTGGTACATCAACTGGTACATCAGCCGGTACAACAACTGGGACATCAGCCGGTACAACAACTGGGACATCAGCCGGTACAACAACTGGTGCATCAACTGGAACATCAACCGGTACAACAACTGGAACACCAACCAGTACAACAACTGGAACATCAGCCGGTACAACAACTGGAACACCAACCGGTACAACAACTGGGACAACAACCAGTACAACAACTGGGACAACAACTGGGACACCAACCGGTACAACAACTGGGACAACAACTGGTACAACAACTGGAACACCAACTAGTACATCAACTGGAACACCAACTAGTACATCAACTGGAACACCAACTGGGACATCAACTGGAACATCAACCGGTGCAACAACTGGGACATCAGCTGGAACACCAACTGGTGCATCAACCGGTACACCAACTGGGACATCAACTGGCATGAAGCTACCACCTCAGATCGCACCAATTCAGAGATCTACTCCTTTGTATGGGAATTTTACCAGTCGCAACGCTCGTTTTGGGGGAAGGTTTCGGCGATAAATTGAGAAGAGTGCTATAGGAGAGACACGCCCAGATGCCAACTCAGAAAAAAATTTTGCCCTTGGAGAATGGCTATCGCTTGACTCGTGAAGAATTTGAGCGTCGCTATGGTACCATGCCTCAGGGGTGAGCGAAAAAAAGGGTGGGGAGATGGGGAGACAAACGAGAAGTGATGATTTTTTTGATCCGGATTTAGTATTACTTCTCACATTCGGCAAATTACTCATACTCATAATGAGTAAATCATCTTTTTATTAGGGACACCGAGAAGTATTGGGTATTGCCCCAATTCCGCATTCCCAGTCCCCTTCAAGCTTGGGAACTCCTACTTCCTGGCTACAGTCATTATTATCTAGCCTAACTAAAAGGAAGCATCAACCAATGAAAACGACTTTAAAGAAATTATCTGTTTTAAGTACCTGTTTCCTAGCATTTTCGCTGATAACCTATAGTGGTTTACCCGCAGCTGAGGCGGAAACTCAAACACCTCAACAAGCAGCGACAAAAGGTAAATATTCAAAATATTCCCAGTCTCTCGAAAACAGGTTTTTGACAAAATGCAAAACAGATGCAGTTAGCAATGGTTTGTCTCAACAGGAGGCAAACAAGCTATGTCTTTGTATCATCAAAGGAGCTTCTGTTCAGGGAATTACCTCCGCGCAGCTTGAGGCGATACTTGACAATCCCGATGCAGATGTACCGGATAGTTTTGCTGAAGTTGTAGGAGCATGTATTTAGCAGAAGAGGGGTAAGTAGCTGTGCAACAGGGGAAAGGTGAAAGGTAAAACAATCCCTTTCTTTGGAAAAATCCCCTTCCCCTTGAACGAAAGTCGGCACTCATCCTTATACTTCTTAAGGTCGGGAGGAATACCAACCGCCTACAAACAATAAGAACATGGTAAAGTCTCAAAAGCATCTGGCGCTCAGAGAGCGCTTTAATATTTCCCGGTTAGCTATTGCTCATTCCTGGCTAACAATCTGCTTTTGGCTGGCTGTGACTGTAGCAGGGTTGTTTGCCTTCAGCAGTCTCAAATATGCTCTGTTCCCCGATATTACCTTTCCCGTGGTGGTGGTAAATGCTCAAGCACCCTTCCAAACGGCTCTGGAAACCGAGACAAAACTTACCCAACCGATAGAAGCACAGCTCCAATCTTTGGCAGGATTAGATGATACTCGCTCCTCTACCTACTCTGGTCAAACTGTTGTTAGTCTAGCTTTTGATGTTGGCACAAACCTAGAATCTTCAACTGAGGCAGTGGAAACAGCACTCCAGCAAGCTGAGTTACCGCCAGAAGCTACCTTTGAGACTACCAGTATCAACTTAAATGAGTCGGCAGCGATTAGCTATGCCATCAAAAGTGAGGGGAAAACCCTCCCAGAATTAATCGAGATTGCCCAAGAACAGATTCTCCCATCGATTGCTGAACTTCCAGGAGTGCTGAAAGTCAATCTTTTAGGAAATGCTACCCCAGATGAGGATAATAATAATTCTGCCATCACTGCTTCCCCAACCCTGGCACGGTTCAATAGTGAAAATGCCGTAGCCTTCCAGGTAATCAAACGGGGTGAAGCTAATACCCTGGAAGTAGTTAACCTGGTAGAAGCAGCAGTACAAAAGTTACAAGCTAATTTACCCCAGGTACTACTAGTCTTGGCAGAGACTCAAGCTAATTATATCCGGGAAGCTACCCAAGCTACCATTGATGCCCTACTGCTGGCGATTGTTCTGGCGGTTTTAGTAATTTTTCCCTTTTTGCGCAACTTCCGAGCAACTTTAATTACAGCTTTGGCAATTCCCATTTCCCTGCTGGGAACCTGTATTGCGATGGCAGTAGCTGGGTTTAACCTAGAAACTATTACTCTACTAGCTTTAGCGCTGGTAATTGGTATTATTGTAGACGATGCGATCGTTGATGTAGAAAATATCTCCCGACACATAGAAGCAGGTGAAACTCCAAGGGAAGCTGCGATCGCAGGTACTGATGAAATTGGTTTAACTGTTTCGGCTTCTACATTAACTATTGTCGCTGTATTTCTGCCCATTGCCTTTATGGGTGGCACTGTAGGTCAATTTTTTAAACCTTTTGGGTTAACTGTTTCAGTCGCAGTTTTTACTTCTTTACTAGTTGCTCGTACTTTGTCTCCTGTATTGGCTGTTTATTGGCTGAAGCGGAGGGATGGGGAGACACGGAGACGCGGAGACGCGGAGACGCAGAGACACGGAGATGGGGAGATGGGGAGATGGGGAGATGGGGAGACAAGGGAGACATCCCCGATTCCCAATTCCGAAACAACAAACAACAAACAACAAACAACAAACAACAAACAAAATTTAGCTCACTATTACCGTAACTTACTCAGATGGTCTCTAAACCATCGTCAAATTGTGGTGGGATTGGCAGTAGTAAGTTTTATTGCCGGCATTGCTCTGATTCCTCTGATTCCTAAGGGATTTATTCCTAAACTAGATCGAGGTGAGTTCAATATTGTCTACACATCTCCTTTACCGGATTTGTCTAGTCGCTTTGAAGGCTTGAATCCTGCACAAGAGCAGGAAACAGAAGCATTACCCAATGCTCCTGCTGATAATACTGGCTCAATTTTCGGTGATTTATTCCAATCTCCAACCAAGCTGTTGTTATATAAATCCCGTAATGTGGCTGGGGAAATTGAAGAGGTTGTCTTAGATTCATCGGAAGTGGCATCAGTATTTACCACTGTTGGAGTGCGGGGTGAACCGAACAAAGGTAAACTCTATGTCAAGCTCAACGAAGAGCGTCAATTCCATACTGCACAAGTACAAGAACAACTCCGTGCTGCTTTGCCGAAACTGGAAGGAGTAACCGTTAGTGTTGAAGATATCCAGTTTGTCGATACAGGGGGAGAAAAACCTCTCCAAGTTGCTCTAGTTGGTGATGACTTGGAAAGTCTATACAGCAGTGCTAAGGAGATTAAAGCTCGTGTTGCCAAGCTGCCCGGATTGGTGGATGTTACGGTAACTGGTGAAGATAATAAAGCAGATAGTATTGATGAGATTGAGCGTCTCAATGGTCAACGAGTTGCCTATATCAGTGCTAACTTAAGCCAGGATCAAGCTTTAGGAGATGCTACTGACCAAGTAGTAGCAGAAGCCCAGGCTATTTTACCTGATGGTGTGCAGATAGACCTAAAAGGGGACTCAGCTCGTATCGGCTCTATTTTTGGCAGTTTTGCTGGCACGCTGGGTTTATCTGTTGCTTGTATGCTGTCGTTGCTGTTATTGGTGTTTGGCAGATTGTTAGAACCGCTGGTGGTTGGCTTGTCCTTACCTTTATCAATTGTCGGGGCAATGTTGGCTCTTCTGGTTACTCAAAGTGACTTCGGCATGATTTCTTTAATTGGTCTAATTTTCTTGCTGGGTTTACTTGACAAAAATGCCCTTTTACTAATGGATTATGCCAACCAGCTCCGCCAATCTGGTTTAAGTCGTACTGAAGCAGTTCTCCAAACTGGTGTCGTGCGTCTAAGACCGATTATGATGACTACAGCTTCAACTATTTTGGGAATGCTGCCGATCGCCTTAGGATTAGGAGCAGGTTCAGAGTTACGCCAACCGATGGCGGTAGCAATTATTGGTGGACTGATTACTTCTACCCTGTTGAGTTTAATTGTTGTACCAGTGCTTTATACTCTTCTAGAGGATTTGTGGCTGAAGATTTTCAGTCGCTAATTATTTTTCAGCGGAATATGGAACTATAACGGAAGAGTACTAAATTGAGAGCCAACGAGCCAATAGGTCACCATTTCTCCTTTCCCCTTGACTTGAATGGCTCCTCGCTTCTGGAATACATACTTATCCTTGAGTCGCTCATAGGTAGCTTCCGTTACCTGAATACCGCCTGGTTGACCGGAAGATTCCATACGCGAGGCAATATTGACAGCATCTCCCCACAAGTCATAGATAAATTTATTGGTGCCGATGACTCCAGCGACAACAACACCTGTATTAATGCCGATGCGAATTTGCAGGTTATCACCGAGTTCAGATTGGAAGCCCTCAACTGCAGTTCGCATCGCCAATGCCATCTGTGCGATCGCTTGGGCATGATCTGCTCTCGGAATTGGCAGTCCAGCTGCTACCATGTAGGCGTCGCCAATAGTCTTGATCTTTTCTAATCCTAACTGTTGAGCCAGCTTGTCGAAGGCGGAAAAAATCTGATTGAGTAAGTTAACCAGCTCAATTGGTTTTAAGCGAGCTGATAGCGGGGTAAACTCAACGAGATCAGCAAACATAATTGTAACCTCGTTGAATTGTTCAGCGATCGCACCTGGATTTTGTTTGAGTTGGTGGGCAATTGGCTCTGGTAAAATATTGAGCAGTAACTTTTCTGACTTTTCTTGCTGTAGACGTAGAGCTTCCTCAGCAAATTTGCGATCGCTGATATCGTGGGCTACTAGAATTGCCGTTTCTAAAGATAGGGGAGAAATCGTCTCTGCCAACCAAACCTCTTTTGTACCAATTGGTAGACAATATTCAATCGAGACAGTTTTCTGGGTTGAGACTGCCTCTAGGATAGCATTGAGAATCAAATCGGCTTGCGATTGCGGCAAATCGTCATGAAGTTTTCTGCCAATCATCGCTTCTGGCGGTTTGTACAAATTCGATGTATTGGTGGGGATGACGTTGAGACACCGTCCAGAAACATCCCTCACCGTCACTATATCAGTCATCGCAGCAAACAGTGCCCTCATCTGGGCTTGGACTTTCTTTTGATGTAGCACGGTTCCCAACTGAGTTGCCACGACATTAACTAAATCCCGCAACCACTTGTCCTCTGAGCGAACTTCCCTTGTGAAGAACACTAGCACTGCTAAAACTGGGGATTGGGAATTGAGCAAATAACTACTGTGTTCTTCTGTCTGCTGTTGAGTGTTTCCTATTGGGATGATGGGTACGCCAAATCCAGCTTTGAAGCCGCATTCGGCAGCCAATTCTAGCCGGAGGAGAATATCCTCAATCTTATTAAGCTTAGCAACCCACATAGATTGTCGGGTTAACCAGACTTGTCCTGGAATTTCTTCACCTGGATAGAACGTGAGAACTTCGCTGTATTCTCGGAAATGCTCAATCTTGGCAGCTGTAGTTGAGTCAATCTCTGTGCGCTGATAGTACCAACGAGGGTTACACTCCAAGGCTGATTCATCAGTTGTGGGAACCCAAACTTCGCCATAAGTCCAACCCGTTGTTGAACACACCTGCTGCAAAGCAATCTCCAGAGCCGTATCAAAATCTGGAGCAGCGCTAATTGCCTGAGAGAGCATCAATAAAAGTTGGACTTCCTCATCAGCTCTTTTGCGTTCTTTGATTTCCTGTTCGAGCTGTGCTGTTCGCTCCCGCAGTGAGGATTGCTGACGGACAAGGGTTAGTTGATTTTCGATACGGGCTATGACTTCTTGAACTTGAAAAGGTTTGGTAATATAATCTACTCCACCACTGGCAAAGGCTTTGACTTTAGCCAATACATCATCCGAAGCGCTGATGAAAATCACTGGAATGTCGCGAGTTCGCTTATCTGTCTTCAGTTGAGTACAAACTTCATAGCCATTCATTCCGGGTATATTGATGTCGAGCAAAATTAGAGCGGGTAACTTAGTAGTTACCGCTTTCAATGCCATCTGTCCAGAGACAGCCCTGCGCATGCTGTACCCCTGCTCAGTCAGCATTTGTGATAAAAGGCGCAGATTGTCCAGTGTCTCATCAACAATCAAGATGTCTTCTTTCGTTGATGAAGTGCGATCGCTTTTCAAGATGCTGATTAATAATTGGAGATTGAAGTTTTTGAAGATTGAAAAGCTACTTTAAAACTTCGGTTATATTGTACTCCTGATAAAAGGCAAACGCATCTTATTTTTGAAAGGCAGACGGGGTGAGGATTGCAGCGATATACTCCTTATTTTTCCCTAACACCTATGTTCATTAGAATCTACTTGTCACCCCCTGAGGAGTGTCTAACTTTTCACGGTATCTTTTGGCTGAGACAGGGTCTAGGGTGTAGGGTGTAGGGATGGAAGCATTAGAAAATGGGTGATAAATAACCTCTCGAGAAACAAGTCAAAAGGCAGCAGGCAACAGGGAAGAGAATTGTTTCTCCCATTCAATTGGGGGCGCGAAGCGCTTCTGGGGAACTCTCAAGGACCTGCTGCCAAAAAGAGGTAAACAGCTAACTTCAATGGACCGGTCAACACATTCGACTACTCATAATTTACCGTAGTTATCAGTAAAAATGATGATTTCCCTTCCTGATTATCAGATCACAACAGAACTTTACATTGGCAACAAAACAGTAGTTTATCGAGGGCAGCAACTTGCTGATCAAACGCCCTCGATCATCAAAAGTCTCAGTGCAGAGTACCCAACGCCAACAGCGATTGCTCGACTCAAGCATGAATACGAAATTCTCAAAAATTTGGATCTACCAGGGGTGATTAGGGTGTTGGAGTGGAAAATCCACAATAATTGTCCTTTCCTAATTCTAGAAGATTTTGGTGGTATATCTCTTCAAGAATACATCACCAATACTCCCCTGGAACTAGACAGTTTTCTGCAAATAGCCATTGAGCTCACCCAAATCCTTGCCCAGCTGCACCAACACCGCGTTATCCATAAGGACATCAAACCGCATAACATCATCATCAGGCCAGATACGAAACAAGTCCAGCTGTGTGACTTTGCTCTTGCCTCTTTACTAGAACGAGAAAATCAGAGCTTTAGTAGTCCTAATTTGCTGGAAGGAACTTTAGCCTATATATCTCCTGAACAAACAGGTCGGATGAATCGAGTCATTGATTACCGAACTGACTTTTATTCTTTAGGAGTCACCTTTTATGAAATTCTAACAGGTCAGCTTCCTTTTACAACAACAGACCCAATGGAATTAGTTCACTGTCATATTGCTAAAGTTGCAACAGCCCCTCACGAACTCAAGGCCAATATTCCTGTAACAATTTCGGCTTTGGTGATGAAATTGTTAGCCAAAACAGCTGAAGAAAGATACCAAAGTGCTTATGGCATCAAAGCCGACTTAGAAACTTGTCTCGAGCAACTTGCTAAGGGAATGAGCGAACCCTTCATTCTTGGACAACAGGATTTATTAGCTAAGTTTGAAATTCCACAAAAACTCTATGGTAGAGAGTCAGAAGTTGCCACCTTAATGGATGCATTTGAGCGCGTCAGCCAAGGAAAAAATGAGTTGATGCTTGTAGCTGGTTACTCTGGTATTGGCAAAACTGCAGTCGTTAATGAAGTTCACAAACCGATTGTCCGACAAAGAGGTTATTTTATTGCTGGCAAATTCGACCAATTTAAGCGCAATATTCCCTATGCTTCTTTAATTCAGGCTTTCCGAGAACTGATGCGGCAAATTCTCACAGAAAGTGAAACACAGATTCAAACTTGGCGAGAGAAACTGTTAGCTGCCTTGGGTAACAATGGTCAAGTAATTATTGATGTAATTCCCGAAGTTGAGTTAATTGTTGGTCAACAGCCTACTGTAATAGAACTACCACCTACTGAAGCTCAAAATCGCTTCAACTTAGTTTTCAAAAAATTTATCCAAGTTTTCACCCAAAAAGAACATCCTTTAGTGATGTTTCTCGATGACTTACAATGGGCAGATTCAGCATCTTTGAAATTAATTCAAATTTTAACAACCAATCTTGAAGGTCAATATTTATTGACGATTGGTGCATATCGAGATAATGAAGTTAGTCCGACTCATCCTTTGATGCAAATGTTGGATGAAATTCAACAAGCTGGAGCAACAGTAAATACAATTACCCTCCAAAATTTGGCAATTATTCACATTAATCAGCTCATTGCCAATACTCTCCACTGCAATGGTAACCAATCGCAACCCTTAGCAGAATTAGTACTAGAAAAAACTGCAGGCAATCCTTTCTTCTTAACTCAATTACTCAAATATCTTTACTTGGAAGGATTTTTAACTTTTAACTTAACTGCGGGTTGTTGGCAGTGGAATATTGAAGAACTGCAGCGCATTGGTATTACTGACAATGTTGTTGCCTTAATGGTTAGTAAAATCCAGAAACTGCCGGAAGCAACACAAAATGTTTTAAAGTTGGCCGCTTGTATTGGAGATAAATTTGACTTAAATACCTTGACTATTGTCAATGAAAAACCCGTGTCCATTACTGTAGAACAAATCTGGCAAGCACTGCAAGCTGGTTTACTTCTACCTCTAGATAACTCTTATAAAATTCCTGTAGCTTATGGTCAAGAAGTAGATGCTATCCAGTTTGATAATTTAGTAGTTTCTTATAAATTTTTGCATGACCGTGTCCAACAGGCAGCCTATTCTCTAATTGCAGAAGAAGATAAGCAAGCAACTCATCTCAAAATTGGTCAACTTCTACTGCAAAATACTAATCCAGATGAATTGGAAGAAAATATTTTTGATATTGTTAACCATTTAAATGCTGGTGTGGAATTGATTTGTGACCCTCAAACGAAACTTGAGTTAACTAATTTGAATTTAATAGCTGGTCAAAAAGCGAAAGCTTCTACTGCCTATAGAACAGCAGTAAAGCACTTGAATTTAGGTATTAAACTACTCTCTGAGAATAGCTTGGAAGCCAATTATCAAATCACTTTTAGTTTGTACAGAGACTGTGCTGAGTGTGAGTATTTAATTGGCAATTTTGAGCAAAGTAAGGCTTTATTTTTACAAGCATTAAATTACTCTAAATCTAAATTTGATAAGGCAGAAATTTATTCCATAGAAATGAATTTATCTATGACCAAAGGTGACTTTGAAACTGGCATTCAAGCTGGATTAGAAGGACTAGAACTTTTGGGTTTAAAGCTTCCGAAAAAAACAGAAGAGTTAAAAAAATTAGCTGACTCTGATTCTCAGTATATTGAGTCAAAATTAGCAAAAACTAATATCCCTGATTTATTCCATCAACCAGAACAAAAAGACCGTACACAAAATTTTGTTATGCAGCTTTTAGTCTATTTGTGGACATTGGCTTATCTCAATGTCAATCCCGATTTATCCAGTGTAGCTGCCCTCAAAATGGTTCTCCTCTCATTAGAGCATGGAAATACCAGTCTTTCTGCTTTTGGTTATATAGTTTATGGTATGACTTTGGCAATATATCAAAAATATCAAACCGCTTACGAATTCGGAAACTTAGCTTTACAACTCAACACAAAATTTCAGAAAACTGATTTAATTGGCAAGGTAAATAATTTATTTTGTCAAGCTGTTAATCCTTATAAACAACACCTCAAAACTAATCTACCTCTTTATAAAGAATCTTATCAGCGCTGCATGGAATGTGGAGATTTACCCTATGCGGCTTGGGCTTTATTTTTTATTATGTGGAATAAATTCGAGTTGGAAAAAAATCTACAGTCTGTTGCCGATGAAGCTGAAAAATATCAAAGTGCTCTTCAGCAAATCAATGATTTGAATATCTACTATTCATTCCTTACTGTGCAGCGTACAGTTTGGAACTTACAAGGAAAAACACCACAAAAATACAATCTAGATGACGAAAATTTTGAAGAAGCCTCATTTATCCAGCTGTGGGAGGCAAATAATTTCGACCATGCCTTAAACTGGCATAGCTACCTAAAATCACAACTACTATATCTTTATGGAGATTATCAAGAAGCACTAAAAGTTTGTCAAGCTACTGAAACTAAAGTAGCAATTAATGGTGGCTTCTTACCTGTAACTAAATACTATTTTTATTATTCATTAATATTAGCAGCAGTTTATCCAACTGCCTCAGAGGCAGAACAGAAAATTTACTGGGAGACTCTAGAAAAAAATCGAGAACAACTCAAAATTTGGACAGATAACTGCCCAGAAAATTTTCTTAATCAATATTCTTTAGTGTCAGCAGAAATGGCACGCATTTCTAATCAAACATTAGCAGCAATTGACTTTTATGAACAAGCAATTGAATCAGCTCACCATAATGAATTTATTCAGAATGAAGCCTTAGCTAATGAACTAGCAGCTAAATTTTGGCTAAGTCAAGGCAAAGAGAAATATGCTAAAACCCATATGAGGGAAGCCCACTATGGTTACCAACGCTGGGGAGCTAAGCGGAAAGTAGAAGATTTGGAGGCTCGATATTCCTCTTTGCTAGCCAAGATATCTGCTAGAATCACAACTGAACTTGAGACTACAAATATTACTACTTCTTTAACAAGTAGCGGAAATACAGGTGCTCTTGACTTGAATACAGTGGTAAAAGCTTCTCAAGTCCTAGCTAGTGAACTAGTTCTCGACAAATTGCTAACTAAGTTAATGAAAATTGTCATTGAGAATGCTGGGGCACAAATTGGCTACCTGATTTTACCTTCTTCTCAAGGGCAATTACTTATTGAAGCAGAAGGCTCAGTTGACTCTGATAAGGTTACTGTCTTACAGTCAATTCCCATTGAAAATACTGACTCGGTCTCACCTACGATTATTAATTATGTTACCCGTGCTAATGAAAATGTTGTCTTAAATGATGCTACAGTTGAAGACAACTTTACTAACGATCCCTATATTCAACAACATCAACCTAAATCGATTCTCTGCTTCCCTCTGATTAATCAAGGTCAACTTGTCAGTATTGTTTATTTGGAGAATAACCTAACTACAGGAGCCTTTACTCCTGACAGGGTGGAAGTTTTAAGAATTCTCTCTTCTCAAGCAGCTATCTCCATTGAAAATGCCCGCCTCTATCAAACCTTAGAAGACAAAGTTGAAGAACGTACTGCCCAATTAGCTCAAGCTAATCAAGAAATTACTGCTCTTAATGAACGTCTGAAAGCTGAAAACCTGCGCATGAGCGCAGAGTTAGAGGTAACCAAGCAACTACAACAGATGGTATTACCCAAGCAGTCAGAATTAGAAGCAATTGAAGGATTAGAAATAGCCGGATTTATGGAACCTGCTGATGAGGTTGGCGGGGACTACTACGATGTGCTACCTCAAGATGGCAAAATCAAAATTAGCATCGGCGATGTTACCGGACATGGATTAGAAAGTGGAGTGGTGATGCTCATGGCACAAACAGCTGTCCGCACCTTACAAGAAAGTAATCAAACTGATCCTGTGCAATTTTTAGATATTCTCAATCGCACCATTTATCGGAATGTCCAGCGCATCAATCCCTATAAAAACCTGACTCTTTCTCTTCTAGAATATGCTGAGGGCAACTTAAGTGTAAGTGGTCAACATGAGGAAGTAATCATAGTACGTGCTGAAGGTCAAGTGGAGTGTCTTGATACTAGGGATCTAGGCTTCCCCCTTGGTTTAGACGAGGAGATTAGTGACTTTATTGCTCAAGAACAGGTGCAACTCAATCGAGGGGATGTGGTGGTATTGTATACTGACGGCATTACAGAAGCATTTGATATCAATCAAGAGCAATACGGACTAGAGAAATTATGCGAAGTAGTCAGAGTTAACTGTTCGTTATCGGCAGAATCAATTAAACAAGCGGTAATTGATGATGTGCGACAGCATATTGGCTCTCAAAAAGTTTTCGATGATATTACTTTGGTGGTACTGAAACAAAAGTAGATAGTTTTTTTAGCATTGCGATTTAGTTGAAAAACAAAGCAAAATTAAACGTTAATAATACCACAAAAAATGACAATAAATCAGCTATTTGGAGACTTCCACGAAGAGATACTGAACAATCATAAGCTTTTGATGATGGATTTTTTGATTCAGTCCATTCCCCTTGAGCGACGGAAGCAAACTCGGTATTTGTCTGTTGCGTTTATTACTGACTATTTAGCCAATATATTCCCGGTTGATGAAGAAGATATCAAGTCTTATCAGCGGCAATTGCAAATGAAAAGTGCAGCTAGTTACATCGCTAATGAATTGCTAGAAAACTCTATAAAATTCAATCATGAAGCTGTGAGTTATCCTATTAAACTTGGACTTTACTTTTTTGAAGAAAGTTTGGTCTTTGTTGCCAGTAATTGCACTAATAACAAAAATTTGGAGAGTTTGATAAATTTTGTTCAAGAACTAACAATTTCAGATATTAATGAATTATATTTTCTTCAGTTGGAAAAAGGTGCTGAGGAGAATAGTGACGAATCTCGGTTAGGTTTCTTAAGCATGATAAATGATTATAGTGCTAAGTTGGGCTGGAAAATTGAGACACTTAAGGAAGATCCTGAGATTACCACTGTTACCACCATGGTACAGCTAACAACAGAGTTAAGTAGGACTTGATAAAGTTTCTCGAGAGTAATGAGGTTTAAGAGAATGGAAGTAAAGACTGATGACCATAAAATATGGTACGAGCCAACAACAGCAACCATCTACTTCCAGGGGTTACTGCGGGAAAGTGGCATAGCTGACTATAAACCTATTGAGCAGTTGCTTGATAAAGCGATCGCTAATGAGCCAAAGACGATAACAATGAATATACAGGAGCTAGCGTTCCTCAACAGTTCAGGGATGAGTGTCTTGTCTCGGTTTGTGATTGCTGTGCGTAAGAAGAAGAATATTCAGCTAGTGGTTCAAGGCTCGAAGGAAGTACCTTGGCAGGAGAAGATTTTAGGGAACTGGCAACGGTTGATGCCTGCTTTGACACTGAAATGGGAATAGTATCGGGATTTGAACCTCAACTAAGGTAAGTAGGCAATACTGCAATGAACCAAGAAACTTACAATCAGCTATTTAGCACCATTGAAGAGTTAGTACTGCACCATTCTCCCAGTGGTGTAGAGAGAGAAATTGATCAGTACCTACTCAGTCGGTTACAAGAGCTGGGAGTAGAAGCTTGGCAAGATCGAGCAGGAAATGCGATCGCAAAAATTCCTGGGAAGCAAGCAGGCGCAATCGCCATTACTGCTCACAAAGATGAAATTGGTGGCATTGTTAAAACTGTAGGTAGTGAGGGACGTTTAGAAGTCCGTAAACTGGGGGGAGCGTTTCCTTGGGTTTATGGTGAGGGAGTAGTGGATTTATTGGGGGATAAACAAACTATTAGTGGTATTCTTTCTTTTGGCTCACGCCACGTTTCCCATGAATCTCCCCAAAAAGCACAGCAGGAAGACCATCCAGTGTTGTGGGAAAATGCTTGGATTGAAACTAAATGTACACTAGAAGAATTAGCAGCAGCGGGAGTACGACCTGGAACCCGCATGGTAATTGGCAAGCATCGCAAGCGACCAATACGTCTGAAAGATTACATTGCGAGCTATACTCTCGATAATAAAGCATCTGTGGCCATTCTCTTGGCTCTAGCTGAGCAGTTAAAGACTCCAGTGGTTGATACTTATTTAGTAGCATCAGCCAAAGAAGAAGTAGGAGCAATTGGAGCTCTTTATTTCACCCAGAATCAACCTTTGGATGCCTTAATTGCTCTGGAAATCTGTCCCCTATCCTCAGAGTATCCGATTCAAGACGGGGAAGCACCAGTACTGTTGTCTCAGGATGGTTATGGAATTTATGATGAAGGGTTGAATGGGGAGTTGCGAGAGGTAGCAGCAGCTCAGGATGTTCCCTTGCAGTTGGCAGCAATTACTGGTTTTGGCAGCGATGCTTCCATTGCCATGAAATTTGGTCATGTTGCTCGTGCTGCTTGCTTGAGTTTTCCCACCCAAAATACTCACGGTTATGAGATTGCTCATTTAGGAGCAATCGCTAATTGTATTCGCCTCCTCGACGCCTACTGCAAAAGTGAGTTTGACTTAGAGTTTTCTCCTGACTTCTGACTCCTGACTCGGAGACTCCTTGCCCGGAAGAGGGGTTAAACCTAAGCTAAGGCGCAACAAACTCCTTGATTTGGTATAAATTTGGGTAGATCATAAGGCAAATAGTATAAATCAATAAATTGAGATAGCTTGTTTATCTCACTATCTTGATCGAATAAAGAAAAATTTAAAGAATGAAAAAAAGCAATATCGAGAAGATGACTAACTTGACTACAAAAAAAATCGGATTTTCTATAAGAGTAAAAATTGTCCGGTAATAAATTTCTTAATTCAAAAATTTCTTGCAATATAGCCAGTTTTTCTAGCACCAAATTGAGGGAGAATGCTGGCGACTTTAAACCAGTCATTTCTTGCATCGGAACTGGTACATCCTGTTCAAATTGAAACTGGTTATCCTTAACCTGAAACAAGATACACACTTGTTGAAATAACTGTACCTCAAATAAATGTTTCAGGTGTTGAGATTTTAGAATACCTTGACCTCTCAAGTATAAACCCAATGGTTGCTCCTTGGGGCACAACTGAGCTACTTTGGTAACTACGCGATCGCCTGCCCAATGGTATTGTTGAATTAGTGAAACCAAACCTTGATTATTCAACTGGTTAGCTGCCGCTACAAGATTGCCTTGAGACACCCAGATATAATGAGTTGATGAGAAAACTTCTCTAGATTCTCGTGAGGAAACAATCTTGAGTAATCCCGTTTTCTTTTCTTTATGGATAAGGTGAGAAGTTTCTAGTAAAGAAAATTCTTGTAAGGAATCAGTAATAAACATTAATACATTTATTAAACTAATTAAATTTAGGTATCATCAAAATTGTTGCTAATATTTTGACTTTAGTTATTATATTCACTTTCTCACTTTGATAATTTGTTGACAATCAGTAAATAGGAATAAACCAATCAGGCTTGATCCGTGGTAAAACTTAACCTGGGAAGGTTGCCAATAAAACGGTTTATAGATTAAATAATAAGTTCTACCCTGTATTCTCATCTCCACTGTGACTACTACTCCCCTGCCTCATAACTCCCAAGCCTATACCAAAACTGTGACTCAGCAACCGGATGCTTTAGGGCGTTTTGGGAAATTTGGCGGCAAGTACGTGCCCGAAACCCTCATGCCTGCTTTGAGTGAACTGGAGGAGTTTTTTCAAAAATATGGCAATGACCCAGATTTTCAAGCAGAACTGCAAGGATTACTACGAGACTATGTAGGACGTCCTAGTCCTCTCTACTTTGCTGAACGTCTCAGTAGTCACTATGCTAAGGCTGATGGTAGTGGTGCTCAGATTTATCTGAAACGGGAAGACCTAAATCATACGGGAGCTCACAAAATTAATAACGCTTTAGCTCAAGTACTGTTGGCTAAACGTATGGGTAAAAAACGTATTATTGCGGAGACGGGTGCGGGACAGCATGGTGTAGCCACAGCAACAGTTTGTGCTCGCTTTGGTTTGGCATGCATTATTTATATGGGTGTCCAGGATATGGAGCGGCAAGCACTGAATGTGTTTCGGATGCGGTTGATGGGAGCCAAGGTGCAGCCTGTAACGGCAGGTACTGGTACTCTCAAGGATGCTACCTCTGAAGCAATTCGTGACTGGGTGACAAATGTGGAAACTACCCACTATATCTTAGGTTCTGTGGCAGGACCTCACCCTTACCCGTTGCTGGTGCGTGACTTTCACGGAGTAATTGGCAAAGAAACTCGTGCTCAGTGCCAAGAAAAATGGGGTGGTTTGCCGGATATTCTCTTAGCTTGTGTCGGTGGTGGTTCCAATGCCATGGGACTTTTCCATGAGTTTGTTAAAGAAGCAGGTGTGCGGTTGATTGGGGTTGAAGCAGCAGGGGAAGGTGTGGAGTCCCAGAAGCACGCTGCAACTCTTACCTGTGGACGTCCGGGAGTCTTGCATGGAGCAATGAGCTATTTGTTGCAAGATAATGATGGTCAGGTGTTAGAAGCTCACTCCATTAGTGCAGGACTAGATTATCCCGGTGTTGGTCCTGAGCATAGTTATTTGAAAGACAGTGGTCGAGCAGAATATTATAGTGTGACTGATCAACAGGCGATCGCAGCTTTTAGATTATTGTCTGAGTTAGAAGGCATCATCCCAGCACTAGAAACTTCTCATGCGATCGCTTATTTAGAAACTCTATGTCCCCAACTTAGTGGTTCTCCCCACATTGTAATTAACTGTTCAGGTCGTGGTGATAAGGATGTCCAAACTGTTGCTAAGTTGATTGATTTGGAAACGATGGAGGAGTGAAGTGTGGGAGGTATGGGAAGTATCATTCCTTGGCATTCCTGCCTTTGGCGATGGAGTTGTTGATGTTCCACGTCATCTGGTTATCAACGAACCTGGCGATAAGACAGAATTTAACTACCTCGAATGTTGATGTTAAAGCGATTTGCCAATTGGCTGGTGTTGAGTGTCTTGACGGTAGTACTCATTGTTGGATGCGGTTTGTGGACTAGTAACAATTCAGGAGAAAACCAGGCGGTTGATTCTTCAACTCAGTCATCAACATCTGATTGTCGTGCGATTAAGCATGATCTAGGTGAAACGGAAATCTGTGGACAACCTCATAAGGTTGTTGCTCTGAGTGTCTATAACCTCGATTTGCTTCTCTCGTTAAACACGCAACCTGTAGGCTATGCAGCTCCTCTCAATTTTTATCTGGGAAAGATTTTTGACAACCCAGCGCAACAAATTCCTTACCTCGGCACTCGAATTACTAATCAACCAGTAAATCTAGGAAAAAGCGGTGAACCTTCATTGGAAAAGCTGGCAGTGCTCAAACCAGACCTAATTGTGGGAGAAGTGGGGAACGCCAACAGCTATGACCTATTGTCTCAAATCGCTCCCACGCTCCTGTGGAAGAATCGTGGGTGGAAAAGCCAGTGGCAGAAGAACTTGCGAACTATTGCAGCAGCCCTTGGAAACAAGGCGAAAGCAGAGGAGGTAATTCAGGAGTATGAGGCTCGCATCACCGATGCCCGTGCTGAGTTTGCAGATGTAGTTGCAGCGAATCCCAAGCTGTTGCTGTTAGGTTCCCATCGTCTAGATGAGGGCGTTGGTATGATTGGTGCTGATAGTTATCTAGAGGAATTGCTCAGTGGAGTTGGGTTTCAAGTCATATCTCAACCCCCCGCCAACATCAACCTCAATGGTCCGATTTCAGTTGAAGCCCTACCCATGCTCAATGATGCAGACACTATCATTATCCTGGGCTACAACCTTGATACGAGCGATGGGCTGGAAAATCCAGACCAATCTGCTAATGAGTCAGTGAGCGATCAGGTTGAGAAACACCAGGTGCAAACCATAAAACAGGATTGGGAAGAAAATGCGATCGCCCAGTCCCTGACTGCTAGTAAAGAAGACCGCGTTTACTTTGCCACTATCTACAAATGGATCGGACTAAGTGGTCCTATCGGAGCCGAGCTAGTTCTCGAGCAGTTGCGGCAGTTTCTATTGAATGACTGAAAAGATATTTTGTTTCTAGTACTCTCATGAAAACGCCAATGTTCTTGAATCATTGGTCAGATTGGCTTTTACCTAGAAGCCCCAATGATGTCAGACTGTTTCATTCAGATTCGTCTGATCGCATCCTTGTCTGTTCGCCTCACTTAGGTCAGGGCTATATTCAAGAAATCCAACTAAGAGAAGATTTGAGCCTCCGTATAAATGACTATACCCTCCATCAGGATCTGGTAATTGATGTACCAGGTCAAAGCAATATTCTTGAATTCATTTTTCCGCTTACTAGCTCCGATGCTCGGTACAGTTATGTTGACCCCCATTTTGGCTTGAATAGTTTTACCATTAAGCTAGCACTAAAGAGGGTTTTTAAGTTAGAGGTCTTTTTCCAACGACCGTCATTGATAACCTATTTTCAGGCATTCAGAGAACATTTATCTCCTCAAACCCGAAGCGTTGCTGAACAATTGACTCAATACCTGTCGGAATATTTCGGAACATCAAGATCAAGCCCAGATGAAACATTAAGTCAACTTTTACAGGGCGAGATTACACTGACTCCTGATATCAAACCCCAGGAAATTCTCCCCAATCCACTTTACTCAGAAATAATCGCTTTCAATTATTCAAACAGCAGTCCCAGGACACCCGCAATGGAGCAGGTGATTGGGCAGATCCTCAGCTGCCCCTATCAAGGTGCAACCCGTCGCACTTATCTAAAGCGCAAAGTATTAGAACTCACGAACCTTCGCTTGGAAATGATGACTAAGCCGCACCTTAGGGAAGCTGACTTTGACTACATTTACGAGGCGGCATCTATCTTAAGAAAACAGATTATCAATCCTCCCACTGTAGAGACCCTAGCTCGCCAGGTGGGTACAAATCGACTCTATCTAAATCAGGGTTTTCATCAAGTGTATGGCACAACGCCCTTTGGTTACTCAGGGGACTGCCGTATGTGGCAAGCTCAACGACTGTTAATGATCTCAGATCTTCCAGTTGGCAAGATTGCAGCCGTAGTGGGCTATACCAACTGTAGCCATTTTGCCAGGGCATTCCGTCAATATACAGGCTTAAATCCTAAAACGTTTCAGATGAAAGCTTGGCAATATTTTTCCTAAAGGGTGTTAAACTCCACCAGTCAAAAAATTGCGTTTTGGGTTAAAAATCTCTAGAAATTTATTGGCAATTCCTGTAGGGTAATCGAGAATCTTTTTCTTTAAGCTCAATTTGCCAACAGTGGCTAATGGACTTAGCCAAATGGCGCTTGCGCTGCTTAAGCGTGCCATTTGACTTAGCCCTTAACTTTTTATGGAGCTTAAACAGTAATGTGAGGCAGATAATGGGAAAATCATTACAGGTTTTGAATCTTGTTGCACTCTTAAGTGTTGTTGGTGGGCAGCTCCTTGAGACAAAAATATCCTTGGCTCAAGATGAATCAATGGGGAAGACTCTGACAATGGGGAGACGAGTTAATTCTTCAGAGCTATTGCCGGAAAAAGAGATTCCCTTGTTTAGAAAGCTTGAGCAACCAGCAACCACTATAGAACAATGGTACTCTCAACTCTCACAACTCATTGAGATTACTGATATTCAAATTAAGGAAACCGAAGTAGGGATAGAAATCTTTTTAGCAACACAAGCAGAAACATTTTCAGCACTCCAAAGAGAAACCCTTGGTAATACCCTAATTGTAGAAATCCCCAATTCAGTATTAATACTACCAGAAGACCAGGAGTTTTTGGTCAGGACTCCCATTGAAGGAATTGCTCTAGTCAAAGCGAGCAATCTGTCCAACAACCGAGTACAGATTACCATTAGCGGCATCAATGCACCGCCAACTGTGAACCAGATTACGGCAGCGGAGGGATTGGTGTTGAGCGTTACACTAGAAACCCAAGATCCAGAAGAAGAAATTGAAGTTGTTGTCACTCAAACCCAAGAGGGAGAACGGTATCTCGTACCGAATGCCACCACAGGCACCAGAACGGATACTCCCTTGCGTGACACTCCCCAGTCGATTCAGGTAATCCCCAAGGAGGTGATTGAAGATCAACAGGTGATTCGCCTAGAAGATGTCCTCCGTAATGTTAGTGGAGCAACAACAATAGCGCGAGACATTGGTGCTAATCGATTTATTCTCCGGGGTTTTGAGAGCCCCTCGGTACTCCGGGATGGATTTCGGTTGTCGTTTGGGTCGGCTGGAAATCCTGGCAATCAAGAACTCGCTAACTTAGAACGGGTAGAAGTGCTCAAAGGACCTGCTACGATTCTGTTTGGGTCTCTAGAGCCTGGGGGCGTGATTAATTTGGTTACCAAATTGAGCTTGATGTTGCTGGAGAAATTCTGCCCGGTTGGAATATTATTGCCAACTACGCTTACACCGATGCTGATGTCACCTCAGATAACCGTGGACTAGAAGGAAACCGTTTGTTTGGCGTGCCAGAAAACAACTTCAACCTGTGGACTACCTACGAAATCCAGGAGGGTTCGCTGGAAGGGTTGAATTTTGGCATTGGCTTTAACTATGTCAGTGAGCGGTTTGGCGACAACAGGAGCAGTTTTACGTTAGACAGCTATTTCCTCACCAACGCCGCCATTTCCTATAAACGGGATAATTGGCAGGCAGGGATCAATATTCGTAACCTGTTTGATGTGGATTACATTACAAATGCTCGAAATGGTAGGACTGCTAATATTCCTGTGGGTGAGGGATTTACCATCATCGGCTCATTTTCCATCAAGTTTTGAAGACTCTATACAAATGAAACTTGATAAGATTCACTCCACCCTTGAGTCAAAAATTGCTCGCTTATAGCATCGCAGTTGCGAACCGAGTCATACCAAATCGGGTTTACCTACCCCCGTTTTCGTGAGGGTAAGGCAGAGGGCTCGAAGGCAGTCTCGATGAAAAAATTTTTTTCACCACCAGGTGAGGAAAGTCTGTTCTTCACTATTGCCTATTGCCTACTTTCAAGTCAGAGGGAAGAAGTGAAAGAGGGCTTAAGCGAAACCGGGTGTTTGAAATGCGGATTTGGTATCACTTCATCCAGAGAAGTGTCTATATATTGTCGCTTTTTCCATTCTAAATACTTTTACTGCCATTGAATCAGGTTTATGAGAGTTGATGAGTCCCTTTCTAGCAGCGATACATACCTTGTATTTTCTCCACACCCCACACCCCTAAACCCAGTCTTGTTTTTAGCCTTGTTGTCACCCCCTCAGAAATAGATCAATTAAACTGGACCAGTCAAAAATTGCGTTTTGGGTTAAAAATTCCTAGAAACCCTATTGGCAATGTTTGTAAGGTAATCGAGAATCTTTTTCTTTAAGCTCAATTTGCCAACAGTGATGTGAGGTAGATAATGGGAAAATCATTACAGGTTTTGAATCTTTTGGCACTCTTAAGTGTTGTTGGTGGGCAGCTCCTTGAGGCAAAAATATCCTTGGCTCAAGACGAATCAGTGGGGAAGACTCTGACAATGGGGAGACCAGTTAATTCTTCAGAGCCATTGCCTGAAAATGAGATTCTTTGGTTCAGGAAGGTAGTGGGGGAGTTCACCACTGGCACTATTGAACACACCTTGTTGGCTGGGATTGATTTGTTTCGCAGAGAGAATCCCCTTACGACTACATTGGTGTTTTTCCCATCACAAATACTTAATGTTTTTAATCCCGTTTATGGTCCCCGTCCTGATCCATCAAATTTCCCGACTTTTACTGATGCAGTCAACCGCACAGATACCCTTGGTCTTTACATTCAGGATCAAGTCAATCTATTGGATAATCTGAAACTTCTGCTAGGGGTTCGCTATGATTTCATGGATATCGTTTTGGAGATAATAACAACAGTTTTATGTTAGATAGCTACTTCCTTACCAATGGAAGCATTTCCTATAAACGCGATAATTGGCGAGCAAGTCTAAATATTCGCAACCTGTTTGATGTTGATTACTTTGAGGCGGCTGCAAATAATAGAAGCGCAGTTTTAGTCGGTGATGGGCTCACCATTATCGGCTCATTTTCCATCGAATTTTGAACAGATGTTGATCTTAATCCGCCTATTCTACCCCCATTATCTTCTCCCCCAGCTTCCCCAGCTCCCCCAACTTTCTGAAAATACGGGGTATCTAATCCGGATTTAGTATCATTGTTGGATATTACAGTTCCTAACCGAGTCACACAAGAGTGATGGGGTACACTACAATACAACTTATTCTTATTAGGAACAAGCATTTAAACTGAGTGCTCTATGACAACGCGATTAGTTTTCAATCATTGGGCAGATTGGCTTTTGCCCGGAAACCCCAATGATACACGGCTATTTCATGCCGATAGTTCTGATCGCATCCTTGTTTGTCCACCTCACCTCGGTCAGGGCTACTTTCAAGAGATCTCTGTGAGGGACGATATGACCCTCTTAATTTTTGACTACACGCTGAATCAAGACGTAGTGATGGAGGGTCCAGGGTTAAGAAATTGTCTCGAATTTTCGTTCCAACTGGTTAGCAGTGATACCGAATATACCTCTTTCTACCCCCACTTCGGTTCGAGGCAATTGTTCGTAATACCAGCTCGGCAGCGGTTTTTTAAAATTAAAGTCTATTTCAAGCAGCCTGCACTTATAACCTATTGTCAGGCATTTATAGAGCGGCTATCTCCTCAAGCATACAGCACCGCAGAGCTTATTTTCCAATCTATATACCGCGCTCAAGGAAGAGTTTCAAAGGCGACTGTGGCTGAGATGGTGAGTCAGCTTATGCAGCGAATGACTGACTCCACTCCCACAACTTTCGCACAAAGTTTGAGTGAGCAGATCTACAGGGAAGTTATTAACCTATACTATGTGAGCTGTAGTCTGGTTACACCAGCGATGAAGCAGGTGATTGGGCAAATTCTCAGTTGCCCCTACCACAAAGCAACCCGCCGCACCTATTTGGAGGGCAAAGCGTTGGAGCTAGTAGATCTTCGTCTGCAAGAAATGGTACAACCGCGTCTCAGGGAAACTGAGCTCGATTGTATCTACCAGGCAGCTTTCACTTTAAGAAACCAATTAGTTAATCCGCCGACGGTAGAAGCATTAGCTCGACGGGTGGGTACAAATCGACTCTATCTTAACCGAGGTTTTCACGAACTGTATGGTACAACACCCTTTGCCTATTCACGAAACTGTCGTTTGTGGGAAGCCCAACGGCTGTTGATGACCTCAGAACTTCCGGTTGGCAAGGTTGCAGCCGCAGTAGGTTATACCAACTGTAGCCACTTTGCCAGGGCATTTCGTCAATATATGGGCTTCAACCCCAAAACATTTCAGATGGAAGCTTGGCAATGGTTCAGTTAAAGTGGACCAGTCTAGAACTTACGCACTCAAGTGTCATGCTGAGGTGATAGTAAAGCATCTCAGCCGTCTGGGAGATCCTTCGCTACCGCTCAGGATGACCTAATTTCATTACGGTACGTAAGTCCTACAGTTAAAAAATTGCGTTTTGGGTTAAAAATCCCTAGAAAGCTATTGGTAATGCCTGTAATGTAATCGAGAATCTTTTTCTTTAAGCTCAATTTGCCGACAGTGGCTAATGGACTTAGCCAAATGGCACTTGCGCTGCTTAAGCGTGCCATTTGACTTAGCCCTTAACTTTTTATGGAGCTTAAACAGTAATGTGAGGCAGATAATGGGAAAATCATTACAGGTTTTGAATCTTGTTGCACTCTTAAGTGTTGTTGGTGGGCAGCTCCTTGAGGCAGAAATATCCTTGGCGCAAGACGAATCAGTAGGGAAGATTCCGACAATGGGGGCAGTGATTCATTCCTCAGAGCCATTGCTTGAAAGCGAGATACTCTTGCCGACGGATTTTGAGCGACCAGCAACTACCATAGAGCAATGGTACTCTCAACTCTCACAAACCATTGAAATTATTGAAATTAACGATATTCAAATCAAGGAAAACGAGGCAGGGTTAGAAATTGTTTTGGTAACAGAAGCCGAAACATTTCCAGCGCTCCAAAGAGAAACCCTTGGCAATACCCTAATTGTGGAAATCCCTAATGCAGTGTTGAGACTGCCAGAAGACCAGGAGTTTTTGGTTAGGACTCCCATTGAAGGAATTGCCCTAGTCAAAGCGAGCAATCTGTCCAACAACCGAGTGCAGATTAACATTAGCGGTATTGATGCGCTGCCAACCGTGAACCAGATCACGACAACTGAGGGATTGGTTTTGAGTGTTACACCAGAAACCCAAGAGCCTGAAGAAGAAATTGAAGTCGTAGTCACTCAAACCCAAGCAGGAGAACGTTATCTCATACCGAATGCTACCACAGGCACCAGAACGGATACTCCCTTGCGTGACACTCCCCAGTCAATTCAGGTGATTCCGGAAGAAGTGATTGAAGATCAGCAGGTAATTCGTTTAAATGATGCCCTGCGAAATATCAGTGGCGTAGTGCTCGGTGCCAACGATCCGAGAGGGCAGCGATTTATTGTGCGGGGCTTTGATGATTCCTCCATATTCCGAGACGGATTTGAATTACCTGGAAATAATAGGGGCTTCCAAGAGCTAGCGAATATTGAGAGGATCGAGGTGCTCAAAGGACCAGCCTCGATTTTATTTGGTAACTTAGAGCCAGGGGGGGTGATTAATCTGGTTAGCAAACAGCCATTGAGCGAGCCATTTTATGAACTCGGTTTCCGAGCTGGAAATCGAGGGTTGATTGAGCCGAGTATTGATATCTCTGGTCCCCTGAGTGAGGATGGTCGTGTGCTCTATCGCTTGAATGCGCTCTATCGTACAGAAGAAAGCTTCCGAGACTTTGACACTAATATTGAGGGATTTTTTATTGCGCCCGTGGTGAGCGTAAAAATTGGTGATCAAACTGACTTAACCCTTAATTTTGAATACTTAGACAGTCAAGGACCTGCAGATTTTGGTTTGGTTGCTGTTGGTGATCAAGTCGCAGATATCCCACTAGAACGAAACCTGGGAGAACCCGATGACATTATTAAGGATAGTTTTCTCAGAACAGGTTACCAGCTAGAGCACCGCTTTAGTGATACTTGGAAAGTACGGAATGCTTTTTACTATAACCGTTTATCTCCTGAGATTATTAGCGCCTTCTCATTTAACTTTGTTGAACCAACAGGTACACTGTTTCGCTCATTTATTTTACTGGAACAGCCAGGTGAAACCTTCGAACTACAGAACAACGTAGTGGGAGAATTTTCAACGGGTTCAGTAGACCACACCCTACTCATTGGGGTCGATCTATTGCGAGAGCAATTCTTGAGTAATGTCTTCCGAGCAGATTTTATGGGTGTAAGACCCTTCAATATTTTCAACCCCGTCTTTGGTGAGCTAACTCGACCAGATTTTAACCAGCTTCCCATCCCTTTTGATCAAGACACTCAAGCGGACCGCCTTGGTGTCTACCTCCAGGATCAGATTACACTGCTCGATAATCTCAAAGTGCTGGCTGGGGTGCGATACGACACGGTTGAGCAGGAAACCATTGATAATCTATCAGGCTCAGAAACAACGCGAAATGACGATGCCTTCACCCCAAGAGTAGGGCTAGTCTATCAACCTATCGAAGAGATTTCGCTGTTTGGCAGCTACAGCCGCTCGTTTATACCAAACACTAGTACAACCTTTTCAGGAGATTTTCTCGAACCGGAACAAGGGGAGCAATTTGAGTTTGGGGTTAAAGCAGAACTCTTGGACGGTCGATTTGGAGTGAGCTTAGCTTATTTCAACATTACTAAACAGAATGTCGCCACACCTGATCCTGACTTTCCCTTCTTTTCTGTTGCCACAGGTGAACAAAGCAGCGAAGGCGTTGAACTTGATTTGATTGGTGAGATTTTGCCAGGATGGAACCTGGTAGCAAACTATGCCTATACTGATGCCAAAATTACGGAAGATAACAGTGGGCTAGAAGGTAATCGACTGTTCAGCGTGCCTGAACACAATTTCAATCTGTGGACAAACTACGAAATCCAAAATGGTCCTTTGCAAGGTTTGGGCTTTGGTATTGGCTTCAACTATGTGGGTGAGCGCTTTGGTGATAATGCCAACAGCTTTGAGTTAGACAGCTATTTCCTTACCAATGCAGCTATTTCTTATCAGCGCAACAACTGGCAAGTGGGTCTGAATATTCGTAACCTGTTTGATATTGACTATATTGAGACCTCTCAAAATGCCAGAAATACAGGAATCCGTCCAGGTGAGGGCTTTACCATCATTGGTTCGATATCCGTTGAGTTTTGAGTGATCCAGATGTCGATTGGTATTATTAAGCAGTAATATAGCAATCCAGTCTTCCTCTTTTTGAGGTGTGAATCCGGAATGGTTGTACTCAAAAGTGAAGTATTAAAGGAGTAAGGAATACTTCTGAACTTCTTGAACTTCTTCTTTCTCTTTCATGATGCTAAAACGACTATCTCAGCTCAATTGGGGACTGCTGGTACTAGCTACTGGAATCAGCGGCTGCAATTCTCCTATCAGCATTAGTCAATCTCTCCCTTCACAGACTGCGCCAACCCCAACAGCTTCTCAAGGTTCAACCTCCGGAGATTTAATGAACTTGGAGCTGTCTGTTCATCAACAGATTAATCAATATCGCCAATCGCGCAATTTATCTCCTCTAACTTTAGACTCTCGGATCAGTAAGCAGGCAAGATTACATAGTGAGGCAATGGCAAGTGGTAGGGCTTCCTTTAGCCATGATGGATTTGAGGGACGAGTCAAAGCACTAGAAAAATCTATCCCCTATCGCAGTGCTGCGGAAAATATAGCTTACAATCAAGGTTACTCTGATCCGGCTAAGCAGGCAGTTGAAGGTTGGCTCCAAAGTCCTGGTCATCTTAAAAATATTCAGGGAGAGTTTAACCTCACTGGTATTGGTATTACCCAAAATGCCAAGGGTGAGTATTACTTTACCCAAGTTTTCCTCAAGCGCCGCTGAGATTAGAGATTAGAGATTTAAGATTTACTCTTGAAAATGGAATTGAAAGATTTTCACGTTTGCGATCGCGATTTGTCGGAGGAGCTATATCATAAGTATTTGGCCGAGCCCCAAATCGCGGTAGATACAGAAACTATGGGACTAATCTACCAGCGCGATCGCTTGTGTCTTGTACAATTGTGTGACTCTCAAGATAGAGTGAGTGTTATTCGCATTGCCAATGGACAAACAGAAGCGCCATTACTCAAACAGTTACTTGAAGCGGCTGATGTGCAGAAAGTATTCCACTTTGCTCGCTTTGATCTCGCTATGTTGCGGCAGCATCTGGCTATTGATGTCAAACCGATATTTTGTACTAAAATTGCCAGTAAACTAGCTCGTACCTACACTAATAATCATGGACTCAAGGATGTGGTACGAGAGTTAGAACTAGTGGAACTAGATAAAACTTCCCAGAGTTCCGACTGGGGTAATGCTGCCAATCTTTCCGATGAGCAGTTACAATATGCTGCCAACGATGTGCGCTATCTGCTGGGTGTGAAGCAAAAATTGATTAATATGCTCCAAAGAGAGGGACGCTGGGAACTAACTCAACAGTGCTTTGAGGCTTTACCGGTAATGGTTTCTTTAGATCTGCTCCACTACAAAAACATCTTTGAACATCATTAACTAATAGATATCTCCAGAAAAGAACCTGAAACTCCAAACGTTCATTTTGTGATTTTAGCTTGTCCAGCAGAGCAATATTGTGATACCAGGTAATACCAAATTCGGTACTGAAAAGTCGGTTATATTCCATATTGTAGAGACGTTGCATGCAACGTCTCTACAGGGTTTTCGCTGTTTGCTCAAAACGGTGGTTTGAAAGGCGGATTTGGTATAATTTGTCCAAGCACCGCTTGGACAATTTCCTCCTCTGGATAGGCTTCAGCAAATGCCCTCATGTAGAGAAGGTTAGTGGGAGCATCTTGCTCGCTTTCGGTAATTACAGGGAGCAGGATGCTCCCACTACTCAAACTTACTGGCTATGATGCAGCTAATTCGTCATTGTGCTGGTGGTGAAGAGTACTGATGGAACCTCCTTAGAATTGTTGGTGTCATTACCTCCGAATTTTTTCCGCTTCAATAGTACCCTCTAGGGATACCTCCCCTAACTACTGCTAGTGAGTAGATTTGATTGACTGACAACAAGCGTGAAATCTTTAGTAAATTAGGGCTTGATTAATAAAAGCAGGAGCCTTCGTAGATAAAGGTTTCAAGCCTTTTCAAGCCAAATAAGTGGAAGGAAAAAGCGTCATGAGACTCAAAATATAAGCACAGTAGTATTTTCAGATTTCTTTCTTCAACCAGTAGGGTAATTTTTAATTACTATTTCTCCAGCTCCTGGAATTCTTTCTGTTTGATATGAATAGTTTTCATGTGCTGCTTTGGACTTATCTTCAATTACTTCTTCTGCAAAAAGAGTACCCTACTAGGGTAATTTTCAATCCCGAATAGCTCTGTCATCATGCAGATAGTTGATAAGCCAAATGTAGTTGAGCTGAAGTCAACAGACCCAAAAGCTGATTCCACTGAAGCTTGTCTACTACTTATACCAAAAACCGAAAGTAGCGTCATACTTACGAAAAACATGACCAGATAAACTGGGTTTCGCAATTTTGATGTATGTCAGGACTTTTAATTTTTGGTATTAAACAACCTAGTAAAAAATGCGAGGATACTATCCATGACAAACAGACTAGTACCACCAGGACAAGTAATACCGCAAGTTGGTGTAACTGAACTCCACTCCAGAAATATTCTCGGTCCAACTTTTTTTGAGCTATACGACTTGAAGGTTGAAGGTGGAACTGCTCAACCTCTACCTCCTGACTTTATCGCTCCAGCGAACTCACCGTACATCATCGCATCCAACGAGGAGTTTAAAGCCAGTGTCAAGATTAAATTCAACGACACCCCACTAACTAGGCTTTTGCTGTGCTTAGGTACAACTATTAAAGTCACCTTTGCTTTTGAAGGTATTGGTGCTCAAGCAACCGAGCAAGACCTAGTGGCAACTCAGACAACAGAGAAAGATCAATTTGAGTACACTGTCGAGTGGACAGGGACTCCAGACGTTGCTGGTCTAACTGCGGGATTCTACGCGATCGCAGCTGTAGCTGAAGTTGGTCCTGCTAATCATCCTTGTGCTCAGTTCATTTTTGGCTACGGCTATGTTGCGAAGGCCCTGCTCCAAGTTTACAAAGCTTTCTCCTAAGAGGCTACTGAAGCTCAGCAGTTGTAAACCCAAATGCAGCTTACTCCTGAGGTACTCAGGATAACAATCCTAAACTGGCAGGTTACTAGATTTTGAAGTGGTGGTTTATTTCCCGAGCTAGTCTGGTGCCTGCCTATTCCCCGAGCTAGAGAATGGGGATTAGGGAGACAAGGGAGACACAGGAGCACACAATGACTAGATCAACAACGGTTGAAGACCCAATCAATGGAAACAACGAAGAATACGACAACTTGACTAGGATTAAAGGTATCAGACCAGTCAAGCAGCAATTGCTAATTGAAGGATGGATTGTTCAGACTCAGGAACTTGCTGCTGAGCAATCTCCCCAGAGAGTACCCTTAATACAGAGAACAGAGGAAGAGGCTCTTACCCTACTGGAAGCCAGGGAATGGAGTTCCTTTGCCTCATTCACAGTGGAGCTTCAACGGCGAGTCATTGGAGGACAGCTAGAGGAAAAACGAACCTTAGTTCGCCACCTAGAAACGGATCAACTTAAAACCTGGTCTGAAATCGAGATTCAGCAACTTCCCCAGTGGATGCTCAAGCAGTTGAGCATTGAAATGCGGCAACCAGCAGTAGAACAGAGGCAAGCTGGAACTGAAGCAGAAAGCTCTGCTACCCCAATGCCTATAGTGGTGGAAATTACTCAGCTACGAGCATTTCAACCTCCTAAAACTGAGATACCAATAGTTATTGACAAGACCAGCCAAATGTTCTTAGGTATGCTCAGCAGAGGCAAGCCTTTCGTCCTGGAGATAAATCTGCAACTTGCTGAGCTAACTACAGCTCAGATGGAACGACAGCCAATTACCTACTATGCTCAATGCTACGTTCGCGATCGCTCCACGGGGTTCATCACTCATTTGGGTGACACGGAAACAGGTACTTTGGTTGAAGGTCAACTATCTTACATAGCTACACTGCCTGAGACTAGCTTGCCACCAGGAATGTACCGCTTACAAGTACTCCTTACAATCCAAGGTGTACCTGCGACTCCAGGCTTCTTAGAAGTTCCATTGCTTCCAGTTGTCTAGACTACTTTTTTAACCATGAGTTCTTTCAATTGGGAAAGCTTCTTATGGCAGTGGAGTCAAGAGTTACTCAACTCAAAGAGAAATGACCAAGAAAAACTGCCATTAGAAGTCATTGAATCTGGCTGGTTAGGTTATCCCGGCGCGACGGAAGAGCAAATTACCTATGTCGAAACTCGCTTGGGAGCAATTTTACCACCATCCTATCGAGAGTTTCTTAAAGTCAGTAACGGTTGGCATCAGACCACACCTTTCATTTACAAACTTTGGCCCACTAAAGACATTGAATGGTTTGCGGTAAGGCATCAAGCTTGGATTGATGCTTTTAGAGAACGATATAGAGATAATCGTGTCAATGGACGAGATGCTTCCTTAGGAAGTCCCTTAATTTCAAATGCCGAATACTTTGTCTACGGTGAAGCTCAAGACTGTAGTAAACTCCGAGTAGAATATTTGCAAACAGCTTTGGAAATCAGTGACAAAGGGGATTCCGTTATCTACCTCCTCAATCCCCAAGTAATTACCGAAGATGGCGAATGGGAGGCTTGGTTTTTCGGGGACTGGCTTCCTGGTGCAGACAGATATAAATCCTTCCAGCAAATGATGCAGGCAGAATATCAAAATTTCCTTGAATTAAAAGAAACATGATGCACAAATATGCATCATTAAAATAAAATATATGCTCAGATAAACTATAGCATTTTCATTTGCTTTGTTAACGAAATTCTGGAACAAACAATCTTTAATAGACAATGATCCTGACGCAATATATTGGATACTGTAAATGTTGATAAAGAAGATTAAAATAATCAATTTTCAGTCCCTTGTCTATTCAAGAGACATCTCCAGAAAAAAACCTGAAACCCTTATGGGACATAGGTCAATATTGATTTTTTGGAGATGTCTAAGCAAAGACTTAAATCAATGTAACATCTGAACAAGAAAAGTCTAGATATATCTAGGGACTGGTCTAAAAGTTCTGAAAGAGATTCATGATGGTCATGCAAAATCCTAGCCTGAACAATGCCATCCCTGCTACGAAAAGGTCAGATTTTCAGCTCAAGTTATCCAATTCCTCTTTTTCTCAAAACCATGAGCAAGCAGATTTAGTACAAGAAGGTATTGAAGACCTGATTGATGGAATCTTAATTATAACTGCTCATAAAGAACTGATTTATGCCAATGGTAATGCCCGCCGAATTTTGCGTCTACTTAACCAGGATATGAAACGTAGTAATAAGGTATCTGGGGAAATCGGGCATATTTGTCAGTTTTTGATTGGGAGCCGTAGTTTATTTCCTGATCAAAATTGGCAGATTAATTGTGAAATTTTCATTGACGACTCAACAGCTATGCAAGTTATGGCTCGATGCTTGAAATTGGCCAGTATCGAACAAAACTGTTTATTGATAACCTTAAAAGACAAGTATCAAACCATCAAAAATATAGCAGTTTTAGAAGCAAAAGACTATAATTTAACGAACCGAGAAAAAGAAGTTTGGTTACTCCATCGAGCTAACTATACCTACAAACAAATTGCCTTGGAATTGTGCATTACCCCTAATACAGTTAAGAAGCATATGAGAAGTATTCATTCCAAGCAGAAGGGAATGCTGGGCAGGGTAAACGCATCCAAATCAAATTAACAAATCGCAATATTTTTGCATTAATATTTCCAATGTAGTACCTTTCTTCTGATTGACTTATTTGAGTAAAAATTATTAAACTTTTCACCTGTGATACATTAGGCAGCGGGCAAGATGCCCGCACCACATTGTGCTCAATTAGAATGCTCCTATTAATAGCGCATTCCTGATTTGCGATGATGCACAGCCGTCACACCTTCGGATAGTACCTTACCACTTTTGACTACTACATAAACTAGCCAGTGGTCACCACATTCCATGCGATTTTCTACTGTGCATTCTAGATAAGCTAGAGCATCAGTGAGAATCGGACAGCCATTTTCCGCCTCTTCCATTGCTACCCCAGCAAATCGGTTTTCACCAGGACCAAAGGGTTTGAGGAAATGCTTCATCAAGCCCAAATGTTTGCCTTCTTGTAAAACATTCAAGACCAAGTTGTTGCCAATGTGCATTAGAGATTCAATTGCTCTGTCCTTAGCCACTGCAATTGTTAAACCTGGAGGTCTAAACGTGGCTTGAGCAATCCAGTCAGCCAGCATCGCACCACTGAGTTCCCCTTGCTTGGTAGTAATAATACATAGAGAACCAATCAAGCGTCCCACTGCTTGCTCAGTCCGGGCAGCTTGAGAATCTCTCACTATTTTCTGTCTTGTCTTGGCTTTTTTAGCTTTCTTAAGAGCTTGAGCAAAATCCGTGCCAGCTTGTTCACAATGTTGGAGAGTTACCTCAGTAGGTTTGAATTTCACCCGAATGGTATCAAAACCAAACTGGTAACCAGCGTCCTTGAACTTACTTTCAATTAAGTCAATCGCTTCCCCACTCCAGCCAAAGGAACCAAAGACGCCAGCTAATTTAGTTTTAGTAGCAGTAGCTAGTACCATACCAAGAGCCGTTTGTATCTGTGTCGGCGCATGACCTCCCAAGGTAGGAGAACCCATAATAAATCCATCAGCTTTCTCCACCACTGCCCGAACTTCCTCCGGTTCAGCTACTTCACAGTTAATGGATTCGACTGCTACATCAGCTTTGGTAATACCCCGCGCAATTGCTTGGGCTAAAGTCCCAGTATTGCCATAAGCTGAAGCATAAAGTAAGGCAACTGTTACTTCCTGAGCCTTTTGCTGCTTACTCCATTCTCGATAGGAGTTAGTCAGCTCTGACAGAGCATAGCGTACTAAGGGACCATGACCAGTAGCGTAAAGCTGTGCAGGGAAAGCATCTAGTTTTTCCAATGCCTTTTCCACTTGCCGCGCATGGGGAGCCATCAGGCAATCGAAATAATAGCGTCTGTCTTCATTGAAGATTGTTCCACCTTCATCCATCACCTGATCACCGCAAATATGAGCCCCAAACAACTTATCTGTAAACAGAATGGCCTTTTTTGGATCGTAGGTACATATGGCAGCGGGCCAGCGAGGACTGGGCGTAAGGACAAATTGCAAGCAATGACCTTTACCTAAATCCAGGGTTTCCTCACCTCGTACTACCTTAATGTTGAGCTCTTGGTCTGGTAAGATGCTTCGCAGAGCGCTCGCTCCTGGGTTGGAACAAACGAAAGTAATTTGAGGTGCTAGCTCTAGCAAAGTTCTCAGAGTAACCCCCCGGTTAGGATTAATGTGACCAAGAATCACATAATCAATACTCTTGAGGTCAAGACGTTCTTTTAAGGCTGCCAGAAAAACTTCCGTAAATGATTCACCCGGCGGGTCAAACAGGGCAATTTTATCTCCTTTAATGACATAAGAATTGGCCGTAGTGCCTCGTTGCAGGGCGTACTCAATTTCAAACTTGAGGCGATCCCAAGTACGCGATCGCAGTACAGTAGTATCTGTATTAATCGGGAAAACTTGGACATCTCTTTGCTTAGTTTCTGACATTGTTCTCACTATCAAGTAGTTTTTTTAACACTAATTACATCCAAGCTATCGCTTGCGATTTGCTTAATTGAAAATTGAAATTTGAGTACTGTTCGCTAATTAATGGTCAATGTTAATATTTGTAACTACTATTTCATTTTAAAATAAATACATGCATGTATATATTAGTAAAATGAATAGTTTCGATAATTGATAAAATCATTTTGCCAAACACGACTGTACTACTCATTGGTCAAAGCGTACAAAGGACAAAGATGTCTATACCAGTGGAACAATGGTTAAAACACCGACTTTCCTCACCTTCAGAGAATATCTTGAATATGACGACGGCACAGACAACCACTATGAGTTGCTTAATGGGGAGCTATTACCAATGCCTCCTGAGAGTGAGCCAAATAGTTGGGTAGCAATCTGGCTAAGAGATGAGTTAGTCGAGTTGGTAAATCGTAGGTTAGTCAAGACACACGATTGTGAGTTACAAGTTCCAGGAAATCCTCAAAACCGTTATCCTGACTTAGTAGTACTGAGGCATGAACACCTTGAGCTAACCCGGAAGCGGCAAACTATTACTCTTGATATGCCTCCTCCACAGTTGATTGTTGAGGTAGTCAGTCCTTACAGAAACCACAAGGATGAAAATTACCAGCGTGACTACATTGATAAGCAACAACAGTATCAAGAGCTTGGCATCCCTGAATATTGGATTATTGACCCCCGCCAACAGAAAGTAACTGTCTTGTTACTGGTAGATGGCACTTATCAAGCAACTGAGTTCACAGGCAATCAGCAAATTGTGTCTCGAATTTTTCGTGAACTGAAGTTAACTGTGGCACAAATTTTGCTTGCTAGTTAATAATATTAAGTTTTGAGGGAAGTTTGACCTATGAGCAAAACAGTTTTATAGCAGTTCTTGCCAAGCATGAGGTACATCCAATTCCCAATTCCCAATTCCCAAGAACGAAAGTATCATCACCCAATGAGAAACGCTATAGTATCCGTTCTATTGCTATTGATGCTGCCCCTAGCAGCTTGTTCTCCTGATTCATCTGGAACTTCAAGGAGTAAAACTGAAGATTCGCTAGTTGTCGGTGCAATTCCTGACCAGGATCCGCAAAAATTACAGCGTCAGTATGAAAAGCTAGCGGTGTATCTAGAACAGAAGTTGGGTGTGCCAATAGAATATAAACCTGTTCTAGACTATGCTGCTGCTGTTACCGCCTTCAAAGTAGGTGAGTTGGAATTAGTTTGGTTTGGTGGATTAACAGGAGTTCAAGCACGGTTGCAGGTACCAGGAGCTGAAGCAATTGCTCAACGGGATGTAGACGAGCAATTTCACAGTGTCTTCATTGCCAACAAGCAAACTCAACTGACTCCACTTAAGGAAATCAGCGAACTAGAAAAGCTCAAAGGACGTACCTTCACTTTTGGCAGTGAGTCCTCCACCTCAGGACGTTTGATGCCACAATATTTTTTGCAGCAAGCCAATGTCAAACTAGAAGATTTTAAGGGTGAACCAGGATTTTCTGGCGATCATGATAAGACAATTAAATTGGTAGAAGCTGGTACTTACGAAGTGGGAGCTCTCAATGAAAAAGTCTGGCAAAAACGAGTAGAAGATAAAGAAGTAGATGAGAGCAAAGTTGAGGTAATTTGGCGCACCCCTGCCTATTATGATTATCACTGGGTTATTCATCCCCAAGTTAAGGAAGAATATGGGGAAGAGTTTGTCCAGAAAGTGCAGGATGCCTTTCTCTCACTTGACCCCAGTTTACCAGAAGAAAAAGAAATTCTTGACCTATTTAGTGCTGGAAGTTTTATTGCTACCGAAAACTCTAACTATGCTCAAATTGAGAAAATTGGGCGTAAAATTGGTAAAATCAAATAACTAATATCATGTCCGGTTGAACACTTACACTTCGGTTGCAATAAGGCAGAGGGCAGAGGGCAGAAGGGAAGGAAGAAGGTTGCAAAGTAGAAGGGAATAATAACTGTTTAGGCGGACATGATATAAGACCAGAAACTAGACAAAATAACAAAAAAAGCGCCCTTTTTACCAGAGAGCGCTTCTTATATTCCAGAGATGCGATATGTCACACCTCTTACCCAGGTAAAAATTAACCGTTGATTACTGGAGCAGTTAAAGCAACCGGAGCAGCTTCACCAGCAGCCAAGTCTAACGGGAAGTTGTGAGCATTACGCTCGTGCATCACTTCAAAACCGAGGTTGGCACGGTTGAGAACATCACCCCAGGTATTAACTACACGACCTTGAGAATCTAACACAGACTGGTTAAAGTTAAAGCCATTGAGGTTAAATGCCATCGTACTGATGCCTAATGCCGTGAACCAGATACCAATTACTGGCCAAGCACCCAAGAAGAAGTGCAGTGAACGGCTGTTATTGAAGGAGGCATATTGGAAGATTAGGCGACCAAAGTAGCCATGAGCTGCCACAATGTTGTAGGTTTCAGTTTCTTGACCGAACTTGTAACCGTAGTTTTGGGACTCGTTCTCGGTGGTTTCACGTACTAAGCTAGAAGTCACCAAAGAACCGTGCATGGCACTGAACAGGGAACCGCCAAATACACCTGCTACTCCCAACATGTGGAAGGGGTGCATGAGGATGTTGTGCTCAGCTTGGAACACAAACATAAAGTTGAAGGTGCCGCTGATACCCAAAGGCATACCATCGGAGAAGCTACCTTGTCCCAAGGGATAGATAAGGAATACGGAAGTAGCTGCAGCTACAGGTGCGCTGTAAGCAACACAGATCCAAGGGCGCATTCCTAAACGATAGCTCAACTCCCACTGACGACCCATCCAGCAGAAAATGCCGATGAGGAAGTGGAAGACAATCAACTGATAAGGGCCACCGTTGTAGAGCCACTCATCCAAGGAAGCAGCTTCCCATATGGGGTAGAAGTGCAAACCAATGGCATTGGAAGAAGGAACAATAGCACCAGAAATGATGTTGTTGCCGTAGATCAGAGAACCAGCTACTGGCTCTCGGATACCGTCAATGTCCACAGGGGGAGCAGCAACGAAACCGATAATGAAGCAAGTGGTGGCAGTTAGCAAGCAGGGAATCATCAATACACCAAACCAACCTACATAGAGGCGATTATTGGTGGAGGTGATCCAGTTGCAAAACTTTTGCCATGCAGAGCCACTTTCGCGTCTGTCTAATGTGGTTGTCATGTTTTAATGATTACAATCGTTTGTTTTTTATGTTAGCCAGACTTGATGTCGGCTCTTACATAATTAGACTTATATTAATACTTTTCTTCATTTCTTTTCGTAAAGTTATTTAAAGAAGTTTGATGGCTTAGTTAAGAGGGGTTTTAGCGAAACAATTTAGTAGTTTGACCACAAAAACGAGAAAAACAGCTTGAATTTCTTCGTTTAATGCTTGATAAATCTGATTTTTGCTGAATTAGGTGATTTTCAATTCATGTATTAGGCATCATTGATCATATTTGTGTTAACAAATGTAAATAAAAACTCAATATTAGGTTAAAAATTTCAGTTTAAGCTTAAATAAAAGTAATAAAACTTAATTTATAGTGCCTAAATGCTCTCAAAAACTGCCATTTTTCTATGAATTAGGGCTTGCTGCACGAGTCTGAAAGCTTTGTTTGTATAGCTTTAAAGCATTTTTTACAAGCCCGTGTGCAAGGATATAAGAACCAAAAGATGCAAAAACCTTGCACCTTCTTAACTCACAATCCCCGTCAGGGTAAGCTGATCTAATTTGGTAGCAGATGTACTTGAAAGAAAGCTCCGTAATAAATCCCTTGTAAGCGAGCTGTTTTGTATTCTTGCCAAACACTAGGTTCTCCTTTGAATTCCGTCCTTAAGGAGAACCACCATTGCTAACAACTACCAACCTTTCCCATTGCTTGACCTGCTAACCAAGCAGTTGTCCAAGCACTTTGAAAATTAAATCCACCGGTAATCCCATCAATATCTAGGATTTCTCCAGCAAAGTAAAGACCAGGACAACGACGGCTTGCCATCGTCTTAAAATTCACGTCCTTGAGGCTAACACCACCACAGGTAACAAATTCTTCCTTGAATACTCCTTTACTCTTAATCAGGTAACGCCCTTGAGTGAGTTCTTGAATAAGTTGGTTAAGAGTTTTTTTGGATAACTCCGCCCAGCGATGCTCTTCCCCAATCCCTACATTGGCAGTCAGACTGCGCCACAGGCGCTTAGGGATAGGAACAGGACAATTGTTAGTAATTAGACGTCGCGCTAACTGGGATTTGACTACTAATAGTAGTTGGCGCAGGCTTTCTGGGTTGTATTCAGGAAGCCAATTAATTAGTAAGGATGTTTGATAGTGTTGTTCTTGCAGAAATCTAGCACCCCAAGCAGAAAGCTTCAATACCGCAGGTCCACTTATACCCCAATGGGTAATTAGTAAAGCTCCTGTTTGTTCTTGCAAAGTTTTGCCTGCATCTGGTAATCGTAGGCTAACATGATTGACACTGATCCCAGCTAAATCCCGCAAACGAGAATCTGGGATATTAAAGGTGAATAGGGAAGGAACAGGGGGTTCGAGCTGATGACCTAAATCTTTTGCCCAACGGTAGCCTTGAGGGTTGCTGCCTGTAGCAATCAAAAGGCGATCGCACTCTATTGTCTCACCATTCTTTATGCCAATTTCAAATCTTCCCTTGGGTTCCCTGCCTGGCTCAGAAGGGAGTTCTGGAATATACTGAACTGACTTTACCGGAGTACTAGTGCGAACTCTCACTCCTGCGTCTTTAGCTGCTTGCAATAAACAATCAACAATTGTTTGGGAACTATCAGTAACCGGAAACATCCGCCCATCTGGCTCAGTTTTTAGTTGGACACCTCTCGACTCAAACCAAGCTACAGTATCCCTTGGTTGAAAGCGGCTAAAAGCTCCTCGCAGCGCTTTGCTGCCTCTAGGGTAAGCTTGTACTAACAAGGCAGGGTCAAAACAAGCATGAGTCACGTTACAGCGTCCACCACCAGAAATGCGAACCTTGGCTAATGGCTGACGCCCTGCTTCTAGTAGAGTGACTTGGGTATAGGGATAGGCAGTAGCACAGGCAACTGCTCCAAAAAAACCGGCAGCACCACCACCGATTACTACAATTTTTAGATCGTACAAAGTACTGCTTTGCTTAGTATTATCCTCCAACTAGTCCCTACTCCTCTGGTACAGATGGCTGCTCGAGTTTACGAGACTCCCACCACTTAGTAAGCACAATCACCACTATTACTATAACCAGAGCAATGGTGCCAAATCGAGCCACTAAAGAGATTATTCTTTCCAGAGGTATGAAGTGTCCGAAAAAGAATGATAAAGTCACCATTATTGATGCCCAGAGAGTAGCACCACCAAAGTTGCACAAGAGAAATTGTGGGTAAGGCATTTCAGAAATTCCTGCCATCGGACCAGCAAAAATTCGCAACAGTGCGATAAATCTGCCAAAAAATACCGCTCTGGCAGCGTTTTCACTAAATTCTCTTTTCGCTTCTAATAGTTGGTCTTCGCTAATGCGAAAGATACTCCCTAATTTCAGCAGGAAATACCAGCCCCCCACTTTACCAATCCAGTAACCACAATTATCGCCAATGGTTGCACCAGCGATCGCACAAAGAAGCACTATCCAATAATTCAGATCACCACTGCCTGCGAGAAAGCCGCCTACCAGGGTAATTGTTTCTCCCGGCAAGGGAATGCCAGCACTTTCGAGGGTAATGCCAAAAAAGACAGCCCAGTAGCCATATTGCCTTGCAATTTCCTGGATTGTCTCCAGTGATAGAAGCTCAAAAGACATCCAGTAGAGCCTTTACAAAAATTTATTTACCTCTCTCATCTTGGCTTGATTCAGGGAATTGTGTCAAACCCAATGGCAATAGTACAAGAAGGCAGGAAGCAGAAGGCAGGAGGCAGAAGGCAGAAGGAAAGAAAGCTTATACGGTAACTTTTTTAACCTTAGTCGTGCCGACCTACTTATCAAGTTCTCAAAAACCATTTTAGCCTAGTAAATAAACTGACGAAGCAGGCAATGATCAAAGTGTACACTACCCCTCTCAGAAGTCCTGCAACTGGAGTTGAAGTCATCTGGTTAATCTGGTTACTCCATCCCATCAACACCAATATTGGCCATAGCACATTAGCGAAAGCAACGTAGGCAATCATCGGATTCATGCCATTATCAATTAACAGTTGTAACCATGATTCTTTTTTAAATATATTAATGATAATTATCAACAAAATTAATATAAAAATTGCCATAGCTGTAGTTATAAAAAAATAACTAATAGTAGCTTCATCTTTTTTAATACCTCCTTGATAAGGCTCAAATAGTAGTCCTAAAATTAACCAATACACTCCCCAACAATAAAGATTACTTATTAACCTTTCTGTTGACTCGACTGGCTTAGCAATTAAAATAAAACCTGATATACAGAAAATTACACTTAATAAAGTTGTTTGCCATACTAATCTAGCCTGCAAGCCAATCAATAAAATGACAATTATCAGTAACATTAATCCCATGATACTGATAAATCTTGTTGTCTTCCAGTGATTTTTCACAAAGGTTTCGTTTGGCAAGGCAGGAGACTGGAGACTGGAGGAAGAAGGAAAGAATCCTTCTTCCTTCTCGCTTGTAGGTTCTGAATCGAGAGCTTCTATCGGCAGTACTAGTTCAGGTAGGGTGACATTCTCATCTGTTAGCGCAAGTTCTTCGTCAGTAGTAAGTGTGAGAACCTTCTGCCCTCTAGCTTCCCCCCCTGGGGGGACATAGAGGGGGTTTGCCTTCTGCCTTCTTTTAATAACATCATCAGGTTGTGTAGATTGTAACCAGGAGCAGATTAAATCACCAACAATGGTTCCAGGAATACCAATAAGTAAATACTTTAAATACCCAAATCTGAAAATCCAGGGAGCAGGTGATACAGACCAAACAGTAGCGATCCAGCCATCAGTATTAGCTGATAACTCTAGAGCCAGTAGTACACCAAGTACGCCGATACGTAACCAGCGATTGTGACGAGTAAACAACCAGATAATTGAACTAAAAACAGCAACATTAGTGAGAATAACCAGAATAATATCACTTTGCTCTAGGGAAAATCCTGTCCCATCTGGATCCCCTAGCTTATATATGAGTAAAATTCCCACAACCCAAGCACCGATAGTCAGAAAGTTTCGCAGCCAAAGAGTCCAAAATTTAGGCCAGCGGACAAACATAAAAAAGAGTACAACAAATCCTAATATAGCTAGTTGCCAGGTTTGTGTGCTTGGATTCTGATTAATGGTAAACGGTCGAATATGCTGTAAGAATATGGCAAATGACCCTAACAGAAATCCTCTTTTAAGGATGGACAAAATAATTTTTTTTGTCTTCCAACCTTTGTCTAGACGACGAGACAAGGCTAAGGGAATAGCTGCTCCCATGGAAAATAAGAACAGGGGAAAAACTAGATCTACCCAGGTTAATCCAGGTAGATTAGGATTGAAGGTATGGTCAGGTGGCGGTACTTGGGCATGATACATCCAGGCGGGCAAAATTTTACGAGGTATCACCCCTGATAAGACCATAGTTAAAATTGCGAATCCCCGCAGTGCATCTAAGGCTACAGCACGTTTGGTAGGGGATTTAGAAGTAGGAGCAATAAGGTTAGACATAGAGACGGACTTGATATCAGCTCCCTTTTGCAAACGGACACTGAAAGACAGCTCTGCTGGCTTGTTATCATACCAAATCCGGATTAAAAAAACCGATTTAACTAATTCTGTACGGGCGAATAGCCATTGTTACCAGAAGAAATATACTTCCCGCCGCTTTATGTAACAAAATGTAAAAAATTTGTCTCAAGCTGCGTAATTTCTCTGGTCAACTCTGAGTAACCAATAGAGGTCATTACCAGGAGTGCATCATGAGCCAGTACAAAATCCTTGATAACTTTGACATCAACATCGACAATTCTCAATGGTTCGAGATCAATAACGGCGAAGCTAATACTAACTTTGGTCCGGCGTTCAACAACGGTGCTACTATCAACAGCAACTCCCTCTTTTTTAACGGTGATGGCAACCGTATTGCGGCTACCAATAGCACAGATGTTTCTTATGGTGGCACCATCACCTTCGATCTGATCTTTGGCAATAGCGCTAATGGAGGAGAGAATGCTGATCCTGGGGAAGACGTGGTACTCGAATATTCCCTTGATGGCTTAAACTGGCTCAATATTGCCATTTATGACCAAGATACCTATACTAATTGGACTCGAATTACTCAGCTGATTCCTTTAGCTGCTCGAAGTAGTAATACTCAATTCCGCTGGCGACAAGTTAGCCATAGTGGTAACAATTTTGATAACTGGGCTCTAGATAATGTCGAGATTCAGGCAACTGTTGCTCCTAATATTACATATGATGACTTTGATCCAGGTGTTGATCTTTTCACTTGGTCAGAAGTTAGTAACGCCCTAGCTAACAGCAACTTTATTGGCAGTGGTAACTCCCTATTTTTCGACGGCGGGGTTATTGGAGCAGCTGATCGTTTTGCCACCACTAATCTACTCTACGCTCCCAGTGGTGGTACCATCACCTTTGACCTGATTTTCGGTGATGGATTGAATGGAGGTGAGGATGCCGATGATGGTGAAGATGTAGTGTTGCAATATTCTGCAGATAATGGCAACACCTGGATTAGCTTCGCCGCCTACGATACTGAGGACTATACTAGTTTCACTAGAATAACGGAAACTATTCCTCTAGAAGCCCAATTTGCCGCTGCCCAGAATGGTACTGATCTTGCCTTCCGCTGGCAACAAGTAACCCACAGTGGTAATGGTTTCGATAACTGGGCACTGGATAATGTCGAAATTCAGACGGCTCCTGCTCTGAGCAGCATCATTGATGACTTTGACCCCAACATTGACAGTTTGCAATGGTCAAATGTGAGCAATGCTTCAGCCAACACCAACTTTAATCAGCTAGCGAATATCGCCTATGGTGGTGCTATCAACAGCAATTCCCTGTTCTTTACTGGAGCTGGCGATCGCTCTGCTGCTACCAACCTGGTAGATACTTCTAATGGTGGTAATATCACCTTTGAGCTGATCATTGGTAATGATTTCAATGGAGGAGAGAATGCGGAGCTTGGGGAAGATGTAATACTGCAATATTCCACTGATGGTATTAACTGGTTCGACATCAATACCTACGCTCAAGATGCCTTCAGTAATTGGACTCAAATTACTGAGAATATTCCCCTAGCTGTCTTACAGAGTGGTAACGCTGCTTTCCGCTTCATCCAACCTAACCATAGCGACGGTAACTTTGACGAATGGGCGATTGATAATGTAGCAATTCAAGAAACCTTGGTAGAGTCCAACGATACTATCTCTAATGCCATTGACATTGGAGCTTTTGCTAGTGGTGATAGTTTCTCCACCACAAGCGTGATTGGCAACAATGATAATATCGCACCCACCTCCGATGTAGACTTTATCGCCTTCGAGCTCAATGCTGGGGACACAGTTACAATTGATATCGATGCCAATCTGTTTGGCTCTTCACTAGATACAGTACTGCGGTTATTCAACTCTTTTGGCACTGAGCTGGCTGTCAGCGATGACAATACTGCTCCTGGTGAGTTTTTTAGCTTGGATTCCTACCTCTCTTATACTGCTGGAGTCAGTGGAACCTACTATGTTGGTGTAAGCAGTTACAACAATTTTGTTTATGACCCCTTGGTTGAGGGTAGCGGTAGTGGCTTCACGACTGGAGAGTACGAAATTACTATTGAGGTTGTTTGAGCTTTGTGCTGTATCTTAAGTAGGGCTTGCTGAATAAGTCGGAAACTTATTCAGCAAGCCCAATGCACAATATCCTCTAAGCTTGTTTTTGATAGTATAATTGACCTGGAATAAATGTAGGTTGGGTTGAAGAATGAAACCCAACATCATTAACGATATCTTCTACTATTAAACCGCCAGAAATTGTTGAATCACATCTTGACTCAGTTCCCTAGTAGAGCCAGATGCCACAATGCCACCTTTTTGCATCGCGTAGTATTGATCTGCTTGCCGCACAAAATGCAGGTGCTGCTCTACCAAGAGGACAGAAATTCCTGTAGATTCAATAATCTGCCGAACTGCTGCTTCAATTTCCAAGATAATAGAAGGTTGAATACCTTCTGTGGGTTCATCCAATACCAGTAACTGAGGTTTACCCATTAAAGCACGCGCGATCGCTAATTGCTGCTGTTGTCCTCCACTTAAATCTCCCCCCATACGGGACAACATCGATTTCAAGACTGGGAACAAGGCAAAAATCTCCTCTGGAATTTCCTGTTTACCCCTCCTACCACTGCGACGCGCCTCCAAACCCAGCAAAAGATTTTCTTCGACTGTGATGCGAGGAATAATTTCCCGCCCTTGGGGAACATAACCAATCCCTAATCTTGCCCTTTGATCTGGTGATTTACTGGTAATAGGCTCACCAGCTAAAGTAATTGTTCCAGTAAGAGGTTTGAGTAACCCCATAATAGTTTTCAGCAGAGTAGTTTTGCCTACACCATTACGTCCAATCAGGCAAACCATCTTGCCTACTGGTACACTCAAATCTACCTCTCGCAGAATGTGACTTTCTCCGTAATAAACATTCAACCCTCTAATTTGCAGCATTAGCTGGGTGGAGGCAGTATTTGACACAGTAGCAGTCGAATAATTCGTTACAGTCATGATTTATGTCTGATGTGGATTAGCTTAAATCCTTGTTGGGTCAAGGGAACAGGGAATAGGGAACAGAGAACAGAAGGAAAATTTAACCGAAAATAAAGGGTTGCAGCTTCTAATTCAGATTAAACGTAATTTATTACTCACCGTTCACCTATCTTGTGTTGATTTAATATTAATGCCTCCCGGTTCGGAGTCTGCTTTGTGACTAGATTTTAGGACTTCTCGTGAAAAGGTTTTTGCCTAAGTTCTGAAGAATTTTACTTAGCACGATTCTTATCCCAAACCCTGCTACTTGTGAACCTTCGACCTTTAAATCGCTGACGAAGGTTGCTAGTACTAATTGATCTAGTGAGTGTTTTTGTCGCAACATTGGATCTACTTTCAGCTATGGCAGCAATAATACCGAAAACAGTGAGACTTAGACAACCTAAGATGACTTCCATTTTTTTGACCTCTAGTTACTTTCTACATTTGTTGATAACGAATACTTCGATTGTAGAGATTTATTTTCAGTTTGACTGCAACAATATGTAATATTAAATTTAGCTGAGTTGTAGAGGCTATTAGCGAGGCTAGGCAACAGCAAGAGTAGGAGCAAATTGCCATTCGCCCCTAATGAATTTGTTAAATCAGTTGTTTTAATCTAGATTTGGTATAATAGTAAAAGTGACTTTCAAAATCCCATTATTATTTGGTAGATTTTTATTCCCCCAGTTCCCTCAGCTTACTCGGCTTTCTCAAAACATCGGATAAGTCCAGATCACTTACCACCAAAAAGCTGCCAAATGGTTTGAGGCAGTTGAGTAATTTCCCGCCACAGCTCAGATGGATCAATACCAAAAAGTAGTTGCAACAGTAGCACAATAATAGTCAAGATAATGGCCGTTGCAATGCTAGCTTGCACTACCTTAGTCAGCCAGGAAAAAACTAGCCAGGAGACAATTACTGCGGCAATAATCATAATCAGTTCTGGCATGGTAATAAGCGCCTAACGGCGCAGGCAATAGGCAATAGGCACTCTTGCAATAGTGTAAAATACCACGTCGAAAAAGAAAATGAGAAACTAGTTATAGAAAGGGATTCAGGGTCAAAAGAGTGATTTTTAGTTTTTGAAGAGCCACCCCACGGGCGGCGATTGCCACCCGCTACGAAGGTCAGAAACAAGTCAAACCCTCTTCCCTTCTGCCTTCTGCCCTCTGCCTTCTGCCTTCTGCCTTTTTTCTCAACAGTTAATTGTCCCTAAGCTCCCATCCCTGAGTACTGCTTTAATCCTTTACGCCACAACCAGCGATTCAACAGGAAAAACAGCACAGTCCAACTCAGCATCACCAACATACTTCGCCCGATATCTACCGGTAGTCCTATTAAAATCGATGCTGGGAAGTTTATTAGATAGGGAAAAGGTGTCCACAAAGCTATTTCCCGCACTACTGGAGGAAAAACTTCCAGAGGAGCAATCATACCAGAGAGAAAGGAATAGAATAAAAACCAAAATTGCTCAAGAGCAGTAGCTCTTTCTGTCCAAAAAGCAAACATTGCTAGGGTGTATTGGATTAAAAAGCGCAGAGCAAAGGCTATACTTGTCACTAACATAAACAGCAATACTCTACCCAAGCTCGGTAGCCAAAACACCTGAGGATACAGCAGGAAAAACAAACTCACCAACAATAGCAATAAAGGTAAGCGAGCAAACCGTTCTGATACGTGCTCTGCAATATGATGCCATGCCGGATCCAGGGGTTGTAGTAGTCGAGGAGAAAGTCTTCCTTGAACCACATCCTTTTCAAAATTCCAAATCACCCAAACTATTGTTAACTCACTAGCAATAAAAACACTGATAAAGTAGCGAGCAAAATCCGTAGGTTGCAAACCAAATTGTCCCCCTTGGGATGCCCTCATCCAGACACCCATCATAATTAGGGGGAAAGTACCTGCTAAGATCCACAAAAACTGTTCTGCTCGGTATTCCAACAGAAAGGCGTAGTAAACTGAGAGAAAGGTTTGAACTTTTCTGATAATTCTGTTCAAGAGACTACCCCCTTACTGAAAACTCTACCGATTACTTCTTCAATGGGTGGTTCCGTAACACTCAAATCTCTCACTTCCAACTCTGCCAAGATCCGGGATACTGTAGTGGTAAGTTCCTCTCGTCGCACCAACAAACGCACTTGCAAACCTTCTATTGCTTCTACTTCACCATAGATAGATAGCTTTTGAGCGGGTAAGTGTTGGGCGAGTTCTACCTTTATTTCCCGATAAGGAGCAAAGCGTTCCAATAATCCCTCAAGAAAACCATCATAAATTAGTTGACCTTGATGAATTACGAGTACCCGCTGGCACAAAGCAGTGATGTCAGCCATATAGTGACTAGTTAAGAGTACAGTGGCTCCTGTTTGACGATTGTATTCCCGTAGGAACTCCCGCACCGCCAGTTGAGCATTAACATCTAATCCCAGAGTTGGCTCATCTAGAAATAGTACTTGAGGTTGGTGGAGCAGTGCTGCAAGCAATTCTGCTTTCATCCGCTCTCCCAAAGAAAGCTTGCGCACTGGTTGTTTGAGTTTACCTTCTAGAGCAAGCATTTCTGTAAGTTCTCCGACTCGATATCGGAAATCTTTATGGGAAATGCCATAAACAGCAGCGTTGATTTTCAAAGAATCTAGCGCTGGTAAGTCCCAAAGCAACTGCTGCTTTTGTCCCATAACTAGGGTAATCTTTTGTAAGAAGCTAGCTTGACGTCGAAAGGGGATATGTTCAGCAACTTTCAATTGACCACTTGAAGGATGAATTAGTCCAGTGAGCATTTTGAGAGTGGTGGTTTTTCCCGCACCATTGGGTCCTAAAAAGCCTACTACCTCTCCCATACCAATTTCAAAAGAAACTTCTTGAACTGCTTTGACTTGGCGATAGGTGCGGTTGAGAAAGTGAGCTAATGTACCCTTAAGACCCGGTTCTTTTACTGCTACAGAATAAACCTTACTCAGGTTTTGAGCCACTATAATAGTCATTGGTCATTTGTCATTGGTCATTGGTTATTAGTCGTTTTTTTCACCTATTGGCGTGGCACTCCTAAAAATGTAGGTTGGGTTGTAGCTTGCTTCCGCGTAGCGGTACGAAGTGAAACCCAACGCAATATGCTCCGATGTTGGGTTACGCTATCGCTAACCCAACCTACCTAAACCACCATTTTAGGTGTGTCGCGCCACTACTTACTTAAACTGCACTCAAGACTTCCTGCACCGAAAGCTGCAACTCAGGAAAAATATTTGATTGAATTAACTCATCTCCTCTAAAGATTATCTCCTCGTACAAGTCATCTATTAAGTGCAAGACAATAAACTGTTTTTTAATAGGGTCTACAATCCAATACTCACTTATTCCCAACAGATTATACTCCACTCGTTTGCTGCGATAATCGGTTGTCTGAGTTGATTCGCTAACCACTTCAAGCACGAGCAAAGGCGGTGGTTCACTTAGGCGGATAATAGCTGTTCTCTCCAGCATTCCTTGCCACTGCTCTAGAGTCACCACTGTCACGTCTGGAATTCTAGCAGTATCCCAACGACTACCACGAGGTGATTCGATTGCAATTAACACCTGTTTAGAAACCCAGGCTAGTCCCTGTTGCTGAATCTCAACCCGAAATTTGTCATTGAGAAATTCGGTGATTGCACCATGCTTTCCTTTGGGTTGAGCCATTACTATCAGTTCCCCTTCTATCAGTTCAACATGATTGTCGGAACCATCGCCAGAGGTGAGGTATTCTTCAAGAGTGAGTTTGACTGTTGTTTGCGTCATGGTAATTCCCGATGAATGAAACTAACCCGGAAGCAACACCCCTACATAAGATGAATCCTTTGAGTCGTTTTTCTCAGCAAGCAGGGGATTATAGCAAGTATAGACCGAGTTACCCAGACGCTGCGATAACAACTATCTTAGGGGGATTAAGCAAGTCGTTGTCAATTGTAGCAGCAGACATTGGCGCTGGTACAGGAATTGCCTGCCATCTACTGGCTCAAAAAGGTTTGCAGGTACTGGCGATTGAGCCAAATGCTGCCATGAGACAGGAAGCTCAACCCCATCCCTTGATTGAGTTTACCGAGGGTACAGCGGAAGCAACTAACCTAGAAACTGCCTCAGTAGATTTAGTAACTTGTTTCCAGGCTTTCCATTGGTTTAACCCTCAACCTGCCTTACAAGAGTTGCACCGTATCCTGAAACCAGCGGGAAGATTAGCAGTAGTTTGGAACAATCGCCATCGCCAGGATGAGTTTACCGCAGGCTATAGTGACTTAGTACGCACAATATCTAATAATCACCCGGCGGAATCCCGTCTTGTTGCTGTAGAACCACTGTTGGCGAGTCCTCTATTTCCTCAAGTGAGTTGCCACACCTTTTCTTACCGACAGCAGTTAGACTTAAAGGGACTAATTGGTCGAGCTAATAGTGTCTCCTACATTCCCAAAGAACCCCAAGCGCAGCAGCAACTTCTCTCTGGTTTGCAGAAATTATGCGATCGCTATTGTGACCAAAATGGTTTTGTCTACATGGTATATAGTACCAGCGTCTATCTTGCCGAGAAGAAAACAACACGCTAGTACCGCTGCACGGAATTCAAAATTCAAAATTCAAAAGCCTTCTGCCTCCTGCCTTTTTTCAACAAGAGTAATAAGTGAATTAAGATAACATAATGACTGAAGTCTTCAAAATTATTCCCGCTCCAGCTAGGACACTTTGGGCTATTGGTGGGTTTGCCCTATTGATGGCAGTAATACTTTGTCTGACTGGTTATCTTGCCTATTCATCCCGCTACATCCAGCTTGAACTCTCAGATACTCAACTGCATATCCGCAGCGGCTTCTACGGGCGGAGGATTCCCATAACCTCCCTGGTTACAGAGCAAGCAAGGCAAGTAGAGCTGAATCGGAGCTCTCCCTATCAGCCAACCAGGAGGACTAACGGTATTGGACTACCCGGATACAATTCAGGATGGTTCAGACTCAAAAATGGAGAGAAGGCTCTATTATTTGTCACCGAACCCCAAAGAGTGATTTATCTACCAACTACTGATGGCTACTCTCTGTTGCTTAGTATGCAAGAACCAGAGAGATTCTTGCAATCCCTCAACAGGTGATTGATTTGGTTACAAGATGCTAGAGCTTCCTCGTAATATCCAAGTTTAGAGATAGAGAGGAAGAAAGCGATAAGCTGTCCCGCACTTAAATTAGTATAATAAGAATTAACAAGTAAGCAAATAATAGAAAATATGCCAGCAAAAAATCATCTAACACCAAAGCAAAAAGAAAAATTGCAAAAAGCTCTTAAAACA
>Ga0207422_1001245_pt1 | contig 54450 bp, 47 predicted proteins | sample MarCyaLeptolynsp_FD_187757 | JGI IMG/M metagenome (GOLD analysis project Ga0207422, IMG submission 187757) | Marine cyanobacterial communities from Panama - species 1 Leptolyngbya sp. (SPAdes) | ecosystem: Environmental > Aquatic > Marine > Unclassified | place: Panama: Panama City | collected... | reverse complement strand
AGGGCGGAAAGCGGATATCCTACGGCGCGCGCGCCATCACCGAGGGCGGTTATCAGTCCGTGCCGAAACTGTGTTTCCCCGGCGGCGTGCTGATGGGCTGTTCCGCCGGACTGGTCAACGTGCCGCGAATCAAGGGGTCGCACAATGCCATGCTGTCGGGCATGCAGGCGGCCGAATGTGTGTCGGCGGCGCTGGCCGAAGGCCGGGCCAACGATACGCTGCAGGACTATGAAAACGGCTGGCGCCACAGCGACATCGGCCGCGATCTCTACAAGGTCCGCAACGTCAAGCCGCTCTGGTCGAAACTCGGCACGATCGGCGGCGTCATGCTCGGCGGTATCGACATGTGGACCAACGAATTGTTCGGATTTTCCCTGTTCGGCACGCTCGAACACGGCAAGCCGGATCATGCGACCCTGAAACCCGCCGCGGAATGCAAGAAGATCGAATATCCGCGCCCGGACGGAAAGATCTCCTTCGATCGCCTGTCGTCGGTCTTCCTGTCCTCGACCAACCACGAAGAGGACCAGCCGGTTCACCTGAAGGTCCAGGATCTGGCAAAACAGAAATCAAGCGAACACGACATTTTCGCCGGACCTTCGAACCGCTATTGTCCCGCCGGCGTCTATGAATGGACGGAGCCGGAAACCGCGGGCGAAGAGCCGAAATTCGTCATCAACGCGCAGAACTGCGTTCATTGCAAAACCTGCGACATCAAGGACCCGAACCAGAACATCAACTGGACGGTGCCGGAGGGCGCCGGCGGCCCGAACTACCCCAATATGTAGCGCCAGGTTGCGGCCAGCGCAGGTGGTGCATGGCGGCTATGCTTGCCATGCGCTGTTCCGATCCGGAAAAATCGAGTACACACGACCCCGTGTCACAAATCGCCATACCAGCCGCCCGGCCGCTGATTGCGGCGCTGTGGATGTTCGGGGCGGTGGGCTCGTTCGTGATCATGGCGATCGGCGGACGCGAGCTTGCCGCCGAACTCAACACGTTCGAAATCATGGCCTATCGTTCGGTGATCGGGTTTGTCATCGTCTGCGGCCTGGTTCTGTCCAGCGGCCGCGGGTTCACCCAGGTCAAGACCAGGCGCGTCGGCCTCCATATCGTCCGCAATATTTTCCATTTCGCCGGACAGAATCTGTGGTTCTACGGGGTTGCGGTCATCCCGTTCGCGCAATTGGTTGCGCTGGAGTTCACCAACCCTATCTGGGTCGCCGTGCTGGCGCCGTTCCTGTTGTCGGAAAAGATAACGAAATGGCGTGTTCTCGCGGCCCTGATTGGCTTTGCCGGGGTTCTCATCGTCGCCCGGCCAGGCGTCGCGCCCTTTGATATCGGCCATGCCGCGGGGCTCGGCGCGGCCCTCGGCTTTGCTCTGAACACGATCTTCACCAAGGAATTGTCGCGCACGGATTCGATCCTGTGCGTCCTGTTCTGGATGACGCTGAGCCAGGCCGCCATGGGCTTCGCCGTTGCCGTACCGGCGGGCCTTGCAATGTTTTCCTGGGCCATGGCGCCCTGGGTGGCGGTGGTTGGGGTCTGCGGCCTGACGGCGCATTACTGCCTGACCTCGGCACTCGCAAATGCCCCGGCGTCGGTTGTCGCACCGATGGAATTCATTCGCCTGCCGGTGCTCGCCGTGGTCGGAATGATGGTCTATGGGGAACCCCTGGAAATCGTGGTTTTGCTTGGCGGGGCCGTCATTCTCGCCGGCAACCTCTTGAACATCAATGCCGAACGCAAGCAGCCGAGCGCTTCTTGAACCGTGACAGGACGGGATTTTTCCTGTTGAGATGGCCACCATGCTCTTTCAGATCTTCATCGGTTCCGTCCTGATCTCCGCCACCGTCGTGATTCACGCGATCGGAACCGTTTCCGCGATCCCCGTGCTGCGCCGGCTGGCCTTCAGGATGGGTCTGAGCGGTCACGCGCCGCGGCTCGGATTCACGATCATCGTTGTGCTGTGGTTGTTCCTGCTGCACACACTGGAAGTCTGGATCTGGGCGGTGGCTTATTGGCGGCTGACCGATTTTCCCGACTTCGAGACGGCGCTGTACTTCTCCACCGTGACCTTCACCACCCTTGGATATGGCGACGTCGTGCTGGGTCCCGACTGGCGCCTTCTATCGGCGCTGGAAGCAGCAAACGGTATTCTGCTGTTCGGCTGGAGCACCGCCCTGCTGTTCGCGGTAATCCGCAAGATCTGGGAAGCGGAAATGATCCGGTCGCAGGAGCGGTGAAAACGGCCGGAGCCGCGTCAGGTCCGGGCGTCGACCCAGTCCAGCGCCGCTTCCAGCCTGTCATTGCCCCAGAACATTTCGCCATCCGGAGCGACAAAGCTCGGCGCACCGAACACATGATGGCGGACGGCCTCCGCGCCGTTGTTTTTCAAGGATTGCTTGACATCGTCTGTTCCCGCTGACGCGAGCGCCGTACCGGCATCGATGCCGATTGTGTTCAGAATACCGGTCAGCACCGCAACGTCTGAAATGTCCCTGCCTTCACCGAATTCGGCAAAATAGACCGCCCGGCTGAATTGCGGCGTCCAGCCCTCCTCCAGTCCGGCAATCGCCAGCCGCGCCGCCAGCAGTCCGTTTTGCGGAAACGGGTCCGGGCGAACAAGCGGCAAATCGAGACTGTCGGCGAGCCGTTGCATGTCCCGCCACATGTAACGGCCCTTTTCGAGAAAGATGTTGAAGGGAGAATTGTCCAGTCCCTGGGCACGAAACACCGGCCCCAGCATGAACGGCGTCCAGGCAACTTCCACTTTCCGGGACGCCGCGAGATCCTCGATGCGCATGGCCGCCAGATAGGAATAGGTCGATGCAAATTCGTAAAAAAACGTCAGTGTGCGGTCCGTCATTTTCCCGCCTCTTTTGCTCTTAAAAGCAGGGCCCAAGGCAGCAACCGCGGAATTGTGGTTGCCGCCGGCCCGTAAAAACCGATATCACCCCATATCGCAATCCAGGTGATCAGAATCAATGTCCACGACAGATCCCAGAATCGGATCTCAATCTTCAAACGACGTCCCGTTTCCGGGCGACTCAGCGCATCCGTTCCCGGTCGTGCCCCTGTTTGCGAGCGGACTTCTGATTGCCGCTCTCAGCGCGCTGTTCTGGATCTTTCCGGCGATCGACCATGCAGCGACCGGCCTGTTCTATTCCCCGGAAACCTGGTTTCCCGCGCGCACCGATGCGGTCTGGATGGCCTTTCGCCGCTTCGGCATCGATTTTTCCCTCGCCATGTCGATCCTGGTTCTTGTTCTCGCGCTGAGCCGCGCCGTGTTCTGGCAATATCCCCCGGTCCTGTCGGGTCGCAAACTGGCCTTTCTGATTTCAACGGCAGCGCTCGGGCCCGGCCTTGTGGTCAACCTGATCCTGAAGGATTTCTGGGGCCGGCCACGGCCGCACATGGTCGAAGACTATGGCGGCCAGGAGCCCTACACCAAGGTCTGGGAAATTACCGATCGCTGCTCCGACAATTGCTCCTTCGTGTCCGGGGAGGCCGCTTCATCCTTCTGGATTCTCGCTTTTGTACTGCTGCTGCCGAAGGGCATGCGCCCCGTGCCGGCAGTGATCGTCATCCTGGTCGGCGCCGGTCTGTCTATCAACCGCATCGCTTTCGGAGGCCATTTCCTGTCCGATGTCGTGATCTCCTGGGCCCTGATGCTGTTTTTGCTGGTTCTGATGAAAGCCCTGATCCTCGACCGGACCAGCGAGACGTCCGACCCTTATGATGACTTTCTGACCGGGATCGGACGATCCATGAGCGGTTTGTTCGCAAAGCGGGCGCATTGAACCCGATCGCAACCGGTTTTCCCGATGAATCGGCGGCAAAAATCAAGGCCGTCGCAATGCCGCACTTGCAGTCCGCCATTTCATCGCTAATGTGCCCGCCGCATCCCTGTGCATGCGGCCCGCAAGACGCTTCGACGTGACCGCGCCGCTTGTGCCGATCAACAAACACTTCCATCGCGAAACCCCGGACGAGCAAATCCATGGCGCACGACATCAAAAAAGTGGTTCTGGCCTATTCGGGCGGCCTCGACACTTCCGTAATCCTGAAATGGCTGAAGGTCGCCTATGATTGCGAGGTGGTCACATTCACCGCCGATCTCGGCCAGGGCGAGGAGCTCGAGCCCGCCCGCAAGAAGGCGGAGATGATGGGCGTTTCCGAGATCTACATCGATGATCTGCGTGAAGAATTCGTGCGGGATTTCGTATTTCCCATGTTCCGCGCCAATGCCGTTTACGAAGGGCTCTACCTGCTGGGAACATCCATTGCCCGCCCGCTGATCTCCAAACGGCTGATCGAGATTGCCGAGGAAACCGGTGCCGACGCCATTTCCCATGGCGCAACCGGCAAGGGCAACGATCAGGTGCGTTTCGAACTCGCCGCCTACGCGCTCAATCCGGACATCAAGGTGATCGCGCCCTGGCGCGAGTGGGACCTGACCTCGCGGACTCGCCTGATCGAATTCGCCGAACAGCACCAGATCCCGATCGCCAAGGACAAACGCGGCGAGGCGCCGTTTTCGGTTGACGCCAACCTGTTGCACACATCGTCGGAAGGCAAGATCCTGGAGGATCCCAACGACAGCGCACCGGAATTCGTCTATTCGCGCACCGTTTCGCCGGAAGACGCGCCGGACAGCCCGACGATCATCGAAATCGGTTTCGAACGCGGCGACGCCGTGTCCATCGATGGCGTGCGCCTGTCACCGGCGGAACTTTTGACGAAGCTCAACGACTATGGCCGCGCCAACGGCGTCGGACGTCTGGATCTGGTCGAGAACCGGTTCGTCGGCATGAAGTCCCGCGGCATCTATGAAACGCCGGGCGGCACCATCCTGCTGGAGGCGCACCGTGGCATCGAATCGATCACTCTGGACCGCGGCGCGGCCCATATGAAGGACGAATTGATGCCGCGCTACGCGGAGTTGATCTACAACGGCTTCTGGTTTTCGCCGGAACGGGACATGCTGCAGGCGGCCATCGACAAGACCCAGGAACTGGTCACCGGCACCGTCAGGATCAAGCTCTACAAGGGGTCCGCCAGCGTTGTCGGCCGGGCTTCGCCCTATTCGCTCTACGACGAGGATCTGGTGACGTTCGAGGAAGGCGCGATCGCCTACGATCACCACGACGCCAAGGGCTTCATCAATCTCAACGCCCTGCGCCTGAAACTCGTCGGACGCCGCGGCAAGCGCCTGTCCTGACGCCGACGACCGCAATCCGGCATTCCGAACGGGCGCCGGCCGAAGGGCCGCCCCATCGGAGGCGCGAGCGAAGCGAGTTGCCGCGAGATCTGATACCCACGAACGCTTCAGCGTTCGCAAGCCCGAACAGGCGCCGGCCGAAAGGCCGCCCCATCGGAGGCGCGAGCGAAGCGAGTTGCCGCGAGATCAAAAAACTCCACGAGATCAAAAATCCTTCATCCCCTTTGAACGGGGCCCTGAACAGGCTATGTCTGTGAAAACTTGTTCAGGAGGAACCCCATGGAAAAACCGACCATCGCGCAAAAATCCCCGATTCCGGTCGAGGTGGAATCCGGCAAAACCTATTTCTGGTGCAGTTGCGGCAAATCGTCCAAACAACCGTTCTGCGACGGCAGCCACAAGGACACCGGATTCACGCCGATGGCCTGGAAGGCGGAAGAGTCCGCAAAAAAGTTCTTCTGTGCCTGCAAAATGTCCGACAAACAGCCATTTTGCGACGGAACCCATTCCAAAATCTGACGATTGCAGAAATTTCCCCTGGGATTCCTGTGCGGTTCAACAGGGTTGAGCCGCCGGAATCCGTTCGCCGGCCTCCCGGTCAGTTCACGTTTTCTGCCGCACTGCACCAAAAATTACAAATTCGTCTTTTGCACTTGCGAACAATGACCTTCTGTGGTCCGTATATGCACGAAAATTTTCGCCCGGATTTTAAGAGCCGGCCAACGAAATGAAGGGATCGTGCCATGAGTGCTGTTGCGCAGGCCAACGACAATTCCGAACCACAGACGACGGAAACCCCGCCGAAGGATCTGTACGAGCTCGGGGAAATTCCGCCGCTCGGACATGTTCCGGCCAACATGTATGCCTGGACCATCCGCAAGGATCGCCAGGGCCCGCCGGAAGAGGCCATGCAGCTGGAAGTGGTTCCCACCTGGGAACTGGATTCGCACGACGTGCTCGTGCTCGTGATGGCGGCCGGCGTCAATTATAACGGTGTCTGGGCCTCGCTCGGCGAACCGATCTCGGTTTTCAATGTGCACAGCGAGCCGTATCACATTGCCGGATCCGATGCCTCGGGCATCGTCTGGGCCGTCGGCTCCAAGGTCAAGCGCTGGAAGGTCGGCGACGAGGTCGTCATCCACTGCAACCAGGACGACGGCGACGACGACGAATGCAATGGCGGCGATCCGATGTTTTCACCGTCCCAGCGGATCTGGGGCTATGAAACGCCGGACGGATCCTTTGCCCAGTATGCCCGGGTCCAGGCGCAGCAATTGATGCCGCGTCCGCAGCATCTGACCTGGGAAGAATCCGCCTGTTACACCCTGACGCTCGCCACCGCTTTCCGGATGCTGTTCGGCCACTCGCCGCACCGGGTCAAGCCGGGCCAGAACGTTCTGATCTGGGGTGCGTCCGGCGGATTGGGTGTGTTCGGCGTGCAATTGTGCGCGGCGGCCGGCGCCAACGCGATCGGCGTGATTTCCGACGAGGACAAGCGCGACTACGTCATGAGCCTCGGCGCGCGCGGCGTCATCAACCGCAAGGACTTCAAGTGCTGGGGCCAGCTGCCGAAGGTCAATTCGCCGGAATACAATGAATGGTTCGCCGAGGCCCGCAAGTTCGGCAAGGCGATCTGGGACATTACCGGCAAGGGCAACAATGTCGACGTGGTGTTCGAACATCCCGGCGAGGCAACGTTCCCGGTCTCGACCTTCGTCGTCAAGCGCGGCGGCATGGTCGTGTTCTGCGCCGGCACGACCGGCTACAACATCACCATGGACGCCCGCTACGTGTGGATGCACCAGAAGCGGATCCAGGGATCCCATTTCGCCCATCTGAAACAGGCATCGGAAGCCAACAAGTTCGTGATCGACCAGCGCGTCGACCCGTGCATGTCGGAGGTGTTCCCCTGGGATCAGATCCCCAAGGCACACACCAAGATGTGGAACAACCAGCACGCGCCCGGCAACATGGCGGTGCTCGTCAACGCGCCGACCACGGGTTTGCGGACCTTCGAGGATGTGCTTGAGGCCGGCGAATAGGCTGGTTGACAAATACGTGTCAGGCGACCGGGTGATGAATTCATTGTCGGCCGGACGCCTGATGCGCCGATGATCGTGAACGATTGTCGTTTCTGGCAGCCTCACCCGGAATCGAACCAGGATCTTCAGAGTCAAATTCTGACGTCTTCGCCATTGGACCATGAGGCTTTTGGTCCCGGCTCAGGGATTTGAACCCTGCCTTCCGCATCCACAATGCGGCGTGCTTCCACTGACACCAAACCGGTCGGTTGGTCTGCGGGCCGGATTCGGATCGGCAATCTCTTCATTTAAGGGTAGTGACCAGATGAAGGGGGGATGATCATGCCTCCCCACGCGCAGACGTGTTCAGCCCCGTTGGGGCTGCTTCGGATGTCGCTGAGTCTGTCGCATTGCGTAGGTCATGGCGGCCTCACTTAATGCGTGAACCGCCCATCGTCAACCGTGCAGGATGAAAAACCGGACACTCTGCATGGTGTCTGTCCGAAATCGGGTTGCAAAACCTGACCATTACCGCCGGCCCAAAGCCGCGACCAATCCGGCCAGATCCGCAAATTCCCAATCCGGTTTGGCCGTTTCAGCACCTCCGCCCGTCCGCCCGAACAGGTGCCCGGTCCGATTGATCCAGACCGAGGAAAGGCCGATCGCATTGGCCACGACGATATCGGCACGCCGGCTCTGCGCGACATGCAGCACGCGCTCCATCGGAATATCCATCGCCTGCAGATCCGAGAGCGCAGCCCGGAAATGCGCCGGGTCGGGTTTGTAGGCGCCCACACGCTCGGCGGTTACGACCACGTCAAATGACAGGCCGGCCTTTTCCGTCACCCGTTCGAACGACAGGTCGTCGATGTTGCTGAGGGCGGCCAGTTTGAACCCCATGGCCCGCAGGGCGGCAAGCGCCTCAACGCTGTCCGCGAAAGGCCGGTGGGTCGCCGCAAGCGTTCCGAATTCCTGTCTGACATCGGGTGCCACCGACCCGCCTAACTCCTCGGCCATCGCGTCCAGGCTGCGGCGCAGGACCTGCGGATAATGCAATGCCGGTCGCAACGCCTGCAGCGGCTGCCGGACGCGGTCATAGGTTTCCAGCAAAGCGGCATCGGACACCGAAAGGCCATTGGCCCGCGCCCAGAGCTGCAACGCCTCGGCAATTTCAGGTTCCCAGTTCAGGATCGTGCCAAGCACATCGAAGGTGATCGCATCAAACCGGTTTGCTTCAATCATCGACCCTAAAGCGTGTTGCGTAGAATCTGATTCACCGAACGCGCTTTCCTTACTTAGTGACGCAAGTTGTTATCGATCAATCTGAGGCAGATTGAACGCAACCTGCGTTAAGCCATTCGTGTCGCTGTCCCTGTTCCCGCTGACCGGGACACCCGGTCATCTCCCGCCAACGGCGAGACTCATGCGGCAACCTTGCTGGCGATAACCTCGACCGCCGCCTGCACGCCGCCCTCGCCATGGGGAATTTCCAGGGTTCTTAAACCAACCTCCGTGGCGCCGAGAGTTCCAAGCACCATCGGCGCGTTGACATGACCCATATGGGCGATGCGAAAGCCCTTGCCGGAAAGGTCGCCGATGCCGGACCCGAGCGTTACCCCGCACGTGTCCTCGCAGAACTTGCGCAACACATTGGGATCCCGGCCATCGTCCATCAAAACGGTCGTCACGGAGGGCGAGCGCTCGTCGGGCTCGGTTATATTGAACGACAGCGCCTGCCCCCGGGACCAGACCTCAACCGCCGCCTGCACGGCTTCGGCCAGAATGCGGTGCCGGCGAAACACGTTTTCCAGCCCCTCCTCGAACAGAATGTCGAACGCCCGATCGAGGCCGAACAGCATATGTTCCGGCGGCGTGCCGCAATATTTGTGGTAATGTTCCGGTCCCTCGCGCGCGGTCCAGTCCCAGTAATGGGTTCGCAGCCCGGCCTGTTCGTGCGCGTCGAGCGCCTTGCCGGCCGCTGCCACGAAGCCGAGGCCCGGAGACATCATCAGCCCCTTTTGCGAGCCGGTGACGGCAACGTCGACGCGCCATGCATCCATTTCAAACGGCATGGTGCCGAGGGAAGCGATTGCGTCGACCATGAACAGGGCATCGTGCCCGGCCGCGTCGATCGCCGCGCGGATCGCCGGAATGTCGTTGACGACCCCGGAGGCTGTATCGATCTGGACCACGAGCACCGCCTTGATATCGGCGGCGTCGGCCTGTTGCAGACGGGCGGTGACCGTCGCCGGATCGACGGCGCGGCGCGGTTGCGCATTCAGGGTCAAGACCTCCACGCCCAGGACATCGGCCATTTCGCCCCAGCCGACGGCAAACCGCCCGCTTTCCAGGACAAGCACCTTGTCGCCGCGCGACAGCACATTGGTCAGCGCCGCTTCCCAGGCACCGTGCCCGTTGCAGGCATAGATGTAGGTGCGGCCGGCAGTGGCGAAGACCTTTTTCAGACCGGCCTGGCATCGCGCCGTCACGTCCACAAGCGCGCCGGTATAGATGTCGACGGCCGGCTGGTGCATGGCGTTCAAAACAGCGTCGGGCACGGTGGTCGGACCGGGAATGCTCAGGAATTTACGGCCATTGTGAACGGTCATGACGTGGCAGTGCTCCAGGGATGAAACAAGTGGCGGAAGGCATGGGGATCGGATGTTTGGGGGGCCGCCGATCCGGACGGGTTCGGAAAGCGGACCGCGCGGCGATTCCGTTTCATCTTATCCGGCGGATAGGATATGTGGCAATATGCTGCCGCAAAAAGCTGCGGGTTGCTGCTTTAGAGCCGAGAAACAGGGAGACTCCATGGCCGACATCGACGAAGGGCTTCAGTCCTGGCAATTGCGAACCAACCACAATCGCATGATCGACCTGCAGCGTGCCGGCGGCATGCCGAAGCCCGATGCGGAGGCCGGCGATGTCGGCCTGAGCTATTTCGGCAGTTCCGCTTTCCAGATCACTTCACCGTCGGGTCTGACTGTGATGCTCGATCCCTGGCGCAACCTGCCGACACGGAAGTGGGACTGGTATTTCTATGATTTTCCGCGCACCGAAGTCGATATCGGGGTGGCGACCCATGCCCATTTCGACCATGACGCGCTGCATCGCCTCGACGCCCATGTACTGCTCGACCGGCTGATCGGCACCTACGAGTTCGGCGACGTCCGCATCACCGGCATCGCCGACAAACATGCCACCGACTCCTCCAATGCCAGTTACGATTTCAAGAAGATCATCCGCGAATTCGGCGGCGTGGACATCGAGCCTCCGCACAATCCGCGCTCCTGGGACAATTGCCTGATCGTCGTGGAAACCGGCGGCCTCAGGATTCTGCACTGGGGCGACAACCGCCACAATCCGCCCGACGAGATCTGGGAGGCGCTCGGACGCATCGACATCGCGCTTTTGCCCGTCGATGAGTCGCAACATGTCTTGGGATTTCAGGCGGTTGCGAGCATCATCGATCGCCTCAAACCGAGCGTCGTCGTGCCCCATCATTACTATATCTGGAACGTGGTGCAGCGCTCGAGCACTTTGATGCCCGTGACCGACTGGGTCATGGACCAAACCTATGTGCGCATGCTCGGTCGGGCCGCGACCACCTATTCCCGATCCACCCTGCCGACCAAAACCCCGACGATCGACTGTTTCGGCGATCACGTCGCATTCGACACGGCAAAGTGGCACGCGGGCAAAGGGGAATAATCTCGCGAGAGACCGCTACTCCGCAGCGCCCTCGAACACATCCTCCATGCTGATCTGCAGGGAATCGTTGAAGCGGTTGAAGAACCCGCAAAGTGCAATGCGCAGGGTCAGTTCCACGATCTGTGCCTCGGTGAAGTGTTTTTTCAGCTCTTCGAAAATCGCGTCACGCATATATTGCGATTTCTGCGTGACCTGGACCGAATAATCGCGGACGAGCATGTCGACGTCGTCGAAGCCCGGCACGACATCGTCCAGAATGTGCTCGCTCGCGCTGGGATCGAACCCCTGGCTGGTCAGGCGCGGCGCGTGATGGGCGACGCAATATTCGCACTCGTTGATCTTCGACACGACCACCAGCGCAATCTCAAGATAGCGCTTCGGCAACACCGCTTCGTCGGCCAGTTCCAGGAGCAGCCCCATGATATGGCGAAGGGCCGGAGGCCGATGCGCGAAGATCTTCACCTGGTTTTCAAAAGGACCGTACTCGGTCGCGTAACGTCGGTAGATTTCACGATCTTCCGGCGAAAGATGATCCGGGCCCAATTCACTGACACGCGGCATGGTTTCTCCTTTTGATAGGCCGGGCCAACACACAATCGGCCCGAAAACGCTTGCAATCGCGCGGGATTCTTCGGGTCTTTCCTCGGATCACGTTATCGCGATAATCGGAAATCCCGAATTCTGCGGATTGACGGTGGCGTTTACGTTTACACGCGTTAGAGTGTCGATGAAAGCCGGCTGCGCACCAGATCGGCTAATGAAGATTTTGGGAAAATCCAGAGGGGAAGAATGTCCAATTTTCGAAATGTGATGCTGGCCACGCTTTTGGCGGCAACATCGTTCACGGGTCCGGTATCCGCCGAGGTTCAGGAGTACAAGTTCGACGTGGTCGGCACCTGGGGCTTCCTGGAGAACTACAAGGAATTCGAAAGCAAGTTCTGGAACGAAACGCTTCCGGCCGCCTCCGGCGGCAAGCTCACCGCCAACGCCAAGCCCTATACCGAACTCGGCCTGAAAGGCTATGAAGTGATGTCGGGCCTGAAAAAGGGCGCCTACGACGCGGTGCATGCCCTGACATCCTACAGCGCCAAGGCAAGCCCGGCGCTCGAGGGCATCGATCTTGCCGGCGTGATCCAGGATTTCGACACTTATCGCAAGGCCGTCAACGCGTACCGTCCCGTCATCGAGCGCGAAGTGGCCGAGAAGTACAATGGCAAGCTGATCAACATCTACACGTTTCCGAGCCAGCAATTGTGGTGCAATCTCGGCGACAAGAGCGTTACCGACGTGTCGCTGAAGGACCTGGCCGGCAAAAAGATCCGCACGTACAGCCGCACGCTCGGCGATTTCATTGAAGGCCTGAACGCAAGCGCCGTCACCATCGCCTTCGCCGAAGTGGTACCGGCCCTGCAAAAGGGTGTTGCGGATTGCGGCATTACCGGCACCATGCCGGCCTACAACGCCAAATGGTGGCAGGTCGTCACCCACAATATCCGCGTCCGCGTCGGCTATGCGGCGACGTTCACCGCCATCAATCTCGACACCTGGAACGGTTTCAACAAGGAAACCCAGGACCTGATCATGGCCGAGGCCAAGAAGCTGGAAGACGAGATCTGGGCCTTTGAAAGCAGTCTCGACCAGCTCGGCATGGACTGCAACGCGTCCGGCCCCTGTTCCAAGGGCGAAGTCGGCGGCATGGTGCCGATCACCCCGTCCGCCGAAGACCAGGCCATGCTTGCCGATATTGCCCAGAACGTCGTTCTGAAGCGCTGGGCCAAACGCTGCGGCAAGGAATGCGCCGAAGAGTGGAACAACACGATCGGCAAGGTCGTCGGCCTGACCGCGTCCGAATAGGACCCACCCGCACGCACTCCGCGCCCGGACCGGAACCGGCTTGCCGGACCCGACCCGGGCGCGCCCCGAATGCGCCCCAGACGCGCACGGTACCGCGCGTTTGAAACCGTTGGGTGGCTGCAATGTTCAAGACGATTCACAATGGCCTGTTTCAGGTCTCCCGCGTTGCCGTCTGGGTTGGCGGATTCGGGCTGATGCTGGCCGCGATCATGGTGACCGGCGATGTCATTGCCCGCAAACTGTTCGGCATCACCATCAGCGGATCCGATGAGATTTCCGGCTATGTCTTCGCCGCCGCGACCACCTGGGCCTACGCCTACACGCTCCTGACCCGCTCGAATATCCGCATCGACGCGCTTTACAACCTTCTGGGACAGCGCACCCGCGCCGTGCTCGACCTGATCGCCCTGATTTTCCTGCTCTATTACGTCTACCTCTTGACGACAAACGGCTGGAGCATGTTTTCCGAAAACGTCGAATATGGATCTACGGCACAGACAACGCTGGCGACGCCGCTCTGGATTCCGCAGATCTTCTGGATTTCAGGTCTGGCATTTTTCCTGGTCTGCCTCCTGTTTCTGACCGTCTATGCCATTGTCTGCCTCGTCCGGCGCGACTGGTCGAGGATCGGCGAGATTGCCGGCGTGAAAACCGTCGAAGAAGAAATAAAAGAAGAAATTCATGTCTGATCCGCGCCGTCAGACGAAAGGGTTTTCATGCCGATACTGATCGTCGTCATCCTGCTGGTTCTGGTTGCTTCGGCTGTGCCCGTCGCCGCAGTGCTCGGCATCCTCAGCCTGACCCTCGATGAATTGTTCATGCGCGGGCGGCGCTCGCTGATGCTGGGCGATTTCGTCTGGGAGCAGAGCGTCGAACCGATCCTGGTCGCCATTCCCATGTTCATCCTCCTGGGCGAAATCATGCTGCGCGCCGGCATCGCCTATCGCATGTACAATGCCGTCGCCCAGTGGCTGTCCTGGCTGCCGGGCGGGCTGATGCACGCCAATATCGGATCTTCGGCGATTTTTGCGGCGACGTCCGGATCGAGCGTTGCCACGGCGGCGACGGTCGGAACCGTCGCCTATCCAGAAATCGAAAAGCACAAATACAATGAACGCCTGTTCCTCGGATCGCTCGCCGCGGGCGGAACCCTGGGCATTCTCATCCCGCCTTCGATCAACCTGATCATTTACGGGCTCCTGACCGATTCCTCGGTGCCGGAACTCTATCTCGCCGGCATTTTTCCGGGCCTCATCCTGGCCATCCTGTTCATGAGCATGATCGCGATTGCCTGCCTGCGCAATCCCGAATGGGGCGGCGAGAAGGTGAAAACCAATTGGGCCGAGAGGATCCGGGTCCTGCCCGATCTGCTGCCGCCGGTTTTCCTGTTTGTCGCCGTCGTCGGCTCGATCTATGCCGGGGTTGCGACACCGACGGAGGCGGCCTCCATCGGTGTCGTCTTCGCCCTGATCCTGACGGCCTGGAACCGCACCCTGACGATCCCCATGCTGAAACAGGCGTTTGAAGGCACAATGCGCTCCAGCGCAACCATCATGCTGATCATCCTGGCGGCCGTGTTCCTGAACTTCGTGCTCGGCTTCATGGGCATCACACAGGCGCTGCTCGGCGCCATCGAGGATCTCGGCTGGACGCCGATGCAGACCATGCTGGTGATCATCGTGTTTTATCTGATCCTCGGCATGTTCATGGAAACCCTGTCGATGATGCTGACGACGATCCCGGTCGTGTTTCCCATCGTCGTGCATATGGGCTTCGATCCGGTCTGGTTCGGCATCATGATCACGGTCCTGATGGAGGCCGCCCTGATCACCCCGCCAATCGGTCTCAACCTTTATGTCGTGCACGGCATTCGCGAGCGCGGCGGCAGGTTCAACGATCTCAGCGTCGGCGCGCTGCCGTTTGTCTTCGCCATGCTGGTCATGATCGGCGTGCTCCTGTTCTGGCCCCAGGTCGCCCTCTGGCTACCCCAGCAATTCTATTAGTCCGCTTCGTCAGGGGAACCGGCCCGGTCGGCGCTTCACAGAAGCGGCGCGCCAGCGCCGCGAAGGCGGTCCCGATAGTCTTGACCTTGATCAAGTCGGACGGTGCGGACCGTGACTATGATCCCCATCATTGCGGGTCATACAGCGATCAAAGGGTCTCGATTGCCTGAATGTTGGATACGGAAATGAACGAAAATGCTCCGCGGGACAATCGTCCTGAAACAGTGGCGATCGCGGCAATCAAACACGGCGAAGGCAGCAGGATCGACCAGGCGCTCCTGACCATAGCCAATCGCATGCGGCAACGGGGCCATCGTCTTGCCGGCGCCGTGCGCGCCAGCATTTCGCCGCCGGGCGAAGACCGGTGCGACCTTGTCCTGCAGGACCTTTCCACCTCCCGCAATTTCTCAATGGCACAGGATCTCGGAGCGGGATCGCAGGCATGCCGCCTCGACGACGTCGCCCTTGACGCAATCGCCGAGCGGGTCACGGCCTCCTTGCGGGATGGGGCCGATATCCTGATTCTCAACAAGTTCGGAAAACAGGAAGCCGAAGGACGCGGCATGCGCGATCCGATCGTAAAGGCGGTCGATCAGGGCATACCTGTTCTGGTGGGCGTCAACTCCAGCAGGCTGGACTCCTGGAACGAATTCTGCGGCGGCGACAGCGCGATTTTCGAACCCGATGACCCCGCCATTGATCGCTGGCTGGACGCAAGAATTCCGGTCTGACGCAGATCGGACAAGTGACGCGTTCAAACTCATTGACAAGTCCGAAACCGGACCGGTTTCCATACCATCTCCGGGCACGGTGCGCGGGACGTCTCCCCAGGCACCTTGCACGCGGCGGAGGCCATCGGCCTGTCGAGCGGTGTGGCGTTGAAGTGCGCCATCGCATAAGGATGATTGCGGACAATCAGGTTTCAGTATCGTTGCGGTGCCCCCGCTTCGCACAACGGCGCTGAAGCCCGCAGACAATCGAAAGACGCCATGCCGACCCTGCCCGATTTCAGACTGGAAACCCATTTCTCCAAATGGGAATTCAAGGCCCGATACCACCTGACGGCATCGGATGCGGAAAGCATGTCCATGCGGGATCTGCTGGCCCTCGCGAGCCCGCGCGAACGCGAAGCCTTTGAGGAAATGTGGCTGGGATATACCGAAACCTTCGGAGACCCGGCCCTGCGCGCGGCGATCGCTGCGACCTACCGGAACCGCACGGCCTCGGAAATCCTGTGTTTCGCCGGGGCAAGCGAAGGTATCTTTGCAGCGAACAACATCATCCTGGACAAAGACAGCCACGCAATCGTTGTCACGCCGAATTACCAGTCGCACGAAACCCTGCCGCTGGCGATTTGCCAGGCAACGGGCGTCCCCCTTGATCCCGAGGACGGCTGGTCTCTTGATATCGACCGCGTCGCGGCGGCGGTCCGGCCGAACACCAGACTGGTCACCATCAATTTTCCGCACAATCCCACCGGCGCCATCCTGCCGCTTGATCGCTACGAGGCGCTGGTCGCGCTCTGCCGCAAACACGGCCTCTACATTCTGCACGACGAAATCTTCAACGGGCTCGGGCCGACCGGAACCCGGCACCTGCCTTTCATCGCCGACATTTACGAGCGCGGACTGTCGCTGAACGTCATGTCGAAATCCTTCGGCCTGCCCGGCCTGCGCATCGGATGGATTGCCTGCCAGGACGCCCGGATTATTGCCGGCATGGAGCGGTTCAAACATTACCTCTCCATCTGCAATTCCGGGCCGAGCGAGAAGCTGGCGATCATCGCGCTCGGAAATCGTCAGGAGATTCTGGCCCGCAACTGCCGGATCATCGACGACAACCTGCCACGGGCCGAAGCGTTTTTCGAGCGCCATCCGGATCTGTTCGAATGGCAAAGGCCGGACGGGTCCTGCATGGTCTTTCCCCGCTACAAGGGCCTGGACGGTGTCGCACACTTCACCGAAAGCCTGGTTCAGGAAAGCGGCGTGCTGCTCCTGCCGGGTTCAATCTACACATCGGACCTCGGTCCGACGCCGACCGACAGATTCCGCATGGGGCTCGGCCGCACCGGTTTCAATGAAGGCCTCGCCGCCATGGAAGCGCATATCATGCGCAACCGGTCCTGATCGAGAATGGTCAGGCCCGGTAGGCCGGCAGCGGCGCGCGATCCTGGAGGGCGATGATCCGACGCAGCATGGTTTCCGAAAGCGCATGCCGCACGTCGGCCGCAGCCGGATCCGCATAAAGGTTGTTCAGTTCCAGGCGATCGGTTTTCAGATCGTAAAGCTCGTGCCAGTCCTCGCCCTGGCGCAGGGACATGCGATAGCGGTCCGTCACCAGAGTTCGGATGCGCTGCGGTCGCTCGAACCCGGTCATCGGACGCTGGCTGTCCTCCTCGACGATAATCGCTTCCGGCGGGTCGGTGGAAAACAGATCCCGCCCCTGGATACCGTTAAAGGCCTGCACCCCGGCGCGCGCCAGGATCGTTGCCGATATGTCGATGCTGGACGCCAGGCCTTCCTCCACGATCCAGGCCGCCGGACGGCCGGGATCCTGCCAGATGAACGGCACCCGGATCGTGCCCTGATAGTGCAGCAGCAGTTTCAGCATCAGGCCGTGATCGCCCATATAGTCGCCGTGGTCGGTGGTGAAAATCACCACGGTGTTTTCGGTCAGACCCAGTGCGTCAAGGTGCGACAGCACCCTGCCGATCGCATCGTCGATCATGGTGATCGAGCCATAGGTCAGTGCGATCAGCGCCCGGGCCTCGTCTTCGGTTACGGTGAAGGGGTTCTGATTGTCGCGCGGGTCGGTACCGTTTTCCATCGCCGCGCGCATGGCGCGGATCGGCGGCAGGTCGCCCTTGCCGAAGGATGCCGGCAACGGAATGTCGGCCGGATCGTACATGTCCCAGTATTTTCCGGGCGGTGTGAACGGGTGGTGCGGGTCCGGAAACGACATCTGCAGAAAGAAGGGGGCGTCCTCCCCGGCCCGCTCACCCAGCCAGGCCTGCGCCCGCTCGGCAATCCAGGAGGTCGAATAGAGCTCTTCCGGAACCGCGGTCCGCCAGGCTTGCGGCGCATTGATCCGATTGTCGGGCAGGGCATTTTCCGGGCCGACGAGGGTGTCGAAATCCGGATGCTGCTCCCGTGCCCAGAGCCGGTAATCCCCGGATGCGGCATCGGCGTGATCGGCGGCGATTTCGACGTGGTCGAAACCATAGAAGTCGCCCTCGACCCGCTCGGCAAGCGGCCGGTCCCAGTGCGGCACGACCTCAAGATCGTAATCCCGGGAATGCCGGTTGTGCTTGAACGCGTCGCGCAGGTCCTGTCGCGGCGTGTGCAGGTTCGGATCCGGCTTGTAGGTGTTGGTCGCCGGCAGGCCGGTGAAGCTCTGCAGATGCGATTTGCCGATCAGCCCGGTGCGGTAGCCCGCATCCTTCAGGAGGTCCACAAATGTGGTGTGATCCCGCGACAGGGGGATGCCGTTGTGACGGGCGCCGTGCAATGACGACATCCGCCCGGTCATGATCGAGGCCCGGTTCGGCATGCAGATCGGATTGGCGACATAGAACCGGTCCCAGCGCCGGCCCCTGGCCGCGAGCCCGTCAATATTGGGCGTTTGCACGATCAGGTTGCCATAACAGCCGAGATGATCGGCGCGGTGCTGATCAGTAATGATGAACAGGAAATTGGGCCGTTTGCTCATGAATTCCTCTCCCCGGAGGGTGGGTTGGGTGACGGACGGCGCAGATCCCAGGCGATCAGAGCAATGCCTGCCGCCAGAGCGGGCAGGTGGATGCTTGGACTGAGGGCGAGCAGCGCAAACGCCGCCGCAAACCGCAGGACGATCTCCACAACAGTAAGCCGGCCCTTGTCGAACGCCGACAGCGCTGAGGAAAACAGCCAGATGCAGAACAGGGTGCGCGCCACAATCCACACGAAGTCAATCGGGTCGAAGACCTCCACGATCAGGATCGTCGGATAGAAGGCGAAGATGAACGGAATGATGAATTTCGACATGCCGAGGCGGAACGCCATGAACGAGGTCATCAGCGGGTTGGCGCCGGCGATCGGCGCGGAGGCATAGGCCGCGATCGCCACCGGCGGCGTCAATGACGACGCCACGCCGTAATAGAAGACGAACATGTGCGCCGTCAGCATGGAGATCCCCAGCGCCTGGATCGCCGGCCCCATGACCAGGATGATGATCAGATAGGCCGGAAGCGTCGGCATGCCCATGCCGAGCACCAGGGCGCCGATCATGGCAACCAGGAGGGCCGAGAACAGGCTTTCCCCGCGCACCGATGCAATCACGTTGGCCAGCTTCAAACCGAGCCCGGTCGTGTCCAGGGACCCGACGAGGATGCCGATGGCGGCAATGGCGATCAGGAGCGTCGCGCCGGATTTGCTGCCGCTCACGAAGGAGCGCCACACGCGCATGGGGTCGCCGCGCACCTCCGGGTTGATCACCGACAGGACCAGAAGCACGATCACCGCATAAAAGCCGGCGGCCGACGTCGACAGGCCGGCGAGCAGCGACCCGATCACGGTCAGGATCGGCCCCAGGAACAGAACCGAGTTGATCATGTCGACTTTGGTGATCTTGTCGTCCACCGTAAGCGTCTGCACCTGGATGCCCTGGCGCCGGGCTTCAACCGTGACAGCCGAAAACAGGCTGAAATAATAAAACAGGGCCGGCAACAGCGCCGCGACGATGATGTTGAGATAGCCGACGCCGGTGAGGTCGGCCATGACCAGCGCGGCTGCGCCCATGATCGGCGGCATGATCTGCCCGCCCGACGAGGCGGTCGCCTCGATACCGGCGGCGAAAGTCGGCGAGAAGCCGCGTTTCTTGATCATCGGAATGGTGAAGGTGCCGGTGCCGACAATGTTGGCAACGGTACTGCCGGACATGGTCCCGAACAGGGAAGAGGCGAGGATCGCCGCATGCGCCGGCCCGCCGCGGGTGCGGCGCGTGGCCAGAAAGGCGAATTTCAGAAGCGTGTCGCCGGCGCCCGTCCCCTCCAGCAGCGCCCCGAAAATGATGAAGATGAAAACCGTCGAAAGCACGATGTTGGTGATCGAGCCGAAAACGCCCTTGTTGGTATTGTACCACAGCGCCTCGGAGACCTCTTTCAGCGAAAACCCGGAATGTTCGAGAATGCCGGGCAGGTCCTGTCCGAACAGGAGATAGAGAACGGCAAGCGCACCGACCGAAAACAGGCCCCACCCCCACAGGCGGCGCGACAGTTCCAGAAACACCGCAAGTCCGGCAAGCGCCGGCCACGCATCGGAATTGGTCACATCGTAGAGCGCGGTTTCCATCTCGGTCTGGACGAAGTGAAACGACCAGATCGACCAGATGCCGGCCACGAGCATCGCGATATCCAGCAGCACATGTCCCCACGCGACCAACGGGCTCATCTCGGAGGCCTCGCGTGTTTTGCGCGCCACCGCGACGCCGACGATCAGGGCCAGCGTAAACCCGCCGGCGCGATGCGCCTTGGGATCAAGCAACCCGATTCCCGAACTGTAGAGGGCAATCGCTCCAAGCGCCGCGCAGGCAGCAATGGCTGCCCATGCCATTGCCGTGGCTGTGATTGCGGGCACACGCATGCTCTCGGCCATAACCGCCCTCCCCAGAGCGTATCCTGAAGGAAAATGAGACTGTCCCACCCGGTTATCCGGGTTCGCATGCGGGCGGGACACGCGTGACGGCGCATCCGAACCCGGTCAGCGGTCCGTCCCCGACACCTCTGTACAAAAGCGCCGGACCTGCGGACTATCAGGGACGCAGCGCGTCCGGCACCTGGAACCCGGCCTCGTCATAATACCGAATGGCACCCGGATGCAGCGGCACATTGACGGCCGTGAACGCGGTCTCCCTGGTGACATCCTTCAGGAAAAACGCGGTCGCCTGCACTTCGGCAATGTTGTCCCAGAACGCTTTCGTGGCCCGGTAGACAATATCGTCATCCATACCGGCATGAGTACCGACAAACTGGAAGAACCCGAGCGCCGTGATTTCGCCTTCGGTCAACTGGCCCTTGTAGAGACCGCCGTCAAAGGTTGCCATTCCGCGGCCCGGGCGGCCGAACAGGCCCTGCATGGCATCGCTGTCGCGCGCTTCGTCGGGGATCGACAACACGCGGAATTCACCCGACAGGCCGAATTGTTCGATATTGGCGGAGCCGACCTCCGCCGGGCGCACCATCATATCGATCTTGCCGTCTGAAAGCGCGGCAAAGCCCTCGCCCCAGGACAGACGCACCGCCGTGTAATCGGACCCGGCCTCGTAGCCGGTGATGATCTTGATCAGGGCTTCGGAGGTGGCCGAGGCCGATCCGGCCGGCGGTCCGGTAAATACGGTCTTGCCCTTGATGTCGGCCCAGCTTTCGATCCCGGACCCTGCAAGCGTGACCGGATGATAGGCGCCGGCCTTGAAGCCCAGAATGGCACGCAGGTTCTTGGACAGTTCCGGCGCGGCGGCAATATTCTTGTACATGCGTTTCTGTCCGGCCATCAGGTTGACCAGCGACGGCACAGAGGAAAAGAATGCAATATCCCCCTTGGCGCCCTTCAGCATGGACTTGGTCAGGGTCTGGCCGGCATTCACCTGAATGGTCACATCGGCCTTGCCGGCCTGGTTGGCGAATGCCACGAACATTGTGTGCACCGGATCCCCGACACCCGCGGTTTCTCCCTTGAAGACCTGGGCATTGGCCGTGACGGACAGGCACAGGATCGCCGCAACGCCGGCGGCGACTTTCCCGACATGAAACATTTCATCCTCCCTAATTTTATGATCGGAAAGTACCTGACTGATCGGATAAAATATAATGCAATTGATCTACCATTATATTACATTTTGGTATGTATATCGATCCACGTCATCTCGCCCAACTGTCGATGATCGTCGAGGCCGGGTCCTTTCAAACCGCCGCCGATCGAATCGGACTGAGCCAGCCGGCGCTCAGCCGCAATATCCGGACGCTGGAAGACAGGATCGGCGCCCCGGTCTTCGATCGCAGCGCCCGTCGGGCCATACCGACCGATCTCGGCCTGAGACTGGCCCAGAGCGGGCTGGCGATCCGGATCGCCGAAGAACAGGCCGGCACCTATTCCGAGCTGGTCTCGGCCGGTCTGGCCGGCAATCTGCGGATCGGCGCGCCGCCCATCATAGCCGGCCAGTTTCTGAGCAGCCGGATCTCGACCTTCATCCGCGAGCGGCCCAACTGCAAGATCGAGCTGCGCGTCGGCCTTGTCCACGAATTGCGCACCATGCTGGAACGGGCGCAGATCGATCTGGTCGTGGGTCCGCGCGACCTGGCGGATCGGGTCGCGGAATCCGTGTTTGTTCCCCTGGCGGACGATCGCGTGGGAATTCTGTGCCGCAGCCGCCATCCGCTTCTGCAGCATCACGCGATAAAACCGGAAGATCTTGAAAACCAGCAATGGGTCGCTCATTCGCGCGGCAGCATGCTGCGCCAGCAGACCGAGGGCGCCCTGATCGCCATGGGACTGGAGAAAATAGATGTCAGTGTCGAAACCGATTCGATCCAGTCCGTTCTGGAAATTGTCGGGGAAACCGATTTGATATCGACGATGCCACGGGAAACAACGCGTCCCTACCTCGAGAACAGGCTGCAGTTTCTCGACATCGACCACGCCCAGCTGCATCGCCCCATCGGCGCCATCCGACGCACCAATGCGCCCGCCAACCGGGTTGTCGATGAATTTGTGAAAATGTTGATTGGCGAGGCCTGCGCGCCGGTCTCGCAGCAACATATGTCGCGTATTTGATCGGACGTCTGGCCGGTCGGCGCGCATCCGGCTATAACCCGCCCATGTCAAAAATCGAGTCGCTCTTTGTCACCCGTCTCTACCGCGCCAGGCTTGCCGAATTCGGCAAGGCGATCGATGCCGCCGAACTCGAGGCATCCTGCCTTTCGATTGCCGGCGATGACGAGGCCGGCCAGGACTGGTGCGAGGAAAACGACTATCCCGGCTATACCAGCTACGGGTCGCTGACCGATCTCGCCTGGCGGTTTTCGATCTTCAAGGATCTGGTCAAGGTGCTCGACAAACATGTCGCAGCCTTTGTCAAGGACCTGCAGTTCGATCTCGACGGCCGGAAGATCAAGCTCGACTCGCTGTGGATCAACATTCTGCCGACCGGCGGCGTACACACATCGCATCTGCACCCGCACAGCGTCATCAGCGGCACAACCTACGTCACGATGCCGGAGGGCGCGAGCGCCATCAAGTTCGAGGACCCGCGCCTGCCGATGATGATGGCGGCTCCGGCGCGCAAGGCGAAGGCACGGCCGGAACTGCGTAATTTCATTTATGTGGAGCCGGAGGCCGGCGAGGTTCTTCTTTGGGAAAGCTGGCTGCGCCACGAAGTGCCGATGAACATGGCCGACGATGATCGGATCAGCGTCAGCTTCAACTATCGCTGGAGCTAGGACCTGTCACTGTTCCGCGGCAATGACGGCCGGTGTCGATTTGCCGAACGACAGGAAAACGTCCTGATCGCGCAGCAAAAACAGCGCCAGCGACGCCCCGAATACCGGAAATGAAGCCGCAAACAGGATGTTGCCGCCACCGGTCAGGGCAGCGACGATCGCCGGCATCGAGACCACGAGGGTCGCCAGGTTCATCAGCATGACGCCGCCGGTGGTTACGAACTTTGCGACGCCGGCCAGAAACGCCAGCAGGAACGCAATCTGGGCCAGCCCGATCGCATACACAACGCCGAGCCCCGGCCTGACTCCATAAAAGGATCCGAATATTCCGGCGCTGTTCTCGCTGCCGCCATAGGAGGCGGGTGTCGTCACCTTCAACAGGGCCCACATGATCATCAGGCAAAACAGGGAGAGGCGGATGGCAAACAGGCTATAGCCGGCGGCGTTCGATTTGAGCATTGCAATTGTCCCCTTGGTCCAGGCGCCGGGTCCCTGCCAAGGTCCGGCATGATGCGAAAGTTTCGCATTAGATAGGGAGACAATCGCGGTTTGTGAGCGCGACCGATCGGGAAAACGGCCAGTTGACTTATATTTGAACAAACGAGAGCGGGAGGGCGTTGGCCGTCAGGCGCGGTACGCACAGACAGCCGGACGATGGCTGCCGTGCTGCGTCCAACGGCGACGCAACTCGTGCTAAGCGGCAATCAGCAGCCCAATATCGGCAATCGGCTGTTCGAACTGAACACCGACCCCATCTTCTGCAATTCTGGCAACCCGGGCCTTGACCTCCTGGCCGTTCGACAGTTCGACCGAAATGACGTCGTCGACCGAAAGCCCTTCCATGGGCGTGATCAGGGCACCGGTCTCGCTGGCGTCGACGATCGTCGACGTCTCGCGGGTGTTGGCAATGGTAACGATGGCAATCTGCTTCATCTTCATGCGCAGCGATGTGCGCCGTTCTGCAATGTCATTGGAAACGTCCTCCAGGAAGCGTTCGACATCGGTGGACAGTTCCTCGGTCGCGCTTAAGACAAGATCGGAAGCGTTGTTGACGACACCGGCTTCGGTCGAGGTTTCCTCGATTGCCTGATTGACGGTCGCCACATTGCGCGCCACGTCTTCAGTCCCCGAAGATGCGGCGCGGGCGGATTCAGCAATCTCCCGGGTTGCGCTTTGTTGTGCATCCATTGCCTCGGCGACGGTCATTGTCAGCTCGCGGGCCTGGGAAATTTCCGTCGTGATCGCCTGGATCGAGGCAACCGCGCCATGGGTCGAGCTCTGGACCCCCTCGACCTGTTTGGCGATTTCCTCGGTCGCCTTCGATGTCTGGTTGGCCAGTTCCTTGACCTCGGCCGCGACCACGGCAAAACCCTTGCCCATTTCGCCGGCCCGCGCCGCCTCGATCGTCGCGTTAAGTGCCAGAAGATTGGTCTGTTCGGCTATGTCGCGGATCAGTTCCACCACGGTTCCGATATGCTCGGCCGCCCGCGACATGGACACCACGTCGTTGCTCGTGGTCTCAGCCGAATTGAACGCGGAGGACACCAATCCGTTGGCCTGGTTGGTCTGTGCCGATATCTCCAGAATGGATGCGGACAATTGTTCGGTGGCCGCGGCGATCGTCTGCACGTTCTGCGACGCACCGTCCGACGAAGCACTGGCGGCCGACGCCTCCGCCGACGCGGTCTGCGCAACGCCGGTCAAAGTGGTGGCGCTGTTGCGCAATTCCTGCATTTGGTCGGACACGGTGTCCAGCGTCCGGGATGTGGCTTGCCGGAAGTTTGCGACCACCTCTGCGATATGGGCTTGCCGGTGATGTTCACGACTGCGTTCGGCCTGCGCTTTCTTTTCCAGTTCTTTGCGTGCGATGGCGTTTTCCCGGAAGACTTCAGTGGCACGCGCAATCGCGCCGATCTCGTCGGATCGCTCGGTATAGTCGATTTCGACATTGGTCTGGCCGGAGGCCAGCGTCGACAGCGTGTTCCCGAGCCGGACCAAAAGCCGGCTGATGGCACGGATCTGGAAAAAGAGCGCCGCCAGCGTTGCAAGAACAGCGAAGATCGCAACCGCGATCAGAATCGTAATTTCGGTCAGAAGCCTGCTTGTATCCCGCTCGGCGGCGGCTTCGGCCCGGTGAATCAGCGTGTCGGATACGGACTTTATCTTGTTCAGGCGATCAGTGGCCGTTGTGAACCAGACGTCCGGCTGCAGGCCCTGCGCATCGCCGCTGACCGGCAGTTGCTCCAGGATCGGTCGCCACTGTTTGACCCTGTCCACGCTTTCGCCGCTGACCAGGCGATCGTAGAGCTTGAAGTGCTCCTTCAATCCGACCGCATGAAACTCCTTGAGATAGGCGCTCTCGGCTCCAAGTTGTTTCATATAGGCAAGGAACGTGTTGAATTTTACGTCCCCGGATTGGGCTTCCGCCAGCAATGCTGCGCCAAGCGCTCTTTCCAGTCCGCCCGCCTCCTTGGTTTCCACCAGGGAAAGAAACGGCACGAGTTCGCTGGTTATTTCCTTGGACGGGCTGGACTCGACCGTAAGGCCGGCCAGGTGAATCAGCGCCACAATCTCCCTGGTATATTCGGCGACCACATCTTTGGCGCTCAGGCTGCGCGAGTCCACGGTCTCCCGGAGGTCCGTGACCTCATGCACCAGCTTGGAAATTTTCTGCAATTCCGAGAGCAAAAAGGCGTCGTCGGTCTGAAAATCGGCCACACCCATATCGAATTTGGCGATCACAGCATCGGTCTCTGCTCTTTGAGCCTGGACAACCTGCACCCGTTCAGAGGAATAGCCCGATTTTACCAGTCCGACGGTTTTGCCACGTTCCTTTTGAAGTTCATGAATGACGTTGGCGCCGTCCTCGGCCAAATAGGTGAGCGGGCGCATGAAATCATGGTGCTTCAATTCAATGTATTTTTCCGCGACCGCTATGAATGCGAAGATCGTCATGGCGACGGTTGGAACCACCGCCAGAACAGCGATTTGAACGCGGATATGTTTGAGTTTTCCAAGCATGATAAAATCTCTGGCTGGGAAAATGTCTCATGGAGAAAACATTTTCTACGTATACGTAAGTTCTTCGATCCTTGCGGAGCATTTACTGCGACAAGTGCTGACAAAGTAGAGTGGTTACTGGTTAAAATTTTATCTATTTTAGATTGTCTTCCTCAACGAAACTCAATCTTTCTGACAGATTTGCTATGAATTTATCTGGACAACTCGATTTCACTTGAGATGGCGGACGCCCCCGGTTGCCGCATAATTCTTTGTTTTCAATCTCTTTTTGGGACCGATAAACATCGTTCGAGCGACATGGTCTCCCTGCTTGCAACCAATAGTATCGTTTGAATTGCACCTGATTTTTTCACGCTGCTTTTTGGTAGTGCCCGGCCAAGGGATGGGATGAAACAGACCAGGTTTGCAGGACCTATTTGATTTGCACACAATCAGGCGATAACGATCACCGCAACACCGCGCCTCGCCCGTCGCAGGCGATCCGCCGGAGCAGCGCATGCCATGTCCGCCAGTTTGAAAACAGCTCGAAAGATCGACAGGATGAGACGACACGCTTTGCCGACCATGCTGGCGGCGCTCATGACAACCCTCGCTTCGTTAGCCGCTCAGGCGGCCGGCGACAGCTGGACGACGCACACGATCGAGCGGTTCGGCGGCACGATCGATTATCCCGGACAGGTGTTCGCACCAGTGCCGCAGGATGTCGAAGAAGGCGACCAGGTGTTCGTTTCAACCGATGACGAGGCGCGTCTCGCCGTCGGCTCTTGGCTGAACGAGGGCGGTTTTTCACCTGGAGAATTGAAGAACAATCTGTTGCGCGGTGCCCGCGAGGCCAGTCTTACATATGAGCCGGGCGGCAAAACCTGGTTCGTGCTTTCCGGTTACGAAGGCGACGACATCTACTATCAGAAGATCATGTTCTCCTGCGATGGCTCCGTGGTCACGGCTTTCGGCCTCACCTATCCGACCGTGCGCCGCGCTCGCTACGACCCGATTGTGGAGCGGATGGAAGACAGTTTCCGACCCGGCCGGCGCTGCCCCTGAACCAGCACGGATAACCCGGCCGTCTTGCGCCCGAATTGCGCAATGTTGGCGTCGGGTCCGATGTCGAGGCTTGAAATCACTGCCCCCTGAGCTCTTCGCGCACCTGCATGAGAATCCTGCCGAGCTTGTTCAATCCGGACCCGTCCGGGCCACATCCCCAATAGGCATCCATCGGCGCATTTTCGACAATGGGCAGGGTACCCGTTGAAAGGAGCAGGTTTCGCGGTGCCTCGTGGGTCTCGAACTTTTTGCGGACCGCGTCGAGCATGATCCGCTCCTTCACCGCCTCCCAGTCCTCGCGCAACGCAATCTTCCGCGTCATGCCCAGGGCCTTTGCGTCCTTGGGTTTGTTGCTCACCCGGATCCGCTCGCGATAGGCGGCATCGTGAAACTTCTGGGCTTGAAAATAATGTTCGACCGTGCGCCACCAGACCCCATCCATGGAGACGCCGAAGGGCGCGAAATTCGAAAATTCCGAATAGGCGTCGGTCTGGGCGTAGAAATAAATCGTCTGCAGTTCGTTTGTATCGGTCATGCAGCTTATCTTGTGCACGTCACTGCAATTGCAAGCCGTATCGGGCCCGAAGGGGCGCCGAATGCCTGCGCTTCAGCCTGTGGATCGGCCCGGCAACCGGCCCGCTTCAGTCCAGCCGCGCATCGTAGGCGCTGGGCACGTCGCTGATCAGCATGCATCCGGGCTTGTGGGTGATGCAGATTTCCGGGCGCGCCATCCGGATGGCGTTTTGCGGAGTGACGCCGCAGGCCCAGAACACCGGGATCTCGCCGTCCTCGATGCGGGTCGCATCGCCCCAGTCGGGTGAGTCGATGTCGGAAATGCCGATCTGCGCCGGATCGCCGAGATGAACCGGCGTGCCGTGCGTATGCGGAAACCGGGCCGTCACTTCCACCGCGCGGATGGCGCGGGCCGCCGTCATCGGGCGCATCGACACCACCATGCCGCCGCTGAAAGCGCCGGCCGGGCTGGTCTCCAGACTGGTCCTGTACATGGAGACCGTCAGATCTTCGTCCAGATGCCGCAGCGGCACGCCCTCGCTGACCAGCGCCTGTTCGAACGAGTAGGAACAGCCGAGGATGAAGGCGACGAAATCGTCGCGCCACAAGTGCCTTATGTCCGTGACCGTCTCGTCCAGTTCGCCGTTGCGATAGACATTGTAACTGGGAATGTCCGTGCGGATATCGATGTCCCGTCCGAGACCCGGCAGGGCCGGATCGCCGGTTTCCGATACGCCGATCAACGGACACGGTTTCGGATTGCGCTGGCAATAGCGCATGAAGTCGAGCGCCAGGTCCGCCGGCAGAATGGCGAGGTTACCCTGGGTGTAACCCGGCGCGATCCCGGCCGTGTTGCCTTTCATGGCTCCGGTGCGAATGGCACGGCGCGCGTCTCGCGGGTCGGAATAATCGTAGCTGGCTTCCAGAAGTGAGGCATCGGACATGATATCGGCTCGCAAACTGTCGGGGCGGGAGTACGACTATAGGCTCGCCGGGAATCACAGTCAAAATCAGCGCGGGTTGCGGCTATGATATTCGGCAATGCATGCTTCCAGATCCTGCTTGATCTTCTCGGCGGCTCGGATGTCGAAATTGATGTAATTCCTGACTGCGCCGTCCGGCCCCGCATAGGTATCCGGGCACAGTTTGAGGCCGATGTAATCGTCTTCGCCATCAAGTCCACTCTTGATGCGCCATTGCAGAGACGAGCTGCGGTACTGCCCCTGCACCGGCTGGGTCTCGAACACGACATCGCCCATGACCGCATTCATGGAGTTTGATTGAGCGACCAGGCGTTTCAGGAATTTTGGCAGATACATCGTCGAACCCCGTTTGCATCAACAAGCGACAAAGCCGAATGCAAGAATACGACCGAATTCTGGAATTGCCACTCAGCTCCCGGCCGTCAACGGCGCCCGCAAGCGCAGGAGAGCGGCAATCACACTGTTGGCGACAATCCGCCCGGTGCGCGGGTTTTCATCCGACGGGACGTTGTTCATGGTCATCGTCGCTTCGCCGGAATCCGACGCGATCGTCACCGACTGGATGTTGCGGTCGATCGTCGGGTCGGCCCAGACCTCGACTTCGGTCCGGTCCGGACCGATGCCGGCCAGCGCCAGCGCCGCGGCAACATTGACATTGGCTGGAAAGCCCTTCGCCGCGGCACGCGCCGAACCGGAAAATACGCAAAGGGGCTCCGCAAGGCCCTCGACATCGATAGCATTGTCAACGAGGTGCGGCGCACCCGCGAGGCCGCGCGGCGGTTTGCGGGTTTCAAGCCGCGCCGAGCGGATCGTGCCCACAGCCATCGCGCGCACCGTATCGAGGCCGATCAGGGCTCCCGTCGGAACGATGATCCGGGCTCCGGACGCTTCGGCCGCATCGATCAGGTCCATATGATCGAGCAGGGCGCCGACGGACAGCGGCATCAGGCAGCGGCCCGCCGCGATTGCCGGATTGGCCACCGTCGCAAACACCCGGGCCGGCGCACATTCGACGATCACGTCGGCACGGTCGGCAAGATCCTCAAGCGCCACGACCGCCGGCGGAATATTGAAATCGGCGCAGCGACGCGCTGCTCGGTCCCGATCCTGCGCGGAGACCGCGACCAGCCTGATACCGGCGACCACGCCCCGGTCGATAGCCCTGGCGACCTTCATGCCGATCGCACCAAGACCCGCCACGCCCAAAGTCAGTGGGGGAATTGTCGAATTTTCCGTCATGTCATCTCCGCACATCGATTGACTATCGTCGGCACGCCCCACCCGGCCTCGTGCGCCGGATCAGGCCGCCGCCATGGTTCTGTGCGTCTGACGCGCCCGGTAGAGGCCGAAAAGGCCGAGACCGACCAGGACGGTTCCGAGCCCCGGCCGGATATATCCGCCCATCTGATAAAGCGGAACCGCGAGGGCCAGCATGAGACAGGGAGAATAATACAGTGCCCAGACCTTTTTGCCGCGATCGCGCTGGTAAAGGCCGAAAACCATCGAAAACAGGCTCAAAATGATGAAGAACAGCGACCACGGATGGGTCAGGAACTCGGTGAAGTCCGTCGAGATCGCCGTCGCCCGCGCCAGCCATTTTTCCGCGATCGGTCCAAGCACCACGCCCAGAATGACCGGCGCCAGCGGGAATCCGAGATTGCGCAGCACATATCCGACGACGCCGAACAGGAGCAGGGTCCACATGTCGTTGACGATATTGTGCAGGGCAAAGACGCCGATGCCGCAATAGGCCAGAATGACCGCGGCCAGCATGTACATGCGCACCCGCGTAACCAGCACGAACAGCCTGAGCGCCACCGATTGCAGGCCAAGCACCAGGAAATTGGCGAAGAAGAAGGCGATGAAGATCGAGTAGGCCAGGACCGGCGCTTCGCTGATGAAGCTCGGGCTCGGCACCACGTCGTGAATCAGCAGGGCGCCAAGCATCACCGCCGTGATGATATCGCCGGGAATTCCAAGCGCCATCATGGTGATCAGCGACCCGCCCGCCGTTGCATTGTTGGCCGATTCCGGCGCGATGATGCCGTCCGGCGCCCCGCTTCCGAACCGGTCCGGTTCATCGGAATTCTTCTTGGCCTGATCGTAGGCGAGGATGTTGGAAATCGACGATCCGGCCGCCGGCAGCACCCCGGTAAAGACGCCGATCAGCGATGACCGGACAAGATTCACCCACCGCGACAGCACCATCTTCGCTGCCTTCACGTGCTCGATGCGGATGTTGAAATTGCCGGTCTGCGTCAGGGCCTTGCGAGCCGAAACCTTGTCGCGCACATCGGTCATCAGCTGACTGAAGGCGAACAATCCGATCAGAACCGGCAGGAAGGCGAACCCTTCCTGCAGATAGTCGGACCCGAAATCGAACCGGGAAACGCCGTTGATATCCTCCTCGCCGACGGTCGCGATCAAAAGGCCGAACGCGCCCGCCATCAGGCCCTTGATCAGATTTTCGCCGGCCAGGCTGGCGGTGATCGTCAGGGCGAAAAACACCAGCGCAAAATAGTCCCAGGGCTGGAATTCGAGACCGATTCGGGCCAGTTGCGGCGCCACCGCGATCAACAGCAATGCTGAAATCAGGCCGCCGAAAAACGACGACCAGACGCCCAGTCCGAGCGCCAGACCGGGCTTGCCGCCCCGCGCCATCGGAAAGCCGTCGAAGGTGGTCGCCACCGAGGACGGTGTGCCGGGAATACCGATGAGAATGCCTGACATGAGCCCGCCGGAGAGCCCGCCGACAAACACGCCGATCATGGTGGCGATGCCCTGCGAGGCGCCCATGGAGAACGTGAACGGCAGCGTCAAAACCACCGCCATGGCGATGGTGAAGCCGGGTATGGCGCCGGACAGAAGGCCGGCGACCGCGCCGAGCGCCATCAGCGCCAGGGTCTGAATGGTGGCGATTTCGCCGAAGGCAAGAACGATATTTTCCATGGGCGGGCTTGCGCGATCCGGTTCAGAGAATGGTGAAGATCATGCCTTCGGGCAGAATGACCCTCAGACCGAAGGAAAACAGGGACCACATGAAGCCCATGGAGATGATCGCGATCAATCCGTGCTTGACCAGGGCGGCCGGCGACCAGCCGCCGAGCACGTTCAGGAGCAGGAACACCAGCAGGATACCGCCGATCAGCGCGCCGAGCACGGGCAGCGTCAGGAGAAAGGCGAAATAGATGGCGTAACAGATGATCGGATTGCGATAATGTTCAAAGAAAGCGCCAAGCCCTTTGCCTGAAGGCGCATCGGCGGCGGGATTCTCGCCGGGGTCCGTTGCCGGGGCGGCGATCGACTGGAAGAAATAAATCAGGCTGAAAACCGTCAACAGGGCCAGAACGAATTGCGGCCACGCCGCCGGCGCCAGCGTGCCGTATCCCGGGTCCCGGATGCTGAGGGACTGCCATCCGAGAATACCGCACCCGGCCAGCGTCAGGATTGCTATGACGACGTCACGATTCAGTTTTTTCATGAGACAGGCCGAAAGAGGTCACCGCAAACAAAACCGCGCCCGGACCACCGGGTCCGGGCGCGTCGGAAATGGTCTATTTCTTGAACATTCCGATTTTGACGGCAACCTTTTCATGGGCGCCGTATTCGTCCTTGAACCAGGCCGCATACTCTTCCGGTCCACGATATTTGACCAGGGTTCCCTTGGCTTCAAGCGCAGCTTTCAACTCGGGATTCTCGGCCGCCTTCTTGAAGATTTCTCCCCAATGCGCAAGCACGTCCGCCGGAGTACCCTTCGGGGCGACAACGCCGCGGTCCAGCGAATAGGTCATGTCGACGCCGAGCTCTTTGAGTGTGGGCAGGTCGGGGAGCAGCGGCGACCGGTTTTCCGCGGCAATTCCAAACGCTTTCAACGCGCCGGTGCCCAGGTGTTTGCTCGCCGTCGGAATGTTGATCGTGCCCAGTTCGATCGTGTCGGACAAAAGCGCCGTCACCCGTTCCGCGGTTCCGTCGAACGGAATGTACTTGAACTTGGCGCCGGTGAGATCTTCAAACAGCAGCCACATGAACTGGCTGGTCGATCCGAAAGTGGCGCCGAGCTTGATCGTTTCCGGTGCGGCCTTTGCGGCTTCCACCAGACCAGTGACATCGGCATAAGGCACCTTGCCCGACGCGCCCATGATTTCAGGCGTGCTTGTGACCTGCGCCACCATATCGAAGGCGTCCCAGGTGAAATCGACCCGCCCGTTGAGATAGCCGACGATTGCGCTCTGGTGGATGGCGAACAGGGTGCAGCCATCGGCCTTGGCCTTGCGGGCTTCCTTGGCGCCCTTGTTGCCGCCCTGCCCCGGGACGGTCACGACCTGGATCTTAGGCGTCACATCCATGCTTTGGATGGTTTTTTCGAACAGCGAAAAAATAATGTGCGTCCCGCCGCCGGCTTTCCACGGCACGATCAGTTTCGCAGTCGTGCAGGACATGTCGGCGGCCTGTGCCGGCAGCACGCCGGCAAAGGCGCACAATGCCGACGCAGCGGCCAGTCTCGTTAAGGTCTTTCTCAAGGAATCCTCCGTCCGTTCCATTTGTTGTCTGCCAGATTTTGTCTGCGAGTGTCTGAGGGGTCCGAAGTCGGGACACTATCCCGCGCTTGCGACCCGACACTGCTCTTTGGCTTGACAACTATAGGCAGACGATCATCATTTGCATAGGATTGCAATTCCATCCGCCTCCCCCCGCTCCTCACTCAAGGTCCTCGGCATGCCCTCAAAAACAATCGCGATTCTCATGCCCGGAGATATGGGACATGGGGTCGGCCGGGCCTTGCGCGAAAGCGGCAATGACGTGGTCACCTGTCTTGCGGGACGGAGCGTCCACACCTGCGACCTGGCCGCGCAGGCAGGCCTGCGCGACCTGGGCAGCATGATTGACATAGTCAAAAATACGGATCTCATTCTCTCGATCCTGCCACCCGCCTCCGCCATGGCACAGGCCCAATCGGTCGCCGACGCCATGCAGGCAACCGGAGCCCGTCCGGTTTATGCGGACTGCAACGCGATTTCCCCGTCGACGGTCCAAAGCGTCGGTGACATCATCGCCGCTGCCGGCGCAACCTTTGTTGATGCCGGAATTGTCGGTCTCGCCCCCGGCAAGGGGCCGGCACCGCGTTTTTATGTGTCCGGTCCCGACGTCGGCGCCTTGTCGGACCTTGACGGCCAGGGCATTCAGGTCCGTCCGGTCGGGACGGAAATCGGCCAGGCCTCGGCATTGAAAATGACCTATGCGGCCCTGACCAAAGGCACCTGGACCCTGCACACGGCCCTGTTGATGACGGCGGCGCGAACCGGCGTCCTGCCGGATCTTCTCGCCGAATTCGACTACAGCCAGAAGGCGGCGCTGGCGGCCATGCGTTCGACCATCCCGAGGCTGCCCGCGGATTCCGGCCGCTGGGTCGGCGAGATGGAGGAAATCGCCACGACCTTTGCCGAAGCCGGCGTCACATCCGGCTTTCACGACGGTGCCGCGGAAATCTTCCGGGTGCTGTCGAGGACGCCGTTTGCAAACGAAACCCGACAGACGATGGATACCACCCGGACCCTTGAGGACGCCCTGGCGGTATACGTCGATTACCTCGACAGATCCGAATAGAGCCACCGGCACATCGCGCCATGGCCATGCACACTTGCAGGAGAGCAATATGTTGAAACGCCAATTGGGCACCAACGGCCCGCTTGTCAGCCAGATCGCGCTTGGATGCTGGAGTTTCGGCGGCGCCTACGGGCCGACCGACGAAACGACAACCCATGCCACGCTCGCCAAGGCTATCGATCTCGACATCGATTTTCTCGACACAGCCGATGTCTACGGCAACGGCGTGTCGGAAACCCATATCGGCACGTTCACGAAGGACAATCCGGGCCGGTTCAAGATCGCGACCAAGGCGGCGATCACCAGGACCCCCGATAATGTACGCGTCTTCGTCAACACCGAGGAACACCTGCGCACCGCGCTGGAAAAATCCCTGAAGCGGCTCGGCACCGATCATGTCGACCTGTTCTATATCCACCGTCGCCAGGCCGACCTGCCGATCGAGGACGTGATGGAAACCCTGGTCAGGTTCAAGCAGGAAGGCAAGATCGGCGGCATCGGCTTTTCCGAAATCTCCCCGGCCTCCCTGCGGCGCGCCCACGCGGTGCACCCGGTCATGGCGGTGCAGAGCGAATATTCGCTCTGGGTCCGCATGCCCGAGCTCGGCATGATCCAGGCCTGTCGCGACCTCGGCGTCGCCTTCGTGCCGTTTTCGCCGCTCGGCCGCGGCGTGTTCGCCGAAACCCCGCCCGACCCGGCAACATTCCCCGATGGCGATTTCAGGAAACCCAATCCGCGTTTTCTCGAACCGAACTACAGCCACAACCTGAAAGCAATCGAACCGTTCCGTGCCTTCGCCGCGGCCAAGGGGGTGACCACGCCGGTTCTGGCGCTCGCCTGGGTGCTGCACCAGGGCAATCATCTGATCCCGATCCCCGGCACCCGCTCCGCGGCTCACCTTGAGGAGGACGCGCGCGCCGCATCCTGCGTCCTGACCCCGGACGATCTCGCCGAGATCGAACGCCTGCTGCCCGTCGGCTTTGCCCACGGCGACCGCTACTCGGAGGCGCAACTGGTCGGCGCCGAACGCTATTGTTGACGGATCCGATGAACCGCACCACGTCCTGGCCAGAGGGCCATTGGGGCTGGCCGGTGGCGCTCACCCACAAACACGGCGTGCGCTGCGGCCAGATGATCTTCACCGGCGGCCAGGTCGACCTGGATTCCGCCGGCACCGTGCGCAACCCCAACGATCTGGGGCGCCAGTGTGCCGGCGCCATGGCCTATCTGTCGGATGTGCTGCAAGATCTCGGCGCCGATTTGGCCGACCTGGTCCGGCTGGTCGTCTACTTTGCCGGCACGGGACCGGAAGAGGACCGGATCCTTGATCTCGTCGCCGACCACCTGCCGCCCGGTGCAGCCCCGGTGATCAACATGGTTTGCATGCCCGACCTTTGTTATCCCGGCATGTTGGTGGAGATCGAGGGGGTCGCCATGCGCGGCGAAACCGGAGAGCGCCTCGCCCGCGACAGCATCCACTCACCGGCGCTGCCGCCCTTGCGAAGTCCCTTCTCTCATGTCGTGCGCTGCGGCGTGATGATCTTTACCGGCGACATGGCAGCGATAGCGCCGGATGGAACCGTCGAACATCCGGATGCGATCACGCCGCAGAGCGCAGAAATGATGGACCGGCTCGGCGCGGCGCTTGACCTTGCCGGCGCCGATTTTGCCGATGTGGTCAAGCTCAACGTGTTTTACACCGGCGACGGCAACGCCGAGGAATGGGAACCGCCGGCCCGGATCCGCGCCGATCGCTTTCCCGATCCCGGCCCGGCGGCGACCGGCATCCTGCTTGGCGGGTTTTCCCGCCCCGGCCAGATGACCAAGATCGCCGCGACCGCCATGCGCGGCACCGGTGGCGAGCGCCTTGAAAAACGATTCTCCTGGCCGGACGGACACTGGGACTGGACCATGAAACTGCCGTACAAACACGGCAATCTGTGCCGGGGCGTGATCCATCTCGGCGGCCAGGTTTCGCTCGATTCCGCCGCCAATGTCATCGACCCCGACGACATGGTGGCGCAGACCCGTCGGGCGATCGACAATATCGAAACCGTGCTGACAGACCTCGGCGCAGTCCTTGACGACGTGGTCAAGGTGACGACCTTTTACCAGGGTTCGGCTTCGGCCGAGGCGCTGCACGACAATCTCCTGATCCGCTCCAGCGCCTTCACAGAACCGGGACCGGCGACCACCGGAATTCCTGTGCCCAACCTCGTCTATGAGCGCATGGTGATCGAGATCGAGGTGATTGCGATGGTGGCAGCCGGTTGATCCGCATGCCGGGGCTGGTTCCCGGAATCGATGCCGGCGCATACCGGCGTATCAGGACCGGGCTGCGGATAATAAGGGTCGGCAGCAGACTTCAGCCCGCCAGGGCGCGGTCCGGGCCCCGCGGCAGAGGGTGCGCATCCGAAGAGATATGGAACCGGTTCTTGCCAAGCCGTTTGGCCTGATACATCGCCCGGTCCGACCTGGTAAAATAGTCACGGCACGTGCTGCTGCGCCCATCCAGAATGGCAATACCGATACTGGCTCCCACCTGCAGTCCGGACCCTTCGAACTCTATCGGCCTGTTGATCTCCGCGATCAGGGCCGCCGCCAGAGATCCCGCTGATTGCGGGTCGGACGCGTCGGTCGAAATATAGAGGAATTCGTCTCCCCCGATACGGGCGACAAAGTCGCCGGGCCCCATACGACCGGAAAGCCGCCTGGCGACGGAGACAAGAATATGATCGCCGGCGGCGTGTCCGATCGTATCGTTGACGTCCTTAAAGCCATCAAGGTCGATCTGAAGACAGGCGACCATGCCGCCGCGTTCGTGTGCCGCTTGTTTCAGATCGTCGATGAAGGACTCCACATAGCGGCGATTGGGAATGTCGGTCAGACTGTCGTGCAGCGAATTGTGTTCAATAATCCTGTGCGTTTGCAGGAGCGTTTCGTGCGCCTTCAGGAGTTCGATGTTCACGCACTCCATTTCCGCCCTAAGATTGCGCTCGATCCGGGCCTCGCGCCGGGCCGACTGATATTCCGTCGTGGCGCGCACTTCGGCGGAAAGACGTTCGCTTTCCTCCGAAAACATCCGGTCCTGTACGGCGCAATAATTCTTCAGATAGTCCAGCGCCTCGCGGTCGCGCCCCATCTGTTCGCAGGTCCGTGACAGGCTGAGAAAGAAATTTCGTTGCCAGAGCGGATAGCCGACGGAGTCGAGAAACACCTTGCCGCGATGGAAACAGGCCAGCGCTTCTTCCAGGTCGCCGTTTTTCAGGTGGCAGTCGCCGGCGAGGTGCAGGAGCTGGCACTTTGCGCGCAGGTCGTCGACCCGGTCGGCCAATTGTTCGCCGCGGGCGAGGGCAGCCAGTGCGGACGTCGGATCACCCCGGGCCATCTGCGCCGATGCCAGCACTTCAAGCGCATAGGGTTCGATGACCACGTTTCGCGTGCTTGTGGCCAGTTTCAGCGCGTCGCGCGCCAGGCGCTCAGCCTCGGCATAATCTTCGCTGCGATGACAGGAGCGCGACCGGTTGTGCAGGATCCGGGCGGTTTCGGCCGGAAAATCATTCTGCCGTGCGATATCCGCAGCACGATCGAGATATTCCAGGCTCTTGTCGAAGTCCCTGGAATATTGATGCAGGGTGCTCAGGGTTACAAACAGGTCGATCGAGGCTTCTGGCGCCGACAGGCCGTCCAGCAGATCAAAACCTTCGGCGACCAGACGATGCGCCGAAGCGTGGTCGCCGCGCCCGTAACTGACCACGGCAAGGGTCGAAAGCACATGCGCGCGCGGCTCCGCATCGTCGCCGGTGTCGAGTTGGTCGAGCGCCTGTCTCCCGCGATGAACGGCATCGCAAAACTCCCCGGTCCAGCGCGCATGCCAGGCGAGCACATGCGCAGCCCAGCCCAGCGCCCGGCGCGGCACGGCGGCGTTGGCCGAAGCCGGATCGAGCACGCGCGCGGCCACCTGTCGGCTGCGCAACGGCGCTCGCCATCTGAGCGCAAAGGCGCGTCGGCACGCTCGCAAGTGCCGGTTGTTTGCATGGTCCGTCATAATGCGGGCAGGTTAGCAGATCGGGTTTAAGAAACTGTTTGGGGTTTGGGTGCGCCCCGCGCCTATGGTCAGCGCGTCTGATGATCGTGCGCAAGCGCGGTATTGAAGATCTCGACATAGCGCACCGCCACATCGCCCCTGAAGGTCCAGAAGTGGGCGACATCGAAGAACATCCGGTTGCCGCTGTCGCGGTGCTTGAGTTCCACGTCGAGATAGACCGCGACCTGATCCTTTTCCTCCACGAATATCTTCGGCAGAAAGCGCCTGCAGTCGTAGAGACGGGTGATGACCTGCAACTGGGCGAGCACCGAGTCGCGTCCTGAATAATGCCCGGCATGGGGAAACAGGGCCTGCGGCGCGGTCGAGAGCCAGTCTATGTTTTCATCCAGAATCCCGATCAGCGGGGCGGCGTTTCCCTCGACGAAACCGTCATAGACATCCCCCAAGAGCTTCTTGCGCCCTCCCTTGTCCAGGTGGATGAGACCCATGTCCGACGCGGTGACCATGGCCTGCGCCCGGTTGTTGACATTAAGCTTCTTGTAGATGTTCTTCATGTGGAAATTCACCGTGCTTGGTGAGATTTCCAATATGATCGCCTGCTCGGCAGAGGTTTTTCCCACCGCACCCCAATGCAGGATTTCAATCTCGCGCCGTGTCAGGACCTCAGGAAAATGGCCCTTCGGAAACGGCCCGTCCGCGCCGGTCCCGACGCCGTTGAAATCGTCTGATTGCCTGCTCACAGTGGCTTTCCTCTCAATGCGGCTTTTCGCCGCCACGGTGACGGATCATGCGCGCCCTGTCCATCGCTCCGCATCATCGGTTGTGACGCCCAGTTGGAGCGGCCGTGGCGACATCGGTGGTCGATTCGACGTGCCGGTTCCTCGCTGAATGGGCATCGCACCCATGTTTTATCCGCTCCCGTTGCGCCGGGAGCCGGCGACCACGCAGCCCGTCGAAGACACATATCCGTTCCAGGATCCGGGAAAATCGTTTCACGGCTTACAGCCACCTTGTCCATCACCGATCAGGAACGGCGTGACGTGGCGCAGCAGGAGTTCGGGCTCTTCGAATGGAAACAGATGCCCTCGCCCTTCGACAGGCATTACGTCGGCCGCGGGAATCCGGCGGCTCAAACCCTCAGCTTCCTCCACCGTTACGAACTCGTCCTCGGTACCGCAAACGACGAGAGATCGGGCTGCAATGGCGGCATAGTCCTGCTGCAGCAGCCGCAGCGGCTGCACCCACATGGGCCAGGCCTGACGCAGAAGCGTGTACCAGGGCGTCTCGCGATGCATCCGCCACAGCGCCAGGCTGTTAAGGGGCTCCTCGTACACATAGCGCATCCGTGATGGCGGACAGCGATAGTCGCGGGTATGAAACATGTCCCGCATGCCCGCCTTGAACCGATCGGACAGGCCGATCAGGTGACTGATCCCGATCAGCACCTGACGGGAAATCAGCTGCGGCTGGTAAGCGGACATGTGCAGGCTTATCAGCGCTCCCGATGAGTGCCCCATCACGGACAGGGGCGCCTTGTCTATGCCGAGGACCTGACAGAAATTGATCACATCCCAGGCCAGCCAGCCATAACTTCCGAACCGGCCATCGGGATTGTTGGTCCGGCCGTGGCCGCGATGATCGGGGGAAATCACCCGAAAGTGTTTTGCCAGGTCCTGATAGACCGCGCCCCAATTGCTCTCGCCGGTCATCCATCCGCCATGCAGCAGCAACAGAACAGGGCCGTCGCCCACCTCGCGGTAGAAAATCCGCAACGCATCCAGGTCCGCGAACGCTTCCTTTACCGGGATCATGATGTCCAATCGGGTTTCAATCTGGATCGGTGCCCTCGGTTCAGTTGAGGGGGATGGTCAGCCCCCCGTTGAAGGAAATATTGCGCGTATCGCCCGTCACGCCGGCAAATCCGAGGCCGATATTGCCGCTGATTCCGTTCGTGCCGGTGATTCCCAGCCCGGCGCTTGTGGTCAGGCTGGGATTGCCGAGGTCGCGCGCCGTGTCCGAGACACCGAAACCGACGCTCGGGCTGACCTGCAGGGCGCCGTCGAACAGATCGAAGCGCGTCGCGAACGTCGATCCGACCCCGAACACCACCAGGTCGTTGCCCTGGCCCGGCGCCACCTGGCCGTCGGACAGCACAAAAGCGTCGCGCTCGGTACCGATGTAGGAAATCGATGCGCTCGGCGATATCGACAGGTTGGCAATGGCAAAACTGGTCGATGCCGTCACCTGACCGGAAAAGGCGGTCGTCACACTGTCGGCATCGGTCACCACGCCGGCATTGTTGAACAGGGATCCGATGTCGGTTCGACTCCAGGCCGCCGTTGCCTGCAGGTTGATGCCGACGATCTGTGTCTGGGCAAATCCGGCAATGCCCCATGTGCTGGCATCGATTTGCGACCGCACGCTGTCGATATCTGCCTTTCCGAAGCGGCCGGCGACGCCGAGATTGAGGTTTGGAATCACGAGATAGCTGACCCCGCCCGACATGCCGTAACTGCTGCTGTCTTGCCCAAGTCCACCGCTCTTGTTTTCACCGAATGCTCCGCCGAACGATCCGAACAGGTTGAACTTCGGATCGGCGAACAGGGCCGGCAAACCATTCGTTTTGTGCGCGGCATTGATGCGTGCACCTATGCCGTGCTTGCTCGTACCATGGGTCTGCCGCCATTGGCGCAGATCGAAACGGGCGTTCACGCGCCGGTCACGACCGGAGACGGACAGGCCTTGTTGTCGCCTGCTTGCAAGCGTCTGGTTGATAGCGCGTTGAGCGCGCGTGTGCCGGGCGCCGAAAGACGCATAGGCCGTGACAGAAGATGGGTTTGTCTGCGCGATCGATCCGGGCCGCGGCGTCAGGTTGGCCTGGGCCCCAGTGGCCTTACGACAAAGCGTCTCGCATTGCTTCTCCTTCGCATCTATCGCCGCTAAAAGATCACTATGCTCTTTTTTCAAGGCCTCGAGCCTGTCCAGATCGGGTCGCAGGTGCCTTCTGATCGCCCCTTCTGATGCCAGCCTTCTTCGCTTTATCGCTGTTTCAAGGATAATAATTGCTGCTATTTCAGTGGCAGCAACAGCGCCTCCAGCCTCAAATATTTCAAGCTTATCTCGTAAATTCGAGATACGCTCTGCTTCTTGAGCTATAGTCGCCTCTTTATCTTCAATTTCCTTATTATATTTATCTATCAATACATCTTTTGCGTGCTGCACATCACCTTTATCTTTTTCTATGGCTCTTTTTATATCAACAATTTCTCCAGCACTGAGATTGCTTCCTTCGTTGCTCAATTTTGCTTCATTCTTGTCAATTCTATCACCCAGTCTCTGGATCCGTTCGCCAAAGCTTTCATGGATATGGGGTGTTGAATCTTCCGAAAAATTGCTGTTTTCAAGCCTCTGTTTCAGAACATCAATTCTTTTTGTATTCTCTTCCTCAGAATCTTGAAGGGAATTCAATAGATTCTCAGTTTCTTCCCTTTTACTTTCTATCAATTCCTGGATATCTGAGTTTGCAGATATCTGTTCAGCCTCCAGAAGTGTGTTGGGGGAAAAGTCATCCGCGTCCAGACTATCAACCCTGGACAGGGGCCCGCTACCCGACGGGCTTGCCAATGGATCTGTAAGGGGCTTATCGCTTGATAACAATCCGATCAGTCTTTCCGGCGCGTTTGAACTCAGGAATCGATCTATTTCCCGATTGATAAATTGATCCAACTTGGCGATTTCGAAATTGAGGGGCCCAAGTTTTTTGAACAAGGCTTCCAGTTCTTCCCTGCATTTGTCACAGGCCCTGCCGCTCTCGTCGCTCTGATCGTCGTCCTGACCGGCCTGCGAGGAAATCTCTTGCGAAACACGTGTCGCCTGCTGAGGGACACGGTCCCGCTGTTGTGGATCGGGTTCCCGCGGACGGACATCGGGACCGCCCGACGGCGGGGACGGTATCTGGTACACACTTGAAACATCGCCGCCATTGACGGTCTGAGGCAGGAAGGCCGAGGCGCTGCCGTCAACATCGTTGGCCGCATCCTGTGCGCTCACCCCGGCAAAGACCGGTTCCTCATCGCCGACATTCTCGACATTTCCGGTATCATCGTTGCCACCACCGGTATCATCCTGATTGTTCCCCCCTCCGGGATCGCAGGTGGTGGAGCTTTCGACAGTACTGACGACAGCTCCGGCCAGGATGAACTGCACGAATATGAACCCGTTTGCCCCGCAGACCCGGTTGGTGGTTTCACCGGGCGCGGTCCGCATCTCCAGGACATCCGCGGATTCGTCGGTCGGTCCAGCAAGCGCCGGCGACAGAGAGACGGTCAACAGGGCCATGCCGGCAAGCACGCATCGGGCACCACGCAAGATCGATCGTTTGAGGACGGCGCCGGGAGCCACATCTGATGTCACGACCTTCAAAATAGAAGGCTCCCGGATTTGCGATTTTAACATGTTTCCCCGCCCGGTTTTCAATTTGTGCTTGTTTTTTCAGGGCGGAGAATAGGAAATTCATCGGCACCGCGAACCTGCCAGAACTGATAGGTTCAGGCATATTCTTGGGCCACCGAGGATCGAAATCGCGGATTTGGGCTTTGCAGGACGAGCGTTGATTATTCGGACTGTCCGGATTGAACAAAAATCGCGTCCTGGATCAGGCGACAGGCGTTCGGACCGGGAATTCCGTCCGCCTTGGCGCTTGCCGGGAACGGAGGCGGCAGGCTGTCATCGCGACAACCGCCACGATAGCTGGTCAGCATCGATGCGGCGATTTCCGGAATCAGGGGGCCATGATCGTTCAGGACCAGGTGGATTTCGACCTTGTCCGGATGACCGAGCTCCTGATCGTACCATCCCCGCGGAACCGGGCCTTTCGGCAGGTGGGCGGCAAACCGTGCGGTTCCGTCCGGATTGTTGACCACGCCGTCCGCATAGACGATTTGCGTGCCGACCCGGTCCGCGCCGCCAATGACGTCCTCCGCCGGACACGGCGTTGCCGAACACTTCTCCGACCGGGCCATGAAGACCCACCATGCAGTTGTGACATGGCCCGGCTCAAGGTCCGAGGTTTCCAGCCACATCGTTGCCCCGTCGCCGGATGTGATCAGGCCGGCGGCAGCACCGTCGATGGGACGGGCGGGCGTTTTGTCCGTCGCCATATGCTCCACATGCGTCCGCTGCACGGTGCCGCCCGCATGTGCCGGAGCGATCGTCAGCGCGGCAAGCAGTGCCGCGGCGCAACCGGCCGCGAGAGTGTTGAATGGATATGTCATGTCTGGTCCTCCTCTTTGGATAGGCGTTTTCGAATTGCAGCGCCGTTACGGATCGACCGGAATGTTCTGGTTCGAGCGAAACAGGTTGGTCGGATCGAACCGGCGCTTGACAGCGCGCAGGCGATCGAAGTTCACGCCGAACGGCGTTTGTCCGGGCCCGTCCGTTTCGGAGATGAAATTGACATAGGCGCCGGGAACGGCATGCGCCGCGATCCGCTCGGATGCCGCTCTCAGCCAGCCGACCATGTCCGCGTCCCCGGCCGGGTCATACCAGCGCACGCCCGGCGTGGTAATGAACGGCACGGCGCGGTGCGGGAATGCCGTTTCCGCGACTGGCACATCGGACACTGCCCCGCCGAGCTGGCAGATCAGGAGTTCGGATTCCGGCGTCGGCAGGTTCGGAGCGAGCTCAACCAGAGTATCGATAAGGTCCGCGCTGAGCGCCTTATGATTGTGCGAGCGCCAGTAATTTCGGGCGCCAAACGCGTAGGTCGCGTCAAGAAAACTCTGTGCCTCGGTGAACGGTCGGACCATGAGAGCATCGCCGAGGGGCTCGACACCGCCGTAAAGATTGTTCAGGGCCTGCCGGCCCTCGGCTTCTTCGCCGTTGAAGAACTGCATCAATGTCAGCACCTTCGTTCCGTGCACCGGTTCGGCAAGCACGGGCGCCGGCGGCGCCGTCATCAGGTTTGCCCACACACAGGCATCGCGCGGCAGGCCGCCGGCGTTTGCCGCATAGGCCGACAGGACGGTTCGCGCATCGTCCAGCCGAAAGAATGTCGGCCCGAACAAAATGTCGGGGCCGACTTCGTGGAGTTTGAAATCGAACCGGGTGACGATACCGAAATTGCCGCCCCCGCCCCGAATGGCCCAGAAAAGGTCGGCGTTTTCGTCGGCCGAAGCGGTGACGCAATCTCCGTCAGCCAACACGATTTCCACCGAAATCAGATTGTCCACCGCCAGGCCGTGACGCCGTGCGAGCCAGCCGAAGCCGCCGCCGAGCGTCAGGCCGCCGATCCCGGTCGACGAAACCACGCCGCCCGGTGCGGCAAGCCCGTGCACCTGCGACCGCTTGTCGACATCCGCCCAGGTCGCGCCGCCCGCAACCCGCGCGATCCGCCTCTCGGCCAGGATCTCGGCGGAACGCATCGGGGACAGATCGATCATCAGCGCGCCATCGCCGAGCGCCGTGCCGGCAATATTATGCCCGCCGCCCCGCACGGCAAGTGTCAGTTCACAGGCCCGCGCCGCCTTGACACCTGCCGCAACCTCTGACCGGTCGCGACAGGGAACGACGGCAAGCGGCCTCCGATCGATTGCGGCATTCCAGATCGTGCATGCGGCCGCGTACGGTTCGCTACCGGCAAAATACACATTCTCGCCCAGATGGCGGCGCAAACTTTCTTCAAGGGTAGGGTCCGGCATTTTTCTGTCCGTTCAGGGATGTTTGAACAACAGACTGCAAACAAACGGTCCGCGAAGAAACTTGTTTTTCTGTAGCACTACAGAAAATGTAGTTGATTGCTCCGAACGAAAACCGGACCATGGCCCTACAAACGATATTTCGGGGAAGAGATGCGATGCCCTATAAAGGTTATGGACAATATTGCCCGCTGGCGCTGGCCGCCGAACTGCTTTGCGAACGCTGGACGCTGCTGGTGATCTCTCGTGTGATCGACGGTTGCACACGGTTCAATGAAATCCATCGCGGCGTCCCGAAAATATCCGCGACCCTGCTCAGCCAGCGCTTGCTGCAACTGGAAGAAGCCGGACTGATTGTCCGGATCCCGTTGCCGAGCGGCCGCGGTCATCTCTATGAGCTCACAGAGGCCGGCAGCGACCTGGCTCCGATCATCATGAATTTCGCCGTCTGGGGCCAGAAATGGGCGCGCGAGATGGTGCACGAAGATCTCGACCCCGCCTTTCTGGCCTGGAGCATGCACACGCGCCTGAACATCGAGGCAATGCCCGAGGGACGCACGGTCATCGAGTTCGAGTTTACCGGGACGGACAAGGGGTTCAGCCGGTTCTGGCTCGTCAATGACAATGGCAAGCCGGATATGTGCCTGAAACATCCCGGCGGTCACGTCGATGTTTCGGTGAAAGCCGACATCCGGCGCTTTGTCGAAGCCTGGCGCGGATTTCGCAACCTGCGCCAGGAGATTGCGGCCGGCAATATCCGCGTTGAAGGACCGTCGGACTTTCGCAAGGCGCTGCCCGACTGGCTCCTGCTCAGCAGCCTCGCCGGTTTTTCGCGCGAAACTGCCGGCGACGCGACAGCCGAAGTGGCCTGAAGTCCGGTTTGGGGTCCGGTTTGAGGCCCGGCTCTTTGGATGATTCGCCGGACAGATCCGAAAGCGTTTCACTGGTCCATCGAAACAGTGAAACGCCATAAGTCCGTGATTTCCGATTTCAGTCCGGCCAGACACGTCCGCCTGACCGGAAACGCTCTAAGCCACCGGACGCAGCGTATTGGCGCAGATCTGGTCGCGGCCCGCCTTTTTGGCTGCCAGCAATTGCCGGTCGGCGGCGCGCATGACTTCCGCCAGGCTGGTTCCCGCCCGGTGCGGCGCCAGGCCGATGCTGACCGTGACGTCCTGCTCTCCGAGATCGAGCGCATGACAATTCTGGGCAATGACCCGGTGCAGGCGTTCCGCCACCTTGACGCCATCCTCGATCGTCGTATTGGGAAGCAGAACACCGAACTCGTCGGCGCCGAGCCGCCCGATCACGTCGGTGCGATAGGTTCCGGCCATGAGGCTGGCCCCGACGGCACCGAGGATCTTGTCGCCCATGAGATGGCCGAACTCGTCGTTGAGAGCCTTGAAGTGGTCGACATCGATGAACAGGAACGTTCCGGCGCTCGCATCCAGGCCTGAAGATGAGATATGCCCGTTCGCCTGTTCCTCGAAGCTTCTGCGGTTGAGCACGCCGGTAAGCGTATCCATGCGGGAAATCCGCTCCAGGCGCTTCAGGTTGGCCAGCGCGTCTTCGCTCCTGTAGACGAAATAACCGATGGCCGGCAGGGACACCGCACTGGTGATCAGCGCGGTGACGGTGATTTGCTCGATCGTGAGCGTGGTGCCGGAACTTGCGTGCCAATAGAACAGGCAGAATTCCGACATGGCCAGAAGGCCAGCGTAAATGGCGCTGGTGATCAGAACGACCTTGGTTGGCATGATCACTTCACCGGATTCGTTGACTGTTTGGTACATCATGCAGCAGAGCATGGGAGCAATTTTTCAACATCAGGTTCAGATCGGCGGCGCAAATTTCTTAAAATTTGAGCCCAATCCGACACAGCGCGGAACCGGTCCTGTCACGGCCGCTTGGCAGCCATGCAAATTCCAACCTTGCAAATCCCGGCGGGGCCGGCCAGATTTGGTTAGCCGGGGTGTCCGGCTGCTTTTCAATCTCGAGGGTGTCTCGTGATGTCCAGAAAATACCTTGCCTTCATCGGCAGGTTTCAGCCGTTTCATCTCGGACACAAACATGTCGTCGATGAAGCCCTGAAACAAGCGGCTCATGTGCTTGTGCTGATCGGGTCCGCCGACACCGCACGCTCCATGCGCAATCCGTTCACCTTTTCCGAACGCCATGACATGATCGCCGCGGTCTATCGCGACGAGGTCGCCGCGGGCCGCCTCATCATTCATCCGATCGACGATATCGTCTACAACGACGACGCTTGGATTTCCGAAGTCCAGCGCACGGTCAACCGGATCGTCCGGGACCATGCCGACAGCGCCGCCGGCGAGCGCACAGAGTCAGGTGCCGTGTCCATCGGGCTGGTCGGCTATGGCCGCGACAAGACCTCCTATTATCTGAAAAAGTTTCCCGATTGGTCCGACATCGACACCGACAGCCAGTATGGCACGTTTTCGGCAACCGACATTCGCGACGGCTATTTCCGGGTCTCTCCGATCCTGCCGCACGACAATTGTCCGCCCGAGGTTGTCGAAATGTTGAAAGCCTTCCGCCTGACCGAAGCGTTCAGGACGGTCCTGGCCGAAACCGACTATGTCCGCGACTACAAGAAGAGCTGGGCGATGGCGCCCTACGAGCCGGTTTTTGTCACCGCCGATGCGCTGGTGGTGCAGTCGGGTCACATTCTGCTCGTGCGGCGCGGGTCCTATCCGGGCAAGGGGCTTCTTGCCCTGCCGGGCGGATTCGTCGATCCCCACGAACGCCTGCGCGATGCCGCCATTCGCGAACTGCGCGAGGAAACCAGAATCCACGATCATCGCGGCAAGATGTCGGCCGGCCTGATCGGCGGGTATATCGAAGACCGCGAGACGCGTGTGTTCGATGCGCCCTATCGCTCAAGCCGCGGCCGCACCATCACCCATTGTTTCCTCGTGCGCCTGCCGGATTCGGCCGAGCTCTATCGCGTCAAGGGTTCGGACGATGCCGCCCACGCGCAATGGCATCCGCTTGGACGATTGAACCCGGTCGAGTTCTTCGAAGACCATTATTCGATCATCCAGAAAATGCTGGGCCTTTAAATAATGCGGCCCGCCCGACTTCCAATCGTCCGGGGTGTCCGGACGAGCAACCGGCGAAAGGAGTTTTCGCGGTGAACATGACCAACCTGATCCTCAACACAGACTCTTACAAGCTGAGCCACTACCGGCAATATCCGCCCGGCACCCGGGCGATCAGCTCCTATATCGAGGCGCGCGGCGAATCGGACCGGCCCGAAATCCTGTTCTTCGGTCTGCAGATGTTTCTGAAGCAATATTTCTCGACGCCGCTGACGCCTGACGACATTGATGAGGCCGAGGCGATCGTCACCGCCCACGGCCTGCCGTTCAATCGGGCCGGCTGGACCGGGATCGTGCGCGACCATGGCGGGCTCCTGCCGCTGCGGATCGAGGCCCTGCCGGAAGGCACGGTCGTGCGGCGCGGCGTGCCCTTGGTTCAGGTCGTCAACACCGATCACGATTATGCCTGGCTGACCTCTTACGTGGAAACCGCGCTGATGCGTGCGATCTGGTACCCGACCACGGTTGCCAGCAAGTCCCGCGAAACCCGCAAGATGATCGAACCGATCCTGCAGCGCACCTCGGATGTCGCCGCCGACGTTCTGCCGTTCCGTCTGCATGATTTCGGCGCCCGCGGCGTCGGTGCGTTCGAGCAGGCCGGCATCGGCGGCGCGGCGCATCTGGTCAACTTCATGGGCACCGACACGATCACCGGCGTGCTCTTTGCCAGAAAATTTTACGGTGCGGAGATGGCCGGTTTTTCGATCCCCGCCTCGGAACATTCAACCATGACCGCGTGGGGCGAAGAGCACGAAGCCGACGCCTACGCCAACATGATCGAGCAGTTCGCCGGCGGCGGTCTGTTCGCGGTCGTGTCCGACAGCTACGACATCCGCAATGCAGTCCAGAAGATCTGGGGCCAGGACCTGCGTGACGCGGTCCGCGCCAGCGGCGGAACCCTTGTGGTACGGCCCGACAGCGGCGACCCTGTCGAGACCCCGATCCAGGTCATCGAAGGCCTGGCGGAGGCATTCGGCACCAGCATAAACAACAAGGGGTTTCGCGTCCTGGCCGATTGCGTTCGGGTCATTCAGGGCGACGGGATCGTGCCGCAACAGATCGAAGACATTCTCACGCGGCTGGAGGCAAAGGGCTATTCAGCGGAAAACATTGCCTTTGGCATGGGGGCCGGGCTCCTGCAGAAGGTCGACCGCGACACCTATTCCTTCGCCATGAAGGCCAATGCCCGTCTCGACGCCGACAATGTGTGGAACGATGTCTACAAACGGCCGGCCACCATGCGCAGCAAATCCTCGAAAGCCGGCCGGCAGGCGGTCGTTTCAATTGATGGCGACCTGCAGGCGGCCCGGTTGGAGGATGTCGCCGCAGAGAATAATCTGCTGCAGCCGGTATGGGAGAACGGCAGACTGCTCGTCGACCAGTCGTTCGATGATATCCGGGCCCGGGCGCAATAATTCCGCCGGTTGGCGATCGCAATCGTTTGCTTTACGACCCGCGCATCGGTTCGGCATCCGATGCGCCGATGATTTCACCGGGGCGGCCCCTGTCGTCCCGCTGAACGATCACCACGCAATGATCGTAGTCGCGCTTTGCGGCCTTGATCGATTTGCGGGCAATATCCAGGGTCACGGCCTGGCCTTTCCAGGTGCCCAGCGGGATCAGGTCGCGCACGACATTCGTGTAGGTAATGGTCTCGCCGTGATTTTCACCGCGTCCGATCTTCACCACCTTCTTTTCATTGTACAGCACCAGCCAGATTTTTGCCGTCTGGTCCTTGATGGCGTTCTGGGCGCTGCCCAGTTTGATCTTGATCTTGTCGCCTGACACGTCCAGGTTGACATCGACCGCCATGGCGCCGCCATGGGCCTTTTCCTGTCGTTTGATGGACCGGTTGATCGCCGCGCGGTCGCTGCCGACAGCGTGTTCACGACCGTTGATCACCACTTGCGGCGTATAGACCGAACGGTCGCCGCGCCGTGCAGCATAGGCATATTGTCGCTCGGTGTTGGCGCGGCTGGCCAAAGTGTCCTTCCAGCCGAGATAATCCCAGTAATCCACGGCATAGGACAGAGCGAGCACGCTCTTGTCCGCGGCATAGGTCTGGATCAGACGGTCGGCCGGCGGACAAGAGGAACATCCCTGGCTGGTGAACAGTTCCAGCACGGTGCGTTTGCCGTCGGCCACGGCCGGCTGCGGCGTCCCGAAAGTCAGCGCGGACGCGAGCATGGCGGCACCTGCAAGAAGCCAAACGTGATTTCCGCGACGTGTCGCCATGGGCCTGTTCTCCGTAACCTGAAACATAGTATATCCAAACCTGCCAAAGCGCGCACACGTTACACAAAGGTTGTGAACAAACCGATCCAAGGTATTCCGGCACCTCCGGGAGGAAAACCGCCACCCTCGATCGATAACTTACTTATCGCAGTCGGATTGTTTGCTGGCCCGCAAATTGGCGCATTCGATGCCCGCACGCCAGTCACGTTCGCTTTATGGGACCGGCAATCGCGAAAATGTGTTGGCCGGCGCTTCCGTGCTGGAAGCTTCGTGATAGAAGCTGTTGCAATCGTGGGAGTCGGGCAAGACGTGCGGGCTTTGTCGGCCGGCCCTTGTCCTCGTACTTCCCCTTAACGAACACATGGTCCGGTCCCTGCCCCATGCTCCCTTCAGACTTCACATACCTCCATGGCCTGGCCATACTGTTTTTGTTCGGATGCTGGTTTGCCTACACCCAGATATTGAAGCTCTTCGCCCGCGGCCCCTTGAACACACAGCTCGAAGTCGTTCGAAACCACTGGCTGACGGCGGCCACGCTTCGCGACGCGAAACCGTTCGACGCCGTCCTCCTCGGCCACATCACCAACTCGATCGCCTTCTTCGGGTCGGCGACGATGATTGTCCTGGCCGGGATCATAACGGCCTTTGCCAACGTAAAGACAATTCATGATACGGTTTCGGAGCTTCATTTCATCGGTCAGACGAGCCTCGAACTGTTTGCGATGCAAATCGGACTGCTCACCATTGTCCTGGCCAGCAGCTTTTTTTCGTTCACCTATGCGCTGCGCAAACTGATTTATGTGATTGCGCTGGTCGGCGCCCTGCCGGACGCATCGCAAACGCGCGCCCCGCACGAGGACATGATCAAATGCGCCGCCATCGTGTTGTCGGAGGCAATCAAGACCTTCAATTTCGGAATCCGGGGCTATTATTATTTCGTGGCCGCCCTGTGTCTGTTCCTGTCTCCCTACGCCTGTCTGGCCATGACCGCCGTCGTCACCGGTGCCCTGTTCTACAGGCAATTGGCGACGCCGACCGCGCGGGCAATCGAGGATTATGTCGAGGCCTCAAAAACGATTGACCGCTGACTGTAGCTATTTCCGTTCAGATGGAATCGTCCGAACAGCAAGACAGGTCGAAAACAGAGACCATTGGAGAGTGTCGTCACGGCCATTCTGATGGCGATTACAAGCGATGCCGCGCCGGATCGTAGAGACGGTCGCCCTGGACCTGTGCCGAGACCGTTTGCCCCAGCAGGGACACGTCGAGCCGGGTTCCGGCAACCGCATACACGGGATCGAGATAGGCCATGGCGATATTGCTTTGCGTACGGTAGCCCCAGGCGGCCGAGGTGACTGTTCCAACCGGATTTCCATTGCTGAACACGCTGTCGCCCGGCTGCGCGGGCGCGTCGTCGCTGTCGATTGCAATCAGAACCCGCCGCCGGCGAATGCCCTTTGCCATTTGCGCATTCAACCCGGCCTTGCCGATGAAATCCTTGCCCGGATCGACAAACCGGCCAAGCCCGGCTTCATGGGGATTGAATTCGGAAATCAGATCGGCCTTCCAGTGGCCGTAGCCCATTTCCAGCCGCATGGACTCGATCGCGTAGGCGCCAAAGGGCGTGAGGCCATGGCATTCGCCGGCCTGTCGGAGAATATCATAGGCGGCGTGCAGCTGGGTGTTGGCGATATGCAACTCGACCGCCTGTTCCCCGGAATAGCTGACGGCAAGGGCCGCGGCCTGCACGGGGCCGATTTGACAGGCGCGGGCCGAAAGCAGCGGAAATTCTGAAGGCGTCCAGTTTAGGCGCGGCGAGACGGATTGCAGGAGGTTTCGGACATTGGGCCCGGCCAGGACCAGCACCGTATGGCTGTTGGTCCGGCTCTCGATCGCAATGCTGCCGTCGCCCGGCAGGTGTTCCCTGAGCCAGTCCATGTCATGATCTTCGGCCGCCGCCGCCGACCCGTACCAGAAACGGTCCGGCGCCATCATTGCGAGCGTCGCTTCAGAGAGGATGTTGCCGCCACGCGTCAGGAAATAACACAGTCCGACCCGCCCCACCGTTCGCGGCACGCGCGAACAGGTCAGGCCGTTCAGCCAGTCGCGCACGCCGTACCCGGAAATCTCATAGCGATTGAAGCCGGAAATTTCCGCAATGCCGACCCCGCGTGTGAGCCCTCTCACTTCCTCGCCGACGGTCTCGTGCCAATTGGCGAAACGATAGCCGTGCTCCTCGACGAAATCCGGACCCGGCTTGAAGAACGAAACCCGTTCCCACCCGTTGACGACGCCGAACGCGGCACCCTGTTGTTTCAGCACCGGATAGAGCGGCGATGTCTTTGCCGGCCGGCCGGCCGGGCGATGTTCGTGCGGTTTGTGCCAGCGAAATTCGTGGCGGTAATCCTCTATTGCCTTCTCGGCGGCATATTCGGTGGTCGCAAATCCGGTGACGCGGCGCGGATCGAGTGCCCAGGCATCCCAGTCCGTCTCACCGTGCACCATCATCTGGGCCAGCATTTTGCCATAACCGCCGCCTTCGCCGATGCCGACGCGCAGGCCCGACATAAGCCAGGCATTGCGCCGGCCGGCAATCCTGCCGACCAGCGGCCCGGCATCGGCCGCATAGGTGATCGGTCCGTTGATGACGGACTGCACGCCCGCCTGTTTCAGGCATGGAAGCCGGTCGAATATCGGTTCCAGGTCCGGCAGGCAGCGGTCGAGATCGTCGGGACAGAGCGCGTTGACGAAATTCGGGTCAATGCCGTCCATGCCCCAGGTCCGGCAATCCTGTTCGTACACGCCGACCAGAAGCCCCTGCTTTTCCTGGCGCATGTAGAACCGGTCGCGCGGACAGCGCACCATCGGCACCCGGCTATCGCGCCCGGCCAGCGCGGCAATCGGTTCGGTGATGAAATACATGTGTTCCATGGAAACGACCGGATGGGTGATATCCATCATCGCCCCGACCTCGTTCAACCGGTAGCCGCCGGCATTGACGACATGTTCGCAATGGATGTCGCCATGTTTGGTGTGGACGATCCATTCGTGGTTCGGTTTCTGCGTCAGCCCGATCACCGGAGTTAGGCGGTGGATTTCCGCGCCTGCCATGCGCGCCCGGCGGGCCAGCGCCTGGCACAATTGAGCCGGATCGATATCGCCGTCGAGCGGGTCCCAGAGCGCCGCGATCACGCCGTCACAATCCAGAAGCGGATTGCGCCGCGCCGCTTCCGCCGCATCGATCAGTTCGAAATCGACGCCCACCCCCTTTGCGACCGAGATGATGTGGTTGCATTCATCCACGTGGTCCGGCTGGGTAAGCAGGCGCATGCCTCCGACGGCATGATGATAGTTGATCGGATAGTCCGGGTCCTGCGACAGCGTTTTGTAGAGGTCGATCGTGTAACTGCGCAGCAGGATCAGCAATTGGTTGAAGGCGAGGTTTGGACATTGCGCCGCCGAGTGCCAGGTCGTGCCGGAGGTCAGCTCATCGCGCTCCACAAGGACCACGTCGGTCCAGCCCTCCCGGGTGAGATGGTAGAGCGCTGAACATCCGCCGATGCCTCCACCGATCACGACGACGCGTGCCTGTGTTTTCATGATGCAACCGTTCTCTTGTCAGGAGCCCGCCATTCTTCTGCGCCGTTCCTGCATGCGCTGGTGTGACTCTTCGGTTCCATCGTGAAACGACCCGAACCATTTGTCCCACGGCACTTCCAGATTGCCGTAATTGCACTCGAAATAGCGGTGATGCATCTGGTGATGAAACGTGCCAAGGGCGAACCGGTTCTTGTCTTTCACCAGGAGGCCTTCGAAACCGGTATGCGACGTCGCCGCGGTCAGTGCCTGGTGCTGCATGTGAAACAGGATATGGACCGGGTGCGCCGCGACGATCCAGTGCA
>Ga0207422_1001244_pt1 | contig 54558 bp, 36 predicted proteins | sample MarCyaLeptolynsp_FD_187757 | JGI IMG/M metagenome (GOLD analysis project Ga0207422, IMG submission 187757) | Marine cyanobacterial communities from Panama - species 1 Leptolyngbya sp. (SPAdes) | ecosystem: Environmental > Aquatic > Marine > Unclassified | place: Panama: Panama City | collected... | reverse complement strand
CAACTTCATATGTCATCGCCATGACGATCCGAAAAATAATCACGATACCCGATCCACTGTTGAAAAAGGTCTCAGCGCCGGTCGAACAGATCGATGGCGACGTGCAGACGCTTTTGGACGACATGCTAGAAACCATGTACGAGGCGCCCGGCATCGGCCTGGCTGCCGTCCAGATAGGCATCATGCAGCGGATTGCCGTGGTCGACTGCGCCCGTGAAGAGGAGCCGCCGGCGCCGAAGTTCCTGATCAATCCGGAGATCATCTGGTCGTCGGAGGAAACCTCGATCTATCAGGAAGGTTGCCTGTCGATTCCCGACTATCACGAGGACGTGGAACGTCCGGCCCAGGTCCGTGTCCGTCATCTCGATCGCGAGGGAAATGAACAGGAATTCGATGCGGAAGGCCTGCTCGCGACCTGCGTGCAGCATGAAATCGATCACCTCAACGGCGTTCTGTTCATCGATTACCTGTCGCGCTTGAAGCGCGACCGGATCGTAAAGAAGTTCACCAAGCAGGCCAAACGCGACGAAGCCGGCTGATCGCCAGACCCGCGTGACGAAAAACCGGAAACAATCATCATGAGCCTGCGCGTCGTTTTCATGGGAACGCCGGATTTTTCCGTCCTGGCTCTCGAAGCCGTACTTGCCGACGGCCACAATGTCGTTGCCGCCTATTCGCAACCGCCGCGCCGCAGCGGGCGCGGCATGAAGGAACGCAAGTCGCCGGTGCATGCAGCGGCGGAAGCCGCAGGCATACCCGTGTTCACGCCGACGAGCCTCAAAACCGAGGATGCGCTGGCGACCTTCCGGTCCCACAAGGCTGACGTCGCAATTGTCGTCGCCTATGGCCTGATCCTGCCGCCGAAGATTCTGGAAACGCCCGCACGAGGTTGCCTCAACATTCATGCCTCCTTGCTGCCGCGCTGGCGCGGCGCGGCGCCGATCAATCGCGCCATCATGGCCGGCGACCAGGAAACCGGTGTGATGATCATGAAAATGGATGCCGGGCTGGACACCGGCCCGCTCGCCTGTATTGGGCCAGAACCCTGCGGTGAGACCCTGGAGATCGGGGAAAACGAAACTGCCGGTGAATTGCACGATCGTCTCGCGGATGCCGGTGGGCGAGCAATCAGTACTGCGCTGACGGCGCTCGAAAACGGCACTCTTCGCTATCGCGATCAGGCGATGGAGGGCATCACCTACGCCCACAAGATCGACAAATCCGAATCCAGGATTGAATGGTCGCGCGGAGCGGTTCAGGTCCACGATCACATCCGGGGCCTGTCGCCGTTTCCCGGTGCCTGGTGCCTCATGCCGTTTCCGGGCGGCAGCGATCGGGTGAAACTGCTGGCCGCCGAACGGGTCGCCCTGGCGCTGCCGAATGGGGTCGTGCCCGGCGTGGTGCTGGACGACGATCTGACAATTGCCTGTGGAACGGGCGCGATCCGACCGACACTGTTGCAGCGGGCCGGCAAACAGGCCCTCGACCGCAAAACCTTCCTCCGGGGGCATGCGATGCCGGCGGGTGCGAGAGTGGAATGATCGCCGCGTCGGCGGTTGACTTGTCCCGGTCTGTTGATGGTATTGCACCGCCAGATGTCCTCTATCGCATGTCGCGTTTGATCTGCCTCAGATCAAACGAAAACGATTTGCGCAAATAAAGGTCTGCAGCTTGTTGCGTGAATCCGAATTCACGCGACACGCTGTGGAGTTTGCCATGCCCCGATACAAGCTTCACATCGAATATTGCGGTACCGATTATGCCGGCTGGCAACGCCAGGCCGACGTGCCGTCGATCCAGCAGGCCCTGGAAGAGGCAATTTCCGGGTTCAGTGGTGACAAAGTATCGATTCAGGGTGCAGGTCGCACCGATGCCGGTGTGCATGCCATCGGCCAGGTCGCCCATGTCGATCTCAACAAAGCCTGGGCGACCGATCGGGTTCGCGACGCGGTCAACGCACATCTGGGTCCGCAGCGTATCGCCGTAACCAATGTCGAAGCTGTTGACGACACGTTCGAGGCGCGTTTTTCGGCAGTCAAACGCCACTACCGGTACCGGATCGTAAACCGCCGGGCGCGGTTGACCATCGATCGTGATCTGGCCTGGCAGGTGGCCCGACCGCTGGATGCGGACCGGATGCATTCGGCCGCGCAGATCCTCGTCGGCAATCATGATTTCACGACCTTTCGCTCGGTGCACTGCCAGTCGAAATCACCGGTAAAGACGATCGACCATGTGCGTGTCAGCCGGCTGGGCGAGGAAGTGGAGATTACCTGTTCTGCGCGTTCCTTCCTCCACAACCAGGTGCGCTCGATTGCCGGTTCTTTGAAAAGGGTTGGGGAAGGCAAATGGAGCGAGCGGGATTTCCGCGCGGCGCTGGAGGCCCGGGACCGGACCCGGTGCGGGCCCGTGGCGCCGGCCTGCGGACTCTATCTTGTCCGGGTCGACTATCCCGTTTGACGCCGTAAGACGCCGTTGTTCGTTCACCATTTGCGCTGAAACAGGGATGCGAAGATCGGTTCGGCATCGGGGTCCGCATCCCTGGGCTCATAGCCGATGTCGCGCTGCATGCGCGGACTGAGGGAATTGAGCACGCGCTCGGTGCGGCGCTGTTTCAACCAGGTGACATAGCGTTGGAAGAGCGAGCCTTTGCCGCCCTCAGCGTATGTTTCAGGTTTTCCCGATTCGCCGGTGAACGGTGCGACGATCAGCGGTACGTAAGCTTTTATGTATGTCGACATGAATGCCTCCAGGGACTGGTGTGGACGTCTGTTGTCAGGAAGGTGGCGGTACAGTCCGTTTGCTTCAAACGCCTTTGCTTGACAGCTGGTGTCAGGAAAAGTCACATGTCGGCATGCCTCGTCGTCTCCCACCCCTGAATGCCCTGCGCGCTTTCGAAGCGGCCGGACGGCATGCGAGTTTCACTGGCGCCGCGGCGGAACTGAACGTCAGTCATGCGGCCATCAGCCGGCATGTGCGCGGGCTGGAAGAGAGGCTTGGTGTACGCCTGTTTCGCGTGGTTTCGCGCGGCGTCGAACTGACCAGGCCCGGCCACACCTATCTGGCGGCTATCACGCCGGCGCTGGATGCCATCGCGCTGGCCACGGAAGCGCTGGCGCCGGATCCGGACGGGACGGTTTCGGTGAGTTGCGAACCGACATTCGCGGTAAAATGGCTGATGCCGAGGCTCGGTTCATTTCAGGCGCTTTATCCGGGCATCGAGATCAAGATCGACGCGTCGTCCGCGCTTGCCGACCTGGAGCATCACGAATCTGATGTCGCCATTCGATACGGATCCGGGATCTGGTCCGATCTTGCAACGGACCTGATCAGCGAATCGCCCAGCTATCCCGTTGGCGCCCCCGGTCTGGGGCAGCCCTGTCCCGGCGAGCCCGGGGCCTGTCTGCTTGAGCCGGAGCAGATCCTGGAACACAAACTGCTGCATGAGGACAATGGCGCGCTGTGGAAGCGCTGGTTCGCGGAGGCCGGTTTGCCGTCCGTTGCCCTGCCGCCTGTCAGCGGTCTGAGCACGATGCTGGTGATCGAGGCCGCGTTGGCCGGACAGGGGCTGGCGCTGATTTCGGACGATCTGGCGACCGCCGATCTGGCGAGCGGACGGCTGGTGCGCTATTCCGACGTTGCGCTCGATTACGGCGGTTATTTTCTGGTCTATCTTGACAAGACCATGCGCCGGCGCGCGCCCAAGGCGTTCCGGGATTGGATCCTCCCTGAGAGCAGGGATTTGCGGTCTTCGTGAGGGTATCCGACCTCGTCGTCAGGAGCCGGAAACCCGCAACAAAAACGCCTTCACATGCGGCAGTACCTGATCCGGCGCTTCGATCAGAACGGAATGTTTCAGATCGTTCAGGATCACCAGCTCCGAATCCGGCAGGGCGTCGGCCATAAACCGGTTATGTCGCGGCGAACAGGCGCCGTCGTGTTCGCCTGTGAGCACCAGACAGGGAACCGTGACCTCGTGCAGCCACGGGGCCATTTCCGTCGTCGAATAGACATCGAATACGCTGAGGAAGACGTTTTCCGGCGTGTCCTCGACCTGTTTGATCCGGGCGGCGATCGCATCCGGTCGCGCCGCAATGAAGGCGTCGGTGTACCAGCGTGCCACAAGCGTTGAGATCACCGGGCCGACGCCCTTTTGTTTCATCGCATCGGCGACGGCCTTGAGTTTGGCCCGGTCTTCCTCGGTGCGTCCGGCGGCCGTACTCAACAGGCCGACCGAAAGGATCCGGTCCGGATGGGTGCGGGCGTAAGCCGGCCCGATCATGCCGCCGAGCGAATGGCCGATGACGTGGATCTTGTCGTGTCCGAGCCTTTGCCTGAGCGCTTCGAGATCGGCAACCATGTCGTCGAGTGCGTAGGGCGTTGCCGGCACCGGGCTGTCCCCGTGGCCGCGCAGGTCGGAAGTTACACATGTGAAATGGCTGGCGAGACCCGGAACCAGGCCGCCCCACGTCGCCTTGCGTGAACCGATGCCATGCACCATGTAGAGCGGCGGCCCGTCGCCGGTTATTTCGTAGGACAGGTCCACGGCGTCAGTCATCCAAGTTTCTCCGGATTGCGGGGGATCGTCAGGCAACGGCCTCGTTGACGGTCATGTTCGGGAAATGCGGCATGACCTCTTCGGCAAAACACTGGATCATGTCCAGAGTTTCGGCCTGTTCGGCGCCGAAATTCGGATTGAGGATCACCCGGTCGACACCGGCTTCCGCATAGGGCGCGAGTTTGTCGATCATCTCCGCAGGGGTGCAGATCAGCAGGTTTTCGGCCAGTTGCTCAAGCGTCTGCTCGCGTGGCAGCGGTGCAATCATGCCGGCTTCGACCAGGCCCGGGCCGGTATAAACATTGTCGAAGCGGCTGTAATAGTCGTTCGCCCGTTCTGTCTGTTTTTGTCGGGCGGCTTCGGTCCTGGCCACAAAGGCAACCCGCGACAGCGACAGAGTCAGGTGCCGCCCGGCCTCGTCCAGGTCCCGTTTTCCACGGTGAAATGCATCGATTTGATCGAGCATAAGCTGATGGTCGCCGGACAGCGGCGTCGTCTGGATGTGAAAGCCGCGCTTTGTGCAATGGTAGATCGCTTCGGGCACCATTACCGCCATCATGATCGGGATCGGTTGCGACACCGGACGCGGCATGATCGTCAGGGGATCGAACCGGTAGTATTTGCCATCCCAGGACACGTCTTCCTCGCGGAGCAGCGCCTGCAGCACATTGAGGGATTCATCGAATTTTTCACGGCTGTCGGCCAGCGGCACGCCGAGCCGCTGCATTTCGAAACCGAAGGCTCCTCGCCCGACTCCGAGCATCAGGCGGCCGTCGGTGAAAATGTCGGCACAGACGACTTCGCCGGCATAGACCCGCATATCGTGCAACGGCAGGACCACCACACTGGTCATGATCTTCACCTGTTCGGTCAGACCGGCGATCTTGACAGCGAACTGCAGTGGCGCCGGCATCATCAGGATGTTGATCAGATGGTGTTCCGTGATCGAAACCGCATCGAAGCCGAGACGATCGGCATGCACGGCCTGTTCCAGCATGTCGGCATAGAGCCGGTCCCCGCCATAAGTCTTGTCGGGATAATAGGCTGAAAGCTGAATGCTGAAATCCATGATGGTTTCCCGGGCGAATGATGCGACGGGCCAATATTGCGACAAAATTTATTCATTGAAAAACGAATAATTTCTTGGATTATATTCGAATTATTCGATGATTTCCCGAGCAAGCCGATGAACATAGCCGTGCTGCGAACCTTCCTGGCGATTGTGGAAACACGCAATCTCAGCCGCGCCGCAGAGATGCTCAATGTGACCCAATCCACAATCACTGCCCGTTTGAACGGACTTGAGGAAGACCTCGGCCAAATTCTGTTTCATCGCCGCAAATCCGGCGCTGAACTGACTGCTGCCGGATTTCGTTTCGAGCGTTATGCGCAATTGATGGTCGATCTGTGGCGACAGGCGCGCCAGGAAGCTTCGCTTCCGTCCCATGTCGATATGGTGTGCAATTTCGGTTGCCATTTCGACCTCTGGACGGAGTTTGGCCAGACGATGTTCGACAATGTGCGGCGGTCGCACCCGAATGCCGCGTTGGCAATCTGGCCCGGGGAACAATCCGATCTCGACCGCTGGTTGGGGACCGGTCTTGTCGACGCCGCATTGTGTTATGCGCCAACCCTGGCGGAATCCTGGACCGCGCGGGCCCTGCGCCGTGATCTTCTGCTGCTGGTTTCAACCGAAAAGCGCGGCATCATGCGATCGGATCCGGCCTATATCTATGTTGACGGCGGCGAGGAATTCCGGCGCAGTCACGCCGAGGCCTATCCCGACGCGGATACGCCGCTTGTCCTTTTCGGTTCATCGGTCTGGGCGCTGGACCATCTTCTTGCCTTCGGCGGATCGGCCTATCTTCCGGAACGGCTGATTGCGGAACATTTGATGGAGGGCCGATTGCACCGGGTCCCAAATGCTCCGGAATTCGTTCGCCGCACCTATCTTGTGGTCAACGATTCGGTTCTCGAGCGTTGGTCATGGCTTGATGCCGCCGTTGCCGACCTTTGAGGGGGCTGGTTTATCGATAGGGCGTCAGGGTCGATGTTCAATCACTGGAGGATCGTTTGGAAATGTCAAAGAACAAAACCGAAAAAGGGTCGGGTGGAAAACGCGGCCACAGCGGTCAGGACAATTGGATGACCCATCAGGAAGAAAAAGATCTCGGGCGACGTCAGCGCCGGCTTGAGGATAAGGCCGCCGAACGGGAAGCGGTAGTTGACGACGAGGAATAGGTTTTCGGTGGCCGCAACAGATATTCTTTGACGGCAACGATAAGAAACCGGAGATTTGCAAAAGAACGCAATTGGTACCCCATCCCGTATGACGGAGGACGATGTGACGGTCAGGACAGAAAAATCGGGCCCGGTCTGGACGATTATCCATTCGCGGCCGGAAGCCCGCAATGCCATGGATCCCGGCAGTGCCGATGCACTGATGCAATCCTTTGTGGAGTTTGAGCGGGATCCTGAGGCTTCGGTTGCGGTCTTTTGGGGCGAAGGCGGTGCGTTTTGCGCAGGATGGGACCTCAAATTCGGTGCCTCGCTTGATCGGGACGATCCGCTAGGAGACCTGGAAATGCCGAACGGCAATGGTCCGCGCGGCGATGGCAGTGACATTGCGCGTGGACCCATGGGGCCGAGCCGGCTTGAGTTGAGCAAACCGGTGATCGGTGCGATCGCCGGCCCGGCGGTCGCCGGCGGCATGGAACTTGCCCTGTGGTGCGACTTCCGGGTCATGGAGGAAACCGCCTATCTCGGCGTTTATTGCCGGCGTTGGGGCATCCCGCTGATCGATGGCGGCACAGTCCGTTTGCCGCGACTTGTCGGTGAGGGGCGGGCATTGGAGATCATCCTGACCGGGCGCAAGGTGCCGGCCGATGAATGTGAGCGAATCGGCCTTTGCGAGTATGTGGTGCCGGAGGGGTGCGCACGGACGCGGTCCGAGGAGATTGCCCATCAGATTGCGCGCTTTCCTCAAAATTGTCTGCGCGCCGACCGCCAGTCGGCAATCAGGCAGCACGGGTTGCCGGTTCGCGACGCGCTTCGCCAGGAATGGCAAGGCGGAAAGCCGGTTCTTGCGGAAGGGCTGGACGGCGCCGCGCGCTTTGCCGGCGGCCTTGGCCGGCATGGCGATTTCGACAAGATCTGAAACGGATACGTGACTCCGAAATGAGCGAACGTGCATGACAAAGATTCTTTACGAAAAGACCGGCCGCATCGGCCGGATTACATTTAACCGGCCGGAAGTCCTCAACGCGATCGACGGCGATATTCCCGCGCTGTTGTCGACGGCGGTTGCCAAGGCCAATGCCGATCCGGACGTGCACGTCATTATTCTGTCCGGCAATGGCCCCGCCTTCTGCTCCGGTTACGATCTGACCTATTACGCCGAAGGTGATGGCGGAGGTGTGGCACAGGAAATGCCGTGGGATCCGATGAAGGACTTTGCGCTGATGTCCGGTTACACCGAACATTTCATGTCCCTGTGGCGATCGCACAAGCCGGTAGTGTGCAAAGTCCACGGCCATGCGGTCGCCGGTGGCTCGGATATTGCCATGTGCTGCGATCTGATCGTCATGGCCGAGGATGCAAAGATTGGCTACATGCCGTCCAGAGTCTGGGGGTGTCCGACAACGGCGATGTGGGTCTACCGGATCGGCGCCGAAAAAGCCAAGCGCCTGCTTTTCACCGGCGACAAGATCGATGGTGTCGAAGCCGAACGGCTCGGGCTTGTCCTGAAGGCGGTTCCCGCCGATGCGCTCGACGCCGAGGTCGAAGCGCTGGCCGAACGCATGGCCACGGTGCCGTCCAATCAACTGATGATGCAGAAGATGGTGATCAACCAGGCGGTGGAGGCGATGGGCCTGGCCAATACCCAGCGTCTGGCCACTCTGTTGGACGGGATTACCCGGCATTCTCCGGAAGGTATCAACTTCAAGAACCGTTCCGAGGCTGTCGGCTGGAAACAGGCGGTCCATGAGCGCGATCAAGGCACGTACGACTGGACCCGCGACGAACCGATCGATCCTGCGGACTGATGCCGAAAGACAATTCCACAAAAAAGCGGGGTACGCGGGAACCGGTGGAATATATCAGGACGCCAAACCGCCGCTGAGATGACCGATCATTCCATGTGTTTTCCTTCCAAGATTATCCGACGATCAGTCTGGCCGTCATCGAAGGGTGAAACCGGCAGAAATAGTCGGTTGCGAGTTCCGCGGTAACGACAAGCGTTTTGCTTTGGCCGCGAGTCAGTTCGCCGGTATCCCAGCTGCCGTCGAGGGCCGTCGCCGTGTGCGGCGCAATGTCGGAATTCGTCCAGGTTATGCGGTCGCCGGGTTTGACCTGCAATGTGGCGGGATCGAATTCGAAATCGCTGATCGATATCGCATGATCGGTGCGTTCTGCCGCATCCGCGCCATTCGCAAACTGCAGGTGTGAACCTACCATGGCCGCTGAGGCGGCCATGGCGGTACCAAGGAGGGTTCTCCGGGACAGTTCCTTCATTTCAGGCCCTTGACCATCATTTCGGCATGGCCTTCGTGAACCTTGAAAATCTTCAGACCGGCTTTGAACAGGTCCTTGACCTCGGCATTGTCGATGTTGGGGATGAATGTGTTCTCGACCAGATCGTTGACTGCCTTGTGGTAGGCGAGTTCGTTCTCGGCATAGCGCCTGTCGAATTCCGCGCCGCGCAGCTTGCTCATTTCATCGACCAGTTTCTCCGATCCGGCGATCAGCTGTTTGCTCAGGAAATTGTCCTGTGGTTGGGCGCTTAGTTTCTCCAGGAGAGCCAGTGCCTGGGCGTTCACTGCCTCGTGGTCGCGGATCATGGTTCTTGCGAACTTGTGAATCTCCGGGTTGGTCGAGATCGCCAGCGCCAGGTGAGCATATCGAATGTCGATATTGTCGGCGGTATAGGCGACGTGGGCAATCTCAAGGTCGTTCAGGTCTGCTGGCGACTGGGCCCGGGCGAAGTCGGTAAGGGTGGCAAGGCCCGCGCCGAACGCGACAAGAGCGGCGACGAAGAGGGTGTGGATTTTCATGGGTTCGGTTCTCCCTGTTGATGATGGCGTTTTGAACGGCCTCTGCGATGCCGCCCCATGCCGAGACCCCACTTAACCGCTTGCAATTCGAATGATGAATGATTGGCCGTTCATGATTCTTGACCGATCGTTCAGGCTTCTTTGCAAGCGTCATCACGCATCCTAAGGTGGGCACCAAAAGGGAATTGGCGGCGATATGGACCTGTTGAGCGAAATCCTGAACCTCATGAAACTGTCGGGAACATTGTATTTCCGCACGGCGTTTACGGCGCCCTGGGGCGTGGAAGTTCCGCCGTTCGAAGCCGTGTCACGGTTTCACTACGTGCATCGAGGACGCTGCTTTGCCCGCGTTGACGGCCAACCGGATCCGGTGCGCCTCGATCAGGGGGATCTGGTCATTGTCACGCGGGGCGCATCCCACATCCTCAGCGATCCACCGGAGATCGCGCCCCTGAGCCTTGATCAGGTGGTCGAGCAATCCGGTTTCACCGGGCAGGGCGCGCTGGTCCACGGCGAGGCCGGGACCGGGTATGAGACCCAGTTGATCTGCGGCCATTTTGCCTTCGACCGCGATGCGAAACATGTTCTGTTTGAGTCACTGCCGGCTTACATCCACATCAGGGATTACGGAGAGATTTCTCCGGACTGGCTTGAGGAAACCCTGAAGATCATTGGCGCCGAAGCCGGTCAAGACCGGCTCGGTGCGGACCTGATCGCATTGAAACTGTCGGAGATAATTTTTACCCAGGCGATCCGTAAGTTCCTGTCAGGGAAAGGAAGCAGGCAGCCCGGACTGGCAGGGTTTGCCGATCAGCGGATTTCGCGGGCTTTGCAAGCCATGCATTCGGAGCCCGCCCGCAATTGGTCGGTGGAGGATCTGGCGCAGGTGGCCGGCCTGTCTCGAACCTCTTTTTCCAATCGGTTCGGAGAATTGATCGCCATATCTCCGCTGACCTACCTGACCCAGTGGCGCATGCAACTGGCGCGCAAATTGTTGCTGGAGTCCGATTTGCCGATCGTCGATGTTGCGGAACGCAGCGGCTATCAGTCGGAGGCGTCCTTCGGCCGCATATTCAAACGCACCTTCGATCAACCACCCGCGGGATACCGGCGTGCGCGCCAGAACGAGGCGGTCCAGTGACATTTGCCACTCTTCAAAACGATATTCGCGCCTGCACCATCTGTTCAGCGGACCTGCCGCTCGGGCCAAAGCCCGTCGTTCAGGGTGATGAAAAGGCCCGTATTCTGATTGCCGGTCAGGCGCCGGGAAAAAAGGTTCATGAAAGCGGAATCTTGTTCGACGACCAGAGCGGCGACCGGCTGCGCGACTGGATGGGATTGAGCCGCGAGGATTTTTATGACAGCAGGAAAATCGCGATCCTGCCAATGGGTTTCTGTTTTCCCGGCACCGGCAAATCCGGCGACCTGCCCCCGCGCCCGGAATGTGCGCCGCACTGGCGCGCGCGCGCGCTGGCCGCTCTGCCCAACATCGAACTGACGTTGGTTATCGGGATTTATGCGCAGGCCTGGCATCTTCCCGGCAATCCGCACAAGACCCTCACCGAAACGGTCCGGGCCTGGCAGAGTTTTTGGCCTCATGCGCTGCCGCTGCCGCATCCCAGCCCGCGCAACAATATCTGGATGAAGAAAAATCCGTGGTTCGAAGCGGATGTGCTGCCGCAACTGCGCCGGACAATTGCTAATGTTCTGGAGGATCGCTGAACAGATCATGGGATCGACGCAATGAGTGAAACGGATTTGGAATCCCGCCTGTCGGACATCCTGCGGGCCGATCCGCTGGTCCGCGATGCCCTTGAACGGGCGCGGGCCCTGGACCTGCCGCAATGGTGGCTCACGTCCGGCGCTGTTTACCAGACGGTTTGGAACGCATTGTCGGACCGGCCGCCGGGATATGGCATCAAGGATTTCGATCTGATCTATTTCGATGGGAGCGACCTGAGTTACGCTGCCGAAAACGCTGTGATCGAACGGGTCGCAAGCGCCTATTGCGGGTTTGCGATTCCGGTTGAAACCCGCAATCAGGCGCGCGTGCATCTGTGGTTCGAGGATCGCTTTGGCGCGCCCTATCCACAATTACGGGAAGCGGTTGAGAGCCTGCGCTTTTATGCGGCCAAGACTCATGCCGTCGCCGTACGGCTTCATGCGGACGATCGGCTGGAGATAGAGGCGCCGTTCGGACTGGAGAACATTTTCGCAATGCGATTGGTGCCGAATCCTGCCATCGACAACGGTGCGACCTATACGGAAAAAGCAGCACGCATGAAGGGATTGTGGCCGGCTCTGACGCTTGTTGAATGATGCCTCAGAGGATCAATGGTCCCGCCGATGGTCTACGCGTAAGAACCCCGGACGGTGGCACGGGCCGCCATTTGCAGGGTTTCCGTCGATGCTCCGGAATGCGAAAGAATGCGCATGCCGACATAAGCTGCGGTGAGACCCGCCGCGCGTTCATCACGCCTTGTGCGGGTTTCGATCCCTGCGACGTCCTCCCGGCGGGAAAGGGCCACCGCGAATGCTCCGGTCATCCGGGTCAGCATCGCGTCAACGGCACTGGCAATATCGGTATCTTCGCTTGCGGGTCCGGCGGCGGCGCTGCAAAGGAGACAGCCGCGGCGATCCCCGGCGCGGACGTTATCTACAATGCCGTCAAACACGGTTTCGATTCTATCGATCTGGCTCGGTGCGGGGTCCGTGAGAAATTCGACTGCTGTTTCGACCTGGGTCCGGTCGTAGCGATCGAGCGCTTTCAAAAACAGCGCCTTCTTGTCGTGAAACGCCTTGTACAGACTGCCGCGGGTCAATCCCGTTCCGGATAGTAGATCGGGCAGCGACGCCCCGTCATAGCCCTTTTCCCAGAAAACGTTCATCGCGTCCTCCAGGGCGTCCTCAATCTCGAAAGTGCGCGGTCTCGCCATTGTTCCATCCTTCTGTCGTTCCCTTGTGACATAGTTTGGAACCAAAAGGTACCAAATTCACGAAATCGTGTTTTGTACCGATCGGTTCCTAATTGCATATTGAGATGGCAACAAGCGGCCCGGTTCAAAAGAGCCGGCGCCGCAGACAGATAACAGACAGGAAAATCATGAAACCGATTTCGTATCTAAAAGCTTTCGCCGTAGCCCTCGTTGCTGTTTTTACCGTCGCCGGACAGATGTCTGCTCCTGCAAATGCAGGTGAAAAGAGCAGCGTGGCCATGCATGGCACCTTTGTGGGCCAGAGCGATCACGTGACAACCGGCGGCGTCTCCATCATCCGCACCGCCAGCGGCTACGTGGCGGTTCTGGAGAGCGACTTCAGCCTCGACGGTGCACCGGCCCCGACGCTTGGCTTTTCCAAGGGCGGCAAGTTCGACAAGGCCAGCGAGTTCACCAAGCTGGCATCGAAGGAGGGCCTGCAAAGCTACGCCATTCCGGCCAGCATCGACCCGTCAAAATATGACGCCTTCGTCGTCTGGTGCGCGGACTTCTCCGTACCGCTTGGTTCCGCCAAACTGAACTGATCGATAGTCTGCGCCGGTTGGTCAATAAGGATCAGCCGGCGCCGAATGTCTCGATCGAGCCGCGCCTGCAACCTGCCAATCTCAACGAAGTCGAGCCGGGATACGAAACGATTATCCGCTCAAACGGGATGCAAAGCGCAGCAAATCATCGCTGAAACGGTCGGGATCCTCCACCGGGATGAGGTGTCCGGCATTGGAATAGAAAATCTCTTCCGCATCCGGGATGCGGGCCTTGAGTTCGGCGATGTCCTCGGGGATGCGAAACACGCGGTCAAATTCACCAGTCAGGATAAGGACCGGGCGGTCAAGCTTTTCATAAGCGAAATTCCAGTCGGTTTCCAATGACCCGATCATCAGGCGGAACAGACCGTCGGTTTCCGCCGGTGCTTCGTAGGGGGCTTCGGAAAACGAAACGTCCCACATGCGGGCGAGCAGGTCCGGCGAAGCGATCACCGGCATGTTTGCGGTCATCACCAGGCGCCCGCCGCCGATCCGCGCCAGGCGAACCATGGATTGATTGATCCAGTCCAGGCGTTGACTGGGTTTGCGCAATGTATTGATCAGAACAAGACCGCTGACCTCGGCACCGGCCAGATAGGCCTGGGCGGCGAACAATCCGCCAATCGACAATCCGACAAGAATTGGCGCCGGAGGCTGGATTTCATCGAGTAAACGACGCAAATCACCAACGACAAGGTTTGGTGTCAGAGCGGTCTCGTCCGAAAACTCCGTATTGGCCTGACCGCGAAAATTGTAGCACAGCGTGCCGAATCCGGCTGCCTGCAGGCGCGGGCAGATCGTGTCAGTCCACATCTGCGTATTGCCGGTCAGGGCATTGACGAACACGAAAGTGTTTTTATCGCCGGTTGGTTCAGCATATTCGTAATACAGCGCTTCGCCTTCAGACAGTTTTAGCTTCGCCATCGTGTTTTGTCCCGGTTTCGGAAATGTCAGGAGCGGTCAGGAGGAATGCGACAATAGCGCAATCCATCGGGATTGCGGGCAAATTCCTCAGAACACGGTCATAAGTGCCGGACAACTTTCAGGCAATGTCCGGAAACGAGGGATCGACCGACGCCCTGAAATCCCATGGGATTGACCAACATGCCTGATGGGATCAACCTGTTTGAGACCGCATAAGCGCCGGCAGTCGGGGCCGGTGAGCCGTCGGCTTCGGAATGGCGGACAGCCCGGTGATCAGGCGACGCCGATCCGCAAGAGGTCGTGAATATGCAGGATCCCGACCGGTTTTTCATCGTCGACAACAAACAGGCTGGTAATCGTATAGCTGTTCATCACATCCATTGCCGAGGCGGCAAGCGCTGTCGGTTCGATAACCTTCGGGGTTTCCGTCATCAGGTCGCGCACGGTGCGTGACAACAGGTCCGCAGACATATGCCGTCGCAGGTCGCCGTCTGTGACGATCCCGATGAGTTTGCCGGCATGATCCGTCACACCGACGCAGCCGAAACATTTCTCGGTCATGATCAGCATGGCCTGCGACATGACCATGTCCGCCGAGACCAGCGGCAGGGAAGCGCCCTTGTGCATCAGATCGCCGACCTGGCGCAGTTTCGCGCCAAGCTTGCCGCCGGGATGGTAGTCACGAAAGTCCGTCGCCGTGAATCCGCGGCGTTCCAGCAGGGTGACGGCCAGTGCATCACCGAGCACCAGTTGCATGGTCGTCGACGTTGTCGGTGCAAGGCCGTTCGGACAGGCCTCCTGTGCGTGCGGCAGCGCCAGGACGACGTCGGCGGCTTCACCCAGCGCACTGTCGCCATCGCAGGTAACGGCAATCAACGGGATCGAAAACCGACGGGTAAAGTCGACGATCGCCTGCAATTCCGGTGTTTGTCCGGACCAGGAAAACGCCAGGACGGCGTCATCGCTGAGGATCATGCCGAGATCGCCGTGACTGGCTTCGGCCGCATGGACGAAATGAGCCGGGGTGCCGGTGCTGGCCAGCGTTGCCGTTATCTTGCGGGCGATGTGGCCACTCTTGCCGATGCCGGTCACGATAAGCCGGCCGGTAACGGCCTCGATTTTCGCGACCGCGTCCATGAACTGAGTGCCAAGCGATCCTTCGAGCGCTCGTGCCAGAGTCGCGAGGCCGGCCTGTTCGTCCTTGATCGTGCGCAATGCTGCGGGATGAAGATGTGCGATATCGGAAACCATGATGCCCTGATGTTTTCAGACTGTCTTACAGGTCGCGGTGCCGGTCAATGGTGGCCGAATTGTGGCGCGGCGCACAATGGGGTCACACGTGCTGTCCGCCATTGATATGGATCTCGGAACCCGTAACATAGGAGGAGGCGTCGGAGCACAGAAAAAATATTGTTTCCGCAACTTCCTTTGGCTGCCCGAGGCGCCGCAAGGGAATGTCTTCCAGCATTTTTTCGGTCCCCGGCGACAGGATGGCGGTATCGATCTCACCGGGCGCGATGGCGTTTACGCGCACGCCATGCGGTCCGAAATCGGCAGCCATTTCCCGGGTCAGACTGGCCAGTGCCGCTTTCGAGGTTGCGTAGGCCGTGCCCGCGAACGGATGCACGCGCATGCCGACGATCGAGGTGACGTTGACGATCGAACCGCCGGCTGCCTTCAATTCCTTGAACAGGCCGCGTGCCAGCATGATCGGCGCAAAGAAGTTCACCTGAAACACGGTCCGCCATACATTCATCGGCGTCGTCAGCGAATCGGGGCGGGCGCCGCCCTCCAGTTTCGGGCTGATGCCGGCATTGTTGACCAAAGCATGCAGTCTGGATCCTTCGGCTTCCAGACGTTTCTGCATCTCGGCGACAGCCACCCCGAGATTGTCCGGATCGGACAGATCGAGCTGGATATGGTCCTCCGGGCCGGCCGGCCACGGGCAGTTTTCCGCAAACGGGTGTCTTGAACAGGTGATGACCCGCCACCCTTCCGCTGAAAAACGCTTCACAGTGGCATGCCCGATACCCCGGCTCGCGCCGGTCAGCACAATCGTCTTGCGCCCGTCATTGTCCGTCATGTCAGAAAGCTCCGGGATCCTACCGACCAGACTCTCACCATCGTTCTCAAGCTCATCACATTCCCGGCCGGGGAAGCGCCATACTAGCCGAAACGGGTTCTAAACGGGAAGAAAGTTTTTGGTCGGATCCGTGTCCCTTGCTGATGACGATATTGGATTCCACTGGAATGTTAAATTCCGCCGAAACAATGCACGATAGCGGGCGTTCCATGATAAGGCAGTTTCAATGCCCCTATTTCGGACGTCCTTATCATGAGCAATTTCCCTTCCTCCGCGCCGGCGGTTCAGCGCGATGTCCGCGACGCCATGATCATGATGATTATTGGAATGTTGTTCATCCCGGGAATTGACGCCATTGCCAAGTCCCTGGCCGGTCTGGTCAGTCCGGGCCAGATTGCCGCGTCCCGGTTTCTGTTCCAGACGCTTCTGCTTCTGCCCTTCGTCCTGGGCCGCCATTCTCTCCGGGTTGGCGGCATGATCGGGGTGCATGCCATGCGCGGCTTTCTGATCGCCCTGGCCACGGTCCTGTTTTTTACCAGTCTGCGGGTCCTCCCGCTCGCCGATGCGATCTCGATCTTCTTCGTTGAACCGCTGCTTCTGACCGTGCTGGCCGCCCTGTTTCTCGGCGAGCCGATCGGTTGGCGGCGCGTGAGCGCCATCCTCGTCGGTTTCGCCGGAGCACTGATCATTGTGCGCCCGAGCTACCAGGTGTTCGGAATCCAGGCCCTGCTGCCGCTTGGCGCGGCACTGGCCTTTGCCATCTATCTGACCCTGACGCGGCTCCTGGCCCGCAATGGCGATCCCGTAACCATGCAATTCTACGCCGGCATATTCGGCGGCCTGTCGATGGCGATTGCGCTTTCTGTTGGTTATCAGGCGGAATTCGAGATCCTGACGCCGGCCTGGCCGACCGCCTTCGAATGGGCGATGCTGGCCGGCCTGGGCGCGATCGGAACCGGGGCCCACATGCTTGTTGTGTTTGCTTTCAAGCGGGCACCCGCTTCGGTTCTGGCACCATTTCAGTATCTGGAGATCATCAGCGCGACAATCCTCGGGTTTCTGATCTTCAATGATTTTCCCGACGCCACCACCTGGCTGGGCATCGCGATCATCGTCGCCTCCGGGTTGTACGTGTTTCACCGGGAGCAGAAGGTCGCGCGCAAGTCGGTTGTGGTCAATCCACGGCCCCGCGCCTGATCGGATTTGTGCTGCATCAATCAGGATGCATTATTCGGCCCTGCCATCAGTTCGTCGCCGTAGGCAAACAGGCCGGGTTGTCCGCCGGTGTGGATGAAGACCACATTTTCTCCGGCGAGCACATCTGCGGTCTTTGCCGCCATCAGGCCGGCCATCGCCTTTCCAGTATACACCGGATCCATGAACAGGCCTTCGGTCCGGGCCGCTAACCTTACGGCCTCGTGGGTCAGCGGGTTCAGTTTGCCATATCCCGGAGCAAGCGCGTCGTCGAAGACGGCGACATCCTCATCCAGAATCGGTGTCGACAGTCCCAGGAGGGTTCCGATCTGGCGGGTCCGGTTGGCCACGCGCGTCTGTTGCAGGGAGGCCTCGCGGCGCACGCACATGCCGAGAACCGGAATTCGGCATTCAAGCGCCCTGAGGCCGAACAACAGTCCGGCATGGGTGAAGGAACTGCCGGATGGGACGACGATCTGATCCACTGTCAGTCCGCTATCCTTGATCTGTCGGACAATCTCCACCGCGCAGCGCACGTAGCCGAGCGCGCCGAGGGGCGGATTGTCCGGTCCGAGCGGGATGATATAAGGACGTTTGCCTTCCTGTTTCAGCCGTTCAGCAAGCGCATTGAGGGACCTGTCGGCTCCTGCTTCATCTTCCCCATCCGGATAGGAATGCAGATGCGCGCCGAGCAGATGGTCCAGCAGAACGTTCCCCGATCTGCGATAGAGGTCCGGTGCGTCGGCGACCCGTTCTTCCAGTTGCAGGTGGCATTCCATTCCGAATCGCCCGGCCATGGCTGCTGTCGTCCGTGCGTAGTTGGATTGCACGGCGCCGGTTATCAGGACCGTATCGGCCTTGTCGCGCACGGCCGCACCAAAATAATATTCCAATTGCCGCACCTTGTTGCCGCCGAAACCGAAGCCGGTGCAATCGTCGCGTTTGATATGCAGACTCAGACCAAGCCTGTCACCGAGATTAACAGCCGGGTCAAGCGGTGTCGGTGTATGGGCGACATCGATGCGGGGGAATCGGTCGAGGGCTTCTATCAGGAGCGCCTCGGGCGAGCGGGTGTCGACGACAGTCATGCTGCAATATCTCCGAATGCGGAAACCAGAAGGCTGATGATCGTTGCGGCGAGCACGATTTGCAACGCCAGGCGAAAGGCCTGCTCCGAAAGATGTCCCGAGAGCACCTGTCCGGCAACAATGCCTGCAAGGGTTCCGGGCGCGAGCCAGAGCGGGATTGACCAGTCGATGACCGTATCGCCGGACAGGAGGATCTGAAGGCTGACGGCGGTGGCGTAGGCCGGCAGGAAAAAGCCCAGAATGGTCGCCCGCACCGCCGACTTCCGATGTCCTTCGCGCATCAGATGCGCGGCCGCAACCGGCCCGGGCATCGACAGGCTGACGGCAAGCGTGCCGCTGATCGTTCCGGCGGCGAGGCCGGTTTTCGGCGCGGGTCCCTGTCCGGCTCTGACTGGAAAGAACAAAAGGGCAAGTGCAAACGTCACCATGAGCGCGGCGCCGGCCTTCAGTCCAACGCTGCCGGCGCTGACGAATATGATTGCGCCCACCGGCAATCCAGCCAGGCCGCCGAGGCACAATCTGCGCCATTCCTGCCAGTGCACGTGGCGCCACAATCTGGGGATCAGGATGATTGCAATGAGCGCGCTCAGCACTCCGGACGTGATCAGCGCGTCGTGGGCGGCGACGGACGTCAGCAGCGCGGGGCCGCCGATTAGACCAAACCCGATACCGGTGGCCGCCTGCAGGGTTGCGGCAACAAAAACGGCGGCGCTGAGAAAAACGATCAGGGCAGGATCCATCCGCCCCGTTTAAACCAAATATTCCAGCGCGCAAGGTGGTGACCGTCGCACAACGGAACGGGAGGCCTGAAAACCCGCGCGGGGCATCGGTCTGTTTGGCTCAAACGGGTATTGATGCCCCGGATGGATCATGACAAGCATTGTGTATGGAGAAACCAATGACAGATCACACGAACCGGTACGGTGCGCGCCGATCCTGGGTCCCGGACCCGTGCGAAGACTATGTCGATGAGCTGGCGCGCGAGACCGCGTCGACCTCGTCGGAAATGCTGGAGCGCCGGATTTCCGGACTGATTGCCGAAAACCGCAGGATCCACGAAGTCGATTGTTTCAACCTGAATCCCGCAACCAATGTCATGAATCCAAAGGCTGAAGCCGTGCTTGCGCAGGGTCTTGGGTCGCGGCCATCGCTGGGATATCCGGGCGACAAATATGAAATGGGTCTGGAGGCGGTCGAGAAAATCGAAGTCGTGGCGGCCGAACTCGCCTGTGAGATCTTCCAGGCCCAATTTGCCGAAATCCGGGTCGCATCGGGTGCGCTCGCCAACCTCTATGCCTTTATGGCGACGACCAGAGCCGGCGATGCGGTGATCGTGCCACCGCCGGAAATTGGCGGACATGTCACGCACCACGAGGCTGGCGCGGCGGGACTCTATGGTGTGGAAATCCACGCTGCCCCGGTCAACGCAGCAGGGTACACTGTCGATCTAGACGGCCTGCGCGAGCGCGCCCGCGCGATTCGGCCAAGGCTGATCACAGTGGGCGGCAGTCTCAATCTGTTTCCGCATCCGGTGGCCGACATTCGTGCGATTGCCGACGAAGTCGGCGCCTATGTATTGTTTGACGCCGCGCATTTGTGCGGCATGATCGCTGGCAGGGCGTGGGCCAATCCCCTCAACGAGGGCGCTCACATGATGACCATGAGCACCTACAAGAGCCTTGGTGGCCCGGCCGGTGGGCTGATCCTGACCAACGAACCGGACCTGGCCCAGCGCCTCGACGGGATTGCATTTCCCGGATTGACGGCGAATTTCGATGCCGCCAAGTCCGCTGCGCTGGCGTTGACCCTGCTCGACTGGCGCGACTACGGCGCCGCCTACGCCGACCAAATGGCAAGGACTGCGAAGGAACTGGCCTGGTCGCTCGATGATCACGCCATCCCGGTATTTGCGGCCGGGTCGGAATTTACCACCTCGCATCAGTTTGCCGTTGAGGCGGCCCGATATGGCGGCGGTCAGACCGTTTCAAAAAAACTGCGCCAGGCTAATCTGCTTGCCTGCGGTATCGGCCTCCCAATCGACCCGGTCGCCGGCGACATGAACGGCTTGCGCATTGGCACGCCGGAACTGGTGCGCTGGGGCGTTATGGAGGAGGACGCCCGCGAGCTCGGTGCCCTGATCGCCCGTGCTCTGAACACCGACGATCCCATGTCGCTGGCCGCAGAAACGACGGAGATGCGGAGCCGGTATAAAGGGCTGTATTTCATTCGTTCCTAGTACCTCGCGGGCTGGCAGCAACCAAGGGAGACCTTGCGCTGGCCGACCGACAGAATGGCGCTGGATGGGCGTGCGGACAGGTCTCTTCTTACGTGCGTTTGGTCTTGGAATCGGGTTTCCGCAGGCTTCTATTCTGTTGCGAAACCGACCGGTCTCAAGCGCGATGCAACTTTGCAAGAGGAATTGCAATCTCACGTAGATGGAACAAGGTATTGGAGTAAATAGTCATAAATCTCAGTGAGTTAATGCCGGAGTTCAGGTTTAACCATATATTAATAATTCGTTAACGATGCTTGCGCGACAGCGCCCGCTCCTCTAGAAAAGAGGCTAGCGGATTGGGTGTATGGTCATGCAGCGGCTGTTTGCGGCTTCTTTGAGTTTTGTGTTGATGTTTGGCGGCTCTGCAAACGCGCTGTCATTGCGCGAAGCCGTGCGCAACACGATCCTGACCAATCCGAATGTTGGTTCCACCGCCGCGAATCGCCGTGCCAGCTTCTACCAGTTGCAACAGGCCCGCGGGCGATATCTTCCAAGTGTGGATGTTGAGTTGTTTGCTGGCCCGACTCTCCTTGATCGCCCGCAAGGCCTGTCCAGAGACATCAACAACGATTGGTATGGACCCCGTCAGGTCAGTGTATCGGCCAGACAGGTATTGTTCGACGGTTTTAATCGGGCCAACGATCTTTATCGTGCTGCCGCCGTGATTGATGTGGCTGCCCTGCGTGTGCTGGAAACTTCGGAAACCCAGGCACTCAATGCAATCGAGGCCTATATAGACGTTCGCCGCCATGGAAAGCTGTTGCGGATATCTGATGGCAATGTCAGCCGGCATCGGGAATTACTGTCATTGATCCGGACCCGGTTCGACGGTGGCAAGGCACCACAATCATCCGTTGACCAGTCTGTGGAACGGCTCGAGGCCGCCAAGGCGGTTCGAGAGGAGATCCGCCAGGCCTACATGGAGGCACAGGCCCGATTTAAGGCCGTTATCGGTTTGCCGGCTGGTAAGACGCAAAATGTCGGGTTGCCCAGAGGATTGCCGAATTCCAAACGAGCCGCAGTTGACGTCGGGTTGGACAACAGTCCGACAATTCGTGCGGCTGCTGCGAATGTCGATGTCGTCAATTACGAAAAGAAACAGGCGCGATCCTCGTTTTTTCCGACGATCTCGGTGGAAGGCAACGCCATTTTCGGTCGGGACATCAGCGGAACGCTGGGGCGCAATCATGAATATGGCGGCCGTGTCGTCGTGACCTGGAATCTGTTCGACGGATTTATCAAGAACAACCGCCAGCGCGAACTGACGGAGCGTCTCGGCCAGGCAGAGCTTGATCGCGATGTGGACGCCCGCAATGTGATTGAAGCGATCGAGCGGGCCTGGGCCGGCTACCTGACCGGTGGTGCCCGGGTTGCGGCTTTGGTCGAGCAGGAACGGATCGCCCGCAAGGTCCGCACTTCCTACCTCGAAGAATACGAACTGGACAAACGCAGTCTTCTCGATCTTCTGGACTCCGAGGCTGCTCTTTTCAGCACCCGTTTCTCGCTGGAAAGCGCCCGCTCCATTCGGATCTTCGCGTCCTATCAGCTGCTTGGCAGCATGGGAACATTGCTGAGCACAATCGGGGTTGACGCACCGCCGGAAGCCGTGGCCGGATTCCGGGATCGGGTATTGGACAATCGCGGGATCTTCGATGTTGTCATCGAACCGTTGCGTCGGCAGTAAAGCGTCCTCATTTTTCCATTCCTTCCGGACAATTTCCTAAATGTTCACGTTGCTCTAGTATGGCTGCGTTGAACACTCTTCGGCGCAAGACATGCACGTGACGAACACAATTGCATTGCGCCCCGTAATCAACGGGATCTGATCTTGGACGACCTCAGAGACCCTGTGATGCAGGATGCAAATGAGACCGCGACACCGGCGGACGGCGCAGCCTTGCGTACCGCTGCGATTTCGGACCCGTTGCTGGATTGTCTCGACTTTCTCGCGCGCGCCCATGGTCGGCCATTCTCGCGGGCCGGAATCCTTTCGGGCCTGCCGGTCACCGCCGACCGCCTCACCGTCGATCTGTTCGATCGGGCTGCCCGCAGGATTGGCCTGTCTTCGAAATTGCTCGAACGCTCCGTCACACGTGTTCCCGGTATTGTCGCGCCGTTCGTCGTGCTCCTGCAAAGCGGCGACGCCTGCATCGTTGCGCGAAAAGACAGCGATACCAACCAGGCGCTGGTTGTGTTTCCAAGTGTATCCGACGATCGGATTGCAATGGATATCGGTGCTCTGGAACAGGAGGCGTCCGGCTATGTCATCTATGTTACCGCTGAATCCCGTGACCCGGTAACGGCGCGGCGCGATGCGGAGTCTTCCAAGAAGGCACACTGGCTCTGGCCCGCCGTACTCCGGTTCTGGCCCGCCTGGATTCAGGTCCTGTGCGCCGCTCTGATCATTAATGTGCTGGCGTTGGCATCGCCCTTGTTCATCATGAATGTCTACGACAGGGTTATCCCAACGTTGGCGATCCCGACCCTGTGGGCGCTCGCCGCCGGTGTGGTCATTGCGATCGTGTTCGATTTCATTCTCAAGCAGGTGCGCAGTCATGTCCTCGACCGGACCAGTCGTCGGGTCGACATGAAGGTATCAAGCACGATTTTTGAGCATGCTCTTGCGATACCGATGGCCAAACGTCCGGTGACGGTCGGCGGGTTTGCCAATCAGATCCGCGAATTCGAGAGCGTGCGGGAATTCTTCACCTCTGCAAGCGTTGTCGCGGCGACGGACTTCCTGTTCATTGGCGTCTTCATTCTGGTGTTGTGGCTGATTGTCGGCCCGCTGGCTTTCGTGGCGCTCGGAGCGGTGCCGGTGGTAATTATCATCACGCTTCTGGCGCAGATTCCACTGGTCAAATCGGTGCGCAAGACACAGATGAAAGCGGCCCGCCGGCATTCCATTCTGGTTGAATCGCTCGCCGGTGCCGAAACCATCAAGACCGTCGGAGGCGAGGGCGTGATGCAGCGCCGGTTCGAAGACGCGATCGCCTCGGCGGCGCGTACGGACTCGACGACAAAGTTCTGGTCGACCTTCACAGTCAACATGACAGGAATGATCCAGCAGGCGGTCTCCATCATCACCGTCGTGTGGGGCGTATTTCTGATTTCCAGCGGTGAAATCTCAATAGGCGCCTTGATTGCCGCCAATATTTTATCATCCCGGGTGTTGGCACCGCTTGGCAATATCGCCCAGACCATGATGCGGGCGCAGCAGGCCTTTGAGGCCGTGCGCGGACTGTCGCAACTGATGGACATCGAATCCGAGCGGACGTCCGAGATTGCCAGCGGTTTGACCATTGAACGCGGCGACATCGTCTTTGAAAACGTGGATTTTTCCTATCCCGAGGCGACATTGCCGGCGCTTCGGAATCTCTCCTTTTCGATCAAGTCGGGAGAAGCTGTTGGATTCGCCGGGCGCATCGGGTCGGGCAAGACGACCATCGGCAAGATCCTGGCCGGTCTGCACACGGCCGACGACGGTAAGATCCTGATCGATGGTATCGATATTCAGCAATACGATCCGGCGGAATTGCGCCGTGCGATAGGGTTTTTGTCGCAGGAACCGGAATTGTTCGCCGGAACCCTGCGGGAAAATATCCTGCTGGGCAAGCCGACCGCCAGCGAGGAGGAAATTGCCGAGGCTTTGCACCTGTCCGGTGTCGACACATTCGCCAATACGCACCCGCTTGGCCTGAACCTGCCGGTCGGCGAGCGTGGACGCGGCCTGTCGGGCGGGCAACGCCAGGCGGTCAGTCTGGCGCGCCTGATGTTGCGCAAGCCGAAAATCCTGTTCCTCGATGAGCCGTCAAGTGCAATGGACGGCGGGTTCGAGAATGCACTGGTTGCGAAGTTGCGAGAGTATATCGCCGGCGGCAGAACCCTGATCGTCTGCGCGCATCGCGGTGCCATGACGGAGCTGATTGATCGACTGGTCATTCTGGAAAAGGGCAGTGTGGTCGGCGATGGGCCGAAATCGACCGTCGTAAGAGCCTTGCGCGAACAACAGGTGAAAGCATCACAATCCCAGGCGAACCAGGCCCGAACGCATGAGGCTCAACCGCAACGCGCCCAGGCCGGTCAGCACCATGTGCCTCAGCCGGTGGCTGACCGGAATCACGCGCCCGAGCCGGGTCCGGGGGAGGGTCAAGATGGATCGCGATGAATTTGTTTATGCCAATGATCTCCGCGCGGCTCTTGAGGAACGTGCGCCGCGCACTGCGTGGCTGTTGACGGCGGCGATCGGTCTGTTGCTGCTGGCCGGAGGTGCCTGGGCCAGCGTTGCGGTGCTTGACGAAGTGACGACGGGGCCTGGCAAGGTGATCCCGTCGCGGCAATTGCAGATCGTGCAGCCGCTGGAGGCCGGTATCGTCCGGGAGATTCTGGTCAAGGAAGGCCAACTGGTCGAGCAGGGTCAAGTGCTGATGCACATTGACGATACGGCATTTTCTTCTGAATTGGGTGAACTGAATCAGCGCCGCGGAGCATTCCAGGCAGAGGTCATGCGCCTGCGTGCGGAAGCAAGCGGCGCTGAAACCATGCCGGACAAATCGGAATTGCCCGAGATCGCCGCACAGTCATACGATGTCGAAAAACGCCTCTTTGAGGCGCGTCGGCGCAGGGTCAACGACGAAATTGCCGTGCTTGAGCAACAATTGATCCAGAAGGAACAGGAAGTTCGCGAGTTCGAGGCCCGCAAGGAAAAACTGCTCGCATCCCTGATCCCGCTCGAGCGTGAGGTGGAACTGACCCGTAAACTCTATGCTCGAAAGGTGGTGCCGGAGGTCGAATTCCTGCGCCTTCAGCGCGAGGCAATCGATCTGCGCGGCGAACGCGATATTGTACTGGCGGCCTTGCCACGCGCGCAGGCCGGATATGACGAGGTCCGACTGCTCATTGCCAATGCCCGCGACAGTCTCCAGGCGGATGCCCGCGAAAAGCTGGCAAAGGTGGCTGCCGATCTGTCGGTAATGGAGGAAAAAATACGCTCCGCCAAGGACCGCGTCGTCCGCACCGCGATGCGCTCGCCGACCCGCGGCGTCATCAACACGCTCAGCGTGACGACGGTTGGCGCCGTGGTCACGTCTGGCCAGTCATTGGTCGAGATCGTGCCTTTCGATGATACGCTGTTGATCGAGGCGCGGATCCGCCCACAGGACGTCGCATTCATCTCTCCCGAGCAGGATGCGAGCGTCAAGCTCACGGCCTATGATTATTCGATTTACGGTACGCTCGACGGCAAGGTGGAACGTATCAGCGCCGACACCACCGTCGACGAGCAGGGCGAAGTCTTTTACCGGATTGTGGTCCGTACGGTGGAAAACGCCCTGGTCTTCAACGGTGAGGACCTGCCGATCCTGCCGGGAATGGTTGCGACCGTGGATGTTCGCACCGGTCGCAAGACCGTTCTGGACTACATCCTGAAGCCGATCCGAAAGGCACGGCACGAGGCGCTGAGGGAGCGGTGACCCTACCAGGCTGCGCTGGCCGAAATCCTACTTGGAGGTCGCCACAAAAACGCCGTCCCAATCAGCGCCGGGCGGATCTGCTTCCAGGTCGGCGATTCGCTGCTCGTAGATATCGTAGAATTCATCGACCCTGTATTTCTCTGCGTGTTTGCGGCATTCCTCAATGGCTTCCCGAGCTCCGTCCCAATCCTGAGCGCGGTACTTTTCCAACATCACATCATTGGCGCTGCGCATGGCCTTGAAATCGTCTTCCCTGGCCGTATCGTCGGCGCCGACAAGGGCATAGATCCGCTCCGGCTCGGTCTTGCCCTTGACCGTGATCAGGTCTAGTTCGATCACGGCGAACTCGTCGCGCACGGCGATCGCGGTCAATTCGCCGAGAACGGTCTTCACGCCATAACTTTTCGACTGGCCTTCCAGCCGCGAGGCCAGATTGACACTGTCGCCGAGGACCGAATAGTCGAATCTTTGTTCCGATCCCATATTGCCGACGACGCAAAGTCCGGTATTGATGCCGATCCCCACATTCAATTCCAGATATTCGTATCCGCCCTCCTTGGCCTCGGCTTTGCGCTGCTCGTTCACTTCGTCGAGCCGTTTCAGCATTTCCAGTCCGGACAGGCAGGCGGCGCGGCAATGTTCGGGATCGGTGAGCGGTGCATTCCAGAAGGCCATGATGCAGTCGCCCATATATTTGTCGATCGTGCCCTTGCGCTCCATGATCGCATCGGTCAGGGGTGTCAGAAACCGGTTCATCAGCACCGTCAGACCCTGCGGATTTTCCTTGAAACTTTCCGAAATCGTGGTGAACCCGCGCACGTCGGAAAACATGAACGTCATTTCGCGGGCTTCGCCGCCAAGCACCAGGCTGTCGGAATCCTTGGCCAGTTGTTCAACCAGATCGGGGGAAAGATATTGCTGGAAGGCTCCGCGGATTCGCTGGCGCTGTTTTTCTTCCTGGTAATAATTGTAGAAGACCAGGGTGATGAACATGACGAAGGTGGCGCCAAGGGGAAACACAACGTCCAGAAGAAATCCGAACTTTGTATAGAGATACCAGGACCCACCGACCACCGCGCCGGAAAGAAGACCTCCCACGGCAAGCGATGCCATCGCGCCCGCATACGGCAAAAGGAAGATAAGAAACAGGCCCATGACCGCCATGAGCGAGACTTCCGCGCCCAAGGCATAGTTCGGGCGCGTCAGGTATGATTTCGACAGGATCGTTTCGATCAATTGTGCATGGACCTCGACCCCCGGCATGGCCGGGTCCAGCGGCGTTGTCTTGATGTCGAGCAGGCCGGTCGCCGATGTCCCGATGAAGATCAGTTTGTTCTGCAACCGTTTCGGATCGATTGTTCCGTCCAGAATGTCTTTTGCCGGAATGTAGTCCGGTCGGCTGCCAAACTCCGTGAAACGCACCCAGATCCGGCCGTTACGGTCCGTCGGCACCTCAACCCCTCCGACGACCACACCCTGCACACCTGCCTTGTCGGCCTTGATCAGCATGGCCTGACCACCGGTTGCAATGCGCAGCATTTCAAGACCCAGGGAGGGACGATAGACGTCGCTGGTCAGAACCACAGAGGGAACGCGCCGGATAATTGCGTCGCGTTCCGGCAGAATTGTAATCACGCCTTCGCCCTTGGCCGCCGCTTCCAGCTTCGGAATATTGCGAAGGAGGCCATCGAAACGGGGCAGGAACGGCTTCGGATCGTTCCCCTTGATGGCGATGGGCGCCTTTTTCGGCGGCTTGTCGTGCAGGGCCTGGATTGATTTTACCGGCGTCGCGGCTTCACCGACGATGACACGTCCGCGCTGGAAGATCATGCTGAGCACGTCGTCGTTGCTCGGCAGGCTTTCAAGCTCCTTGCGCGCTTCCGGCGTAAGCCGTTTGATGGTGCTGGCCATCAAAGCCGGAGACATCCGGTCCGGCTCGGCAAACAGAACGTCGAATGCAACGGCAATTCCGCCATACTTGTGAATTCTGCGAACCAGGTCAGCGACAATCGTGCGCGGCCACGGCCATTGCCCGACCGTGTCAAGGCTGGCTTCGTCGATGTCGACGATAGCAACCGGCTGGGGGGTGCGTTCACGCGGATTGAGAGATTGATAGATATCGAAGACCTGCAGCCGAAACGTCTGCATGATGCCGGGATCTGCGATCCGCAGAGCCAGGAAGACCGCAAGGATGCCTAGTGCAAGCAGTCTGGACGCGCCAAATCCGCTCGCGATTTTCTTCAAGGTTTGCAGCACGCCCCAAGCCCGATCTTTGCTGGAAAAATAAATGGTCAGCCCGCGGGGACTTTAGCTCAAGTGCTTGTCCAGCGGAACAGCATAAAGCCGTCGGCATGCGCAATGCGGGACCAGATGAAGGTGATGGAACGGCTGGATTCGATCGTTTGCGGCATTCCGGGAAACGGAGTCAGGCCAACGGGCGACGGGCAGCAACAGGCCGTCTCTCTGCGCTCAAACGGCTGAGCTCATATCATCTATGATGATATCGACCATGGCGAAGCCGACGCCACCGGATTCATTGGTAACCTGGTATTGGAAGCTGCCGGTTTCCCCGTTTTCTGCCGAATCACTTGCCGTAAAGCGCACCACGGTTTCCGATCCGACCTGTTCCAGGGTGGCGCTGCCGCCGGTGCTTTCAAAGATCTCGGTCAGATCGAATTGCTCGCCGTTCGGATCGACGTCGTTGGCCAGCAACTCGCTGACCAGGATGTCGATCGAACCGCCGGGATTGATCCGGAATTCGCCGGCCAGTCCGTCATCGTTAGCAATCGGGCCCTCGGGTGCGTTCGGCTCCGCGCCGACGACCGGTGGGTCCCCATTGATATCGTTCGGCAGTCGCCGTTCTCCCGTTCCGAGCTCTTCGAACAACAGATCGCCGGCGGCGTCGGGCCCCTCAACATGGTCAAACCCGAGTTCGTGGCCGAATTCATGCAGTACGGAAGTCAGGAGGTCGATCTGGTCGACGGGAATCTGTCCGGCTTCGGCTCTCAGGTGGGTGTCGCTCAGAGCGTTGGCGAATTCACTGTCTTCCAGAGGAGTGGTATCGATAAACCAGCCACGTCCGGCCGCATCATCGTCAATGACAATGTGTCCGCCTTCGGAGCGGCCCAGCAGACCGTCGCCGAGATCGGCGATTTCGAACGTGACGTCCTGCAACTGGGTGATCTGCTCGTTGGTGAGGCCGGCATCCGCCCAGCGTGAGATCGCCGCGTCGATAATCGGGCTCAGTTCAGCCAGAGACAGATCCGTGTCTCCGGTTACGGCTCCGAGAGTCCCTCCCGGCGCCGCGGTGAGCCCGATTACTTCTCCATCATCCCGCCCTTCCACGACCAGCGTTGCGGTGGCCGGCACGTCGGGTGTGACCGTCACGCCCGAAGATCCGATGGTCAGGTCACCGGGGGGATTGGCCGTGAAACCGATATTGTTGATGTCGATGCTGAACGTGCGCGGACCGTCCGCAGTCGCGATGTTCGTTCCGGTCCAGTTCAGGGCCGCCGATGACGAGGCGCCCTGAAAAATCTGAACATTGCCGCTGGTGGAGGATCCGCCGGTATAGTTTGAAATCGTAAATTCCGACGTATCGCGGGCGGTGGCGACTCCGTTGCTGTAGGAGTCGGCGGCAACCCTCCAGTCGTCATTGTTCGGATTGACCAGGATGACCACGCCGTTGGTCGGAGGTGAAGCCGGAGTGGTTTGGCTTCCGACACGAGCCACCGCCGCGGTTGTCTGAGCATCGAAGTCGACAACCAGAAAAAACCCGGAATTGGGAATGACCATCTGGCCGGTAATGCCGGCGGAAAACTCCAGGTTGCTTTCAAACACGCCGTAATCGACGGTCAGGGTTTCGCTCTCGCCGGCATTGAGGTCGCCGAACTGGCCGGGGTCGATGGTCAACATTCCCGTCTCATCATCGACCGTGAACGTGACTTCACGCCCGGTGTTGCTCGACGTCACGGAAACACGGGTGGTATTCAGGTCGTCTCCGTCGACATCGTTCGCATTGGCCAAAAGGTCAATCGTTACGGGGGACGCATCTTCGTTGGTCGTACCCGCGTCCACGGGACCGCTGACCGTCGGGGCATCGTTGGCTCCGTTCACGACCAGGGTCGCGGTTGTCGGAGTTGATACGATGCCGTCGGTCACGTCGTACTGGATCGTGATCGTCTCGCTTTCACCGCTGTTGAGATCGTTGAACTGGCTCGGATCCAGGGTCAGTTGGCCGGTTTCATTGTCGACATTGACGATGACTGTGCGACCGGTATTGCTTGATGTTGCGATGACATTAGCCGTATCGAGATCGTCGGAAGTATCCACATCCGAGGCATTGGCCAATAGATCGATTGTAACAGTCGCCGCGTTCTGATCGGTCGTGCCGGCATTGATTGCCGCGGTGACGGTTGGCGCGTCATTGGCGCCGTTAACAGTGATAGTTACCGTCTGTGTATTGGAAGTGAGTGTGGGGTCGGAGACGTCGACACTGTATTGCAGAATCAGGCTTTCTCCGTCCGCGAGGTAGTCGAAGAGCGCCTCAGAACCGGTGAAATCCCAGGCTACAGTGCCATCTGCGAGGGCAGCGGTATTGGTCACAGTTGTGGCGAAGAGCGCAAGCAAAACCGCGTCGTTGTTTCCGTTGAAGTCGCCGAGTGTACCACTTGCAAGCAGCGAAACGGATGTTGTGTGGCCGGTGTCGGTTACGTCCACGTCGGTGAAACTCAAAACGCCGTTGGTCTGAAGGTCACCGGCATTTTGTGATGGGTTTTGAACTGCGGTTTCGGCGGCTTCGGTCACAGCCGCGATCTGAGCCGTGGATGTGATTTCCGGCGCGTCGTTCGTGCCGGTCACCTCTATCCGGAATATCTCTGTGTCGGACACGCCGTTGCCATCGGTGATTTCCAGCGTGTAGTCGAGTTGGACCTTTTCTCCGCCGGCGAGATAATCGAAAACATCGGATCCGGCTGTAAATGATGCCGTCAGCGATCCCTGGTCGCTGCCCACGGCCTTGTTCACGGCGGAAAGCGTAATGAAACCCTGCAGCTGGGCCGGAGTCAGACCGACTAGACCGCCGTCTACACCCGACGTACTTACATTGGTGATCTGTGCGGTGTGTCCGGTGTCGTTGAGGTCGATATCGTTGAAAGCAACATTGACCAGGCCGGTTACGTCCGACGTGTCGGTCGTTTCCGTGAGGTTGGTTTGCGCGATTGCGGCGATCACCGGCGCATCGTTGGTCCCCGTGATGGTAATGGCCACCGTCTGGTCATCGGTGGTGGCGCTGTCGTCGGTCGCGCGCACCGTGTAGGTCAGGGTGAGGGATTCGCCGTCGTCGAGATAGTTGAAGGCTTCGCTGCCGGAATCGAATGTCCAATCGATATTGTTTGCGTCGCCGACATTTGCGGCGATCGATCCCGCGGTCACCGAGAACATGTTCAAAAGGGCCGCATTGTCAAGGCCGAGACCGGTCGTCGTACCGGAGGGGGTTACGGAGACCACGCTTGCCGTGACCGCGTCGCTGAGATCGAGATCGTTGACAGTGAGCGTGTCGGACACTGTCAGACCGGCATCGGTCTCAACAAGCGTTTTCGCCGCGCTGTCGCCTGCCGCAACCGTGATATCCGGGACATCGTTGGTTCCCGTGATGGTCACAGAAACGGTCTGATCGTCGGTGGTGGCGCTGTCGTCGGTCGCGCGCACCGTGTAGGTCAGAGTAAGGGACTCGCCGTCGTCGAGGTAGTTGAAAGCCTCGCTGCCGGAATCGAACGTCCAGACCAGATTGTTTGCGTCGCCGACATTTGCGGCGATCGATCCCGCGGTCACCGAGAACATGACCAAAAGGGCCGCATTGTCGAGGCCGAGACCGGTCGTCGTACCGGAGGGGGTTACGGAGACCACGCTTGCCGTGACCGCGTCGCTGAGATCGAGATCGTTGACAGTGAGCGTATCGGACACTGTCAGACCGGCATCGGTCTCAACGAGCGTTTTCGCCGCGCTGTCGCCTGCCGCAACCGTGATATCCGGGACATCGTTGGTTCCCGTGATGGTCACAGAAACGGTCTGATCGTCGGTGGTCAGTTCATCGTCGGTCGCCCGTACCGTATAGGTCAGGATGAGAGATTCGCCGTCGTCAAGATAGTTGAAAGCCTCGGCGGCGGAATCGAACGTCCAGACGATATTGTTCGTGTCACCGACATCGGCGGCAATCGGTGTCGCCGTGACTGTGAACATGGCCAAAAGAGCCGCGTTGTCCGGACCAAGCCCCTGTGTGGTGCCGGATGCCACAACCGAAACCACGCTTGCGGTGACCGTATCGGAAAGATCGACATCGTTCACTGTCAGGGTATCTGTTACAAACAGGCCCCCGTCGGTTTCTATGAGTGTTTCCGCCGCGCTGTCGCCGGCGCCTATTGTGATCACTGGCGTATCGACTGCGACATTGATGGTGATCGTCACATCTTGGGTTGCCACGCCACCGTTGGTATCATCAATCGTAATTGTGAAGATGGCCGTGACGGTCTCGCCGGCACCGAGAAAGTCGAGGGAACTTTCGGGAATCGTGTAATCCCAATTCACGGTTCCATTGTTTGTGTTCCCGGCCAAAGGCGTAATCGTGAACGCATCCTCGATCGCTGCGAGCTGGCCGGCTGTCAGAATGATCTCGCCACCGCCTTGGGCGAGGGCAACCACCGATTTGGTCGCCTCGGTCGCAATGGGTCGATCCGAGCGATCAACATCGGCAAAATCGATTGATCCTTGAGCCGACTGATCTCCCGCATTCGCGGACGGAGGGTCGTTGGCGTCTTCCGCTATATCGGTGACGGCGCCCGCGACATTAACCGCCGTAATCACCGGTACGTCGTTCCGGCCCTCGATAATCACCGACGCTGTGTTCGTCGTGGAACCGCCGAAGCTGTCGATGATCGTGTAGGCGACCGTCAGCGTTTCGGCCTCGCCAACCGCAAGGTCATTGAACTGGTTCGGATCAAGGGTAAATCCGCCGGTTTCGTTGTCGATTGCAAAAATCGCGGCGCGCGCCGGATTCGACGACGTGACGGTGACATTTTGCGTGTCCAGATCATCACCAAAATCCGGGTCAAGCGCTGTGCCGAGAAGGTCGATGAACAACGGGCCGGCATCTTCGTTGGTGCTGCCGACATTGATCGCCGTGGCTATGGGAGCGTCGTTGAGGCCGAGGATCTGCAACGTAACCGTTCCGACATCGGACACGCCGCCGGCTTCATCCGTTGCTCGATAGGTGAAGGACACGGCAGTAACTTCGCCTTCCTTCAGGGTGTTGAAGATCGGATCGGCAATGAAGGTAAACGTGCCGTCGCCGTTGCTCAGAACCGCGCCGAAAGCGGGTTGATCGATGATTTCATAACTCAGAGTGCCGGGACCGTCGGCGTCGGTTACTGCGAGAGGCCCCTGGGCGATGCCCACATCTTCACTGAGCTGAAAGGTCTGATCGGTGACGATCGGTGCGATATTCGTGTCGATGTTCGACGAGGATCCGCCGGATTGACCGTCTGATTGTTGCTCGCCGGACGAATTCGGATCTTCGTTTCCCTCTTCGTTGTTATCTTCCTGTCCGTCCCCATCATCTACGACAACGGGGTCAACAGACAGGCCACCTGATTCAGGTGGGGCTTCCTCTCCGATCGATTCCGTGGTTATCGGGTCGGCGCCGTCCGCGGGCTGGCCATCCTGATTCTGCTGGGTGTCGTTTTGCTGCTGGGCATTGATGCGTGCCCGCGCAACGGTGTGCAGGAAATAGGCGTTGGATTGGGCCTCGGCGCGTTCCGCCAACCGGGCCGCGTCGACAGTGATTGCACTCGGAGTCCCACCGGCCTGATCGAGTTGCAGGATGGTTCCCTCGTCAATGACCCGGTCGATTGTCTGGCCGGTAATCTTGTCGCGAAGCTCATAGGCGCCGATCTTTCCGTCCGGGTCCTTCAGGATGCCGAATTCCGTGTTGCCGTTTGTGCCTTCGATCATGACGATCGGCGTGGTGCCGCGAATACCCATTGTGGCTACCGGGGTTTCGACCAGCATTTCGCCCGTCGGCGCCACTTGCCCCGTGACGAACACGAACGTGCCCTGCACCAGGTTCATAACCATGGAATTATCGGAGCCGCCCGGTTCATAGACCAATTCGTCGAGGATCATGCGGGCATTGGCCGACAGCGAAAACACGGTCTCGTCGATGAAGGTCAGGCCAAGATTGGAATCATCGGCCGTTTCGACAAGGTCGTCCTGGAACACCGGATCGCCGACCTGCAACGCGACGCGCTGCCCATTTGCACGCGTCGCAAACGCTGTGCCTTCAAGGGTTTCCACCTGGCCGATCTGTACCTGGCCCGACGGCGTGCCGGATTGCGCATAGACCATCGGATTCTGCGTGCCGGCAAGCCGGCCGACAATGTCTGCGGTCAGGATGGCGCCTTGCTCGGAATAGAGGTCCGGCGTCTGATCGGAGGAAAAATAGTCGACAACACGGATAATCGAGCCCTCGGGACTCTTGATGACGAGGTCGGGACCTGAGCGTGAATAATCGCCCTGGAACATTGCCGTTGCATCGGGCAGCACGATCCGTTCCGACAGGCCTGAAATCAGGATCTCGCCGGCTGCGTTGTTTTGCAGATCGTCAGTAAATCGCGCCAAATTTTTGCCCTATTGTCCGGCTAAGTTCAAAATTACCGGAATTTCCCCAAATTCTACATGCAATTGTTCTGCCCGGTTGCAGGCAGTCGCGGCAAGCTAAGTCTTAACAGGTTGTGAACGATGTTCGCTGCAATTAATACTAAATTTCTGGTGAAATTGCAATGTGTTGCCTCCTGATCGCCGCAATAATTCCGCAAAATCGGCCCATATCTGTATCTATGGCTAACGCCGCCCGATAAACGTCTGACTAACAGCAACGTCATTTGCGGCTGGCAACATGGTCTTGAATCGACAAAATTTTACGGTCCTTCCGATCGGTTCGTACGTCCCATGGAGGCGTTTTTTCGCTTTGAAAGCCAGCCCAACTCTCACGTAATCATACTGTCGATGACAAGATCGACATACCCGACGCTGCTTGCGCCCAGAGAATCGGTTACCTCATAAAAGAAACCTGCTGATTCTCCGTTACTCGCCATGTAATCAGCTGTAAAATCTATCGTGCTGCCTGGGCCCATCGCAACCGCGCCATTGTCCGCTCCAAAAACGTCGGTGATGTCAAATGTGTCGCCTTCAGGGTCAAAATCGTTAGCCAACAAAGTCGCGAAAGCGACGTTGAAGGTCACACCCGGTCCAACGGCAAATGGGCCGTCGTCACCCGTAACCGGGGCATCGTTTTTGCCGGTTATTGTGATCTCCGCGTAGTTCGTGGTCGAAGCGCCAAAACTGTCGACAATGTCATAGTCGAAGAACACTGTTTCCGATTCGCCATCGGCGAGGTCATTGAACTGCCGCGGATCGAATGTCAGAACACCGGATTCATTGTCGATGACAAAACTGATCTCGCGTCCGGGATCCGTCGACGTGGCGGTTAGGTTCTCGACGCTGAGATCATCGGTGTAATCCGGATCGAACGCGGTTGACAGCAGGTCGAACGGAAACGGGCCACCGTCTTCATCGGTGCTGGCGATGACGATCGGATCGGCTTCGGGGGCATCGTTTTCCCCGTGAATCAGGATCGTGACAGTGCCCGCGTTGGAAACCGCACCCAGTTCATCCACGGCCCGGTAGCTGAAAGAGATGGGCAGCACCTCGCCCTGTCCCAGCAGGTCGAAAATCGGGTCGGATATGAACGTGAAGGAGCCGTCTCCATTGGAAAAGACGAACCCGAAATCCGGCTGATCGACGATCTCGTAGGCGATGATATCGTCTCCGTCGAGATCCACGACCGACAGGTCTCCCTCGGCGATCGGAACATCTTCGGAAAGATGAAACACCAGATCCTCCGCGATCGGAGGAATATTGGTGTCGATAATGGGATCAAAGCCGATCGGGTCAAAGAAATCCGGGAAGCTTTGCGGATCGTTGGTATTGTCCGGCGGTTCATTCGGCTGCCCGCGCGTCGGCGGCGTCGGTGGATTGATATTGAAACCGTCCAACCCGCTTGAGCCGGGGCCGTTGTCGATCCCCGGAGGCCCGTTTCCATTCGGGCTGTCGCCCGGCCCGGTATCCGGTTGCTGCAAAGTGTTCTGGTTGCGTGCGGCATTGTAAAGGAAATAGGCATTGTCCTGCGCCTCGGCGCGCTCGGCAAGACGCGCGGCGTCAACGACGACCTCGGTCGGATCGCCCCCGACGCTGTCCAGGCGCACGATGCTGCCTTCGTCGACAATGCTGCGAATCGTTGCACCGGTAATCTTGTCGTAGAGAATGTACTCGCCGATCTTGCCGTCCGGATCCTTGAGGATTCCAAACTCCGTGTTGCCGTTTTCGCCGTTGATCATGACGATTGGTGTCGTCCCGCGAATGCCCATGGTTGCAACCGGGGTTTCGATCTTCATCTCACCGGTCGGCGCAACCTGTCCGGTGATGAACACGAACGTGCCCTGGACCAGGTTGAAGGCCATGGAATTGTCGGATCCTCCCGGTTCATAGACCAGCTCGTCCAGAATCATGCGGGCATTGGCGGACAGGGAGAAGACCGTTTCGTCGATGAAAGCCAATCCGAGTTTGGAATCGGCCGATGTCTCGACGAGGTCATCCTGAAATACCGGGTCGCCGATCTCCAGAGTGACGCGCTGCCCGTTGGCGCGGGTTGCGAAAGCAGTTCCTTCCAGGGTCACGACCCGACCAATCTGTTCCGGTCCCGTTTGAATCCCGGTTCCCGGTGATGCGCCGGCCTGCGCGAAGACCACGGGGTTTTCCGCGCCGACGAGCCGATCGACGGCATTCGATTTGAGGACCGCGCCCTGTTCGGAATGCAGATCCGGCACCTTTTCGGTCGCGTAATAGTCCAGGACGCGCAGGATCGTCCCGTCCGGACCTTCTATGACCAGGTCGGAGCCTTGCTGTTCGTAGGTACCCTGAAAAAGCGCTGCCGCATCGGGAATTACAACTGGATCGGAAGATGCTGTTACGACGATCTCATCTGGATAATCGCCTGTCGACGACAATCCCGGCTCAACTGTATTTCTGGCCAAAGTTTCCCCCGAGCCCAAGATAGGTTCCGCGCCTGCGGAGATATTGCGCGCCTGATATCCGGGAGGTGATCCCGGTTGCGGCAAAGGTGGTGGCGCTGCATGGCGTCACCATTGACAATTTAGGAAGTGCGAAACCGTTTCGCAACGTCCGCAGAGAAATTCCTATAGCTGTATTAAGAGCGGTCGCTAAGTCGTGTTGGCGCAGGATTATTTCCATGGAATTGAAAATGCATGTCATTCCTTACAGGTTGATCTTGCCGAGGCTACGCGGTTTATCGGTCGACAGATGTGTTCGCAGCGATTTGGCGGTATGAGAGCACATAATCACTACAAATCCACCTTTCGGAGTATATTGCATGACCCCGCGTATCGAAACCGGCGGCTTGAAGATTGATCGGCGCCTTTATGACTTTGTTGTCGAGGAGGCGATTCCGGGAACCGGTCTGGATGCGCGGTCTGTCTGGGATGGATTTGGTCAGATTGTCCGCGATTTGGGGCCGGTCAATGCGACACTGCTGCAACGTCGCACCGAATTGCAGGCGAAAATCGACGAATGGCACAGGACCAACAAAGGACCGATCACCGATTTTGCGGCCTACAAGACGTTTCTGCGCGAGATCGGATATTTGCTCCCGGAGGGCGACAGCTTTCGCGCCGAAACCGACAATGTCGATGCGGAGATTGCGACGATCGCCGGGCCGCAACTGGTCGTGCCAGTCACGAATGCGCGTTATGCACTGAACGCCGCCAATGCCCGCTGGGGCAGTCTTTACGATGCGCTGTACGGATCGGATGCAATTGCCGAGGACGGTGGTGCCACACGGAGTGGCGCCTACAATCCCGTGCGCGGTGAACGGGTGATCGCTGCCGCCCGGGCCTTTCTCGACGAGGCTGCACCGCTTGCCGCCGGCAGTCATGCGGGATCTCTCGGATATTCCATCGCCGACGGCACACTGATCGTAACCCTTGCGGACGGAACGACAAGCGGTCTCGCTGATCCGCGACAATTCACCGGTTACAATGGCGCGAAGCAGGCACCGACGGGGATATTGCTGAAAAACAATGGGCTGCATGTGGAGATTGTGATCGACCCGACTCACACGATTGGTGTTGCCGATCCGGCTCATGTCGCCGACATCGTCATGGAAGCGGCCATTTCAACGATCCAGGATTGCGAGGATTCGGTTGCGGCGGTGGACGGCGAAGACAAAATCACTGTCTATCGCAACTGGCTGGGGCTGATGCGCGGCGACCTCAGCGAACGGTTCGAAAAGAACGGAACGACGGTTGAACGGACGCTCAATCCGGATCGTGTTTTCACCGCACCCGACGGATCACCGCTGACCCTGCACGGACGCTCGCTGATGCTTGTAAGGAATGTCGGGCATCTCATGACCAGCCCGGCCGTTCTCGACAGCTCCGGCAACGAGATCCCCGAAGGCATTCTCGACGCAATGGTCACTGCACTGATCGCCCTGCATGACATTGGTCCGGAGGGCGTGCGAAAAAATTCCCGGGCCGGCTCCATTTACATCGTCAAACCGAAGATGCACGGACCTGAGGAAGTGGCGTTCTCAGATTTGCTTTTTGCCCGGACAGAGGATCTGCTGGGCTTGCCGCGCTATACTTTGAAAATGGGCATCATGGACGAGGAACGCCGTACCACCGTCAATCTCAAGGAGTGCATCCGCGCGGCACGAAACCGGGTCGCGTTCATCAATACCGGATTTCTCGATCGGACCGGCGACGAGATCTTTACGGCGATGGAAGCCGGCCCGATGATCCGCAAAACCGATATGAAGAATTCTGCCTGGATCAAGGCCTATGAGGACTGGAACGTCGACATCGGACTTGAATGCGGGCTGCAGGGCAAGGCGCAGATCGGCAAGGGCATGTGGGCGATGCCGGACCGGATGGCGGAGATGATCGAACAAAAGATCGGTCATCCGATGGCCGGCGCCAACACGGCATGGGTACCGTCGCCGACGGCGGCCACCCTGCACGCCATGCACTATCACAAAGTGTCGGTCACAACCCGACAGGACACGCTCAAGTCGCGCGTCCGGGCCAGTCTCGATGATATCCTTTCGATTCCCGTGACCGAACGCCCGAACTGGACGGCCGAGGCAATCCAGAACGAACTCGACAACAATGCCCAGGGCATTCTGGGGTATGTTGTGCGGTGGGTCGATCAGGGTGTCGGATGTTCAAAGGTTCCTGATATCAACAATGTCGGATTGATGGAGGATCGCGCCACATTGCGGATCTCTGCGCAACATATCGCCAACTGGCTGCATCACGGTGTTGTCGACAAAACACAGGTACTGGCGACCATGAAACGAATGGCCGGCACCGTGGACGAACAAAATGCGGGTGATCCGGCCTATCGCCCGATGGCGCCGGAGTTTGAGGCGAGCATCGCGTTCAAAGCCGCCTGTGACCTTGTTTTCGAAGGCCGCATGGCGCCGAGCGGGTACACCGAGCCGGTGCTTCATCAGCGACGACTTGAAGTCAAGGCGGAAGCCGCCGCTGGCTGATGTCCGGCCACCAATCCGGGAGTCTGATCAGGTTTTGCTCGGTTAACTAGAAATTGCGGGTCACCGCAGTTCACGCGACGTATTGGACGTTATGGCGCGGCTTTGGCCTCGGTCAGCTTGTGCTTGTCGTATCCGGCCTCCAGTTCCGAGCGCAGGAAATCGCCGAAATTCACCGGTTTGAAAGCGGCCGGCTGCTGCGGCGTAACACATGAGGGCAGCGGTGCGATTTCGGTTCCGACATTCGGGTCGAAGAAGAACGGGCAGGAATACCGTTCCCGCCCCGAGCGATTGATGACCCGATGCGGTGTCGACAACAGCCGGCCGTTGCTCCATCGGTGCAGCATGTCTCCTACATTGACGACAAACGCGCCGGGAAGGACCGGCGCGTCGATCCACGCGCCCGCCGGTGTCTGCACTTGAAGTCCGCCGACATCATCCTGCGCCAAGATGGTGAGACAACCGAAATCCGTGTGCGGTGCCGACCCGAACAGATCGTCCGGACTGGCTGGCGGGCTTGGCGGATAGTGTAACAAACGCAACCAGGTCGTGGGCCGCTCGAACGCGGAGAGGATCTCTTCCGGTTCGGCGCCTATTGAAAGGGCCGCCAACCGCATGAGCCTGCGACCAAGTCCGCTGAGCGCGTCGTGATAGGCGGTTACGGTTTCGCGAAAATCACCGAGGGCGGGATCCGGCGCCGGCCATTGGTTTGGCCCGGCAAGGTAGGCGCCCGCCAGCACATCGGGTGAGTCGGGTCCATCCTCGCGCATCATCATGAAGGATTCAGACTGGTTCGGTTTCTTGACGACGGCCAATTTGGAATTCACATCCGTGGATGTGTTGATCGGTATGAAACCTCGATGCAGTCGATTGAGTTCGACAGCCAGTTTCGAAGTCTTGGGCAAGGCATGAAATCGGCGCGAGGCCTCAAACACGGCTTCAATGAGGTCGGGTTCTATGCCGTGATTGACGATGTATCCAAAACCGGTTGTGCCGTAAGCCTTTAAAAAAGCCGCGGCAAGAGACGTTATGTCTGCAGGGACGTTGGTCGACAGTGCTTGCACGTCAAGCACCGGTATATCCGTAAATTCGGACATGATGATTATCCTGAACTGAGGGAAACGAAATGGTGGCACTGCGTTAGGCGCGAAGCTGCGCTAACCTGCGAACCGTTTCCGCCGGAATTCCGAATGGCGTTCCAATATGATGTGATTGAATGCAAGCATTCGATCGGGAATCCTCTCAGTGTTTATCGACTCTGCCACAGTCGCTGGCTTGCGACAAGGTCGGTCCGGTGGAGCGTCTGTTGAATAGTCGTTTTACAGAACACTTGCCTGCCACAAGAATTGCCGGGGCCGATGCCGCGGCCCTGTTCGTCTTGCCGTACGGCCCCGTTTGCTGGAAGGGTAGACACTCGACAGAGTGTGATTCGGAGATCGGCAATGAAATGTGTGTTTGATGATCGCCAGACGGCGCATGCGCCATCGCGGTTTCTGGTAAGCGGTGCCTGGCAACCCTGTCCCGAAATGCCGGATCGTGCCGAGATCTTTCATGACAAAATCCGGGAAATGGACTTCCCGGTCATTGCGCCGCCGGATGCCGGACGGGATGCGATCGAAGCTGTGCACTCGACCCGCTACGTCGATTTCCTGGCCTCCATCTTCCCCAGGTGGCGGCGTATCGAGGGGGCGGCCGACGAAGCCATACCGAACGTTCATCCGGTCTCGCGCGATGGCGAAGCGGCGGGCGGATACCCGAAATCGGCTGTTGGCCAGGTGGGTTACCATGTGTATGACGGGTCGGCTCCCATCGGCGAGCGAACGTTCGAAAGTGCCTATTGGAGTGCGCAGACCGCTATTCATGCGACGAATCTTGTGCTTGGCGGTGAGCACTGTGCCTATGCTCTCAGCCGGCCGCCTGGACACCATGCCAGCCGTGAACTGGCGGGCGGTTTCTGCTTTTTCAACAATTCGGCGATTGCCGCGCAGATGCTGCGTGCCGCGCACAAACGCGTTGTCGTACTCGACGTCGATGTTCATCACGGCAATGGTACCCAGCAGATTTTCTATTCCCGCGCCGATGTCCTGACCGTTTCGATTCATGCGCATCCGGAGCGGTTTTACCCGTTCTTCTGGGGGTATGCAGACGAGACCGGAGCTGGTGAAGGCAAGGGGTATAATCTTAATCTGCCGCTTGAGAGGGGACGCGGCGACGTGGATTTCGCGGAAGCGCTTTCCGCCGCCCTGCTGCGTATTACACAATTCGATCCGGGCGCCCTGGTTCTCGCACTCGGCCTCGACGCCCACGAAAGCGATCCGTTCAAGGGATTGGCGCTGACAACCGAGGCGTTCCATACGATCGCGCAAAGGGTTGCGGCTCTGGAGCTTCCGACGGTGATCGTGCAGGAAGGCGGGTATGCAAATCCGGCGCTTGGAACAAACCTCGGCTCATTCCTGAGCGGGTTCTGACCACGTTTGGACTATGGATTGTTGGACCGTACCTGTTGGGCCGAAGATGGTCAGCTATTTGGGAGCGATAGCGTCCTGCACCGGCCCCGGTTTTTTGGTCACGGGAAACGTTCTGGTGAAGAACGATTTGAACTTCTGCACCGGAGAGGAATAAAGACCAGCTCCGCCTGCATGTTTTTTCGCGAGCGTCCGCGCCAGCGCCAGTTTTTGTCGACGGTTTCTCAGCCACTTGGCGTATTTTGGGCGCGCCTGCCGCACCAGTTCGTCATATTGTGGTTTGTTGAGAAAACCTGACTCGTAAAAATCGTTTTTCGCCTGCCAGCGTGTAATGGCGCGTCGGGTAAACGGTCCCGGAACGCCGTCTGGTTGGCCGACATTGAAACCGAGCAGGGACAGTCGCCGCTGCACACCGCGTTGCTGCTTCAAATTGAGATCAAGTGCTTCTTCTGTCGCTTCCGAAGTGACCATGGTCTCGAGCGCGTCCCGGTTCTTGGCGGCAGGTGCCGCAACTAGGGCCGTTGTCGCCGCAGTCAAACGGTTGGCGATGGACATTTCCGGCTTGTTTTTGAGCCGAACAATGGCATTGCGGGCGATCTGGGCGTAATGCCCATTAGGATAATTGCTGAGATACGCGCGATAATCTTCCGCCTTTTCGCTGTTTTGCGCGGCGCGAAACAGATCCCTTTCGACGATGAATTCCGGCGACAATTCGGTTTCCTTGAGGTCGATGCCAGCAAGGTCTTCCTGGGTTGGCGCAAGCGCTGCGATCTGGTTAGACACCGATTCTGGACCGGTCGGCGACGATTCGAACGGGGCTGGCGCCGCCAGTGTCGATACGGTGGGCATTTTCGAAAGGACCGGGATCTTCGACAAGGTTCGCGTCAGCGGATGGCGGCCTGCGACCCTGCTGTTGCGCGCGAGGAAGACCTCCCCGGTCAGGGATCCCGACATCCATGGGCGCTGCTTTCCTTTGGTCTGGGCGGCGACATCACGATTGACGTGGGTCAGCATGGTCAGAATATTGACGTTCGGCGTCTCGATGTGGCGCAGGAGGGCGGACGTAAACGGGCTGTTCTCACCGGTACCATCAAGAGCGATGTTTCCGGGATCTGTCGCAAAGACGATAAGCGAGCCGTTCCCGCCCTCGGGAACCGACATTTCCGCCAGGCCGCGCCCGACATCAAGCGGCTGATTGCCGGTTTGCAATGTATTGGGAAAGGGGTTGTCCCTGCAGGCATCCAACATAACGACGCGGTAACGCGTGTTCCTGTTGATCTGGCGCATCAGCAAATCGGTGCGCACGCCGAAAAAGTCGAGATCCTTCGCATCCTGCGGTGCCGCGTCTACCGGCAACAGGTAATTTTCGCCGCCGACCTGAATTCCATGACCGGCGTAAAAGACAAGCGCAAGGTCGGCACCCTCCGTCGCTCTGGCGTAGCTGCGGATAAGCTTTTCCATTTCAACTTTTGCAAGGTCGAAGCCGCGGTGAATCTCAAAACCGAGCCGCTCGAGGGAAAGCGCCATATCCTTGGCGTCGTTGACCGGGTTGGTCAGTGCGTCTCCATGGAGGTACGCGCCGTTACCGATCACCAACGCAACGCGTCGCTCTGCCGCGGCAACGGATCCGTAGCCGCAGGTCAGCACAAACATCGTCATCAACAAAAAACGCAACACATCCGCCTCCAATTCCCAATTGGTGCTTGCGTCATTGATGTTTTAGGCGATTGTCCGGGCGCAATGCAACCCGCGTCGTCCCATGCCCATCATCTGCCCCGCCAATATCATGCCTGCCCAGGACGTTGCATGATTGTGTTTGCGACATGTCTTTGGCTCTCCAGAAAGACGAAATTGACCGAAAAGACAAAATCCGGCCAGACTGACGAAACCAGGTCCGACTGCAGCGGCAACGCCACATCACAGCCAGACTGACAATACCAGGATGGAAGAACCAACATCTCGGCATTCCGCAACCATCCACAGCCCATTCCTCTTTAAGACCAAAAATGAGACGAAAAGACGGCATGCGTTGGCCGCATTTCCCGGCACAGCACCAAAAAGAGATTATACTATGATTTTTTGTCTTCATATCGTGGATATCAACAGATTTTCAATCACGTTATCCGCTTGAAATACAATTATAAGGCGTGTTGATCGTGACACCGTTTTTCCGGCGAAGCTTCCACGGTGTGGAAAACCTGTGAACCCGTACTCAACCCGCACCGATTTCCCAAGGTCTGGCGCGTGCGGTTCTGGTCAGGCAGGCTCAGGCAGCGGGAAACACAACCGGCAGAACGTCTTCCGGTTTGCCGTCCTGAACCACCGCGCCAAGCTCGAGGTAGATGAGCCTGTCCGCGGCCCGCATATGGCTGGGACGGTGCGTGGTCATGATAACGGTCTTTTTTCCCCGCAGGCGATCGATCATCCGCAACAATGCCACGTCGCCGGCAAAATCCAGATTGTTGCCCGGATTGTCGAGCAGGTAGATCGGGGCATCCTTGACGAAGGCCCGCGCCAGCAGAATGCGCTGTTTCAGAGCATCGGGCCAGGATTGCAGCCGCTGCGTCGTCAGGCGTGTCTCAAGTCCGTCCGGCAGAAGATGTGCATAGTCGGCAAAGCCCAACTGGCCGAGCACTCTTTCGAGGTCGTCGTCAGTGGCCGACGGTTCGGAAAGGCGCAGATTCTGGGATAATGTTCCAAAGAAGAAGTCCATGGCTTCCGGCTGATAACCGATGGCCCTGCGCCATTCGCCGGGATCGAGCTGGCGCACATCGAGTCCGTCGGCGAGTACGGCACCGGCTTGTGGCGAATACAGCGCCAGGATGACTTTTAACATCGAGGTCTTGCCTGCGCCGGAATGCCCGGCAATTGCCACGAACTCACCGGGATTAATGGAGAAGTCGAGGCCACGAAGCGCCGGCTCCTGTCGGGTGGCGTAACGAAAGCCCACGCGCTCGACAGTCAATTGGCCGCTGAACTTGCGATAGAGGCTTGGCAGTTGGCCGGGTTCGCGCTCCAGCTTGATCCGCATCAGTTTGTCGATCTGCTCGAAGCTTTGCAGGGTTTGCCCAAGTTTGGAAAAGCTCAGAAAAGCCGCCTGTATCGGCGACAACACCCGCCAGACCAGTGCCATCACGGCGATCAATGCGCCTGGCGACAGGTCTCCCGACAAGACCCAATAGACGCCGAGCGACAGGGTGGCGACGCCGGATATCGTCATAAACATCTGTGCGATGGTCTGGACCAAAAAGCTGAACTGGCGGGTTTTCAGATTGCTGTTTGAAAATTCGGCGGAAAGTGTTCGGTAACGTTCAATCCAGACCTGGGACGCCGAAAGGTCTCTGATCGTGCGCTGTCCCGACAGGGACTCGACCACCAGGTTCTGCAATTTGGACTTTTTGTCGCCGCTGAGCGATATCGACCGCTTCATCATCGGTATGGTGATGACGCCGAGCACGGCGTACGCGGCAACCAGCCCGATAGGGATAAAGGCCAACGGCCCGCCAATGATGGCGATCGCAAGTATGAACACCGCTACGAATGGCAGGTCGACGACCGCCGATGCAAGGGGTCCGGTGAAGGCCTCGCGAACGCTTTCAAATTGCTTGAGGCGGGTTATCTGTGCGCCAACCGGCGCCGCCTCGGTCATTGTGATCGGCATGTGCAGCAATTGCTGAAAGCCGGCATTTCCGATCAGCGTATCGAGCCGGGCACCGAGATAGGCCTGGGCCTTGCTGCGCAAGATGCGGAGGCTCAGGTCTGCCGCTATGACAATGCAGATGCCAACCGAAAAATCGCGCAGCACATCCAGGGATTTGGCGCCGATGGCCTTGTCGTAGACATTCATCACATAGATTGGGACGAACAGCGCCAGGAAGTTGATTAGAAAGCTGACGGCGAAGATGCGAAAGAGGAGCGGCTTGAATTTTGCGAACGCGATGCGGACCCAGCCGAACTTGCGATAATCGTCCGCGAACCCGTCAGTGTCGAAGATTTCCGGAAAGACAATGCTGCCGGTCAATGCGTCAGCGGCGAGCACCACATGGGCGCCCGTTGCGCCGTCATAGGCCCTGTAAGCGTCCGCTCCGTCGACAGATTGCTCCAGCAGGAACGCGTGCCCGTCTTGCCTGATGAAAAAGCAGGGTAAAAAGTCTTCATGAATTGGATTGGAGGATGCTGTTTCCAGGGTCGACTGAAAATTCAACCGGAACAGAACCGATTGCAGGGATGCAATTGAATCGATGCGGTCGAAATGAGGAAGCGCTTCAAAGAGTTGTCGATCCTCGCCGTCCCATGCGATGAAGTCCAGGAACTGTCTCAGACACGCTTCCAACTGATTCGGTTGTTTCGACACCGGTTCTTGCGCGGTCGTCGGATTGTCAAAGGGATTTTCGCCGGTTCTGTCACGGTTTGAATCGATCGGTTTGCCTCGACCGACCTTTGTAGGTCTGTCGGGCGCCTTCGAAACCGCGATCCGCTTCGACTGGAAGGCCGCCTGGAGTTTCTGCCTCTGGTCGATAAGAGTTTGGCCGTTTTCAGTTCCGCTGCGGTTTGCTGTCTTGAGCTTTTCCAGTTCGGCGGCAACACGGTCGTCAGGTGGCAAAGACATCACGCCACCCTCCGGCTGCGCCGGGCGCTGGGCGGCAGGCGCCTGGGTTTGTTTTCTCTTGGCGCACTCGGGTCGTAGGGGTGCAGACCGCCTTTTTTGACTTCGAAGCAACGGTCCGCCAGGCGCATCAGCGACGGCCGGTGCGTTGCGATGATCACGGTCATCTTGCCGCGCAGGGTGTGCAAGGCGTTGACGAATGCTTCTTCGCCTCGGTGATCGAAGGCTGTATTGGCTTCATCGAGGATCAATACGGCCGGATCCCGCGCAAGTGTTCGCGCGATATTGATGCGCTGTGCGGCCGACGCCGGTATGTCATGGGCGGTGCCATCGCCAAGGGGCGTATCAAAACCGGTCGGGTAGCGTTTGATCTCCACTTCCAGGTCAATCAGTTCGGCGGCCTCGCGCGCCCGTTGGGCACTGGTATCGCCGAACATGGTCAGGTTTTCCAGAATTGTGCCGCGAAACGCGAACGGTGTCTGGTCGACATAGCCGATCCGCGGCAAAACCCGACCGCCGAGCGGACCGCCCAGGTTGATGCCGTCCACAAGAATCGATCCACCGGTGGGTTTGAGGTCGCCGCAGATAAGGCGCAGGAAGGTGGTGCGTCCGCTGCCGTCTTCGCCTTTCAGTCCGATGATCTCTCCGGGCGCAATATCGACATTGATGTTTTGCAGAACCGGTTTGTTGTCGCCCTCAAATTGGAAGGCCAGATCGACTGTGCGGATACGACCGGCAAGGTCCGCAATCGGGACTTCCGCTTTTGGCGCTTCCGGCAATTCGAACAGCCTGGACGCCTCCTGTCGGCGATACCGCATCGTCTGGATTTCGCTCCACATTGAGATGGAGCGCAGCAGCGGCTGGATGATTTGCGATGACAGCAACATGCAGCAAGCAAGGCCGCCGATCGTCAGACTGCCGGCGATCGCCAGATGGGCGCCGTAGACGACGAGCGCCACAGTGGACAGGCTGGCATAAAGCGTACCGAAGGATTGCGCCGCGCCTGTGAGAACGATTGAGCGATGCGACAGATCACCGACCTGGTGTTGCAGCCGTTCGAACCGGCGCATGATTTGCGGTTCCATGGCCATGCTTTTTATCGTGTGCATGCCCGAAAGCGCTTCGATCACAAAATCGTATTTCCGATTGTCATGTTTGTCCCGCTCCTCGACCACTTCACGGATCTTGCGCGACCGGTAAACCGCAAGCAGGGCGAAAATCGCAAACAGAAAGATCGGTACCAGCACAATCGAGCCGCCGACAAGATACATGATCACACCGAACATCGGCACGAAGGGCAGGTCGATGCCGATCACGCGTGACTGCCCGCCGAGGAAATCTCCGGCATTGGACAGGGCGTTCAGACGGTTGAGGTAGGAACTGACGGAGGTTTTCTCGAATTCGTGCGAGGACGTATTCATCAGACGGCGAAACGCCTCCAGGGAGGCGACATGGGTAAAGGCTGCTCCGGTCCAACCGATGACGTAGGACCGCAGAAATTTCAGCAGCGCGTCGATCATCACGACGGTTACGAGTCCGACAATCAGGAAAAACAGGGTATCTGTGGCGTCGTTTGGCAAGACCCGGTCGTAGACCTGCAGGATCGTCAGCGGCAGGGCAAGTGCCATACAGTTGATGAAGATCGATGCCGCGTACACGGATTTAGGCACAGCGGGTTCGCTCACTTCTTCGCCATTCGAAGAATTGATGAAACGCAGCGGCCTGAATGACGCAATCATACGGAACAGGTCCTTCGACCAATCCATTAGCGACCCTCGAAACAAAATGCAGGAAACCTTGAAACCGCTTACATCAGTTAAAAGGTGTTCGTTCTTACTCGCAGAAACTGACGAGATGTCAGATATTCCAGTTATTTGGTCGGATGAAAATCACCTCTCATGTGCACATGGCATATAGATGTGATAAAACAGGGTAAGGTCTTATTAATTCATTAATCATAGTGCTGTTAATGAATGGGTAATATTGGTTGCAAATTCGTTAATCTGATAGATCAGTATTTCTTCCATTTGAATTTTAATTTTCAATTCTACAAAGATTTAACGGGTGTTCGTTATAGAATTGACGGACAGTAGCTAGTTTTGGGTATTTTGTTGCCATGGCCGATATCGAGACAGGAAATGCCGGACGCGGTTCCGGAACGGGTTTTCGCGGAACCAACGCCGAAACCGTTACGGGAAGCGACGTTGCCGCGGAACGGCAGGCCCTGGAAAACGCTAAGGATTACACCCTGCGCGACCAGACGTCGGGAACAGAAGGCACGGCCATGGGCAATATGCATTTCGGCACGCCCGAAATGCAGGAAATGCCGGAGGGTGAGGGCTTCACCATTGGCGCCTCAGTGCCCGGTTCATCGATCATCGTACCTGATGCGGCAATCGAATTTGGCAACGCGCAGCGTTTCTTCCAGGCCAGCCCTGACTTCGGTGGCGGCCAGCCGATTGACCAAAATGCGGGTTTCCAATTCGGTATCGCGCCGCTGACGCTCGACGCCGGTGCCACGAATGCGACGCCGGGGTCATCCGTCCCCAATATGCTCACCGGTTCAACGTTTAGCGCCGAGACCAATGGTTATGGGGCCGGCGACACCGACGGCGAAACCGGCTCGCAATCGAGCGAAACCGATGAAAAACAGGCGGAGGAAGGCGAAACCGCGGCGTCGTCCGGGCAATCTGCCTCAACGGCCGAAGAAGCCGCCGCAGAGCCGGCACCGGCAGCTTCCGTGCAATCGCAAGCCAATCCCGTTCAATCGGATGATTCCGGCGACGAATTGGTTCTTACGGTCAACACGTCACAACTTGCGGAGAACGCCGACGGCGGAATCGTCGTTGGGTCTTTCATGATTGAGGGGGATGCCACCGGATACAGTTTTTCACTTGAGGGCGAAGGCGCGGATTATTTTGAAATCTCGGGCAATCAGATTGTTGTCCGGCCGGATGTCGAGATCGACTTCGAAACCAATCCGGTCATCGATTTCGTGGTTGTTGCGGTCGGTCCGGATGGTGCAGTGCTGCGGAATCCGTCTTCGGTTGATGTGACCGATCTGAACGAAGGCCCGACTGCCATCGCCTGGAACAAGACCGATGTCGATGAAAACGCATCTGGCGGTACCCTGGTTGGAACGCTGACGACCACCGACACCGATGCCGGCGAAACCTTTACCTACACGCTTTCCGGCGACAGTGCCGGGCTGTTTGAAGTGGTTGGCGACGAGATCCGGGTTCGAGCCGGCGCCGATCTGGATTTTGAGACTGATCCGACCCACCAATTGACGGTAACTGTGACCGACAGCGGTGGAAACACGTTTGAACGCGGTGTGACCGTGACGGTTGGCAATGTCGATGAATTCGACGTCAGTCCGGTTACCGACCTCGATAACGCTGCCAATACGCTTGCCGAAAATGCTTCGGCCGGAGCAACCGTGGGGATACGGGCCTCGGCGAGCGATGCCGACGGGCCGGACACGGTTTCCTTCACGGTTGACGACGCGCGTTTTACAATTGATACGGACGGAACGGTCAGAGTGGCCGACGGTGCATCGTTTGATGCCGAAACCGAAGGCTCGATCGACATTGTCGTGACGGCGACATCGACGGACGGCTCAACGAGCCAGGAAACCTTCTCAATAAACGTTTCCGATATCGATGAAGCCGATATCGGCGCGGTGACGGATACGGACACCAGTGCCAACACCTTGGCCGAAAATGCGTCCGAGGGCACGACAGTTGGTGTGACGGCTGCCGCGTCTGACGCGGATGTTTCCGACACAGTTTCCTACAGCGTTGATGACAACAGGTTCACTGTCGACGCCAATGGTGTCGTGAAGGTTGCCAGCGGTGCGTCGTTCGATGCGGAGACTGAAGGCTCGATCGACATTGTCGTGACGGCGACGTCGACGGACGGCTCAACGAGCCAGGAAACGTTCTCGCTGAATGTGTCCGACATCGATGAAGCCGATGTCGGCGCGGTGACGGATACAGATAACAGTGCCAACACCTTGGCTGAAAATGCGTCCGAAGGCACGACGGTCGGTGTGACGGCGGCGGCTTCCGATGCCGATATCTCCGACAGTGTTTCCTACAGCGTCGATGACAACCGTTTCACTGTCGACGCCAATGGTGTGGTCAAGGTTGTGGGCGGTGCGTCGTTCGATGCGGAAACCGAAGGCACCATCGATATTGTCGTGACGGCGACATCGACGGACGGGTCGACGAGCCAGGAGACGTTCTCGCTGAATGTGTCCGATATCGATGAAGCGGATGTTGGAGCTGTTACTGATGCCGATAACGCAGCAAACACGCTGGCTGAAAACGCTTCTGAAGGAACGACGGTTGGCGTGACTGCCTCGGCGTCCGACGCCGATGTGTCAGACACCGTCTCTTATAGTGTTGACGACAACCGGTTCACGGTTGACGCCAATGGCGTGGTCAAGGTTGCCAGCGGCGCGTCGTTCGATGCCGAGACCGAAGGGTCGATCGACATTGTCGTGACGGCGACGTCGACAGATGGCTCGACCAGCCAGGAGACCTTCTCGTTAAACGTTTCCGATATCGATGAAGTCGATGTCGGCGCGGTGACGGATACGGACAACAGTGCCAACAGTTTGGCCGAGAATGCATCCGAGGGCACGACGGTTGGAGTGACGGCTGCTGCGTCTGATGCGGATGTTTCCGACACGGTTGCCTACAGCGTTGATGACAACCGATTCACTGTTGACGCCAATGGTGTGGTCAAGGTTGCCAGCGGTGCGTCCTTTGATGCCGAGACCGAAGGTTCGATCGATATCGTTGTGACCGCGACGTCGACGGACGGCTCCACGAGCCAGGAGACGTTCTCACTGAATGTGTCCGACATCGATGAAGCTGACGTTGGAGCTGTAACTGATACCGACAATGCAGCGAACACGCTGGCGGAAAATGCATCCGAAGGAACCACGGTGGGCGTCACGGCTTCGGCCAGCGACTCCGATATCTCCGACAGCGTGTCTTATAGTGTCGACGACAACCGGTTTACGGTCGATGCGAATGGCGTGGTCAAGGTTGCGAGCGGCGCGTCCTTTGACGCTGAGACCGAAGGTTCTATCGACATTGTCGTAACAGCGACGTCGACAGACGGGTCGACGAGCCAGGAGACGTTTTCTCTGAATGTGTCCGACATCGATGAAGCGGATGTTGGAGCGGTTATTGACACCGACAATGCAGCGAATACGCTGGCGGAAAACGCGTCCGAAGGAGCGACGGTCGGTGTGACTGCCTCGGCTTCCGACGCCGACGTATCTGACACGGTCTCTTACAGCCTCGACGACAACCGGTTCATTGTTGACGCCAATGGCGTGGTCAAGGTTGCAAGCGGTGCGTCGTTTGACGCGGAAACCGAAGGCTCGATTGATATCGTTGTGACGGCGACATCAACGGACGGGTCGACAAGCCAGGAAACGTTCTCGCTGAATGTATCCGACATCGACGAAGTGGACGTTGGAGCCGTCACGGATACCGACAACAGTGCCAACACCCTTGCGGAAAACGCATCCGAGGGAACCACGGTGGGCGTTACTGCTTCTGCGAGCGATGCCGACATTTCTGACACGGTCTCCTACAGCGTCGACGACAACCGATTCACTGTCGACGCCAATGGTGTGGTCAAGGTTGCCAGCGGTGCGTCGTTTGACGCCGAGACCGAAGGTTCGATCGATATTGTCGTGACAGCGACATCGACGGATGGCTCGACCAGCCAGGAGACGTTCTCTCTGAACGTGTCCGACGTCGATGAAGCTGACGTCGGAGCCGTCACGGATGCGGACAACAGTGCAAACAGCCTTGCAGAGAACGCTTCGGAAGGCACTACGGTCGGTGTCACGGCGTCTGCAAGTGATGCCGACGTTTCCGACACAGTCTCCTACAGCGTTGATGACAACCGTTTCACTGTCGACGCCAATGGTGTGGTCAAGGTTGCCAGCGGTGCGTCGTTCGATGCGGAGACCGAAGGCTCCATCGACATTGTCGTGACAGCGACGTCGACGGACGGGTCGACGAGCCAGGAGACGTTCTCGCTGAATGTGTCCGACATTGATGAAGCTGACGTTGGAGCCGTAACGGATACGGACAACAGCGTTAATAGTTTGGCCGAAAATGCCTCCGAGGGGGCAACGGTTGGTGTCACGGCATCTGCAAGCGATGCCGACGTTTCCGACACCGTGTCCTACAGCGTTGACGACAACCGGTTCACGGTCGATGCCAATGGTGTCGTCAAGGTCGCAAGCGGCGCCTCGTTCGATGCCGAGACCGAAGGGTCCATCGACATTGTCGTGACGGCGACGTCGACGGACGGGTCGACGAGCCAGGAAACATTCTCATTGAACGTGTCCGATGTCGATGAAGCCGATGTCGGAGCCGTCACGGATACGGACAACAGTGCCAACACCCTCGCCGAAAATGCATCCGAGGGAACAACGGTGGGCGTCACGGCGTCTGCAAGCGATGCTGACGTTTCCGACACAGTGTCCTACAGCGTCGACGACAACCGGTTTACGGTTGACGCCAATGGCGTGGTCAAGGTTGCCAGCGGTGCGTCCTTCGACGCGGAAACCGAAGGCTCGATCGATATTGTCGTGACGGCGACGTCGACAGACGGCTCGACAAGCCAGGAAACGTTCTCGCTGAATGTATCCGATATCGACGAAGCCGATATCGGAGCGGTAACCGATACGGACAACAGTGCCAACAGTTTGGCGGAAAATGCGTCCGAAGGAACGACGGTCGGTGTGACTGCCTCGGCTTCCGACGCCGACGTATCTGACACAGTTTCTTATAGTGTTGATGACAACCGATTCACTGTTGATGCCAATGGCGTGGTCAAGGTTGCCAGTGGTGCGTCGTTCGATGCCGAGACCGAAGGGTCCATCGACATTGTTGTGACGGCAACATCGACGGACGGGTCGACGAGCCAGGAGACGTTCTCACTGAACGTGTCTGACATCGACGAAGCTGACGTGGGCGCCGTCACGGATACCGACAACAGTGTCAATACCCTTGCGGAAAATGCATCCGAGGGAACCACGGTGGGCGTTACGGCATCGGCCAACGACTCTGACATCTCCGACAGCGTGTCTTACAGTGTGGACGACAACCGGTTCACGGTCGATGCCAACGGTGTCGTGAAGGTCGCCAGCGGCGCGTCATTCGATGCCGAGACCGAAGGCTCCATCGATATTGTCGTAACGGCGACATCGACGGACGGGTCGACGAGTCAGGAAACGTTTTCGCTGAACGTTTCCGATATCGATGAGGCTGACGTTGGAGCTGTCACGGATACGGACAATAGCGCAAACACCTTGGCTGAAAATGCATCCGAGGGAACCACGGTCGGTGTTACTGCGTCGGCTTCTGATGCCGACATTTCGGACACAGTGTCCTACAGTGTCGACGACAACCGGTTCACGGTCGACGCCAATGGTGTCGTGAAGGTTGCCAGCGGGGCCTCGTTCGATGCCGAGACCGAAGGGTCTATCGACATTGTTGTGACGGCAACATCGACGGACGGCTCAACGAGCCAGGAGACGTTTTCGCTGAACGTCGCCGATATCGACGAAGCTGACGTGGGAGCCGTCACGGATGCGGACAAC
>Ga0207422_1001243_pt1 | contig 54612 bp, 45 predicted proteins | sample MarCyaLeptolynsp_FD_187757 | JGI IMG/M metagenome (GOLD analysis project Ga0207422, IMG submission 187757) | Marine cyanobacterial communities from Panama - species 1 Leptolyngbya sp. (SPAdes) | ecosystem: Environmental > Aquatic > Marine > Unclassified | place: Panama: Panama City | collected... | reverse complement strand
TTGAATGGTGGCTGGGGTCCTAGGTACTTGCTTATTCCCGAACCACCCATTATTTACCGACTTGAAAAACCCCAAGACCGTCGCACTAATGAGCCACTTTCTCCACAAGAGTTTTTGTAATTTCTATAGCAGTTCTCGCATCCGTGAGGTACATCTCCTATTCCCCATTCCCCATTCCCAAAAACCAAGAACTTTGTACCTCATTTAAATGAGAAACGCTATATCTGATTTGGAAGCTTACGAGAATGGCAAAGATTGAGCAATGGGAAAAACTAATTTGCCAGCCGAAACTTTTTAAAGGTTAGCGCTGGGTAGTTCACAAAACTCCTTTTGAACTGGGAACCATCCCAGCACGTCGAGGATCAACCTCCACTGCCATTCTCAGAGCCCTGGCAAATGCTTTGAAAGTTGCTTCGATGATATGATGGGAGTTAATGCCATCTAACTGACGAATGTGCAATGTCATCTGGCTATGGTTGACCAACGCTACGAAAAACTCTCGTACTAGTTGAGTGTCATAAGTGCCAACCCGCTGGGTGGGAATCTCCAAACCGTAGCTTAAGTGAGGACGTCCGGAAAAATCGAGGGCTACTTGCACTAATGCTTCATCTAAGGGAGCAAGAAAATTACCGAAGCGGACAATCCCTTTGCGATCGCTTAATGCTTTTCCTAAAGCTTGACCTAAAGTAATACCCACATCTTCGTTAGTATGGTGATCATCAATTTCCCAATCACCGGTTGCTCGTACTTCTAAGTCAATTAGCCCATGAGAGGCAATCTGATGTAGCATATGGTCTAGAAAAGGTATACCAGTCTTAGCGGTACAAGAACCTACCCCATCTAGATTCACACTTACTTGTACATCAGTTTCACCAGTCGTGCGACTTACGGTTGCTGTCCTTGGGGGGAACTGTTGCTCAAGGTTTTGGGGAGAGAGAACTTTGGATTCACTCAGAATCCTCCCTTTAGGGTTATCACTTATCTGCATTACAGCTGCTTAGCTCCGAGAATAAGTTCTATAGTACAAAGGACAAAGCAAACTTGACAAAGAATAGTAGGTTTTAGGTGTTAGGTTTTAATGCTAAGTCGTTTAAACATTGCTTGACGTGCTTGGGTTGCTAACGTATCATCTAGTGCTTCTAAAGGTACAGTGGTTTGATACTTTTGATTCAGTGCTTTCTGGATCAGCCAATCGGCGATAAAAGGATTCTTGGGTAATAGAGGACCATGGGAATAAGTAGCGATCGCATTACGATAGAATGCTCCTTCTGTGGTATCTTCACCATTGTTACCATATCCCTTTACTACACGACCTAAAGGTTGTACATTACCCAAATAGGTACGACCACCATGATTTTCAAAGCCAATGATCATTGGTTTAATTCCCAACATTGCTTCTAACTCCTGAGCTAAAGGTGATGCTGTCACTTCAAACACTACATTGCCAATGCAACGACGAGCATCAGGACCAGGATGCTTACTCACTAAATCAAACAAACCCAATCCCTCAATCCGTTGACCTAGTGCTGGCTCATAGTAATGACCGAGTAATTGGGGGGCACCGCAGGTAAAAACCCCTGGTGTTCCTGCCTCAATTTTCTCTTGCAATATCTGGGATTTAACCCCCTTTAAATCTCGCATCACGATTTCCTGCTGTCTGTCTTGAGCTCCACCACCCATAAAAACATCCACCTGATGTAGTTGCTCAGCTGAACTTTCTTGATCAAGAGACAGCACTTTTATTCCAATTCCACGCCACTGTGCTCGTTGTTGTAAGGAGATGACATTACCGCGATCGCCGTAGGTACTCATCAAGGTTGGGTAAAGCCAGCCTATAGTTAATTCTAGTTGTTCAGGATTCATCATTGAGTGATTTTTTCTCCCCTGTTCCCTGTTCCTTAAAATCTTTAGTGTGATACTTCAGGGTGTCGAATGTGGATAAAAATGGGATACATCCACTACGACTGGCAACAGGAAAAATTATCTCACAGATAATTCCTCGCCCAGAAAGAGATTCTCGCCTAAACTCTCCTCCTAGTTGTTTGGCTATATTTCTGCACAGCTTCGTTCCTTTACGTTCAGAGGGTGAGTAGCTACCTACTCCATTATCCTTAATACTAAGGACATAGCAGCCTTGTTTTTCTGTACCAGTGGCACTGAGACGGGTTACTCCTTGGGCATGTTTGCCAACATTGCACAAAGCTTCTTCCAGAAATTGGCAGAGTCCCCGCTTTTGCTCAAGACTTAAGTATCGAGTTTCTATCGGTTCAAAGGAACGGGCTTTGATTTTGAGGGTTGTAAAGTAGGAAAATTTTCGATCGAGTGTATTGCTGTATACTTCATAAAAAAGTTCATGAATTGGCAGCTGTAAATCTACTTTTAAACCATTGCCTAACAACAGACTTCCTTGTTTAGTTAGAGCTTCTTGTTTGAGATATTCCCCCACTGCCCGAATTTCATGGTTGAGATTTTCTAGTTCTGAGAGTAATTGGTCCTGGGGTAAATTCTGGTCTCGAAGAGACCTTAAGACATTAGCCAGGGTTTGCAGTGGTCCATTATGAATAACATTAAATGTGTGTTCTATGGTGTATTGACGTACATCAATCTGAGCTCTCAAAGCTCGGTCATATTGATAGAATGCAAAAGCACTCAGCCCTACAGCATTTAGTGTTACTACTAATAAAGCAGGAGCAACAGGAATCCACCAACCCGCAATTAGCAGTACATATCCAACTCCAATTAAACTAATGCTGGCAGCAGTCACATATAAAAGGTTTTTCAAGGGAGATTGGGTAAATCTACCCAGACCAATTGCTATAATTCCCCAGCCAAAGATCCAGAGATATTCCCAGCCATCAGACCAAGTTTTTAAGAGAGTTCTGCCATCAAGCACTGTACTGATGATCTGACTAACAACATGAGCCTGAATTTCTACTCCATAAACTTGTCCAGGAGGGTCGAGATTAGCAATGGCAGAGGTTTGTACAATATCTTTAATGCTAGGTGCGGTTACACCAATAAGGACAATGCGATCACGAATCCAATCTGGCTGGAAATTTCCTGTTTTGATATCTTGGAGAGAGAGCATTCTAAATCTTTCTCTACCACTACGAAAATTTAAGAGTACCTGCACTCCACCATCATCTGCTCTTATATATCCCCCAGAATTTGGACCAAAACGAGATAGCTCAGTTAAACCAAAGCACATAGCATGAGCATCATGAAGGCAATTTTTCAGGGAATAGCCTTTAGGGGCTAAATAAGTTTTAGCTAAACATAGAGATAGGGACAATTTGAACTCTTTGGGAGTGGTTTTAGTCGGTGTACCTAAAAGAGCTCGCCTATGCTTGCCATCTTTATCGAGAATGGCATCGACAAAACCAACTTGTTGAGAGGGTAATGCTGGTGGTGGAGCAATTCCTTCTGGCAAGACTTTTTCAGCACCAATAAGATTTTTGCTCTCCTTAAATGCGGCAACTAGTTCAGCATGACCAGGTTCAACAGGTATATCTCTAACAAGATCAAGACCAATTGCTCTAGGTTCGTACTTCTGCAAAGTTCTGAGTAATGCTGCAATCTCTCGGTCTGGTATAGGATAGGTTCCGACACTCCTGATATCCTTTTCATCAATACCAATAATAACGACTCGCTCATCCCTAGGTTCAGGAGGACGCAGGCGCAAAAAATAATCAAGACTCATCCACTCAAGTAATTGCAGTGAGCCAGTTAGGCGAGCAATAATCACCAACACAAGGATTGCCATTCCTGGCAGTGCTCCTAGACGCCAGATAGCAATTTCCTCTCTTATTTTTCTCCAAAAATCACGATACACAGGCTGATTATAACTAATAAAAATAATCCACAGCAGGCAAAATGCTAATCAATTAAGTCGCCTTTTCTAGCTTTCATTTCAGTTACAATGCGGAGATTCTTGCCCTCTGCTCGACACTGTTTAGGATCAATTGCTAGAAATTTTTGGATCTCTTCCCAGTATTTACGCACAGTTCGCTCAGCTATATTCAGGCGTTTAGCAATGGCTCGGTCTGTCAATCCTTCCTGAAATGCGAGATTGAGCAAATCAAGCCACTTGGAGTTGACTTCCTCTGTTTTGATAATTTCTGGTGGTATCCTATGTCCTTTCCTAAGTGCCAGATAAACACTATCCAAAATTTCTTTACTTGAAAGACTTTTATCGACGACTAAAAAACCCCCTGCATGAGCCTCAATCTCAGGTTTAATACGCACGATTGCCTCGGTATAACAGCTGAGTACTACTAAATTGAGGTTGGGATAGTTCCTCATCAAAGTCTTCAATACTTGAATTCCTGTATTGACAGTCGCAGTCTTGCCGAAAGTTTCTGGAATAGAAAGATCCACCATTACTAAATCAGGCTGGAATTTGGCTATTTGATTTAGGGCACTTTGAGCGGTTGTCGCTGTAAAGATTTCTTCCCTTGGATACTGTCGTCGCAGTATATTGATAGTGCCATCGAGAATTAATTTGTGGTCATCCACCACCAGAATTTTTAACTTTCCTTGCCCTGATAAATATTGAGTCATTAATACTTTCTACCGATAATCTAATCAATAAGTCTGTAACCGCAGTTGAAGGTTTAAGCCTTAACTGAGCGGCATGCCAATAAGTCCTACTTCTCTAGCTCGCATCTGGGTTAAAATGCGGAGATTTTTACCATCTTCTGGATAAACTTCCAAAACATCTTGAATCTTGCTCCAGTAGTGACGTACCGTTCGTATAGCTACTACCATACGTTTAGCAATTGCTCGATCATCCAATCCTTCTTCAAATGCTAGATGGAGAACCTCTAGCCACTCTGGCTTGAGTTCTAATCCTGCTTGCTTTCCTCTTAACTCTCTCGTATCAACTAATCCCCGTAGTGCCCAATCAACCCTTGTCAACATTTCTTTGCTAGAAAGACCTTTATTTACCACAGTAAGACCTCCTTCATGAGACTCAATGTCATGTTTAATACGTACTAATGCCTTGGTAAAACTGCTGAGCACTACAAGATTGAGTTGGGTATATTTCTTGATTAGAGTTCTTAGGACTTGAATCCCTGTATCGATGTGGGCAATTTCTCCATCCTTTTCTGTTTCTGGGATAGAAAGATCCATAATAACTAAGTTAGGCTGCCATTTAGTCACTTGGTTGATCGCACTCTGAGCAGTTTTAGCTGTAAGGATTTGAGCCTCTGGATATTGCCGTTGCAGTCCGTTAAAGGTTCCATCGAGAATTAATTCGTGGTCATCCACCACCAGAATTTTTAGTTTCTCTTGCTTTGGTAAATCCTGCTCCATATCAATAGCCCTGACAATCTAATACTGGTTGGTTAAGGGGAAAAGGCAAAGAAAAAAGCTTTAACCCTTGCCCTTGACAGGCATCTTGGCTAAACTTGACTCTACAAATATAATGATATTTTTTAATCCCTACCTACTTACTTGCTCAGTTATACCTATTCATAGGATAAAGGCAGAATCTCTCTGATTGCTTGCACTTTTGTGCCAAATTTAAAGGGGAAAGGGATTTTTTCCATTTCCCTTTCCCCCTTATCCTTGAAAGAAACAAGGTCTTTTCCTTTTGTCTATTGCCTTGTTTCTTGAAAACCCGTCAGCTATCACTAAGTACCCAATTCACCAGAGTACGTACTGGGTAACCAGTAGCACCGCTATTATTGCATCCATTTTCTTTATCTGACCAAACTGGACCAGCAATATCTAAATGAGCCCAAGGAGTTTCCTTGACATACTGCTTTAAAAATAGGGCAGCTGTAATCGAACCTCCTGCACGGGGTCCAGTGTTTTTCATATCAGCTATTGGTGACTTCATACCCTCGAAGTACTTCTCTTCGAGGGGCATCTGCCATAATTTTTCCCCAGCTGTTTCTGAAGCTGCTTTGAGCTGATTAGCTAAAGCCTCATTTGTTGACCACATACCACCAATATCATTACCTAAGGCAATAACACAGGCACCAGTCAAGGTAGCTAAATCAACCATCGCATCTAGCTCCAACTTTTCCGCAAACACTAGAGCATCTGCCAGGGTTAGTCGTCCTTCTGCATCAGTATTATTAACCTCAATCGTCTTACCATTAGAGGCTGTGAGGATATCCCCTGGGTGCAAAGCTCGTCCGCTGATCATGTTTTCTGTTGCCGCACTGATAAAGTGAACCTCTACATCCGGCTTTAGTTGAGCAATAGCTTTGGCAGCCCCAAAAGTAGCCGCTGCACCTCCCATATCCATTTTCATCGTCTCGATGCCACTACCAGCACCTTTGATATTCAAACCCCCGGAGTCGAAAGTCAGACCTTTACCAACGATCGCTAATTTGCGGCGGGGTGTATCCTGAGGTTTATAGGTTAGATGAATAAATTTAGGGGGCAAATCTGAGGCTTGAGCAACCCCTAGAAAAGAACCCATACCGAGCTTTTCACAATCTTCCTTTTCCAAAATTTCTAGGGAAAGACCATATTCAGAAGCAATCTTTTCTGCTGTTTGAGCCAAACTAATCGGTGTTACCGCATTAGCTGGCGCTGCTACCAATTCCCTTGCCAGAATTACCCCGTCACAGATTTGCTGAGCTTTGGTAATTGACGCTTCCTGGCTTCCTAATCCCAGTAACTCTACTTGTTCAAGCTTGGCTCCCTTATCTTCAGGATCCGACTTAAAGCGATTATCCAGGTGCAATGCTAGTACTAAGCCTTCCGTAATTACCTGAGCAGTCGCAGCTGGGTCATCATTAACTACAGGTAAGCTAATAGCCAGGGTTTTGCTCTTCTCTCGTTTTGCCAACCGAGCGATCGCAGCAGCAGCGCGGCGCAAGCTATCTAAATTTAGGTTATCTGCTTTCCCTAGCCCGATCAGCATAATTTTACGGATGGAGCTACCTGCACCTACGCGGGTTACAGCTGAACTACCAGCACTTCCCTTAAATTCCGTTTCTTCAATCAATTCTTTCAGGACACCGGCAAACTTCTCATCTAATTGGGCTAAATCATCAGTCAGTTCCACTGCATCTTCAAAAAAACTAACTGCCAAAGCGTCGCCAGTCCAGTCTAACCTTGGTTTATCCGTTGCTCGAATTTCCATCCTTAGTTTGATTTACCTGAGTACCATTAATTAAATTTAGTATTGCATTAGGGAATTGTCATTTGTTGTTTGGGAATTGGGAATGTCTCCCTTATCTTCCCTATCTCCCCATCTCCGCGTCTCCGTGTCTCCCCACCCTTTTGTGGGTTGCAATAAGCATTATTTTTTGCTATTATTCTTATAGTAGGCAAAGTGTACGCCTATATAATGTATGCAGTTTTTTCCAAGGAAAAAACTCAACTAGCACCAGGCATAGTGGTACGGATGCCGGGAACTTGGCAAGATTATCACTTACTCCGTGAAAACCGCAGCGATAGTTCAATCCCACGCATTAACTCTCTTCTGTCACTCTCAAGTGGACTGAAAATTTTTGGGAAAATTGAGTCATCTTTAGATGACTTGAGCTATTAGCCTGGAGTTTAAACTCCAGGCGGGGCAAGGGTTTGACTTTAAGTTGACACCAATGCACGTCGGTACGCCCCTACGTTGTCTATGATGCAGGATGGAGCCAAGAGTTTGCTCAACTGCTGGTGGAGGATTTTTGCAGTACGATCGCATACCAACCCTCAGGGGATGATACTAAATCCGGGTTAACCACCCCCGTTTTGAGCAAATTGCGAAACCCTGTAGAGACGTTGCATGCAACGTCTCTACAATATCTACAAAACTCATGACTTAAATTACATAGTTAGGGACTGCGGATTAGTTTCAATTAACTTCGCTAAATCTCGCAAGAAGGCTGCTGCATGAGCTCCGTAGATAATCCGATGATCACAGGTAATATTGACTTGCATCTGACGCTGCACCCCCATCCAACCATCAGCAGTGGCAACAACTTGTGGACGGGATGCCCCAATCGCCAAAATTGATCCTTGTCCCGGTGGTAAGATGGCATCAAAACGGTCAACACCAAACATCCCTAAATTTGATAGGGTGAAAGTGCCAGAATTATATTCATCTGGTTGCAACTGCCTAGTTCTGGCACGTTCGACTAAATTTTTCCAGCTGCGAGATAGAGAATAGATATCTATTTGATCTGCATTCTTTAATACTGGTGTGATTAAACCCCCATCATCCATTGCTACGGCTACAGCAATATTAATAGCACTTTGATATTGAATGCCTCCTTCTGTATAGCTGGCATTAACCAAAGGATGTTTTTGCAAGGTTACTGCAACTGCTTTGGCAAGCAGCGCTGTCATTGTCACTCCCTTAGACTTGATTTGTTTATAGACTTTATCCAACTCATCAGTGGTAATAGTGTAGCCAACCCGGTAAGTAGGCATTTGCAGGCTAGCAACCATATTCCGCACCACCGCATTTTGTAGCGTATTCAGAGCTACAACTTCGCCAGTAGCTATCCCTGGAGTAGTTACTGGTGCTGCTGCTACGGGAGGAGCTGAAGGGACAGTCGTGGGTAAGGTTACTGGTGCAGGAGCAGGAGTGCTAATTTTGCCTGTAGCTTTTTCTACATCTTCAGCAACAATACGTCCGTGGGGACCAGTACCTTTTAATGTATTAAGATCTACCTTTAGTTCCTTAGCCAGCTTGCGAGCGCGAGGAGAGGCAATAATCCTACCATTGCGGCGGCTAGGAGTATCTTGAACAACAGTTGTGGTTATTGCTACAGGTTCAGGTGCTGCTGTCGCTTCACTTTCAGCTGCTACAGAGGATGGTTGACTCATTTGAGTAGCTTGTTGTTGAGCCGCCTCAATTTCTGCTTCCGTTTCTGCAATCAGTGCAATTGGAGCACCTACAGGCGCAGAGTCACCAGCTGGTACTGTGATGACTGCCAGGTAGCCCTCATAAAAAGACTCAACATCCATATCCGCTTTGTCAGACTCCACCACTACCACAGTTTCGCCTTTTTCTATTTTATCGCCCGGTGATTTTTCCCAGGCAACTATTTTGCCTTCGGTCATGGTAGAACTGAGGGCGGGCATAAAAACGTCGTGGATCATGGTTTAGTTTTCCGAATCAACTTAATGTCAGCTAGCAAGAACCTTTGCCAGATCGCATTGTAGCTTGAGGAATGACTCTACAACTAGAGCGTTGATTCAGAAATTCTGGCTCAGGTAAGGGAGCAGGGAGAACGTGTCCTTTGTTGTTAGTCATTTGTCCTTTGTACGCTTTGAGCAATGACTAATGACAAAAGCGACGGGGCGAGATTTCCTCCAACCCCTTTAATAAGTTGGCTTCCCCGTCGCTTTTTGTGAAATTTGGTGTGGGATTTCTAGCTAAGTATCAAAAAAATCTTAAGTTTTCCTTTCCCCATCTCTCCATACTCCCCACACTTTTTCTAGCTCATCCCATTCTCAACTCCTTTATTCTTTCTTCAAGTCGCCGTCTAGATATCACCGCGAATTTCTTCAACAACTCCATCCCGTAGCAGTACTTCAACATTCATTTTGCGCACCAAGTTATCCCCTACTTCAACCCGGAAAAAGCTATCTATCTGACCTTGATTAACCTCTTGATCAAGTTCTAGCATCTGGATTTGTTGCAGTTGCTGTAATTGCTGATTTTTTTGTTCTAGGAGTTCACTTTTCTTTTGATTAACCTGAACTTGAATATTTTCGACTTGTTGTGCTACTTGAGGACTAGGGGGTTGTGCGCTTTGCTTTTGCACTTCTGTGATTGCTCTTTGTCCTTGCAAATCCAGCTGTTGTAGCTGAGAGTCAAGTTGGTTGATTTGCTTTTGTAGCTGTTGCTGAACCTCATCCTTCCATCTCGGCGTGACAATGGCTTTGATATTAACAGGTCGCTTCAAAAGTAGGTTTGATTTAGATTCGTCCATATGGATTACGTTAATCAGGTCTGGTGGTTGATTAGTAAGTTAGCTCAATCAGGCAAACATCCCGTTAATGATATCGCGATAACGTTCTGCCACAACGGGTCGCCGGATTTTTAAAGTTCGAGTCATCATGCCATTGTCAATGGAAAATGGCTCTAGAATCAACTTAATTTGACTAATACGGTCATCAGGACGATAACCAGGGCGATTTTTCACTTCCCGGTTCAATTCCTGCCGGAATAAGTCTTGAATTTCTTTACTCTCTAAATCAATTGTTTTCCGGAAACCTGCTTGTGGCTCTGACTCATCGAGTTCTGGTAAATCTAGGTGTAGATTCTGGGAGATTGCCCATTGTTGCAGGGTATCAAGATTGGGAACAATTAAAGCTCCCAGAGCTTTTTGATCTTGACCCACTAACATGATTTGGTCAATATAAGCACTCCGCACACAGGCATCTTCAATCGGCTGAGGTTCAATATTTTCACCATTGGAGAGCACAATTGTATCTTTAGCTCTTCCCGTCAGCACTAAATGATTTTGGGGTGTTACCCAACCCAAATCACCAGTATCAAACCAGCCTTCGGAATTGAGGACTTTGGCAGTGGCTTCTGGTTTGTTGTAATAACCTTGCATTACCTGGGGTCCCCGTACCATCACTAAACCTCCTTCTCCTTGAGGGAGAGGCTGATGAGTTTCCGGATCCACAATTTGAATTTCTGTCTGAGGCATCGGTGGTCCTGATGAACCCCGCAAGTTACACCAAGGACGACGCACATTAGTTACTGGGGAGGTTTCTGTTAAACCATAACCTACCAGCACCTCAATACCAATAATCTCAAAAAACTTGTCTATGTGTCTAGCCAGGGAACCACCACCACTAATCACTTGCTTGATTTGTCCTCCAGTGGCTTGGCGGACTTTTTGGTAAACTAATTTATCTGCTAGTTGATGAACAGGCCAAAGAACAATTGTCTTGAGACTAGCAATGAGACGTTGAATAGTAGATGAGTTAAGTTGCTCTACACTCAAACCTTGAGCTATACGTTTAGCTTCAATGTAAGTCTGACTAATAGCTAACAAATTTTGCACCAGTCGCTGCTTACTGGGGGGTTGCTCCCGGAACTGCTTTTGCACACCTTCGTAAATCGCTTCCCACAGCCGAGGCACACCCACCATCAAATTGGGTTGGAATCTTGAGAAATCTTTTTTGAAATTGCGTTGGTTGGTATAAATTTGGGTGCATCCCTGAGAAAGTAGAAAATACTCCGCCGATCGCTCGTAAGAGTGCCAAGTAGGTAAGATAGAAAGAATGCGATCGCCTGGTTGGAACACTAAGACTGCACCAAAGGTAGTAACTTGGTGCATTAGGTTGCCATGGGTCAGCATTACCCCCTTGGGTTTGCCAGTGGTGCCAGATGTATAGATTAGGGTTGCCAGGGTTTCCCGGTTGTGGGTAAAGGTTGTAAGTTGATGGGATACTCCAGCAAGCATTAGCTGATTGTAGTTGAGAATTTGCCAAGTTTCCTCTGCTGGAGGCTCTTCTTCTGAGAGGAGAACTACCCACTCAATCGGCAGTTGATCCAAGCGCTCTTGCAGTTTCTTCAGGGTGTTAAGGTTTTCCACCACTAAACCAATACTGCCACTATCACTCAAAATATAAAGCAGTTCCTCTCGTTCTGATTGAGCACTACGGACGACATTCGCTGCCCCAGCAGTCATGATACCCTGGTCAGCAATCAGCCATCGGGGGCTGTTATCGGCAAACAAGGCGATTCTCTTGGGAATGCCAGTTTCATCTAATCCTGGCTCGAAGCCAACTGCTTGTAAACCAGCAGCAAATTGTTGAATTTGCTGGAGCAACTCGGCATAAGTCAAACTTGCAGGAGCAGCATCGTAGGCTCCTACAGCATGAGGATCTTTAAGAGCAATGATGCTTCCAAAGCGTTGAGCAGCTAAGGGCCAAATTTCTGGTAGGGACTCGAGTGAAGAATAATCGGCACTGCGTTTGAGATTGTTCAGCTCTTGCTGAGTAAGGCGGTTGGTAGGATGGTTTTTCAACATAAATCCCCCGTTTGGGTCGGTTTTATGTTTCTACCATATTCCTGTACTGAGGGAATAGAGAAGCTTTAGTGGACACAATTACTTCTGTCTGTGATTTACAATACTTTTTATTTTCACTACGCGATCGCTCATTACTAAATCTTGTAATTGTTTATACTGGAGTTTAGACTATGACAAAATAACTCAGTCTTCCTTTGAGGCTGAGCTCTTAGTAAATTGATGCAAAATTCGGTTTAATTCTTCTTATTTTTAGCTTTTTTGTTGGCGCTTTTCCCTTTTTTTACCACAGCTGCCAAACGCCTCAAATATTTTGACCATAGTTTTTAAGAGTGATGGCATTAGAAATGGGTGCACCAGCTCTACTATTTAGGACAGCATTGGGAGCATTAATAATCTATTGAAAAATTAGGAATAAGTGATAGAGAAACAGTAGAACAGATAAAAAAACCGTATTTACAATATTTCATAGGTAGAAGAGAATATAGTAACGAAGTACCATTTGATGCCTCACTGTTGGTAAGATTCAGAGAAAGAATAACAGCAAATTTGGTCAACCAAGTCAACCAAAAAATGGTATAAGAAGGCTTTAAAAAAAACAGATGTATTATAATAAAACCCAGAGAATCGAAGATAGAATAGTAAGTATAAGCCAACCTCATATTCGTCCAATTGTGAGAGGGAAAGCGGGAACACCGGTAGAATTTGGAGCGAAAATATCGGTAGTTTGTATCGATGGATATGTGGTCCACTCCTAGGAAGACCACCAGCTAATATTAGTCTAAAAAAGAAAAAGCAAGCTTTAGAAGACGAGAGAATTCGTAATGGTATTGAAGGTAAATTTGGTATAGGTAAGCGAAGGTATGGTTTAAATCGGGTTATGGCCAAACTTCCTCATACTTCTCTTGCCAGCGATTGCTGTGACGTTTTTAGTAGTTAATCTAGAAACCCTGCTGCGGCAGTTTTTTTGTGTCTTTTTGTCAAAATTTTTTTCAAATCAGACTTTTTTGACTGCAAATATTAATTATGATTATTACTGGACAATTTGTAACAAAAACAGCTCATCATTATTCCAATCTTAAATAACTAAATAACCCATCAGTCGTTTTTGGCTGACTTATACAGCAAGCCCTAATTACCGATCACGTCCTCCCAGAACCGGATTTGGTATTATATGTAGAGGCTCCAAGACAGAACAACCAATTTTGTCCAAAGTCCAAATCACTACAGTACAATTGCATAAGGACTATGTCTAGTAAAAACAGGTCAATCTATCTTCTGCTAACTACTTCCATAGGGTTGGCTTCAATAACTATTGGTAATACTCTAACAACCACTATTGCGTACCCAACAAATCTCCTAATTCAGGAGAAGGCAGTCGAACTACCAAATAATAACTTACACCCAGAAGAACTTCTTCTATTGGCACAACAATCTACATTCAGTGTCGATGCCAAGACGCCATATTATGTGAAGGATAACAGTGGCAATTGGCGTGAAGCAAGGTTGATTGGATGGGGTTATAGTAGCCGGACAGGAGAAGAGTACACCGTAAAGTACGTAGATGGTGGCACCACAGAGCAGGGGGTCACTGTTAACCGTATCAAAACTCTTGAACAAGCTCAAAGTGCAGGTATTGCCACAAATGTGTACGATGTATCGACTCAGCAAGGTATAGATCAAATGGTCAATGCCCATAATCTATGGCGGAAAGAAGTAGGAGTCGATGGGTTAAGCTGGTCTACGGAATTGGCAACGAGTGCTCAGGCTTGGGCAGATAAACTGGCTTTCGACAATCAAGCGAAACACTCATCAACCTCCAATGGTGAGAATCTCTTCTGGGGAGGTGGTACCTATTCACCAAAACAAGTAGTTGATGATTGGGGAAGTGAAAAACAATGGTACGACTATAGTAATAATAGTTGCTCTGCACCACCACGACAGTCCTGTGGTCACTATACCCAAGTAGTTTGGCGAAATACCACACAGGTTGGGTGCGGTGTAGCTAAAAGTAGTGATCAGGTATATTGGGTTTGTCAATATAGTCCTGCAGGAAACGTGGGGGATCAATCTCCATACTAACGGTGTGATATCTGCATTCGACTTCTAAGCTAAGGACCAATGGTGACAAGTTAAAAGGTCGTGTATTTTGTCAAGTACCATATATAGTGCTTTGGAAATCAAAAACCCCTATATATGAAAAACCAAAAGGGTCAGAAAAATCGATTTTTCCTCTCCCCTGTTCCCTGTTCCCTGTTCCCTGTTCCCTTGACAACGACATTTTTACCTTAACTTGTCACCAATGGCTAAGGACACATTATACCAATTCCTGAAAGTGGCTAGATAGTCAAAACGCTGAAATGAAGACATATCAATGAATCATTTCAACTAAGTCTCCAGCTACTTTTGGTAAATGGTATTAGACATCTCCAAAAATCCCGATTTTGGCACGGTAGCATAGAGGTTCTAGCATAATTATTGGAGATGTCTTTTTCTCCCAAGCCCTATTTTAGTCCTGGAATGAGCTGGATACAGGTGCGATACTTAATGCTCTATTCATTATCCAAACTGCTTCATAGCCTTGTTGTCACCTCTTGAGCAGTTTTTTTGCTCCGGATTTAGTATGAGCTTACACCCCAGTAGTATTGACTCACTAGTGCAGCACCGCACAAATAACCCACCAGTTTGAGATCGATAGAATCCTTACTCTATAAGCATTCTTAATTCTTAATTCTTAATTCCGCGCAGCGGTACTAGTCACCATAAAACATAAGGTTATTGAACAATATGTGATTTAGATCAATTAATAAAAGTAACTTTAGTCACATTGGCTTAGAGATGATTATCACCTAGCGAAAGAAAAATAATCACAATTGCGATAATAAGTGAATCACTATCCTCCCCAAGACAATCTGGAATGATAAAGAACATCAAGTCTTAAAGGACAAGTTGTGGGAGGAAAAGGATTATGAATAAGCAAATTTTCGGCGTAGCAGCATTCCTCATTTTGTGCGGGACAGCAGCACCAGCACAAGCCGAAAATCCTGCCCACCTTCTCCAGTTAATGGAGACGAATAGTTGTCCTGGATGTGACTTGAGCGGTAGTGATTTAAGCAAAGCTCAGTTGATGGGTGCAGATTTGCAGAATGCTAACTTAGAGGGGGCTAACTTAGAGGGAGCTAACTTATCGGAAGCTAATTTAGAAGGAGCAGTACTCCAAGATGCCGTCTTAGATAATGCCGACTTGGTAGAAGCTAATCTAACAGCAGCTAACCTCGCCAATGCTAGTCTTGATTTTGCTTACCTTGACGGTGCTCAGTTAAAGGATGTGGTGTTGTCAGACGAGAACTTGTTAGGAACCGATTTTATTAATTTACCCGAAGGCCAACTCTATTCTGATACGATGCCTTCTGAGGAAGCTACTTCACTGCCCCGTTAAATATCTATCAAATGTCATTTGTTATTAGTCATTAGTCATTAGTCATTAGTCATTTGTAGAGACGCGCCTGCCGAAGGATACCCCTAGGGCTGTTGGCGCGTCTCTACTGATTAAATTCCTGCTCCTAGGGGCCAAGTCGTAACGATAAAGATGATAACTGAAGCGAGTGCTAAGAGTGCTTCAATCAAATTACCAATCAGCGAACCAACGACAATTCCCATACTAGCTTTAAAAGCTATCTTAATTCTTGAATCTGAGTCCAGCTTACGTCGATAGAGAAACTCGCCGATAAATGCTCCGAGAATAGGACCAACAAGAATACCCAGTAAAGGACCACCAAAAGGTAGAGCAGGGAGCAAACCGAAAAATCCCAACACTAAACCCAAAATTGCTCCAGCCTGTCCCCACTTGCTAGCACCAGCACGTTTTGCTCCCCAATAGGTAGCTAAAAATTCAACTACCGCACTCAAGATCAAAATAAGAAAAATAGCAATTAGGGGCCAGCCAATAGTACCAAAACCTTGCACAAGACCCCAAATTAGAATGGCTACTAAAATCATACTAGGGCCAGGAATGCCAGGAACAACTGCCCCAACCACTCCCAAAAGCATGACAGCAATTATTACCCAGTAAAAAATTGTTAAATACATTTAAATATCAGCAGCTGCAAAATCATCACAATATTGATTCAGGGTATTTGCCAGTTTATCTGCAATCCCCTCCACCCAATTCTCATCTTGTTTAGTGTAACTGCGAGGGGCATTGGCTCCCAAAATTAAAGCACCTTGGTTGCCCAGAGGTTGGCAAATAACTCCTTGGGTATTTTCTGGCAAATAGTCAAATTCAACACGCCCTGGATAAATCTTGAGAGCAACTAAATAGACAGCTTTTTGTTTCTCTAGAACCCGCTGTAAGATGGCTCCTGGTTTAACTTCTGGATTTTTTCCCAAAATACCTCGACGTAGCAGAACTTTGCCTTGGTAGAAAACGACCAGCGATCGCGTCGCTGTATTGGTTAATAATAGATGGGATGCCCAAGCTAGTTCAGTTTTTACCTCAGTGGGTAGGGTTGGTGCTAGTTCAAAGCCTTCCTCTCCAACCAAATCAACTGCTTCAGGGGAGCGCGGCTGTACCTGTTGCCATAGTAAACCCGTCAAAATCAACACTGCACTTAAAATTACTCCCAGAACATCTGAACGAGCCTGAGAGTCTGTTAGCTGTGGTGTCAATAAACGGTTGAGCACTACCAGTAGACTGCCTAATCCACCAACAACAAACGGCAATTGCCGTAGTACATAGTTTTGATCGGGTTTTGTCATGCTAGGTTTTAGATTTTAGGGTTCAGGGTTCAGGGAAAGATGGTTGCCGTGCAATTTCACTCAAGTTGGACATCAACTCTTAAGTCTACCTAATACCTAACACCTAACACCTTATTCTTCCCCTGGTTCGATAATTCTTTGGAACAAATAACCAGTACCTCGCGCCGTTAGAATGAGCTCAGGATTACTGGGGTCATCTTCCAACTTTGCCCGTAACCTGGAGATATGGACATCCACCACACGAGTATCGACATGGCGCTCTGGTGTATATCCCCAGACTTCTTGCAAAATTTCTGAGCGAGAGTAAGGTTCACCAGAGCGGCTGACTAACAACTCTAGGAGACTAAACTCCATACCAGTGAGTCGGATACGCTCATCTCCTTTGTACACTTGTCGCTTGTTAGTATCAATTTTAATACTCCCCACATGGATGACACCAGAGCTGGGAATCCCGGAAGCCCCTACTTTGTCAACCCTGCGCAACACTGAGCGAATACGAGCCTCCAATTCTTTGGGAGAAAAGGGCTTGACAACATAGTCATCAGCTCCTAACTCTAAACCTGTAATTCTGTCTGCAACATCCCCTAAGGCAGTTAGCATAATGATGGGGATGTCAGATTCTTTACGTAACTCCTGGCAGACGCCATAGCCATCCAGCTTGGGCATCATTACATCTAGAACTACTAGATCCGGCTCAGCGTTACGAAAGGTGTCGAGGGCTTCTTCTCCATCAGCAGCCGTGACAACATCATAGCCAATCATGGAAAGGCGAGTTTCCAAGATACGACGGATACTAGCTTCATCATCGACAACTAGGATTTTTTCTTTATGGACTTCCAAATTACCCGATACTCCTGAAAAATGGTTACCAAATTGTTAATTTATTAACACTTCATCTACTAAGATATAACTCTTTACGAAGGTTTTTTACGGTTTCAAGAGGATATATTGCAGGAGTTGCAGTTTTTCTTAATATTTGTTCGTGAATTTTTTAAAAGTTTTTTAAGTTTTTAACTCAGGATGCCTAAATCTAAATCCCTCTATATTTGTAACGCTTGTGGGGCAGAATCTCCCCAATGGTTTGGTAAATGTCCATCCTGTGGTGCTTGGGACACTTTGGAAGAGGAGGTGGTAGCAAGCCCTGCTAGCATGATTAATCGAGGGGGTTGGCAATCTACTAGTCGTCACCATCAGCAATCAGGGAGCAAAACACCAGCACAACCGAGATCTTCTCTCAAGTTCTCAGAAATTTCTGATGGTGTACAGATCCGGTTTGCCTCTGGCTACGGTGAACTAGATAGAGTCTTAGGGGGTGGCATTGTTCCTGGCTCTTTAGTGTTGATTGGTGGTGATCCTGGAATTGGTAAATCAACTCTGCTGTTACAAGTGGCTAATCAATTGGCGAAGGTACACCGCATTCTTTATGTTAGTGCGGAAGAGTCGGGACAACAAGTGAAGCTGCGAGCGGCTCGCTTGGGAGTTGGGGAAGAACCAGTCAAGGAAGTTGAGCAAGAAGCTGCTAATGGTAATGGCAAAAAGCGCAGTAAGTCCAAAGAGGCAAAAACTAAGGATGATACTCCAGATAGCTCTGCTCAAGAACCGAGCCTCTTTGTCTTGCCAGAGACAGATTTAGAAGAAATTCTTCGAGAGTTGGAGTCCCTCAAACCCCAGGTAGCAGTAATTGATAGTATCCAAACCCTTTATTTTGCTGCCTTGACTTCTGCTCCAGGTTCGGTAGCCCAGGTGCGAGAATGTACCTCAGCGCTGATGCAGGTGGCAAAGCGCGAGAATATTACCCTATTAATTGTCGGACATGTGACTAAGGAAGGTGCGATCGCAGGTCCAAGGGTTTTGGAACATTTAGTAGATACGGTATTGTATTTTGAGGGTGATCGCTTTGCTTCTCATCGACTCTTGCGCTCGGTAAAAAACCGTTTCGGTGCTACCCACGAGATTGGCATTTTTGAAATGGTAGACAAAGGCTTGCAGGAGGTACTCAATCCCTCAGAACTCTTTTTAGGCAACCGAGATGAAATGAGTCCTGGTACTGCTACTGTTGTCGCTTGTGAAGGTACTCGTCCCATTTTGGTAGAGTTGCAAGCACTGGTTGCTCCGGCGAGTTATGGTTCCCCTCGACGCTCAACCACTGGTATTGATTACAACCGTCTGCAACAAATTCTGGCGGTACTAGAAAAGCGGGTGGGGATTCCTTTGTCCAAACTAGATGCTTATGTGGCTACTGCTGGGGGTTTGGGGGTGGAGGAACCGGCAGCAGATTTAGGCATTGCTGTAGCAGTGGTTGCTAGTTTTCGCGATCGCGTAGTTCACCAGCGCACGGTTATGATCGGGGAGGTGGGGTTAGGGGGACAAGTAAGACTAGTTTCCCAGATGGAACTCCGCCTCAAAGAAGCTGCTAAATTGGGTTTTAAACGGGCAATTATTCCCAAAGGTCAAACTTTACCTGATGTCGGCTTAGAAATAGTACCAGTAGCTAGAGTTCTAGATGCCATTATTGCTGCTTTGCCTGGTGGTTTGCGTCAGCATTTCGCTGAGGAGGGTGAAGGGATGATAGATGATGATGATTTTTGAGCATAGTGGTACGCCTAAAACTGTAGGTTGGGTTGAAGATATATCGATCTTCGCTAATTGTCGATTGTCCCCCTTCTTTTTCAAGACGAGTCAATTTATCGCCATTTTCTAAAGGAGGAATCAATTCGTTTGGTTTAGTGATGGTATGAGTCATGATTCTTAGAAGTCAGAAATTGGGAGTTGCTGCGATCGCAATACAGTTGAGTATAATTTCCTAATACACCGTAAAAGTAACCAAATGTCATTAATTGTAGAAAATCAAGGAGTGGTTGATCAGAGTAATCGAGATGAGCAGCAAGCGCTCTTAGAAATTGCTGATACCTATCTCCGGGAGTCTGTTGCACCAATAGCATCAGAGATTGATGACAATCCAGAAGCATTAAAAGAAGCACTGCAGGGAATGAGCGCTCGCTCTTTATTGGCTCTCAAGGTTCCTCAAGTTTGGGGAGGTGCTGGAGTTAGTGAGCAAACCTTTCGCTACTTCCAGCAGCTAGTTCCCCGTTACTCTGGCGCGTTGGCATTTCTGCAAACTCAACACCAAAGTTCAGGAGGATTCCTCACTAATAGTGAGAATGAATCTTTAAAGCGGCAATATCTACCCTATATGAGTCAAGGAGAGGTGTTGGTTGGCATCGGCTTTTCCCATCTGCGACGCCAAGGCAATCCTATAGTTAAAGCTATTCCTGTAGCAGGTGGGTATCAGATAGAAGGAACAGTGCCTTGGGTAACAGGTTTTGGCTTCTTTCAAGATTTTATTATCGGTGCAACACTTCCCGATGGTCGGGCAGTTTATGGTATGTTGCCCTTTATTGATACTGTGCAAGAGACTGGGGGAGCAATTGCCTTTAGTCAGCCAATGAAATTAGGAGCAATGTCTTCAACCAATACCGTTACGGCAAAGCTCACTCATTGGTTTTTATCCAAAGAGCGTGTTGTCTTTATTAAACCAGCTGGTGCAATTCATGAGAACGATAAAAAGAATGTCTTGCATCACGGGTTTTATTGCCTGGGCAATACTAGGGCCGGTCTTGATATCATAGAGGCGGTTTACCAGAGTAAGCAACTCCCCTTTATCAAGCAAGCGTTTGATGCCTTAAACGAAGAACTCAATCGTTGTCAATCAACAATGATGGCAGCACTAGCAAAGGATTCGCAGACTTGGGAGGAACAACTACAACTCCGCGCTTGGGCAATTAATTTAGCACAACGTTGCACTACTGCCGCAGTTACTGTTTCTAGTGGTGTAGCTAATTACCGACATCATGCCGCACAGCGAGTGTATCGTGAAGCATTAGTTTTCACTGTCTCTGGTCAAACAACGGCAGTTATGGAAGCGACTCTTGCTCATTTAGTTAGGGCTTGGGAGAATAAGTCCATTGATTCGGGTTTTGAAGTAATAAGCGTCTTACGATGCAGGCAATAGGCAATAGTGTAAAATACCAAGTCGAAAAAGAAGATAAAATCAGGTATTAAGTGTTGACATCGGCGGAATAGTCAAACCTTTGAGTGCAACTTTCTCTTCTTCCTTTGTTAACCCCTTACTCTGAACTAGTACACCAAAGCCTCCTAATCCCATTGGCTCAATCAACTGGTGTAGCACCTTGCGACGCTGCATAATGGTGATCAAATCCTGACCTGTAGCAACTGCTTGTCCACGAACTTCACCACAAGCAGAAAGTGCAGCAAGGCGTTCCCCTAAACCCAGAGCCATCAGAAACATTCCCTGCTGAGTAAAACCCACTTGATGCAAGCCGCACAGCTCTCCTTGTCGTTCCAAAGCAGTAAAATTTACATGGGCAGTAATATCCTGCTGCCCGACACACCAATAAGGGTCATCATGATAGCGGTGGCGATAATAGCATTGTAAAGTTCCCTGATGACGTGCTGGTAAGTAATAGCGCTCAGCCGAATAACCATAATCAATCGTTAGCAAGAAACCCCGCTGTAGTCGCTTGGCAACATTATTGAGCCAATCAAGCGCCGCAAGATTCACTTCACTACGATAGCCATCTGGGTAAGCACCGCAGAATAAATCAATACCCACCAAATCAAAATACTCCTTCAGTAGAGGTGTTGAAGGAATATCTGTGACTTCCACAAATTGAATGTTGTTTGTTGTTTGTTGTTGGTTATTTGTTGTTGGTTGTTGGTTGTTTGTTGTTTGAGAATTTCTCCCTTGTTCACCTATCTCCCCATCTCCCCATCTCCCCATCTCCCCATCTGCCTCTCCTTTCCTCCTTGTAGTGACATAAATTTCCCGTAACTGTCCCTGTTCAATAACAAATTGATGTACGGGTAAAGCATCGACTAACTCATTAGAGAAACAGCAACCAGTCAGGGAATTTTCTGGTATTTCTTCTAGTGAACACCACCTTATAGGTAGCGATAGCGAAGCGCTGCTGCAAGCAGATCGCATGTTACTGTCTGTTGTCGGCAGTGGCAATTTCTGTAACAGTTGTTGCTGTTGACTAATCAATCCTGCTGCTTTCTCGACGATGATGTACTCCACAGCGGCAAAGCAGTCAGGATGTGAGGAGTGGAGATAACTGAGAATATCCGCTGCTAGTAATCCTTGTCCGGCTCCCATTTCCATTAAGGTAAAGGGAGTTGGCTCTCCCAAAATATGCCACATTTGGGCAAACTGCTCAGCGAGTAACTCACCAAAATCTTTACCTAGGTGAGGTGAAGTAAAAAAGTCCCCCTTCGAGCCAATATTGACTGCACCAGTAGCATAGTAACCATATTGCGGATGATATAGTGCCAAATCCATATACTCAGCAAAAGTAATCCGCTGCTGTGGTTTTGCAGCAATTGATGAAGCGATTAGGGAATGTAGAGGTTGTTCAAAGGACGAATTATTTTGGCTCCTGGCGTCTATCCCTCCCATCCCTGGGTTGCCTGCAGCTTGCGGTGAAAAATTTTTATTGGGATTGTCTTTTTCCACTAGTCAATTAATCCTTTTTCACGGGCACGAATTTGGGTTAGCGCTCGAATATTTTTACCCTCTTCAGGATAAATCTCCAACGCATCCTGAATTTTTGACCAGTAGTGGCGAATCATCCGTTCAGATTTGTACATCTGCTTAGCAATCGCTTTATCCTGAAGTCCTTCCTCAAAGGCTAATCGCAAAACCTCCAACCACTCTGGCTTCACCTCTAAATCAGCTTGGAGATCCTTGGTATGGGTAAGTCCCTGGAGAACCCACTCCATCCGCATCAGGAAGGTGTCCACTGGAAGACTTTTGTCAGCAATCATAAATCCTCCCTGATGATGATCAATTTCAGGCATCAGGCGAATTAATGCCTTAATATTACTACTTAATACCATCAGATTCAGGTCTGGATAATGTTGCATTAAGTGCTTAAGCAATCCCAACCCTTTCTCAATGTGAGCAGCTGTCCCTGATGTCTCTGGGATGGACAAATCAGCAATAACCAGCTCAGGCAATTGCTCTGTAATTTGTGCTAGAGCATCCTGAACAGTTTGAGCTGAGACTATCTCAGCATCAGGAAAGCGATCGCTAACTAGACCAATTGTTCCATTCAGCAGCAGGCGATGATCATCAACAATCATAATCCTTAACTGCTGTGAATTAGATAATTGGTGGCTCATCGAAAAATTTAGGTTTGAAACCCCGTTTTTTTAGAACGGTAAAATATCAGTTTAGCGAAAAAAGCACTAGCCTACTCAATTTGTCCTAAAGTTCCATGCGCAACTCAAAAAACTCAGCTAATCTTTTGGACTATCAGGGAATTTACCCTTGTCCAGTTTGTCGTTTGGGTGAAATTAAATCTCTGTCGTTGATGGAGGCTTTTGGTTGTGATTACTGTAACAATATTTTCACGGCAGATTTAGACAAAAAACTACTTAAAATGCCTACCAGTCAACCACCCCTAACTTGGTACTGGAATGGCAAATTTTGGCAAAGAGGAGAGTTACAGGGAAGGGAATGGAAATGGTATCACTGGTTGTTAGTAGTAGGATTTGTGATTCTACCAACTACCTTGGTAGCACTGTCAGCTTATATTTTTCCCACCACTCCCGGAAGCAACTTGTCTTGGCTACCAACTGTTTGGGTAGAATTAGCCTTTTTGTCGCATCTGGGGATTGTTGGATGGCTGGTGATTGAGTTTTATCAATTCCCAGTTTGGACCTACTTGAGAATAAGCTGGCGGTTGCTATTGGAGCGCTGTTTGAATTAAGAATTAAGAATTAAGAATTAAGAATGCTTATAGAGTAAGGATTCTATCGACTCAAACTGCTCACTTATTTCCGCCGCGCTGCACTAGTCAATCGGAATTAATACTTACACCCACAGTATCTCTATCTTTTAAGGGTTTACTGCTGCTTGTAACAAACCGTTCTCCTGGCTGCAAACCTGAGATAATTTCTACTTGACCATTTGCACGAGTACCTAACCTTACTGAGCGAGCTTTAACTTGTGTCTTGTCTTCTTCTCCAATAACTACAAATACTGTCCCCTCACTAGATTGGGAATTGGGAATCAGGAATTGGGAATTTCTCCCTTGTCCCCCTTGTCCCTTCTTCTCCTCGTCTCCCTTTGTCCCTTGCAATGCTGTTTCTGGTATAACTACTCGTAACGGGGTAGTTGGGACAAACCTAACCCGTGCTAAGAGTCCGCTACCAATTCTACCGTTGCTGTTAGGAATGGTGACTTCCACTTGCACTTTTAGCTCTGCTGGTGCTGCTGGGGAAATGCGAGTGACTTCCCCAACCACAGATTTACCAGGAAAGGCATCTAAGCGTACCGAAACTGATTGTCCCACCTGGATATTTGCTAGATCAAAGTCAGAAATCTCAATAACTACTTTAGCGCGACTAAAGTCTCCCAATTTCAGAATCTCACTACCAGGAGTTACCAGATTACCTGGTTCTGTTACTTTGTCTAAGACAACACCGTTTATTGGAGCAGCTAGTAAGGCATAAGATTGACGCTCCTGGTTTTGAGCTACTACTGCTTGTTGAGCATTGACTCGACCTTGAGCAGCAGTGACAGCCTTTTCTTCTGTGCTAATTTGTTCATTGGCGGCAAGTACATTTTGTTGGGCAGTAGCTGCAGCTGTTTGAGCTAATTCTGCCTGTTGCTTGGAGATAGCTCCAGCTTCTTGAAGACTTTTGAACCGAGTTGCATCTATTTGTGCTTGCTCAAACTCTAATTGCGCTTGTTTAGCTCTGGCTTTAGCATTGCTTACCCGATTTTCTGCCTGTGCCACTTCCGACTCCAGCGCTGCTAGTTCTGCTTGAGCTTCATTGACTGCCGTCACCAACAGAGCATCATCAATTTGAGCTAAAATTTGTCCCTGCCTTACCCTATCTCCAACATCGACATTAAGCTTCAGTAGTCGCCCCTCGATTTGGGAACTCACAGAGACTTCCCGGACTGGTTTGGTAGTACCAGGGTATTCTAAAGGTTCTTGGATATTCCCTGTTTTTGCGATCGCAACATCTACATTTATGCTGTCTTCCTTCTGGGGTGAGCTAGAAGTTCTAGGTTGGGCTCCGACTTGGTTCTCACTCAAGAATGCACATCCGGTCAAATAAGGCAAGGGTAAAAATGCGCATATAAGTAGCAAACAGGAAAGTTTTTGCTGGTGCTTTCCCCTAGGCATTCTTTTGTTGCCAGCAGAGATAGGGAGTAGGTTATTCAATTGACTTAATGCCTTAGTTTGAGGAGTTCGCTGGTATAAATGCACAATTGTGTTTTCCAATCAAAGTAGATGAGAGATGAGGGAGTCTACATTAATAATTAACGTTTAATGTGAATTAGAAGCTGCAACCCTTGATTTTCGGTTAAATTTTCCTTTTGTTCCCTGTTCACTATTCCCTGTTTCCTTGACCCAACAAGGATTTAAGTTAATCCACATCAGACGTAATTACCAAAATTTGACCACCTTATCGCTCTTTTAAAATTAAGTGGATTTTTGGATAAAGCAAGTAACAATTTTAACTGAAAAGTTACGTAAAAACCGATATAAATTCTCAGCTAAAATCGTATACAATTTGTCCATAGGGAAACTTGAGTGGTGGTTTATTTGGTAGTAATAATTTACTCTTTGGGGCTTATTAAAGGAGCTTTAATTTAATGACTTGTGGTCCTTAAATGAGTTTTGCTATCAACATCTCTAGAAAATACAGAATGAATTGTGCTCTAAGCACTAAAACTGCCGTGGATTAAGTCTACGGCTAGGGATATAGTAATTCAGGGCTGTAAAGAATATGGAACTCGATATTGCAATTGTGGGAGGGGGACCAGCAGGGGCGGCAACAGCTCTAACACTGCTGAACCAGGGAGACTGGCGGGTGGGCATTATTGAAATGTCTCACCAACCCATCTTTCGGCTTGGCGAGAGCGTTCCTCCTAGTATCCAATTCTTGTTAGCTCAGCTGGGGGTATTTGCCTCTTTTGAACAGGGAGGGCATTTAGCCTCGTTGGGTAATTGCTCTGTCTGGGGGGATGACGCATTGGGATTTAATGATTTTTGGGCTTCTGTTGGTGGACGGGGCTGGCATCTGGATCGGGCGCGTTTTGATGCTTCTCTTTTACAAGCAGCGGCAGAAAGAGGCGCAGTTGTGATGAGCGGCATGCAGGTGATAGGATGCGATCGCACTGCTAACCAGCAATGGAATCTGATTTTAAACTCTCAAGATGGCAATCTCTGTGAGGTAACTGCCTCGTTTGTTGTCGATGCCAGCGGCCCTTGCAGCGTCTTTGCTCACTGGCAGGGAGCACGCACTGTTCGTATCGATTGCTTGATGGGACTCACAGCCGTCTTCACCCTAGATGGAGCAAAGACTGCCAGAACTTGCTATACCCTGGTTGAAGCAGCAGAATTTGGTTGGTGGTATGCGGCTCACCTGCCCAAGGAACGTGTCATAGTAACCCTGATGTGCGATCGCGATCTAGTACAAAAATATGGACTATCCTGTCTGAAACAATGGACTATCGCACTTAAGCAAACTCGCTATGTTCGCGGCTTAATAGAACGTTCAGTTTATCCCTCCAAACTACAGATCCAGCCTGCCTTTTCCCAGTATTTAGATCAAATCAGCGGCGATGGTTGGTTAGCAGCAGGAGATGCCGCCTGCAAGCTGGATCCGCTCTCTTCAACTGGAATTTACAAAGCTTTGCGATCGGGAATGCAGGCTGCAAATGCTATCAAACAATTTATGGAGGGGCACTCCTATACTCTTCTGTCATACCAGCGGCAAACGCAGCATCAGTTTGAACTCTACTTAGAAGAGCGACGCAAATATTATGCTCGGGAAACTCGCTGGGCATCGTCCCCTTTCTGGCAGCGCCGACAAGGGCAAATTAAACTTTCCCCTGCAACGGTTCTCTTTTTTCAAGCCTCGCCTCAAACGACTGCTCGTTTAAGACAATTGGATGCTCATCTTCCTACTAATGACTTATGTCTACTTTGCCAGCTGTGCAGTTCCTCTCAAAATACTAGTGAGATAGTTGCTCAATTCCTGGCTCAAACAACAACCAAGCTCTCTGCTTACCGACCGATTGAGGCTCTTCAATATCTACTCGAGCAGCAAATTATTCAAGCAGTTTGAAACCGTCCCTGACAGAAAGGAACGGCTAATACTATATTTGCTCAGGAAATTTTTTCCAAATAGGCTTCCAAGGCTTCTGATGCGATCTGTGTCATCGTTTTGCCTTGCTTTTCAGCTGCAGCTTTGAGACGGGTGTGGAGTTCATCCCGCAGTCTTACCCGATGACGCCGATTTTTGCCAACATCCTTTTTCTTGGTTGGCTTGGCCATTTCTTCCTCATTCTCTACACTGTCGATTTCCTTCTCATGCTCTACATTGGGGATTTCCTCCCTATTCTCTAAATTAGCACCGGACTGATAGCTAACAGTATATTTGCGGATGGCATCAAAACCGACGCGATCGCAAAAATCTCCGAAACTTTCCTCAGTTTGACGCTCTTGTTTGAAGTAAACAAAAATTGGTTCGAGAAAGGTTTCCAGCTCTTCAACTGGCATACGCTCTACATAAGGTTGTGCCAATCGTGTCTGATCCGGTGAGCCTCCCAGCCAAACTTGATATTTCCCCGGTAAATTACCAACAAACCCCAATTCTGCCATATAGGGTCGAGCACAGCCATTGGGACATCCAGTCATTCGGATGACAAAGTGCTCTTGTTCTAAACCGAGTTTATCCAGCAGTACTCGAATCCTCTCCACCATGCTAGGGAGTACCCGTTCTGATTCCGTAACCGCCAAGCCACAAGTTGGTAGTGCTGGACAAGCCATAGAATAGCGTACCAACGGTTCAATACCTTCTGGAGTAATTTCGATACCACACTGCTGAAGAATCTGCTCAATCTCTTGCTTTTGGGAAGGTTCAATTTCGTAGAGAATGATGTTATGGTTAGCAGTCAACCGCATTGGTAGAGAAAATTTCTTGGTAATTTCTCGCAGAGCTGTTTTAAGCTGGAAGTCGCCTGCATCTTTAACTCGACCATTCTCAACGGAAATCCCCAAAAATAGTTTGCCGTCTCCTTGATCGTTCCATCCCAAGTAGTCTTTGTATTTGAAGGATGGTAGGGGTTTGTAAGGGGCAATTTTTTTACCAAAGTAACCTTCAACAGTTGCCCGGAACTTATCAACGCCCCAATCATAGAGCAAATACTTCATCCTAGCATGACGGCGGTTCATGCGATCCCCATAATCTCTCTGTGTCGCTACAACTGCTTTAACCAAATCGTAGACATCGTCTTTCTCGACATATCCAAGGGCGTCAGCTAATCGGGCAAAAGTTTCTTCCCTATTATGGGTACGTCCCATACCACCACCTACTAGGACATTAAACCCTGCCAACTCTCCCTGGTTATTGGTAATCACTACCAAGGTTAAATCTTGAGTGTACAGATCAATTGAGTTATCTCCCGGCACAGTAACAGAGCACTTAAACTTTCGGGGCATATAATATGTGCCGTAGATTGGTTCTTCTTTGTCAGAGAAGATGGTGCCGTTGACATTGCACTGCCGTGCAGCCTTGATTTCAGGAGCTTCTTCAGCACTGATTGCTTTTTCCCCATCCAACCAAATCTCGTAGTAAGCCCCTGTCTGGGGTGCTAGCAAGTCTGCAACTTTAACCGCATATTCCCAGGCATACTGATATTCTGGTCGATTTTTGTAAGGTGCTGGGGGAGCCATAACATTACGGTTAAGATCGCCACAAGCTCCCAAAGTTGAACCCATACTATGGATAATGGATGCGATCGTTGCCTTTAAATTCTTCTTGAGAATGCCATGAATCTGAAAGCCCTGACGAGTAGTAACTCGTAGTGTATGGTTACCATATTCCTCAGAAAGGCGATCCAAGGTTAGATACAGTTCTGGAGGAATAAACCCACCTGGATTTCGGGTACGCAGCATTAACTGATAGTCCTTCTCTTGACCCCTGACCCGATTATCTCGGTTATGTTGTTGGTAAGACCCATGAAACTTCAAAATCTGAATAGCATCTGGTGAGAAGTGAGTGGTATCTTGCTGCAGCTCAGTTGCCACTGGCTCACGCAAGAAATTGCTATTTTCTTTGAGGGCTTCTAGTTTAGAAAGTTTGCGTACTGGGGCAGTTGGAGATGTAACCATAGATTCTAAAAGTCTCAATTATGCAAAACCATTTCCGGTAAATCAATCCGGATTAAGATAGATATTATGTGCCTAATTTTAAATCCTACTGTTAATAATTTCTGCAAAAGCTTTAAAAATCCTAAAATTTGAGCAATAAACATGCTGTCGGAAAAAATATAAATTTATTTACAATAATTAAGAAAAAGTATTGATTTGTCATTTTTCATTGGTAGAAGTAAAGAGTTAAGCAGCAATTGTAAAGCTTCTTGTTCTCTCAAAGTCAATAAAGTACACTTAGTCGAAAAAAAAATATCAAATTTTTATAATATTTTCATATTTACTAAACACTATCGTAGTTTAGAGGTAGCAAAATGTTATTAGATTATTTAGATATAAGGATATTCTCATCAGGGACAAAGTAGTATTGAAAGCGATGAGCTAAACACCATGACGACTAATATGCTAGATATTCTTTGGATTTTGCTAACTTTTTCTGTTGCCAGTGTGCTTTTGTGCCCGATGCTTTGCTGGATCTTGCCTGATAGAACCCAAGCATAAGCGAAAACCCCGTTCTTGAGCAAAAGTATTCCAGATAAGCTACAGTTTATTTGCGATTGCATCTCTAACCATCGGCAAAGTAATACTTTTCTCAATAAGGCGAAACAGATGAGTATGGAAGCTATGCCAGATAGGGCTAATGATTCCTAGATTATCGCTTGAAAATAGCTTAAAACCAAACTATGCTCTTTTCTTGGAACAATTGGCTAAAACTTCCTTTTCGGGTGAAATTCGCCCTGACTTTGCCAGTCGATTAACTCTGTCAACGGATAATAGTATTTACCAAATCTTGCCTCAAGGGGTTGTCTTTCCCCGGAAGGGGGAAGATATCGTGCAACTTTTTCTGTTAGCTAATCAAGAACCTTTTAAAACTCTTACCTTCTCTCCTAGAGGTGGAGGTATGGGAACCAATGGTCAATCCCTTTCTCCCGGCATCATTATTGATTGTTCCAAGTACATGAACCAAGTATTGGAGCTCAATCTAGAACAAGGGTGGGTGCGGGTTCAACCAGGGATAATTTTAGACCAACTGAATGCTTATTTACAACCTTACGGGGTGTTTTTTGCTCCTTCTATAGCACCGAGTAATCGTGCCACTATTGGCGGTATGATTAATACTGATGCCTGTGGAAAAGGATCACGAATTTATGGGCGAACTAGCAATCATATTTTGGCCTTAACTTGGATTTTATCTGATGGCACAGTTGGGCGATCGCAGTCTTTAGATGCGGCTACTTTATCAGCTCTGAAACAGCAATCGGGACGCTTAGGCAAGATTCACCGCGATGTTGATGATATCGTTACCTCAAAGCGGGAACTAATTGCCCAGACTTTCCCCAAAATGCCTCGATTTATGACTGGTTACAACCTGGCAAAGGTTTACTCAGAGGCGGATAAGTTTAACCTCAACTGGATTCTTTCTGGTTCCGAGGGAACTCTAGCAGTTATTAGTGAAGCGAACTTAAAGCTAACCCCAATTCTCCAATATAGAAAGTTACTGACAATTCACTACTCCTGTTTTGATGATGCGCTTACTTCTGCCCAAATGCTACTCGCATCAGAACCAGCAGCGATCGAAACAGTCGATGAAAAAATTTTAGAACTTGCCCAGCAAGATCAAATCTATCATCAGGTGCGAAATTTTATTGCTGATGCCCAAGCGATTAATTTAGTTGAGTTTGTAGGGAACAATCTTGATCACCTAAAGGAGAAAATCAGCCAGCTTTGCCAGACAATTGACTCCTCTAAACAGCAACCACAACAACCCACTGGCTATTATTTAGCCCAGAATGAAAGCGAAATGGAGGCTCTTTGGACATTACGAAAAAAAGGCGTTGGCTTATTGGGCAATAGAAAAGGCGATCGCAAACCTGTGGCTTTTATTGAGGATACAGCAGTACCTCCCTCATGCTTTGTTAGCTATGTTCGAGAATTTCAAGCCCTATTAAGGGCATATCAACTCGATTATGCTATGTTCGGTCATGTAGATGTAGGATGTATCCATGTTCGACCTGCTTTGGATCTCAAGGTACCTCAAGATGAAGCCTTGATTCGAGAATTATCCGATAAGGTTGTGGCTCTGGTACGGAAATACGGTGGTGTGATGTGGGGGGAACACGGGAAAGGATTTCGTAGTGAATATACTCCCGTTTTTTTTGGCGAAGAGTTGTATCAAGATTTGCGCAGAATCAAGGCGGCTTTTGACCCTGATAATCGCTTAAATCCAGGTAAAATTGTCACACCTTTGGGTAGTGACTCTCGAGAAAAAAGGCAGAAGGCAGAAGGCAGAAGGCAGAAGGTTCTAAGGGAGGCTGACTTGTTTCTCCCATTCAATTTGGGGCGCGAAGCGCTTCTGGGGAGCTCTCAAGTGGTAAGAGTTGAAGCACCATTACGAGGACATTTTGACCGACAAGTTAACCCATCTGTTCGCTCTGAGTACGAAATGGCTTTCAACTGTAATGGCAATGGGGCTTGTTTTAACTATAACCCCGATCATGTCATGTGTCCTTCTTATAAAGACACAAGTGATCGCATCCATTCTCCCAAAGGACGCTCCAGTTTACTCAGGGAATGGTTAAGGCAATTAGAACTAGTGCAAGAAGGCAGAAGGCAAGAGGCAGGAGGCAGGAGGCAGGAGGCAGAAGGCAGTCACAATGAAACAATTTTTTTACCACCAAGTGATGAAAGTAGGATCTTTTCTACTCCCTACTCCCTGCTTCCTACTTACAAGTCAGGTAGTTTACCTGTTAAAATTTGGCATGCGATCGCTAAATTCTGGGGAGCTTATGACTATTCCCATGAAGTCTATCAAGGAATGCAGGGCTGTCTATCCTGTAAAGCTTGTGCCAGCCAATGTCCCATTCATGTGGATATTCCCAGTTTAAAAGCCAAATTTCTCCAACTTTACTATACCCGCTACCTCAGGCCAAGCAGGGATTACTTGCTCGGTAGGATTGAAACCATTGCTAATTGGCAATCCCATCTACCCGTGCTGGTTAATGCCTTGATGCAAAATCCGGTAAGCCACTGGTTAAATAAGCAGATTTTTGGTCTAGTTGATGCACCTATCATCAGTTCCTTAACTGTACGGCAGGGATTAGCCGCTAGACAAGCACCAATCTTTGACTTGGCTACATTATCTGCTTTAAGTGCAGCCGAACGAGAAACTAGTATCATTTTGCTTCAGGATGCCTTCACTAGCTTCTATGAATCACAACTAGTTTTGGATACCTATGATTGGCTCAACTATCTGGGATATACCGTATATGTACCACCATTTTTTCCCAATGGTAAGACATTACATGTGCTAGGTTTCTTGGAGCAATTTCAAGCCCTTACCGAGAAGAATGCTCAATATTTAACAACCCTAGGAAATTTGGGAATTCCCATTGTTGGCATTGAACCTAGCATTGTCCTTACTTATCGGGATGAGTATGTCAAAATGGGTATCTTACAAGAATCTTCTTTCCGAATCGAGTTACTGCAAGAGTTTTTAGTGAGGCAGTGTGATCGCTTACCGCAAGTAACCACTTCCGAGCATTATTACTTATTAGGTCATTGTACAGAAAAAACAGCAGCTTGGGCATCTGGTCAACAATGGCAGCAAATTTTTCATACTGTGGGACTTCCTCTAACTGTGGTTGCCACTGGCTGTTGTGGTATGGCAGGGATTTATGGTCATGAAGCAGAACATTACGCTTCATCTGAAGGAATTTATCAACTGAGTTGGGGGCGACACATCCCATCGACTTCAGAAGAGAGAGAACGTTTTTTAGCCACTGGTTATTCTTGTCGTTCCCAGGTTAAGCGATTCGAGGGATGGACTCCTTTACATCCAGTGCAGGTTTTAGTTAGGGTTTGCTGAATAAGTCTTAGTGTTAGGTTTTTCTACCTTGGTTGCGATTGCCTTAATTTTTTGCTACTATTATTTCATAATGGGAAATTGTGCGCCCATATATATGAAATACATTTATCATCTTGCATCACCTGCATGGTTCCAAGCTCAGAAAGTCAACAGTGAGTATATACCAGAAAAATTTTCAGAGGATGGATTCATTCATTGTTGTTATCCAAACCAGCTGCTTGGAGTACTTTCGAGACACTTTCAAAATACAAAGCATTTGGTTTTGCTTGTTATAGATAGAAGTAAAGTTTTGTGTGATGTGATCGATGAGAATACTTATGGAGGCACTGAGTTCTTTCCTCACATATATGGAACCTTGCCTCTAGCCGCAGTGCTCAAAATATATCCTTTGAGTCGTAATGAAAAAGGTATCTTTGATTTACCTAAGTTACTGTAAAAATGCGATCGCGGGCACAGATTTTGTATATAGGGTTTCTCAATGATTTAACTACAGGAAAAAACGGGTTAACCTAAGGTTGGTCAACCCGCAAACTTGGGAACGCCTAGATAGACTATTTCTGAAGCATCAACTTGACGTTGGCGTTTTGCAGACCGCGCTGCTTAACATCTACCAAAGTCTTGTTAACTGCATACTTCTGATTGATAGAGTTAATCAACTCGGTTTGATTGTGCTTCTTAGCAACACCCCAAAGGTCAGCAATCAGGTCAAAAGAACCATCACTATTGCGAGACCAACCAAGATCATACTCTCCTTCGAGAACGGCAACTATGTCCGAACGAACTCGTTGGCCGTTATAACCACGAACATCGGCTTCCGTCTTGACTGAAATACCTAGATCACACAGAGACGCTTTTAGGATTTCGGCATCGGTGATCTTGGTGCGCAGAGTGCTAAAGTGAGACATTTGGATTTCCTCCAGTAGAGATAGATGAGAAAAGACAACGTAGCGTTTTATTTTGGTGACTTAGCCGCAGAATAACAAAGCGATATTGCGGTCTTTAGTCAAACTGCTAGCAAGATTTTGCTAGCCTTTACTCCTGTTGGGAGCAGGAGAAAGCCTGTTAGAACTCCAGTCGCTGGTACTCAGCAATGGAGGACGCTGCAGGTCGCGCTCGCTGCCTAGCCCAGTCCCTGAGGGCTGTTACCTGCTCTGTCATTGTCCGAGAAAGCGGCAGAGTTGATTTGATTGCTGCGATGATATCGAGTTGGGTAAATTCTCGCTCTTGAGCAAATGCTTCGTACATGGCAGCAATTAATGCTTGCTCAATCTCTGCTCCAGAAAACCCATCGGAGACATTGGCTAACTGCTCTATATCAAAGCGAGCAATATCTCGACGCCGCTTACTTAGGTGAATATTAAATATTTCTTGGCGCTCTTCTGCATTAGGTAAATCAACAAAAAAGATTTCATCAAAACGACCTTTGCGAAGGAACTCCCCAGGTAAGCGTTCCACCCGGTTAGCTGTCGCCATCACGAACACTGGTGAAGTTTTCTCTTGCATCCAGGTGAGGAAGGAACCGAAGATCCGACTGGAAGTTCCCCCATCCGAGTCAGAAGAACCAGCACCACCAGCAAAAGACTTATCTAGTTCATCGATGAAGAGTATAGTTGGAGAGATTGATTCTGCGGTTTTAAGGGCATTGCGTAGGTTGGCCTCCGATCTACCTACCATTGAACCATCATATACTCTACCCATATCTAGGCGTAGTAGAGGTAGACCCCAAAGCCGAGAAGTGGTTTTAGCAATCAGAGATTTACCACATCCAGGAACTCCCAGAATTAACATGCCTTTGGGTTGGGGTAAGCCGTATTCTCTTGCCCTTTCAGTAAAAGCATTGGAGCGCTGTTTGAGCCATTTTTTGAGTTCTTCTAAACCACCAACAGAATCAATGGTTTCATCCTCTTCAATGTACTCCAAAATGCCATTGCGACGGATCAGCTGCTTTTTCTCAGAAAGAACGATATTGACTTCCTTTTCAGTGAGTCGTCCCGATTTAACATGGGCTTTACGATAAACCTTCTCTGCTTCATCCTTGGTTAAGCCTAATGCAGCTTTGAGCAGTTTCTCCCGCGTTTCTGTACTAGTGCGGCGAGCTTTGGTTTGCTCCAATTGATGAGATAGAACTTGATTTAGTTCTGTCAAGTCTGGCAATGGGTAGTCTATAACCACTACTTCTTTTTCCAGTTCAATCGGAATTTGCTGCATCGGAGACATCAGAATAATGGATTTCTGTGTACCTTTGAAACTAGCGATCGCATCTCGTAGCCAACGAGTTACTGGTGGCGAATCTGTAAAGGGATGTAAGTCTTTAAAAATATAAATACCGGCTTCTTTTTGCTGAATAACCCATTGAATTGCTGCTTCTGGCGAGACAGTATTGTGATGCTGACTGCTATGCCGTGACTGACCATACTCTATAATTCCGTGGGTGACAGTCCACACAAATACACGTCGTTGTTGTGACTTCGATTGAGCAATCATGGCTATTGCTCTTTCCGTCCGCTCTTCCTCAGAAGTTACAAGGTAAATCAGAGGGTATTGAGCTTTTATGAGAACTTTGAGTTCTTCTTGCATAACTATCGACCTAATTTAGAGACGGCGCAATCACTGCCCAAACTTCCTCAAAAAAGGAACATGATCCACTTTTGACGCTTGCTACATCAACAGGGAACTAATTTTTCTCCCTGAGAACAAGTATGGGCTTCTACCTCTTCTCGTACTTTTTCCACCGGAAGTTCTTCAGCCAGAATACTGGGCTGCTCCTTCAGGGAAACTACCTCTCCACCACTTTCTATTACTAGAGAACTATGACATTCGGGACAGTTATAGACCTGATGGCTTTTTCCATAAGACTCCTCTTCTACTTGATCAACCACCTCCGGGTGACCCAGGTAGAAAACGACTGCTCTCTCAACCATTGCTGACATTGAGTCTAATTCAACAGCTGCTCTAATTTTGAGCTGACGGTGGAGTCCTGGCGGGAGATACAACGTAACTTTTTGCTTGTCTTGCATATAAATTCAATTTTTTTACCCGGGTATGTAAGCAAGATTATCGGTTGTTAAAGTAGCTGTCAAGACACTAAGCCAGTATGACAGCATAATTGTTACATTGCGTTACATAAACGAACTAAGACCATATGTCATTCATTCTTACTTGGGAATAAAATACCGCCGATATAACTCACAGCTAGGAACGACTCCATCACCTAACTGTTTAATCAGCCCCATACTACTTAATTTGTAAGTTACGATTGGGTCTAATGAGACTGGTTCAACAGTACCCATAACAGTATCCAAAGCTTGAGCTAATTCAGGCTGCTCTTGCAATACAATCCAATGACGTCTTAGATGCTGGGCATAGATTCCAAGAGTTGTCGGTGCTGTCTCCAGAAGTTGGTCAAGAGTCGTTTCCTTACGACTGAGATGATATAGTGCCATATGAACCAAAGCAGGATGACCTCCCACCAGAGCCATCAACTGCTTGGCATCTTGACCATCATTCCAATCAAGTTGATAACGCTCAGCTAACTGTTGCACCTGCTTAAGAGTAAAGCCACCTAATTCTATTGGTAACCCGACATTAAAGGGAGACTGCTTTAATTGAAGAGGCACGTAAATTTCCGTGGAATGAACCACAATCAGCCGCAGTTTTTGCCAGAGGCGGTGTCTCTTTGCCTCCTCATACCAGGAACGAAATAATGGCAATACCTCTTTCGCCACCTGAGGATGCTCAAAAATATAGTTGACTTCATCCAAGGCTAAAACCAAGGGAGCCTGGATTTGCTCTAATAGATAGCCGTGGAAATAGAGGGTAGAGCTAATTTTGCTGCCAATATCTTCATCCCAATAGTCATCTAACCTCGGTTCAAGCTGCAACTTAATGGTCACGTTAGCACACAGCCAGCGCAAAAACCGATTCAAATCGTTCAAAATCACCTCATCGATTTGCTCGATGTTAAGACTAACAGTCTGGTAGCCTTGGCGGCTGGCGTAATCTAGTGCTCTTAACATTAAGGAGGTTTTACCCAATTCCCTAGGCGCTTTAATCCGCACCAAGGCACCTGGTTTACTGATTTCTTCGTAAACCTGCCCCTCCAAAGGAGTACGCTCCAGGTAAAAAGGAGAGCCAAGGGGAATGGAACCACAGGGATAACCAGGTAAATCCCTCGACTTGACATCTTGCACTCCAACGGAGCTGATTTCTGAGTGAGCAAGATGTAGCTTGAGCTCTCGATTAACCCAATCTACATTGAAAATAGCTGCGTAGATCGGATTTTTGACGACCAAATTATTGTCTTGGTTGGGAGCAACTAATCCAGACAGCTGTAATTCCAGATGAGTGGGATGGTTTTGTGCAGGTATTTGCCCTTGTTGCAGAATCTCCTGATATAGTTTGAGCAATTCCCCACTTGAGTGAGCATTACCTAAAAGCCGATGATGCTTCCCGTAATGGCAAAGGCGATCGCGAATCATTTTGAAATGCTCTGGTTGATCCTGAGTTTCCCAGTTCTGAATTATCTGGGATTGCACGAGTTGCTCAATCCATAGCCTTTCCCTACCCTCTACAAGAGGACCAAATTTAGCACTACTACAGTTATTGAGGATTAACCAACAAAGTTTCTGCATTAGTAAGGGATGCCCTCGTGTCCAACGCCACACTTCTTTCAACACCGTCTCAGGATTGTCAACTCTCTCCTGTAATCCCTCTATTAGAGGAGTAATTTCCTGTAGTTGGAACCCTGGAAGTGTGACTGCTCGACTAATGTTAAAGGGTGTCGGATAGTCTTGAGCTCGAACCAAATCTGTGGGTGTTGCTATCCCAAACAGAGCAAATGAGAGTCTTCTATAGGCTGGCTTTTGCACTCGGCTATCATAGCAGTGACGCATCAGAGCAAAAAACTCATCCGTTGAGAAGCTTAGACCCAATACCGTATCAGTCTGATCAATAAAAATAACAATTTTTTCTGGGATTTGGGTCAGTAATACTGTCTCAATCAACTCATTCAAGCGTTGCACAGGGGAGAGATTATTGCGCTTATTTAACCAATTACGCCGATTTATTTGTAATTCAAAGCCACTCACCAACTCCTGGATTATCCCTCCATACCATTGAGAGGCTGTAATGTGTGAAGTACCAATCCCGCTTAGTGCAATCTCTGCACAGGCAACTCCTTGAGCTTGCAACCTGCTCATAGTTCGGTTTTGTAAACTCGACTTTCCCATCTGCGGCGCATTGAAGACATAGCAGTACTCTCCAGCTAACAGCGCTTCATAGAGTTCAGTGTCAGCTTGTCGCACTACATAGCTAGGAGCATTAGGAGGGAGGCTTCCACCAAGCTGATATTGATAGGTACTACTGAATTCAAAGCTCATCTACAATTTTCCAGTTTTTCATTACATAAGGCAGTCCCGATGAAAAACAGTTTTCATCATCGGGTTACGAAAGTAGGAGCTATTCCTGTTGCAATCGTGTCTGTTGCTTACTTACAAGTCAGACTCCCATGAACGGAAGCCATAACGAATGGATGAAAATCAATCTCTTCTGACTCCTGACTCCTGACTCCTATGTTCAAATTAGGAAGCTCCAAGAAAGGAGGCAACAGGTCGCAAGCTGAATGCTTATCTGAATTTAACTCAATTTAACTCAATTTAACTCAATTTAGCTCAATCAGCTGAATTTAACTCAATTTTTAGAGTCCCGATTTCACCCCAATTAATCACCTCAGAGGCCAATCATACTTATGAGAGATTTCAATATAAACAAAACTCTTATTTCTCCCAATGAGAAAGATTTTAACTATGGTACAAGCGGCGCAAACAATGCTAAATCAAAACCTACAATCACTACCATCCTTGTCTCAGTTCATCCGGAGTAATGCAACTTATGTCAATATCACCACAGTTCGCCTTTACCCAAACGGCACCGTAACGCAATCCCTACAAATCATCAAAAAATCTGAGTTAAATCTAAGCCAACTCAGGAGGTGACAAGTAGATTCTTATGAAGACAGATGTTAGGTATTTGGTGGTAAGTGTTAGCTGTTATACAAATTTATAAAAATCTTGAGTTTTACTTGTATCTGCCCTATTTCTTGCTGTACAAAACACCCCACATCTAATCCCTGTCTACCTTTTTGTTTGCTTGTCATCCCCTGAGGTAACTAAATCAAAATGAATAGCTTAATAAATACTAGTATCGACTCAAATGCTAAACCAAGAAAGACAGAACGGATTGATGCCGATGTTTATAGCCCAAACCTTCTGTCAAGGGGAAAGAAACAAAGTTTACAATCCTCTTCTGGAGACAACTGCCTGCCTTCTGCCTCCCCTTTTCTGCCTGTTCAAAACCTTCATCAGGATTACGCTACTTTCTGGAAGTTATGGCAACAGTATCGGGGCTATCTTTACCATTGCGGTTTAAAGTGGATGAATGGCAATAATGCAGATGCGGAAGAAGCCGTTAGTCGGGCAACTTTTCAAGCCTGGGGTAAATGGTTAGATTATTCTGAAACAATTAGCAACTACAAGGCTTGGCTTACCCAATTAACTCATAACATTTGCATGGATATGCATCGAGAGCGCAACTGGTGTGGACAAAAGGTTGACAGTCTTGAAAGTATGCAATTTGCCGACTACGAGCTAGTCCCTTCCAAGGCAGAATCTCTTGAATCGACTCTTCTCGAGTATGAGATGGTGACATATCTTCGTCAGACAATTCAAGCTCTATCTCCCAAGCTCCAGAATCCGCTTATCCTGCATTACTACCACAAGAAAACTGCCAGGGAGATTGCTAATCAACTCAACGTCTCCGAAAAAAACGTTTGGAAACGCCTAGAAAGGGGGCGCACCATCTTAAAGGAGGAATTGGATAAGTATCTATCAGGGATGGGCGATTCTGTTTCAGAGTCCCTGCAACTCCTAGATTCTATACCACCAACATCACAAAGCAGGGATGTTCCCACTTTGCTAATGTCCAGAACCGTAAAGAGTTCTATTGAGCCAATTAATTATCAGGTGACTGCCACATGTCTACAAACACTGCCACACGCTTGGTACCAATCACCCACTCCTCTGGGGTGGAGCTAAGTACTAATCTAGTTTTCAAGAGCAAACCGTTAAGAATCAATCAGAGGCTGAAAACCTTAAGGAACTATTTACAGCAGTATTCATCAGGCTGGAAAAAGCGTATAGAGTTCGCAGATTTATTATACGTACAAGGAAATTTCGAGCAAGCGATCAAAGAGTATCGGCTGGTGCTGGAACGACAGCCTGAACTAATGTCTGTGCAGTTGAAATTAGCCAGCCTCTTACAGGTAATGGGCAGGGAAGCAGAAGCTATTGAAGCTTATCAAGATATCCTACCGTTAGCAAAGAATGATGCTACACACTACCACATTAGTGGAAGGATTGCTATCTGTAAAGGTGACAAACTAGAGGCAATCTGGGCATTTGAGTGGGCAACTTCCTTTGAACCTAACCAGGCAGCTCACTGGCTAGCGTTGGGACAGATGCAGATGGAGGTGGAGAATGCAGTTGAGGCTTGCCGAGCATTTGAGGCGATTTTGTCCCTCAACCCAGATGATACTGTGGCGTTAATTGCCAGCTATGATGCACTGATGGCAGTGGGGGATTTCAGGGAAGCCAAAAAACGTTTGAGTCGTGCTAAAAAGTTAGCTCCAAATGATTACCAAGTACTCAAACGACTAGCAGAGTATCGCTGCTGGATGCAGCTGGTATGGGATGAACCGGGTAAGCAGACAATAGAGTTGATTAATGCTGTCCTCAAATTGGCTCCTAATGCAGCGGGTGCTCAAAAGTTGCTCTGTGATTATTATTTTTCCCGAGGGGAGTGGGCGCAAGGGGTAGAGGTATTGCACCAGTTTACCGAGCAGCACCCAAACAATCCGAATGGTTGGTATTACTACGGATACAGTTTGTTCCAGATAGGTGACAACCAGAAGGCAGCTCTGGCGGTGCTCAATGCTTATCAACTATACCCCAGCGATTGTGAAATTTATCGATTATTATCTGAAATTTGGGCAGCAGTGGGAAGATTAAAGGAATTACGTCCTCTTTTGAAAGAAATGTTAAAACGTTTTCCCGAACGCTGGAGTCTTTGGGCAACAGCAGGAAGAATACTGGTGGAACAGTTTCAGGAGATTGAGCGGGGATGTGAGCTATCCTTTGAGGGCACTCAACTTCAGCCCCAGTTGCCTGATGCCTGGTTTAGGCATGGGCGAGTGTTAGCACTGGCAGGGAAACACCAGCAAGCAGTGCAGACATTGGAGCAAGGATGGAAGTACTTGGAAGAGGGATGGATATCTTTATCTGTACCAGCAGCGGTGTGGCTTTTGGAGAGTTATCGAGTACTAGGGGATGAAAGAGCCAGTCGGAAATGGTTGCAAGAGGCTAATAAGCGATCGCAGCAACTGATAGAATTCGCTCCAGTGACGGCTGATTACTGGCAAAGGAGAGCGGGGTGCAGCTCTTTCTAATAGTAAAAGGTTAGTGCCGGGTAGTTCACAATCAACCCCTAAGCTGTTCTGCATTTAAATTGTGAATTGGTGAAATCAAATAAAAAAGATGAACTACACTCTCCTGTTGCCTATTGCCTTGCTCAAACGCATTTAAAATGCGTTTGAGCTTATCCCTACTGCTGCACCATAGTTGCCACAACTTTGACGCCATATTCAGCTTCAAAGACAACCTTTTTGTAATCCAAACTCCACAATTCTAAAGCACAATCATCATTGGGCACAGCAGGAATTAACCTGAGTTGGAGTTCTTTCTTGTCCCGATTATACTCGCAGCGGACCTGAGAAATTGCACCAATTTGTCTGCGATCAAGGGCAACTGCTAAGCGTAAGATAGCACTAAGTTGATTAACTAACTGGCGATGGGTTTGACTGGGTAGATTGTTGTAGTTTTCGTGCTTTTTCTTGGGAATACTTTTACGGTGATAACGAGCCAGATTAGCAATCACTTCAATGCCAGCTTCTGTAAAGCCTAGCAACTCACCATAACGAATTAAGTAATAAGAATGCTTGTGGTGGGCAGAATGGCTAATATACAGACCACAGTTATGTAAAATAGCAGCAGCCCAGAGTAGTTCCCGCTCTTCTGTATTCCAGTGATGAAGTTGTCCTTTAGTTTGGTTAAATATGCTAAGAGCAAAGTTGGCAACCCGCTCACCATATGCCAAATTTACCTGATATTTCTGGGCGACTTTGAACACACTTCGCTGACGTACCTCACTCTGGTAGCTCAGTCGGTTTTCAATTAAGTCGTGGGAGAGCATCCAGTCAACAATTATTCCTTCCCGCAGTGCTCTCTCACCGATGACTAGATACTCAAAACCCAGCATAGTCATCGCTTCCAATAAAATTATTGCCCCAGCAACAATAATTTCTGAACGTCTGTCTGACATTCCAGGAATTACTGCCCGTTCAGTATAATTTACTGATGCCAAGTGCTTAAGTATTTCTTTGAGGTCTGCACGACTCAACTCGTAGCCGCTAAGGGGATTTGGTACTGTACCTAGCGTGTTTCTAGCATGAATCATTGCTAGGGTTTCGATAGTACCAGAGGTTCCCACCAAACGAGGCTGCTCACCAGCTTCTAGGTTAGCTCGAATCTCTTCAACTGGTCGCTCCAGCATCCCCCTGACATAAGCTTGTAAATATTGAAACTCGCGATCGCTGATGGGATCGGTAGTGATAAACTCAGCGGTAAGACGCACTGCTCCTACCTTAGTACTGCTAAGGGTACGGGGTTTATCTCCATACCCTAAAATCAATTCCGTGGAACCGCCCCCAATATCAATAATGATGTGGGGTTGGCTATTAAATTCCATCCCTGACAAGACGCCTAGGTAAATCTGCCTTGCTTCTTCTTGTCCGGAAATTAAGTTGACAAATAAACCTAATTTTTTATCGACTTGCTTTAAAAAAGCTCGCCCATTAGGAGCCTCTCGCACAGCACTGGTAGCTACAGCCACAATTTGCTCAGCATTGAAACTTTGTGCGAGTTTTTGACAACGCCGCAAAGTTGCCATTGCTCGTTTTGTAGCTTCTGGTGTCAAATCACCGGTTTTGGGGTCCCGATCTCCCAGCCGTACGGTATCCTTTTCTTTAGCAATAATTGTAAATGCTGGTAGGGCTGGGTTAATCCGCACCACCACCATATGAATAGAGTTGGTTCCGATATCAATAGCAGCAAGAATGCGCTCTTGCTTGTCCTGGGTAACAGCAATGTTCAAGGAACTCTCTTTTGCAATTGAATTGACCATAATAAATGCCTTCCGGGTTATAGTGCTAACCCAAACCCTATGAATCAAGATATCGTAAATAGGGACTCAGTCCTATCTAAAAATCCTTGATTCTAAACAATTAACCAATTTTTCCATGCTGACTCAGGAGCAACGTCAACCAGAGCCCTACTGGCTAACCATCCTGCGACTGTTGCGTTGGGATAAGCCAGCGGGACGCCTTATTTTGATGATTCCCGCCCTTTGGGCAGTGTTTTTAGCTGCGGCTGGAGAACCACCTATACCTTTAGTAGGGGTGATTATCCTCGGTAGTTTTGTAACTAGTGCCGCTGGTTGTGTGATCAATGACCTGTGGGACCGTAATATTGATCCTCAAGTAGAAAGAACTCGCGATCGCCCTCTTGCTTCCCGTGCTCTTTCCATTCAAGTTGGAATAGTTGTGGCACTAGTTGCTATGAGTTGCGCTGGGGTACTTGCCCTTTATCTCAATCCCTTCACCTTCTGGCTATGTGTCGCTGCCATACCAGTGATTGTTTTTTACCCCTCAGCCAAACGAGTGTTTCCTGTACCTCAGTTAGTACTTTCGGTAGCTTGGGGTTTTGCCGTACTGATTAGTTGGAGTGCAATAACCACTAATTTAGAACCAACTACCTGGCTACTCTGGGGAGCAACAGTACTTTGGACATTGGGCTTTGATACAGTCTACGCAATGTCAGACAGGGAAGATGACCGTAAGATTGGGGTACAATCCAGTGCCCTGTTTTTTGGAGATTATGCTCCATCAGCAGTTGGCATTTTTTTTGCTGGTACTGCTACTTGCCTAGCTAGATTAGGCATCGTGATGCAGTTACAACTTGGTTTTTGGATTGCCTTGGGCATTGCTAGCGTAGTGTGGGTTTGGCAATATACCCGATTGCGCCAACCAGATATTCCTAAATCAGTCTATGGTGAAATTTTCCGCCAGAACGTTGGGATTGGCTTCGTTTTACTAGCTGGGATGATTGCTGGATCTATTTTTTAGCTTAATTCACTAAAAAGCCCACGCCTCAACCCTTAGGGTGAGCGTGGGATGAATACTAGAATTACTATAGTTCATTCAGGATGGATTTTTTTACCTGACAGACAATCGGGATGGCAAGGTCATTTTGTTGTTAGGATAGGTATAGTTAAGTTCATGTCTTAATGTGAAAACTGATACCATCTTCTATCGCCTATTTCAATCCTTCCCCAGCATTTTCTTTGAATTAATTAATCATCCTCCCCAAGAAGCACGAACTTATCAATTCGCCTCTGTGGAAGTTAAACAACTATCATTTAGAATTGATGGCGTCTTTCTTCCTACAACGATAAAACCCCAACAACCAATTTATTTTGTGGAAGTTCAGTTTCAGGAAGACTCTCAATTTTACTCCCGCTTCTTTAGCGAAATCTTCCTCTACTTAGACAAAACAGAACTTACTAATGATTGGCATGGTGTGGTCATTTACCCCAGCAAAAATATTGATACAGGAGAAACTCAAAGGTATCGAGAGCTACTCAATTCTTCAAGGGTATCTCGCATTTATCTCGATGAATTAGCGCAGACATCACTATCATCTGTAGGTCTAGCAACAGTAGAGCTAATTATCACTGAGGAAGATAGGGCAATTGCACAAGCTCAAGAATTAATTCAAAGGACAGCTGGGGAAATAAAGGATGAACAACAAAGGCGAGAACTTCTACAATTAATAGAGACAATATTAGTCTATAAGTTACCCAAACTGAGTCGCATGGAGATAGAAAGTATGTTTAGTTTAAGTGATTTACGGCAAACCAAAGTTTATCAGGAAGCTTTAGCAGAAGGTAGGCAAGAAGGTAGGCAAGAAGGTCAGCAAGAGGGTCGAATTCAAGCAAAGCTAGAGTCTATACCTCGGTTGTTAGCTTTGGGGTTGAATATAGAACAAGTTGCCCAAGCTTTAGAATTAGATGTCGAACAAGTCGCACAAGTGGCTCAGCAGTCTTCTAGCAGCTGAAAGAAAAACGTCGTTGATGATAACGGGGGTAGAATAGGCGGATTTAGTATCAAAAGGACAAAATTGCTGCTAAAGTCATGGAATTAATTACTATGAGTAAGCGACAAACAACAAATGACAAATAACAAATGACCAATGACAAACCAATAAATCTCTTCGATTATGAAGCAATTGCACGACAAAATCTATCTCAGATGGCGCTAGATTATTACGCCAGTGGTGCTGGGGATGAGGTAACACTGCGGAATAATCGTAGTGCTTTTGAATTATTAAAACTGCGTCCTCGGATGTTGGTGGATGTCAGCCAAAGGGATTTAAGCACAGAAATTTTGGGAGAGCCTGTTTCCATGCCGATTTTGATTGCGCCGATGGCTTTCCAATGTCTGGCGCATCCGGAAGGAGAAATAGCAACGGCAAAAGCTGCTGCTGCATTAGGAACGGTGATGGTTCTGAGTACTATGTCCACCAAAAGTTTAGAAGAGGTGGCACAAGTTCCCAAGCATACTAACCAATGGTTTCAATTGTATATCCACCGCGATCGCACTCTAACTCGTGCTTTAGTTGAACGAGCAGAGTCAGCTGGCTTTAGCGCTCTATGTCTGACTGTAGACGCGCCGCTTCTGGGATGTCGGGAACGAGACAAGCGTAATCAGTTTACTTTACCATCGGGCATGGAGTTGGCAAATTTAGCAACAATGGCAGATTTGGAGATTCCCAAAACGGCTGGAGAGTCAGGTTTATTGAGCTATTTTGCTGAGCAAATCGATCCAGGAGTAACCTGGTGGGATCTGGAATGGTTGCACTCATTGACATCTTTGCCCATAGTAGTGAAAGGGATTTTACGGGCAGATGACGCCTTACGGGCGGTAGAATATGGAGCCAAAGTCGTTATTGTCTCCAATCATGGAGGTAGACAATTAGATGGAGCGATCGCTACTATTGATGCCTTACCTGAAATTGTGGAAGCAGTGGGAGATCATGCTCAAGTACTCATTGATGGCGGTATTCGGCGTGGTACTGATGTGTTGAAGGCTTTAGCTTTGGGAGCAAAAGGGGTTTTGCTAGGACGTCCAGTTTTATGGGGGTTAGCTTTTGCAGGAGAAGCTGGCGTGCGTCATGTGCTAGAACTGTTGCGGGATGATTTGGAGCTAGCTATGGGTTTGAGTGGCTGTGCCAAAATACAAGATATTGACTCTAGTTTGATTAAACGGTTGTAAATTGAATTTCCCTTCATACCAAATCCGCTTTTCACCTCAGAAAGAGAATTTTTCTCCCCTACTCCCTTGCCGATTAATCTTCTGTTGACAAGTCACGAACTCCTTGAACAATTCGAGAGAGCTCACTCTTTTCATCGGTAGAAAGGCGAGTAGGGGAACCACTAATGATTCCTTCATAATGGCGGAAAGAGTCTTTTATTTCTGGACCATCTTTGCTAATTGTGTACTCGCGAATACCTGTATCGTGCCAAGAACCTCGCATTTTGAAGACATTGATCGCACGAGACATTTGTCCACGAATTTCGACGTATTGCAGCATCAAAATCGTGTCAGTAATCGTGGAAATATGGGAATCGGTAATCGAATGAGAACCCATAAACTGATCTGTAGTATTGGTGAAAAAGCCGGTGATTTCTTCTTGCTTGGCATAGCCGGTAACACCAATGACAAACTGCCGGAAAGCGTTATTGCTAACTCCTCGTGCTAAAGCCGAGAGGGAATCAATAGCAATGCAAGAAGGTTTAAAATCGGCAATCTCTAATTTAATGATTTGTAGGTGATCTTCTAATCCTGCTGATTCGGGGTAAGCACAAATTATTCTCAGTAAATTCTTGCGCTCCATTTCCTCAAAATTGATGCCCCAGGAATTAGCATTACGAGATAATTGAGCACGAGATTCTTCGTAGGCAAAAAGAATGGCTCGTTCGCCATGTAAGCAAGCATTTTGGATAAACTTGCTGACTAACAAAGTTTTACCCGTACCTGTAGCACCAGTTGCTAAGATAATCGAATCTTTGAAAAACCCTCCACCGCACATTTCATCCAAGGTACTTACACCTGAAGATACCCGCACATTAGAAGAACGCTGGGTAAGTTGCATTGCTCCTAAGGGGAATATATTAATGCCATCATTAGTAATGGTAAAAGGATATTCTCCTTTCATGTGGGTTGTGCCGCGCAGTTTGAGAATTTCGATGGTGCGACGTCGGCGCTCTCCTTCTAGGACATTACGAACAATTACTACATTATCTGAGACAAATTCTTCTACCCCAAACCTGGCTACTGGTCCATATTCATCTATGCGTTCAGTCGTCATTACAGTAGTTACACCAATTTGTTTCAGGCGAGCTACTAAGCGAAAGATTTCCCGTCGCACTAATGAAGCAGCATCATACTGCTGAAAGATTGCGGTTATTGAATCAATTGAAACTCGTTTGGCTTTGTATTTGCGAATGGCATATTGAATACGCTCAATTAAAGCAGAAAGGTCAAAGTTTCCTACTACTGCTTGTCCTTCTGGATCAGGGGAAGCATCTAAAATAAATAGCTTGCCATCATCCACTAATTGTTGTAAATCCCAACCAAGATTGTAGGAGTTTTTAATAATATCCGTGGGAGATTCTTCAAAGGTGACAAATACACCAGCTTCATCAAAGTTGATGATACCACTGTGTAGAAATTGCACAGCAAACAGGGTCTTGCCAGTACCAGATGTGCCACTAACCAACGTGGTTCGACCAACTGGGAGTCCCCCATAACTGATATCATCGAAACCTTCGATCATCGTCCGTATTTTCTGGACTCCGATGTCTTCCGATCTAGTTTGACTCTGTTCAGTTTTATTAATCTCATTCATATTTTTGCTTACTAAAAAAATATTGGCTCTTCTGAACTGATTATGTAAAATTAATGCATTGAGTATCGGGAACGGGGAACAGGGAACAGGGAACAGCTTTCATTTTTGTAGCTTTTTAATAAGAGAAATAATCCTTCTACAATTGAATTAAAAATCTAATTCCTCTTCACTGAGCTCTTCATAAAGCAGATCCAAGCCAATTAAAACTTTTTCTCTGTCTGAGAGATCACCAATTATTTTCCGAACTGGAGGTGGTAATACCTTCGACAAAGTTGGGGTAGCCAAAATTTTATCTTCCTCTGCCAATTGGGGATTTTTGAGAACATCAATCACTTTCAGGGCATAAGCACCTTTAAACTCTTGCTCTAAGATATTTTTGAGCATTTTCAAAGCTCTAATAGAATGAGTAGTATTGCCAGCAACATAGAGCTTGAGGACATAAGTTTTTTTTAGTGGACTCATAAGGAAAGCAATTAACCAATTATCACAAAAAACAGCTCAATAAGTAATAGTAATCAGACCTGAATGATTGAGTAAAGCACAAATTAAGACTATACTATCAAACTTATTGCTAAAAGTTGATAAATTACCAATGATGTTAAAACTCTCTAGGAATGGAGCGACGGTACATTTCTCCCAAGTGAGCAATAACATCGATCAGTGTCAGGCGATAGTCAAGTAAAATACTTTCATTTCTCCCTTCTAGTTTCAACTGTTTGGCAAATTCGTCAATCAGTTCCATGTGGATTTCCACGATCATAGACACGGAAATATCAGCAAAGAAAGCTTGGTCAACTAAGCGATCAATTTTTTGATTAAGGCTAGAGTCTTGAGAAAAGTATTTCAATAAAATTTGACAATACTCTGATTTTAAGTTTTCTAAGAACTTTTGCTTCTCTGCTGGAGGGAGATGGCGTAAAAAAAGTTGAGGATTTCTTTTATAGTACACACCTAGGTACCCAAGGCGCTCTTGGAGTTTCTCCGATAAGCGGCGTTGCTGATGCATCAGGAAATTACGCTGGGTGAGTTCGGTTGACAAATCAACGGTAGTAGACTGATGTGGTAGACTGCAAAAGGGAGAAAGGTATAAAAAGCGAGCGATCGCTTGGTCAATCAGAGTAGCAATCTCAGGCAATTGGCTGGTATTGACCTGAACTTCAGCGGAGTGAAAAAGATAATGGAGCTTTCCTGGGAGAGTACTATCTTTTCCGTTTACCTCCCCGATAAACTGGTTGTTAGTGCCAACTAAAGTAGTCATTAGTTCTGATTCCTTGAGGAAGATTACCACAGGTAGCAGAATACCTTGTTCATATAGGTGATTGATCATTGGTGGTAATGAGCCGTCATCCTGAAAAATTAAACAGTCAAGGTGCTGCCTATGTTCCTCAACAAGAGCAAAAAGCTCAGGTTTTGAGCCAGTGGTATGCAAAATAAAGCGCTCACTGCTCAAAAACTCACTCAATGACTGAGCCAGGGACTCAGAAGGTACAAACGCACAGATAGTCAACTGGGGATGCAAAACAATACACTTTTCAACAACAATCTGGTGATTTCTGGTGATACATCACTTAGCCAAAGAACATTTTATCAATTTCTTTATGAAATATTAAATATATTACTTAATATTATTTCAAATATTCTAAGGATTGTAAGTAATTGTAATTGTTTTGTTCTGTTGACCCTCCTTTGAGAGCAATAATAGAGCAAGCTGTACTTGATTCTGTGTGCACCAGAAATTTTCCCCTCTGGATTCAGGAGAATGTACTGCCACTAAGGGCTACCGAATCAAAAGGCTAAGATAGGTAGCCTCATCGGCAAATTTCCCGTTCCTTGCAGCCAGATTTGGTTATATCCATGTCAACTTCCAGTTTAAAAGAATTTGCCAACCCTGTTCCTGTTTGTCAACCAAATTTGGAGCTTGCTGCTGTTCTGGAGATATTTGGCTCTTCAGGGTGTGATGCAATTGTAGTGGTGAGCCAGGAACAACGTCCCCTAGGAATAGTTAACTTGGGACAGGTTATGCCTTACTTCCTTTCAGTTACAGGGCTAGGAGACAATACTATATCGAGGGCAACTGGGGATTTCCAAAAACCCCTGGAGCAATTACAGCCTTCTATCATTGAACCAATCACCATCTTATCAGCTCAGTTGAGTTTGAACCAATTTTGTGCCTATCTGAGGGGGGACACGGAGACGCGGAGACACGGAGACGCGGAGACATGGAGACATGGATATGGGGAGGAAAAGGGAGATATTTCCCATTCCCCATTCCCCATTCCCCATTCCCCATTCCCAAACAACAAACAACAGTGGGTATTGGTAGACGAGGATGGGAAGTTTCTGGGATTGCTCAATAGTTCGCTACTCTTAAAATCTTTGGCTGCAAACTTCACTACTACTGATCCAGTGACTGCTACTAACCGAAGGCAGCCAACTGGACTCAATTTTTTAATACAACTGTTGGAACAATTGCCTTTACCACTGAGTTTACAAACTTCTACAGGACAAGTGGTAGCTCAAAACAGTAGCTGGCGTCAACAGATTGGAACCTCACTAGATTTGGATTGGGTGAAGTACACCAGTACTCTAGGATTAGATGTTCCTGACCCTAGCACTAACACACTCCATCAACAATGCAAGTTCCCTAACTCTAGCTCCGACGCCTCAGAGGTGGCTACGGCTTTGTTATCTAAGACTGCTCCCGTTGCACGTAGGGTAGCATTAGTGTCTACGCTGGCAGCTGAACCAAAATTATCACAGACTAGCGAAAATTTTGCCCAACAGGGGTATGAAGCAAGGGAGAAAGCTGATGAGTGCTTCTGCGCGATTGATGCCCCTCATCAAAGAAGATTGTCTGCCCCGTTGATGCTAACAACTACTGTGCAGCAATATCCTTACCGAACAATTCCCCCAAGAGAATCCAACCCAGATGCTAGAACATGTTTTGTTAGTCAAAAATCTGCTGTAGAACCATTGGTGTTTGCGGAGCATGGTGCAACAGCAGCAAAGCATTCTCGAAGAGTCGCATTGGGCGATAATTCATCTCCAAATGCTGAAGCTCCTTACGCGCCTACTAGGATGCTAACACCCTCCGAGAGTTTGAAAACAGACGTTAGTGCTAAACCAACTGAAGAACAAGTCAGAAGTATGCCAGCAAAGGCGAAGACTTTGGTATCTCAAAGAACCGATAAAAGCCAGGGTTCCTTCTTTTCCTTTGTCAGAACTCCTCTATCACCATCGGTTGCTTCCCTCCAAGACTGGGTAAGACTAGAAGATGAGGTTCACAGAAGAGGAGAAGTTAAGGAAGCCGGGTACAGTCCAACAGAAGAATTGTTTCCCAATCTCGGAACTAACCGACAATCTTATCATCCCCATACATCCCCTTCTACTCTCTGGCTAGTACTGGCTCAAGACACCACAGAGCAGCAGCAGGTTACCCAAGAACTGGCAGCCAAAAATGCTGATTTAGTACAACTAAACCGGCTTAAAGATGAGTTTTTAGCTTGTATTAGCCACGAACTGAAGACACCTCTGACTGCGGTTTTGGGCTTATCAAAGCTGTTGAAAGATCAGGGATTGGGTAAACTCAATGAGCGTCAAGCTCGCTATGCGAGGCTGATTTACCAGAGTGGGCGTCAGCTGATGACGGTAGTCAATGATATTCTAGATTTAACTCGTATCGAGACTGGTCAACTACAATTAACCCTGGATACAGTTAAAATTCAGGCACTATGCGATCGCGCCTATACTCAAGCACAACAGCGAGTGGTAAATCAAAACTCTCAGGAGGAAGGAACCAGTCAGTTTGCCAAATTTAACTTTCAAATTGAACCAGATTTAGAAGTCATTGTTGCTGATGAGCTACGCTTGTGCCAAATGCTGGTACATTTGCTGGAGAATGCTCTTAAGTTTACCGACTCTAGTGGGGAAATTGGTTTAATAGTCAATCACTGGGAAGGTTGGATTGCCTTCACTGTTTGGGATACTGGCATTGGCATCCCAGAGGAGAAGCAGCACTTAATCTTTCAGAAATTCCAGCAACTCGAAGAACCTCTCACCCGCCGTTTTGATGGCACTGGTTTAGGATTGGTTTTAACTCAACGCTTAGCTCGCCTCCACGGTGGAGACATTTCTTTTATTTCCAAACCTGGGGAAGGTAGTCAATTTACCTTACTACTACCTCCATGTCCCCCCCAAGAGAAATGGACAGAAGAAGAAAATCAGAATCTGCAAGGGGATGCTTCTGTTGGAGAAAAGCAAGAAGTAAAGATATCTCATCACAAGATTGGGACACCCGAGCTTGCTAGCAGCCAAGCTGGAAAAGGAAAGGCATTTCCAGGGAAAGGCTCTTCAGTACAGCAGGTGCGTAGCCCTCATCATCAACAACCAACAACTGGTTTGGTGTTAATCGTGGAAACTGTACCCCGATACTTGGTAAGCTTGAACGAACAGCTTCAGGGTTTAGGATATTATGTGGTCATTGCCAGAGCTGGTACAGAAGCAATAGAAAAAGCCCGCCGCTTACAACCCTGTGCCATCTTCCTTAATCCTCTCCTTCCCCAACTTTCTGGTTGGGATGTCCTAACTCTCCTCAAATCTGATGAACACACCTATCACATCCCAATCTTTGTAACGGCAACCCAGGCAGAAAGACGGCAAGCTTATCACCACAAAGCTGATGGTTTTTTAACCTTGCCAGTACAGGAGCAGGCATTATTAAAAACCCTAGCTCCCTTGGCTGAGCCCCAGAGTAATACTAGTAGTAGTCTGACGATTCTTCATCTAACTCCTGTAGAAGCCTCTTATGGCAACTCAATACCTCCCCAAACATCCTCTGCTTCCCCTGCACTAAGCTCGGAGTTAACTAATTTACTCAATTTTCAGCACTCACAAATCAATTACCGGATACTCGAAGCTGATGATTTAGAGCAAGCAGAAATATTGACTCGCGTTTGGTATCCAGATGTCCTCTTATTAGATAGTAAAGGCATTACAGAGCCTCTTGCTTACTTACAACAACTGTCCCTATATGAGGGTTTGACTTCTTTACCCCTTGTAACCTTAGATTACAGAACAACAGAAGCAGCAAATCAAGTCAGCAGTCTTTGCGTCTATCCTTGTTTAACGGAAGATTGCTCTTCCAAAGTTGCTGCTGTGTTACAAGTAGTTCAAGTAGCTGCTGGTATGAGCCACAAGCCCAATGTACTAGTGATGGACATTGGGAAAACAGGAACACAGGAAACTCCAGAGCATCTCCAATCACCAATGTCCACATCCCTAACCCCTCAATCCTCGTGGCGACAAGCATTAATGCAATACCTACAGACAGCAGGATTTAGAGGTTTACTTGCTAGTTCCTGGGTAGAAGTATACCGTCAACTCCAAACTCAAAATTTTGACTTACTGCTAATTCGTTTAACCCAGATTCGGGATCCTTCTGTGCTGGCAAAAAGACTCAACTCCTTAGCCCAGCTGCAAAAGTTACCACCAATTTTAGTGCTAGATCATCGATTAGATGCTGAACCGGGAGACGGAGCAGTAACAGGTTCAGAGGATTCTATCTCTGAACTAGAGTCCCTCCTCAAAGGAATCGCTACCCAAGTTTTACGGGGTTATTCTCAGTCAATGAGCCAATTATTAGATCAGATTAAGCAGACTCTGGCTCGGAAATAGGTATTGGCGGAATTAAGGATGCTTATAGAGTAAGGATTCTATCGCTCTTTTAAGAAACACATTTTGAAACCCTTACGCAGCAATGATTTGTGATTTTCAAGAAAAATGTGTTTCTTCCATCTGTTGCGGATGCGTCGCGTCAGTTGGGGGGCTCCTAAGAAATCGTCTCCATCGCAGATTGTGGAATAAGGTCAAAACCTAATGAGTGCGCCCTTTTCTGGAGATTATTTACCACTCGTTCATGGTAACGCTGCTCATAGTAGTCCATACCAAGATCTTTATAGCTGCCACCAGATGTCCAGAGTCGATGAAAATGCGTGCTAGTTTATGAGCAGTGGCAGTGATCGCTTTGGGGGTACCGAGTCGATAACGTAAGCGACGATAGAAAGCACCCAAAGCGGAATTACTCTTACCTGCGGTTTGAGCTGCCATTCGGAGCCTTGAGGTTTGTGACGGGTGTGTTTTGGTTGAGGAAGGGGAGATTCATTGAGATCAATTTTGTCGCTAAATTGAACTAAGCACTCCTCTATTTGGCGATCAGCTACGCTGGTGCCGTAGGCAATCGCAAGCAGCTATCTGAGTTTGATAGACATCATAAAGTTGTAGTTCTTGTTGAAGTACAAAAATATGCTCACTGCGATAATCACCATTCAAAGCAGCAGCAATTTCTGTTTCAGAGCGTTTAGTACGGTGATGTCTTTTAGCTGCCAAAATTTTGGGGTCTCGTTCCCCTGCAATAATCCCTCGAATAATTGCCATCCCTTTTACGTCCAGGTAACGTTTTGACATGATGGGCATTAACAAGTTTGACTTCCAAGCCCCTGGTCTCTAGGATCTCAAATAAGGCAATCCAATAGACCCCCGTTGATTCCATGACCACAGTTTCTACTCTACATTCAGCCAGCCAGTCTGCCAGAGCATACAAATCAGCTGTCTAACAACCAAAACGTCAAAGGCTTCCGCAG
>Ga0207422_1001240_pt1 | contig 54695 bp, 54 predicted proteins | sample MarCyaLeptolynsp_FD_187757 | JGI IMG/M metagenome (GOLD analysis project Ga0207422, IMG submission 187757) | Marine cyanobacterial communities from Panama - species 1 Leptolyngbya sp. (SPAdes) | ecosystem: Environmental > Aquatic > Marine > Unclassified | place: Panama: Panama City | collected... | reverse complement strand
TGCATGCTGCTATTGGTATAGAAATGTTCCACAATTTTACATTGGTGCATGATGATATAATGGATGAAGCTCCTTTAAGAAGAGGCAATCCAACTGTTCACAAAAAATGGAATAGAGATGTTGCAATACTATCTGGCGATGCTTTATTGGTAAAGGTCTATCAACGATTGTCAAATATTAATCACGATAATTTGCCAACAGTGCTTGATGTGTTTAATCGGACTGCGATAGAAGTATGTGAGGGTCAACAATTGGACATGGATTTCGAGTTGATTCCTGCGGACGAATTGAGTCTGAGTGATTACATAGAGATGATTCGACTTAAAACAGCAGTATTGTTAGCAGCAAGTTTAAAAATAGGTGCTATAACTGCCAATGCCAATGCAAAAGATGCGGATCTGATATACCAGTTTGGATTAAATCTTGGAATTGCTTTTCAAATTCAAGACGATTTCCTTGATGCTTTTGCTAATATAGATCAATTTGGTAAACAATTGGGTGGAGATATTATTGCCAATAAAAAAACATTCTTGTTGTTAAAGGCTTATGAAAAGGCAAACACAAACCAGAAGTTAAAATTAGATAATTGCTTGATAATGACAGATGAAGAACAAAAGATTCATCAAGTTTTGTCCTTTTATAACGAATTAAATATTCAACAGGAAACGGCTGATCTGATTGACTCATACCACGATAAAGCCATGTTAGCGTTAAATGAAATTAATGTAGACAAGCAACAAAAGAAACATCTAGAAGAGTTGTCAGAATTCCTTATGAATAGGCTTAATTAGAATAAATCTCCTTTAAGGCATCTTCAAGAGTAAGAAACTTAAATTCAAATCCTTCATTTCTAATTTTATCAGAGGAAACACGATTTCCTTTTAGGATCAAATCCGCCCTTTCTCCTAGAAGAAATTTTAAAAAGAAGCTTGGGGCATTTGGAAGCCAGAGTGGTTTCTTTAAAATTTTCGCCAAATTCTTTGTGAATTTTCGATTATCTATTTCTTCACCACTCACTCCATTGTATGCACCATATAATTTATTTTCAAAAGCATAAATAAACATATGACACAAGTCATCGATATGAATCCAAGGCATGTATTGCTTCCCACTCCCAAGAATTGATCCCAAACCAAAATGTATAGGCTTTGCGATAGCTTCTAAAGCACCACCTTCTTTAGTTAGTACAAGGCCAATTCTGATTTTGGAAACAGTAATGCCCAAATCCGCAACTTGATCTATGGCACTTTCCCAAGCAATACAAGTTTTTGCTAAAAAGTCATATCCAGGGCTATCCTCTTCTTTATATACTGATTCATTAAAATTTAAACCATAATAACCAACAGCCGATGCCGAAATGAAACATTTTGGTTTTTTATTGAGCTGTTCGATTGCATTTTTAAGCAATAAGGTGCTATCCACTCTGCTTCTTTCTATGGTGTCTTTTCTTGAGCTAGTCCACCTAGAGTCCATAACTCCTGCTCCAGCTAAGTGTATGATGCAATCAAAGCCCTCTAATTCATTAGTATTGATTTGCATTTTCTCAACATCCCACAGAATGGTGGGTATATTGCCCTTTGCTTTAGATCTACTGAGGTGACTCACTTCGTAAGCTTTCAATTGAAGAAGTTGAGTCAACCTTTGACCTACTAACCCACTACCGCCACTGATTAAAACTCTTTGCATAATTCTCAATTCGCAATCGACTTAAGGTAAACATAATTATCTTAAATATGTTTGTTCAATAAAATGTTCAGAGGTGGATTCCTTGCAAAAAATAGACTTAGAAAAATACAAATTAGATAGGCAGATTTTAGGTTTACTAAAAGAACAATTGGCAAAAGATCTACAATTGGAGAGTATCTCAACAGAATTGACAGAGGTGTTTGATTTTGAGAAGATTAATTTTTATTTAGCCTCTGTGTTGGAGGAGTTGCTCCACCAAAACACAGAAGCATTTTTTTCAAGTTTATATCGAATAGATGTGGATGAATATAGGGTTAGAGAAATTCTACGAAAGGATAGCAATCCAACTTTAGCAATAACAGAAATGGTAATTCATCGTGAATTGCTTAAAGTGGTAATCAAACTGTATTATAGCAAGCAAAATTGATGCCCTGTAATTCAATACGGATCACATATAATTATTTAACTTTGTTTAGCGTATTAGCACATTAACTTTATATGGATAAGTTTTCCTACCTGAGCAATGCGGATGTTTCTGCTGTTGATCAACTCTACCAAAACTACATCGAGGACCCTAATTCTGTAGAAGAAGAATGGGCGAAATTTTTCGAAGGATTTGAATTTGCCAGAAAAACATATGGAGATGCAGATTCCTCTGCCCCAACAAAGGCGGTATTTGAATCCAATCTAGATTTTGATAAAGAATTCAAAGTATTAAATCTCATCAATGGATATCGAACTAGGGGTCATTTGTTTACCAAAACAAATCCTGTTCGAGATCGAAGAAGGTATAATCCAACTTTAGATATAGAAAACTTTGGCTTAAACAAAGAGGATTTAGAAACCAAGTTTAAAGCCGGGGTCGAGATAGGGTTGAAGGAGGCTACATTATCTGAAATCATAGATCATCTTAGAGAGACTTATTGCAGCTCAATTGGAGTAGAATATAGGTATATACGTACTCCAGAAAAGGTGCAATGGCTGCAAGATCGTTTGGAGCTGGATCGCAACAGACCAAACTTTACAGAGGACGAAAAGAAACACATGCTGCGCAAATTAAGCCAGGCGGTGATGTTTGAGCAATTCTTACATAAAAAGTTTGTCGGTCAAAAAAGATTTTCCTTGGAAGGTGGTGAAGCGTTAATTCCAGCTTTAGATGCAGTTATAGAGATGGGGGCCAATAGAGGAATAGAGGAATTTGTTGTTGGGATGGCGCATAGAGGAAGATTAAATGTACTGGCCAATATTTTCAATAAAACTTACGATGCCATTTTTAGTGAGTTCGAAGGCAAAGAATACGAAGACAATTTGTTTGATGGGGATGTAAAGTATCATTTAGGATATTCTTGTGATATTAAAACAGATAATGGTAAATACGTAAAACTTACGCTTTCGCCTAACCCATCCCATCTAGAGGCTGTTGATCCTATTGTAGAAGGAATTACTCGGGCAAAAATCGATGATTATGTTAGCGATGTTGATAAAATCGCTCCCATACTAATCCACGGCGACGCATCTATAGCTGGTCAGGGTATTGTTTACGAGGTAGTTCAAATGGCGAATTTGGATGCCTATAGTACAGGTGGTACAATTCACATCGTGATCAACAATCAGATCGGTTTTACAACCAATTATCTGGATGGAAGGTCAAGTACCTACTGTACAGATGTAGCTAAAGTTACTTTATGTCCTGTATTTCATGTAAATGGAGATGATGTTGAAGCAGTAGTGCATACGATAAAGTTGGCGTTAGAGTACAGGAATAAATTCAAAAAGGATGTTTTTGTTGATCTGTTGTGCTATAGAAAATATGGTCACAATGAAGGGGATGAGCCAAGATTTACGCAACCAATTTTATATAAGGCCATTTCCAATCACCCTAATCCAAGAGAAATATATTTGGAATCCTTGGTGCAACAGAAAATTATTTCTAATGGAGATGCCAAAACCATGAAAGAAGAGTTCAATCAATTACTTCAGGATAGATTGGCAGATTCTAAAGAGATAGATAAAGCATTTATTACACACTTTTTAGAAGAAACTTGGGAAGGGGTAAGAGCTTCTAAAGATGAAGATTTTGAGAGTTCTCCAGATACTTCTGTAAAGCTGGATAAACTCAAAAAAATTGCAAAAGCAGTAACCAGTTTACCAGCAAATAAACCATTTTTTAGAAAGTCAGAAAAGTTGTTATCAGAACGAGCTAAAATGGTTGAAGAAAATTCCGGTTTGGACTGGGGTATGGCAGAGACTTTGGCTTATGGAACCTTATTGGAAGAAGGGCATCCAGTAAGAATTACAGGTCAAGATGTGGAAAGAGGTACTTTTTCACATAGACATGCAGTACTTAAAGTAGAGGAGTCGGAAGAAGAGTATGTGCCATTAAATAATATCGGTAAAGATCAAGCAAGCTTTCAAATTTACAATTCATTGTTATCTGAATATGGCGTATTGGGGTTTGAGTATGGATACTCCATGGCTATGCCAAATGCATTAACTGTTTGGGAGGCGCAGTTTGGAGACTTTAACAATGGAGCTCAAATTATAATTGATCAGTTTTTAAGCAGTGCGGAAGATAAATGGAGAAGTAAAAGTGGTTTGGTTCTTTATTTACCGCATGGATATGAGGGTCAGGGTGCAGAGCATTCTAGTGCAAGACTTGAGCGATTTTTAACCCTTAGTGCAGATCGAAATATGCAAGTTGCAAATTGTACTACTCCAGCAAACTTCTTTCATATTCTAAGAAGACAACTCAAGAGAGAGTTTAGAACACCATTGGTTGTTATGACTCCTAAAAGTTTGTTAAGGCATCCAGAGGCAATTTCAAAAATGGATGAATTAACCAGTGGAGGATTTCAGGAAATAATTGATGACGCATCGGTAAATGCGAAAGAGGTAGGTACAGTTGTTTGTTGTTCTGGCAAGCTTTATTACGAATTAAAGAAAGCAGCTATCGATAATGCTGCCAATGATATAGCGATTGTAAGGATTGAACAATTATATCCTTTCCCACAGAAACAATTCAATAAATTATTGAATAATTATAAAGCAGCTGAAAATTTGATTTGGGTGCAAGAGGAACCATTAAACATGGGTGCTTGGCGTTATATTAAGGCTTCAACAGAGCAGATGGATCAATGGAAGGTTATAGGAAGATTCGAAAGTGCAAGTCCTGCCTCTGGATCCTCAAAAGTATTTGCGAATAGACAAGAAGAAATTATCAATCAGATGTTATCTTATTCAATGGTAGTATCTCAATAAAAAAATCATGGAAGAAGTAAAAGTTCCTAGTCCTGGTGAATCTATAACAGAAGTTGATTTGGCATCATGGTCAGTGGCGGAAGGGGATTATGTAGAAATTGATGAAGTAATCGCAGAAATAGACTCCGATAAGGCCACTCTTGAATTAACAGCAACGGCAAGTGGAAGTATTAGTTTTAAAGCTGAAGAAGGAGATACATTGACAGTAGGGGATGTAATAGCAGAAATTGATACCTCTGCTAAAGCACCTGCAAAGAAAAAAGTTGAAAGTAGCGAGAAAGTAGAAGCTTCGGCACCAAAAGAAGAAAAAACTGTTACTCCAGCTGCTAAAGAAGAAAAGCAACCTACAATCGTAAATGACTCAAATGCTTCTCCAGTTGCCAAGAAAATGATGGAAGCCAACCAAATGAATCCTTCAAACATACAAGGTAGTGGTAGCGGCGGAAGAATCATTAAACAAGATGTTTTAAATGCTTTATCTGCAGGGATTAATCCGAGTTCAATACAAGGATGGGGAGGCAGTAGAGACAGCAATCGAGAAAAGATGTCGTCTCTTAGAAGAAAGGTTGCGGAGCGATTAGTATCGGTCAAGAATGATACTGCAATGCTAACTACCTTCAATGAAATAGACATGAGTGAGGTTATGGCGTTGCGATCAAGATTGAAGGATAAATTTAGAGAGCAACACGATGTGAATCTTGGATTTATGTCATTCTTTACTAAGGCTGTAACTGAGGCTTTAAATCTGTTTCCAGCGGTTAATGCTATGATTGATGGCAACGAAGTAGTGTATCATGATTATGCAGATGTAGGTATTGCGGTTAGTAGTCCTAAGGGACTAATGGTACCTGTTCTTCGAAATGCAGAACAAATGACATTTGCAGAAGTTGAGGCTGAAATCAAAAGATTGGCAGTAAAGGCAAGAGATGGAAAAATCTCCATAGATGAAATGACTGGTGGAACTTTTACCATAACTAACGGTGGCGTTTTTGGATCCATGATGAGTACCCCAATTATCAATCCACCTCAGTCAGCAATACTAGGGATGCATAACATTGTTGAACGTCCTGTTGCAATAAATGGATCGGTTGAAGTTAGACCAATTATGTATGTTGCTTTATCTTATGATCATAGGATAATTGATGGGAAGGAATCTGTGAGCTTTTTAGTTAAGGTAAAGGAAATGATTGAAAATCCGACAAAAATCATATTTGGAGGTAAAGATCCGGATGAAGTTTTATTAGGTTTGTAATTATGAAACAATTTATACTGAGCAGTTTAGCTCTGTTATTCTTTCTTTCGGCCAATGCCCAAAATGGCAAATTAACCCTTCAAGGCAGGGTAGAAAATGAAAATATTCGACTGCCAGATGTTGTAATTGAAGTTTATAAGGATAATGAGCTATACCTTAGGGATACCACAGAAAGAAATGGTGCCTACAAAGTGGATTTAAAACTTGGCTCTGTTTACAATGTGTCTTATATGAAGGAAGGATATGTCAAGAAATCCATTGGTGTTATAGGTAAGTCTGAAGCGGTTAAACAAGGACGATACTTTTTTCAATTGGATATAGAATTGTTTAGAGTAGGTCAGGAAACAGTGGATGAAACCATACTCCCACCAGCAGCAATGCTTTATCTGGTTGACGAAAAAAGTGGCTTTGCATACGATAAGAGGTATGTTAAATGGATTTCAGGGGAGTATAAAGATTTGGATGAATAAATTTCTTACCGCATAAGTTTCACAAATGAATGTATTGGTATTAGGTTCCGGAGGAAGGGAACACGCTATTGCTTGGAAAATTAAACAAAGTGATTCCCTAACCAATTTATTTATAGCACCTGGAAATCCAGGAACAGCAGTTCTTGGTGAAAATATTTCTTTAGACCTTAATGACTTCAGTGCCATTTCAGAATTAATTCTGAATAAAGGAATAGAACTATTGGTAGTGGGACCTGAAGCACCATTGGTAGATGGCTTAACGGACTTTTTAAAAGCGATTGATGCGCATCAAAACTTAGGCATCATTGGACCTTCTAAAGTGGGAGCAGTTTTAGAGGGAAGTAAAGATTTTGCCAAGGAATTCATGCAGAAACACAGGATACCTACAGCAAGATATAAATCATTCTCAAAGGAAAATTTAGAGGAAGGATCTCAATTTTTGGAAAGCTTAAATCCACCTTATGTGCTTAAGGCGGATGGTTTAGCTGCTGGCAAAGGAGTATTGATCATTGAAGAATTGGAAGAGGCCAAAATAGAGCTCAGGGCGATGCTTGAGCAACAGAAATTTGGCAAAGCTTCTGACAAAGTAGTAATTGAAGAATTTTTATCAGGTATAGAAATGTCTGTTTTTGTTATTACTGATGGAAATGATTATCGCATATTGCCTGAAGCTAAGGATTATAAAAGAATAGGCGAAGGAGATTCCGGATTGAATACAGGAGGAATGGGAGCTGTTTCACCAGTGCCATTTGTGGATGAAGAATTAAGAACAAAAATCGAAGAAAGAATCATCAAACCGAGCATAAATGGCTTGAGTAATGATGGTATTGATTATTGTGGCTTCTTATTTATTGGATTAATGATTGTAGATAATGATCCATATGTTATAGAATACAATGTGCGTTTAGGTGACCCTGAGACCGAAGTAATTCTACCACGAATAAAGTCGGATTTCTTACAGTTATTAATTAATACTTCGAATGGGAGTTTGAATACTCATGAAATCAAATTTGAAGAAGAATTTGCGACTACTGTGATGTTAGTTTCTGGGGGATATCCTGAATCTTATGAAAAGGGAAAGGAGATCAATTCACTTGAAGAGGTGGAGAACATAACAGCATTTCATGCTGGAACCAAAGAAGAAAATGGAATATTAAAAACCAATGGGGGTAGAGTTATTGCTCTAACATCTATGCATTCGGACATGCAATCTGCAATTGAGAATTCAATTCAAGCAGCAGAAAAAATATCATTCGATGGAAAGTATTTCCGAAGAGATATTGGAAAAGATTTAATGAATTGAGATAATATCTCTATTCAATTCCTCCAGTGTTTCTGGCTTCTATTTTGTAGTTTTTTAGTTCTTTTAACCAATAAACTAAGCCACCAAGAATTACCAAAGTGAATAGTATATTAGGTAAATTTCCAAGAAGAGGAAGGATTTGGAATGTCAATTCAAAAAGGTCACCTAATCCATATACAAAATCGTTCCAGTACATAATTGATACGTTTTTTTAACTTGCACAAATGTATCAAATAATAAGAATGAACATTAACACATTACAATTTTATTAAGTAGATATTTCTAATGATAAATCGGAATACGAACTTAATTCTTAGCAGCATAATCGCAACTGCTTATTTCATCTTCAACTTGTATCTTCAAGAAAAAGAAATTCAAGAGATTGGTGGAAATTCATCCATTAGTTGGATTTCAATATCCACAACAGTTGGGTTTTTCCTCATCGGCTTTACCTCCTTTGTTTTCATCTTGAGAAAGCAGAAGGTTATTCAATCTAATGGATATTTCTTATTCCTTTTTGCATTATTACTTGCCTCTTATTTTCCTTTAGTAGATATCAATTGGACCACTTTGCTTGCCTTGTTATTATGCATTTGGAGTATCCCATTTGTAATTCAAATTCACAATCAGAACTCCATTCGCAACCTACTTTTTTATGCTTCTATTCTTTGTGGAATTGCGGGTATATTATTCTTCCCAACCTTTACTTATCTATTGTTTATCTTAATTGGAATTTCCGTATTCAGGCCATTTAATCCAAGAGAGTTTCTTTTAATTATCAGTTGTTTTTGCATGCCTTTATTGTATTATCTCAGTTGGAATTTCCTGAATGATAACCCTTCTGAATTAAACTTTGAATTCGCTTTTATTGACTTAAATAAAATAATATTCACTGACCTCAGCGAAAATAAATGGGGAGCTCTAGTTTTAATATCCGCCATTTTGCTTGCAATTTTTGCAATTGTTACAACCTTTCTAAATCGCACTAAGAGAATAGTTAGACAGAGAAATCAGATAGTTGTGCTCTTTGTTTTTTTGTTGATTTCTGTACTAAATTTAATTCTGTACGGAGACATTAGCTTTGTCATTCCAATCTCTTTATTATTGGCCTTATTCTTACAATTGGCTTATCAAGATTTAAGACGAAAATGGCTTGTTAATATCCTAATGTTCATCCTCTATTTGGTCTCAATTCTCATCAATTTTGGGATAATTTAGTCTATTGGTGGCTAAACGATTTGCTTACTTTTGCCTAAAATATTTTAGATGAAATTTGGTGTAATAACATTCCCTGGCTCCAACTGCGATCAAGATATGATATATGTGCTTGAAAGTATTATGAATTGTGAAGTAGAACGCATTTGGCATAAAGACAGTGATCTCAAAGGAGCTGAATTTATTGTATTACCAGGAGGGTTTTCTTATGGAGATTACTTGAGATCTGGAGCGATAGCGAATTATTCACCAATCATGAAAGAGGTTTTAAAACACGCCAATAATGGAGGTTATGTTTTAGGCATATGTAATGGCTTTCAAATTTTGTGTGAATCCAACCTATTGCCAGGCACCTTATTACACAATGACCATCAAAAATTTACTTGTAAGAATGTATATCTAAAAGCGGATAATAATGCTTCTTTAATCAATCATTCGGTAGACATAAATGAATCATTAAAGATTCCTATTGCGCATGCAGAGGGAAGATATTATGCAACAGATTCTATTCTTGAAGAGATTAATGCGAATCAGCAAGTCATTTATAGATATTGTGATGAAAATGGAAATATCAATGCACAATCGAATCCAAATGGGTCTTTAGAAAATATTGCAGGAGTATGCAATAAAACTAAAAATGTATTTGGAATGATGCCTCATCCTGAAAGAGCAGCAGATCCAAATTTGGGGAATACAGATGGATTAAAAATAATGGAAGGCCTCTTAGCAGTTGTTGCGTAATATTTTATAAGTTTTAGTGGACATAATTACTTAGTTCAGTGTCCTTATTTAATTCGAAATAAATCAAATGAAAAAGCTTTTAGGGTTACTATTTATATTTTCCATTCTAAGCGCTTGTCAAGATGATGATGATAGCGCTGGAGATACAATTGTTGTATTTCCTCCTAAGTCTGTAATACAATTCACTCCAGCAGAGACCGCGTGGTTTTTAAGAGAGGCTCCAGATTCGGTTACCATAAGAATAAGCGGTGGAACAGCGCCTTATGTGATTACTGAAAGACCCGCATTCTCATCCAAGGTGAAAATTGTTGGCTCTAACCTAATCATTTATCCAAATGATTTAACTTTTGGACCAACCTTCGATCATGGGAATGATTTTGTAAATATTAGAGATAACAATGGAAATGAAAATACCTTTAATATCAATGTAGAATATCAGTTTTACACCTATCAAATAAAGAACTTTCAATATGATGTTGATGGAGATACCAGTATTAGTGGTGATCTCATTTTATACAATGCCTATTGGGATGCTTTTGCCAATACCATGGGCCTAAGTCTTGGTAATGACTCCAATAATTTTAATCTGACATTATTCGATGTTAATGGAACAGGGACACATAAAATTCCTAGAGGCTATTTCTACTATACCATCAGCACCAATAACTTCAGAAATAATATATTCTTAACAGAAGCGGATGATATTCAAGCAGTTGAAATAACTACCATGAACAAGCGGAAAATCAAAGGCAATTTTGATATTCTAACCGTTGATCAAAGAGGTGCAATTCCTGGTAATGTAAGATTGAAATGTAATTTTGCTTTTGAGCGTTAGGTTTACTTATATAAATTCATCTCTTCCACATAATCAGCGACTTCTTTAGGCATGTAATGATTAACAATTTTTCCTTCTGCAATCGCTTTTCGGATAAAGGAAGAGGAAATTTTCATCACCGGAGCCTCTACATAATTAACCTTATAATGGTGTCTTAGTTCACCACCATCATTAGACTCTAATCTAGGATAAACATATAATTCGTGATGTTTCAAAATTTCATCGTGGTTTTTCCACTTGTGGAAGCTATTGAGATTATCTGCACCCATAATCAATGCAAAATCTTTATTAGGATGCTTTTCTTTTAAATAACTTAATGTAGTTGCTGTATAGTTGGGTTGTGGTAATGCAAATTCTATATCTGATGCCTGAAGTTTTAAATCATCTCCAATTGCCAATTTCACCAAATGTAAACGATCGTAATCTTTGAGCATGGACTCCTTCTGCTTAAAAGGATTTTGAGGAGTAACTACCATCCAAACTTGCTCTAAGTCGGTAAACTCCACCATATAATTGGCAATAACCATATGACCCACATGCACTGGATTGTAAGTGCCAAAAAACAATCCTATTTTCTTTTGATGTTCCAATTATTGATCTAAAAATTGTTTTACTATTCGAAATGAATTTTCCTTTGCTTCTTCCAATTGATCATTTAAGACAATGCTGTCAAATTGAGTAGCCGTATTCAATTCATTCTCTGCTTTATCCAAGCGTTTCTTTAGTTTAGCTTGATCTTCTGTACCTCTTTCTTTTAATCTTTTTTCCAAAGTAGCAAGATCAGGAGGCATTACAAAAATGGCTATTGCTTGTTCTCCGAAGTACCTTTTTAAATTTAAGCCGCCGATCACATCTACATCAAAAATCACTGATTTATTGGCTGCCCAAATTCGTTCTATCTCACTTTTTAAAGTGCCATAAAAGTTGTCTTCGTATACTTCTTCCCACTCAATGAATTGATCATTTCCAATCTTCGATTTAAATTCATCAACGGTCAAAAAATAATAGTCTTTGCCATCAATCTCATTTGGGCGTTTGCTTCTTGTGCAAGCAGAGATAGAGAATTGAAGATCTAAATCCTTTTGCAATAAATGCTTAACTAAAGTTGTCTTTCCTGAACCGGATGGAGCAGAAAATATCACACATTTTCCCATCAAAGAATATTTAAGACCTGTTCTTTAATTTTCTCCAATTCATCCTTCATCTGCACCACAATCTTTTGCATTTCCGCGTGATTTGCTTTGGAACCTAGGGTGTTTATTTCCCTCCCAATTTCCTGGCCGATGAATGCTAATTTTCGCCCTTGTTCCCTTTCATTATTCATGCAATTCAGAAAATATTCGCAATGAGAACGAAGTCGGACTTTTTCTTCTGAAATATCGAACTTCTCCATATAGAAAATCATCTCCTGTTCAAAACGATCTTTATCTACATTAGATTCCACTTCTTTCAGATGTTCATTGAGTCTATTTCTAATGATGGTTATTCTTTCTTCTTCAACAGATTCAATCTTCTTTAGATTTTTCTGAATTTCAGTAATTCGATCGTTTAAATCCATAGCCAATTGCTGACCTTCACTTTTTCTAAATGCAGTTAGTTCCAGCATTGCTTCTTCTATCAGACCATTGATTTGAGCATGGGATTCTACGCTAATTTCCTCTTCATTGTTTATCAATACATCGGGTAAACCAACAATAGTGCTCAGCATTTCTTTCTCATTTACATTCCCATTACCCAAAGTTTTCAATTGATTCATATATTCATGAAAGGCAGAAGAATTGATAACAAAGGAAGGTTTGTTCTCTTCTTTTTCAATGGCAATGTAAAGTTCTATTTTGCCTCTTTTCAATTCATGAGAAACTAACTTTCGATAATCTATTTCTTTTTCTTTAAGAACAGAGGGAATTTTTAGGCTTATATCAGCATGTTTGCTATTTAAAGATCTGATTTGGACATTAATCTTTTGTCCAGAAACAATGGCATCGGATTTACCGAAACCGGTCATAGAATGAATCATCTACCTCAATTTGCAGACAAAAATAAGCATATAGAAGAGCAAGAAACCTAAGTCTCAGTTTCTTGGACTTTTTTCCTTTTACTCACTAAAAAAACACCTAGGAATATCATAAGTGCTGAAACTATTTTTATCAAGCTCAGATGATCCTTTTGCAGAAGTAATGCAACAGTTGTCGCTATCAATGGTTGAGAGTAAATGTAAGTGCTAACTACAGTAGGGCTCAATCGTTTTAAACCGTAAATGTTTAGGAAATAAGCCAAAAAAGTGGTTCCAATTACCACAAAAAGGAATGAAGACCAAATGTAGCCATCAAAGGATATCCAATTGATCTGATTGAATTCATTGAACCCAAATGGTATTACAATGGTAAACCCAAATAGAAATACCCATTTGATTATCGTTAAAGGGTGGTATTTACTCATCAAAGGTTTGACCAATACAAGATAAATGGCGTATGAAGTAGCATTTAAAAATATAAATAGATCACCAATAAAATTTGAGGTGTTAATTTCCAACGATTGGCCATGCAATATCAATCCGGCAGCTCCTGCCAAGCCAATAAAGATGCCTGCTATTTTAAGTGGTGTGATTCTTTCCCCGATTAAGGTAGCAGATATTATCAATACCAAAATTGGATTGGAGGTCATGATAATGGCAGCATTAATGGGAGTTGTTAAGTTCAATCCATAAAAAAACATCAACTGATTCGCAGCAACTCCAAATACACCACAAATCATTAAACGAAAAAAATCCTTTTTCGCGACCTTTTCCTTGACTTTAGAAATGGATGTAAATAGCCAGAATAATACCAATGCACCCAAAACCCTGCAGAAAATAAATCCAAATGGAGCAATATATTCAGGCATTACCTCCTTGGCAATGGAGTAATTAATGCCGTAAATTATATTGGCACCCATGAGTGCTAGATGTGCTTGCAGAATCTTAGACATGCTTTATATGGATTCCAATAACTGGGAGATTGTTCCTTTCGCAGAGCCGATGAAAATATTTTGATCGATGATAAAAACTGGACGCTTTAAAAAGGTATACTCTTCCAAAATCAATCGCTTATAATCTTCTTCATTTAATTGTTGAAGGTGTAACCCTAGACTTCTAAATTTCATAGCTCTCCTGCTGAATAAGACTTCAAAACTGCCAGCAAGTTGATGCATTTCTTCAATCTGACTTTCACTTATTTTTTCTGTTTTAATGTCTTGCAAGTCAAATGAATCTATTTGGTCAATTTGCTTGAGTATTTTATTACAAGTTGAACAAGTGGATAAATAATAGGCTTTTCTCATCGCTTAAATTTATTCGACAAAATAAAGTCTTATCTCCAAAAGATTTCAGATTTTTCAGAGAAGATATTGAAGCGTTTCAAATCTTTGATTTAAATAAGCACATTTGTAATTCTTATATATGTCTGACAATCCCAAAGCGTTAAAGATTTTCTCACCTGGTCGAATTGCAATCACAATTGTAATCGGATTGTCAGTTGCCACCTATTTAGTCATCAAAAATTTCGATATCAAACATTTCGAGGTAGTAGAGTGGACTTGGAGATCTACTTTTTGGGTATTTATTGCCTTATTGATGATGGCCATTCGTGACCTAGCGTATATGTATAGAATCCGTGTGTTGACAGATTACCAGATTAGTTGGAGAAGAAGCTTTGATACCATCATGCTTTGGGAGTTTGCTTCTGCCATTAGTCCATCGATTGTAGGAGGCTCAGGTGTGGCAATTTATATAGTCAATAAAGAAGGGATAAAAATTGGAAGAAGTACTGCTGTGGTGATGATCTCCGCTTTGCTGGATGAATTATTTTATATCATTACTGTGCCTGTTATCATTCTTATAGTTGGTTATTCAAGCATCATGGATATTGAGTTAAATTCAGAGACGCTTAATGGAATAATTGGAGAGTATGGTATACAGGGTGTTTTTATAGCTGGTTACTTTTTCATTGTTCTTTTAACATCAATAATATCTTTTGCAATATTTTATCGTCCAAGAGGCTTTAAGTGGATTTTATTACAGGTTTTTAAATTGCCATTCCTCAGAAAGTGGAGACATGATGCAAGCGATACTGGAGACGATATTATGGCTACTTCCAAAGAGTTAAGAGGCAAGCCATTTAGCTTTTGGTTCAAAGCATTCAGTGCAACATTACTTTCTTGGACGGCTAGATTTTGGGTTGTCAATTTTTTAATACTCGCATTCATCGCGGTAGATGAACATTTGATGATATATGCCAGACAACTGGTCATGTGGGTAATTATGCTAATTAGTCCAACTCCTGGAAGTACAGGGATAGCAGAAATAGCATTCTCGGGATTTTTGAAAGAATTTATTCCATTGGGATTGGCGGGTACATTAGCAGTATTATGGAGATTAATTAGTTATTATCCTTACTTGTTTATTGGTGCAGTAGTCTTACCAAAATGGATTCGAAGGACCCATGGAATGAAAAAATCTAACTAGGGTTTTTATAGCATATCGGAATGGTTAATTTCGCATTTCAATAGAATATAATATAGCCATGGCCAATAAAAAAATGAGATTCGGCACCAAAGCAATTCATGCCGGTATTGAGGCTGATCCAAGCACTGGAGCAGTTATGACCCCAATATATCAGACTTCAACTTACAAACAGGCAAGCCCAGGAGATCATAAAGGGTTTGAGTATTCAAGAACTGGAAACCCAACCCGTAAGGCTTTAGAAGATAATATTGCTGCATTGGAAAATGCGAAATACGGTCTTTGTTTTGCTAGTGGATTAGCAGCTATTGATGCCATAATTAAAACACTAAATCCAGGTGATGAAGTTGTATCAACAAATGATTTGTATGGGGGATCTTATCGAATTTTTACAAAGATTTTTGAGAAATACAATATAAAATTCAATTTCATTCCCATGGGAAATATTTCAGATTTGGAAAATGCCATTACGGCCAATACCAAATTGATTTGGGTGGAAACACCTACCAATCCTATGATGAATATAATTGATATTCAATCCATAGCTAAACTTGCCAAGCAAAATGGAATCAGATTAGCTGTAGATAACACTTTTGCTACTCCTTATTTGCAAACCCCAATGGATCTAGGTGCAGATATCGTAATGCATTCCATTACAAAATACATGGGAGGTCATTCGGATGTAGTTATGGGTGCTTTGGTTTGTAATGATGATAAACTTGCTGAAGAGCTATATTTTATTCAAAATAGTAGTGGTGCGATTTGTGGGCCACAAGATAGTTTCCTGGTACTAAGAGGCATTAAAACTTTGCATTTACGAATGCAAAGACATTCTGAGAATGGCAAGAAAATAGCGCATCATCTTAGAAATCATGCCAAGGTGGACAAAGTGTATTGGCCAGGATTCGAGGATCATCCGAATCATGAAGTCGCTAAAAATCAGATGAAAGATTTTGGCGGAATGATATCTTTTACCATTCATGGTGATCATAAAGAAGACGCTTACAAAGTAATGTCAAGTTTTGAAGTTTTCACATTGGCAGAATCACTTGGCGGTGTTGAATCTTTGTGCTGCCATCCGGCTAGTATGACTCATGCAGCTATACCAAAGGAAGAGAGAGAAAAATCGGGAGTATTGGAGTCTCTAATTAGATTAAGTGTTGGTATCGAGGATGTTGAAGACTTAATTGAAGATATTGATCATGCGCTCAGTCTTGTAAAAGTTCAAGATGTCGTCTCTACGTCTTGATTTGGCAACCTTTTACATCATTTAGACGTTAATTTACAAACTGGACTTCACTAAGGCCTAATCTAAACAATAGCCATTCACTGTTGTTAAGATTGCTTAACTTAGCGGATTCCCATTTTTGATACTGTTTAATTGTAATACATGACTATGAAAAAGCTACTATTTACTTTGATTTCATTTCTTATTGTTGCATCAGCCTCATTTGCCCAAGGCGAATGGTGTGCTACAGATAAGATGACAGAAGAATACTTCAAAAATCATCCAGAAGAAGAGGCTGAATTTAGATATACCCAGCAAAACTTAAATACAATTGCTCAGCAAAAAAGAAAGGGATTGAACAATCAAAAGGCACCAACTATCACGGTTCCTGTGGTTGTTCATGTGATGCATTACAATGGTGATGGAAATATATCCAAAGCCCAAATAGAAGATGGAATCCGAGTAATGAATGAAGATTTCCAGAGATTGAATAGCGACACTGGAAGTACCAGAGCTGTTTTTAGTGGAGTTGCTGCTGATGCTCAGATAGAATTTAAATTGGCACAAGTTGCTCCTGATAGTTCTTGTACTAATGGAATTAACAGAATAAATACTTTCGAAACTTACTTAACGGGTAATGCCATTAAGTCTGTCCCTGGCGCTTATTGGAATGCTAGAAACTATTATAACATATGGTTGGTTAAATCCTTAAGTACCCCAGGGGTATTAGGATTTGCTCAATTCCCAGGCTCTCCGGGTCTTTCTACCTATGGTCAGGTTTTATTGAGCACTGAGTTTGGAAGTATTGGAACAGCCGCCTCCAACAATAGAGAAGGTAGATCTGCATCTCATGAAGCAGGTCATAATTTTGATTTGTTGCATACATTCCAAAGTGGATGTGGAAACTTTTGTAATACGACAGGTGATTTTGTTTGTGACACACCTCCAGCAATTCAGAGAGGTTTTTGTTCCACTACTTTAAATACCTGTTCGAATGATGCTACCGGTGGTAATTCTGCGAACCCAAATCCTTACACTTCGAATGTAGTAGATCAGCAAGAGAATTACATGAGCTACAATTTGGGTTGTCAGAACATGTTTACAGAAGGGCAAAAAGATAGAATGCAGAATGCATTTGTGGTTTATAGCAAGTTAATAAACTTGGTTTCCTCTACAAATCTTAAAGCTACAGGTACAGCTCCTGGTGATACAGTTACTAAATGTCCTCCAATTGCAGAAATTATTGATCGTTCTCCTCAGTTTGTATGTCAAGGAGGAACCTTGTCATTTTCTGAAGATTCTTATGGAGGTAAAGCAACATCTTGGAATTGGAGTTTCCCTGGAGGAACACCATCAACTTCTACAGATTCATTACCCAATATTAGATATGATTCCGCTGGAACTTTTGATGTAATCTTAAGGTTATCTAACTCTCAAGGAGCAGATACTTTAGTAGTGTCTAATGTTGTTATTGTAGACGATACTGCACAGGCTTTTAATGGATATCAATACCATGAAGACTTTGAATCTACGACAACTATAGGGACCAATTGGATAGTATTGAATCCAACTGGAACGCCAAAATGGCAAAGAAGATCTAGTGGGAATTTCTTTGGAGGTAGAAATTCAGTATTTGTAGATAATCATATTAATAATTCAGATGGAGAAGTAGAACGTTTAATATCTCCTTCCATTGATATGACTACTGTTGTCAATCCAAACATTACTTTCAAGGTAGCATATAAATTAAAAAATGCTGCAGATTCAGATAGATTAAATGTAACCGTTTCTACAGATTGTGGTCAAACATGGAGAACTCGATTGGTGCTTTCAGCAGGTAGCATGAACTCTGGAACTTTTGCTACTTGGTTTACCCCTTCTGCGGCAAGCGACTGGAAAGATTTCACCATTTCATTAACCAATGCAATGAAAGCAAGTAATAATTTAATGGTAAGATTTGAATTTATAGCAGGAGGAGGAAACAATATCTACATTGATGAATTCAAAGTAAATGGTGCCTCTGTTGTAGGATTGGATGAAGAAGAAATTACGGAAGCAGGGATTAATATATATCCGAATCCAACAAATGGCAATGCGTCTATGCTTGAGTTCTTTTTAACAGAAGAATCTAGTTCATCTCAAATTTATATGACTAATATATTGGGAGAAAGAGTAAATACCATTTATGATGGTTCGCTTCCTTCAGGAACAAATCAATTCACACTAAATACTAATGAATTGAGTGCAGGTATTTATTTTGTAAGCATAGAATCTGATCAAGGAAGATTTACTAAGAAGTTGATTGTAAATTAACTTATTCCTTAAATCCAATTAATATAGAAACACAACCGTCGCGTACAATGCCGGTTGTGTTTTTACTTTCTGGAAGTTTTAGTTGTAATTGCAAGGTTTTACTTTCCTTGACTTGAATGTCTTGGTATTTAGAAACGCCCATAATTGTATCGCTAAATAAGGTGTCTCCTTGGTCTTTGATATACATTATACTTCCTTCGAAAAAAGGATCTTGGCAAACCAACACTCTATAGGATAATCCCTTGTGGAAATTTAACTCCATATCTGCTTCTTCGCCTTTCACCATTACTGCAGTATTCATTTGACCATTGGTGACATAAGGACTAAGCTCCTTCAAGCAATGTTTTTTTACCAGCGCTTTGCATTGAGAAAAAGCAATAGGTCCAGCGCAAAGACCAAGAAGTAGCAATACCGTTTTTTTTGCGCTTTTCATCTTACTATATCATTCCTTATTGCAGTGATTTTCTTTTTAATTATCTGAAAGGTAGAATCGGAAAGGGTAATATTTTGAGCTTTATTGTCATCAATATGTAAGACTCCCTCCTCATCCTTATATACATCAGTAGACTCCACCTTTTGAATGGGAATTTCAATAAAGTGTTTTTCCAGTTTAGTAATGGATCGGACGATATTATCTACTTCCTCTGATTTGTCTAAATTTTGCAATAGGATAATCAGATTATGAAGAGAGTTACGCTGATTTGATATGACTTCACGAATTCCTTCTCTGTTTGCGTCCTCCGCAAGCATAGTTGAACCTAGATACATGCCTTCTATCCAACCTCCTGCCAAAACCAAAGTAGAGATGTCTTGTTGTTTGGACTCCTTCAAATAAATATCGTTCTCTAAAAAGAAGTCGCTAATTACAGCCAATAATGTATCTCTATTGTCTGGGGATTGTTCTAGTCTTAGGATAAACTTCTTTTGAAAGGTTTGTTCGATTCCAAGATCACTTGCTAATTCCTGGGTTGTCTTAAATACCTTAATTGCCTCAATTCTATTGGTAAATAATCCTGCATAACTTAAATCAGCTCCATAAACACCTAAGTTTAATGCCTTCTTTACTGAATAAGTATATCTTTCTTTAGCCTCGACATCATGCATTCTTTCCGGTTGATACTCAATTCCTTCTTTCTTAAATAAAATGGTAAGCTCAAGAGGAGATGGTAGGGTATAAAAGATTCTTTTGATGTTTTCAACCTTCTCTTTAGACTCACTACTTTGTTCAACAATCATTTTGGCACTTTTTACCTGATTGCCTTTATCAGCAGAGTTGCAAGAATATAAAAGTATAAAACCTAGTAGCAGCAGTAAATATGGAAATAAAGTAATCCTTTTCATTGGTATCAAATGTATTAATTCAATTCTTTAATGTGCATCTAGCCAATTTTCTGCGTAATCCATTTCTACGGTTAATGGAACATTTAGTTTTACTGCATTTTCCATTTTGCTTTTTATAATTGGGCTAATGGTCTCAATTTCATCCTTATGCGCATCAAAAACCAATTCGTCATGTACTTGTAAAAGCAATTTTGATTGGAAATTACTTTCCTTAAAAGTACGATGAATATCAATCATTGCAATTTTGATGATATCTGCTGCAGATCCTTGTATAGGCGCATTAATTGCATTTCGCTCTGCAAAACCCCTAACTACTGCATTTTTGCCATTAATGTCTTTGAGGTATCTGCGTCTTTGACAAATGGTTTCAACAAAGCCATTTCTTCTGGCAAAATCAATACTTCCATCCATATAAGCCTTTATCTTGGGATATTTCTCAAAATAATTGTCGATTATACTTTTGGCTTCCTTTCTTGGTATGCTCAATCGGTGCGATAGACCAAATGCTGAAATTCCATAGATAATTCCAAAATTGACCATTTTAGCTTTACTTCTCATTTCTCTATCCACGGCATCCAATTCTACATTAAATACCTTAGAGGCAGTCAAGGAATGAATGTCTTCATTCTGATTAAAGGCCTTTATCATGCTTTCGTCACCACTAAGTGCCGCAATAATCCTTAGTTCAATTTGGGAGTAATCAGCAGCCAATAAAACAAAGTCATTACTTCTTGGAATAAATGCTTTTCTAATTTCACGGCCTTTCTCTGTTCGAATCGGAATGTTTTGAAGATTGGGATTGTTCGAGCTTAACCTTCCAGTCGCAGCAACCGCTTGCATATAATTGGTATGCAAATGATCGGTTTGTTCATTAACCAAATCTGGTAAAGCATCTACATAAGTGGATTTTAATTTTTTCAAGGAACGATACTCCAAAATTTTTGGAATTATCTCATGCTTATCACTGATTTTACTAAGTGTATCTTCAGAAGTTGAGTATTGACCAGTCTTGGTTTTTTTTGCCTTTTCATCAATTTTCATGAAGTCAAATAATGCTTCACCCAACTGTTTTGGAGAATCTACATTAAATGTGGTTCCAGCCAATTGGATAATTTCCTCATTAAGCTTAGAAATAGAAACCGCCAACTCTTCAGAAAACTTTGCTAAAGCATCCTTATCCAATCGAATACCTTCATACTCCATAGCAGATAAAACATCAATCAGAGGCATTTCTATATCGTCGAACAATTTGCGAATTGCGCCATTGCCCAAATCTTTGTCTAAAATCTCTTTTAATTGAAAAGTGATGTCTGCGTCTTCCCCAGCGTATTCTGCTACTTTCTCTACCTCGACATCTCTCATATTGCCCTGATTTTTGCCCTTTTTACCTATGAGCGTTTCAATAGAAACTGCTTTGTAATTCAGATAGTTTTCTGCCAAAACATCCATATTGTGTTTCATGTCGGGTTGCAGCAGATAATGGGCAATCATGGTGTCGAAATATTTGCCCTTTAATTCAATTTGGTAATTTTTCAATATCTCCAAATCATATTTCAAATTATGCGCAATAACTTCTTTTTGCTCATCTTCAAAGATTGGCCTAAACTTGTCAAGTACCCTTTCGGCATCTTTTCTATCCGCCGAGATAGGGACATAATAAGCTTCTGACTTTTTGATGGAGAATGCCAAGCCAACTAGATCAGCAGTCATTGGGTCTAATCCAGTGGTTTCTGTATCAAAACAATAGGAGTTTACACCTTTCAGTATTTTAATTAGCGCATCTATTTCTGGTTCAGATTGACACAATTGATAATTGTGTTTTGTGTTTTCAATGGTGTCAAATGCGAGCAATTCACTTTCTTCTTGGCCATTGTTGGTCGAGCTGCTTTGATCTTCTGCTGCTGTGCTAAAAAGGTCCATCTGACTTTTTCCAGTGGTAATGCTTACCTCTTCCCCTAAAATTCTTTTGCTTAGTGTTCTAAACTCCACCTCTGCAAAAACCTCCTCCAAGGCCTTTTTATTGATTGGGTCTTTCTTTAATTGTTCTGGATCAAACTCTACGGGTGCATCAATTATAATTGTTGCTAGTTTTTTTGAAAGTAAGGCTTGTTCTTTATTGGCTTCAACCTTTTCTTTCATCTTGCCTTTTAAATCGGCTGTATTCTCCAGTAATCCTTCTACACTTCCATAGGCTTGTATAAATTTCTTTGCAGTCTTATCTCCAACACCAGGAATCCCTGGAATATTATCCACTGCATCCCCGCACATTCCTAAATAATCGATTACCTGAAGTGGATTCTCGATTTCAAACTTCTTACAAACTTCTTCAATGCCCCAAACCTCAGCCTTATTTCCTAGTCTGGCTGGTTTATACATGAAGATATTTTCACTTACCAATTGACCAAAGTCTTTATCAGGAGTCATCATATAGGTGGTATATCCTTCCTTCTCTGCTTTTTTTGCGAGAGTGCCTATAATGTCGTCTGCTTCATATCCATCCGCATATATAACAGGAATATTAAATCCTTCGATGATTTTTTTGATGTAGGGAACTGCTAGTCTTATATCGTCTGGAGTTTCATCTCGATTGGCTTTGTAGTCTTCGAACATCACATGTCGTTCTGTAGGTTTACTGGTATCAAAGACTACGGCAATGTGCGAAGGTTTATGGTTGGTTAGTACATCAAATAGCGTAGTTGTAAATCCATAAATTGCCGAAGTATTTAAACCCCTGGAGTTGATCATTTGGTTCTGACTAAAGGCAAAGTAAGCCCTAAAGATCAGGGCATAGGCATCTAATAACCATAATGTATTGTTCTTTTCTTCCATCGAAAATTCCCGCTTTAAAAACGCATTAAATTAGAAAAAAGCAGGGGATAATAAAAGCCTATTGGAGCAATTTTGCCTCTTGAAGAACCGTTGCTAAAACGGTTTCACCAACTGCAGCTAGAGTGTTCTTATCGATAACCTCCATATTGTCATCATGGGTATGCCAATGTGGTGCAAAGGCCTTGGTTTGTGGGTCGTATTGAATAATGTCAATGCTTGGAATTCCAGTAAGCTTATTTACATAGTAATGGTCATCTTCTCCAACATGCATGGTTTCATTAAATACAAAATGGTTCTGATGGCCAAGAGCTGATGCTATCGCCCAAACTTTTTCGACGATTTGTGGAGCATAGGCCATGGAAATTCTCTCTTTAGTAAAGTAAGCATCTTTCGCTCCAACCATATCTAGTAATATTCCATAATTGGCACTATAATTTGGTCGATGTGGATTATTACCCCAATATTGACTGCCCAAACACCAGGTGCCAGATTTTAAATTGTCACTAGTTGATGGTTGACCATAATCTTCTCCATCAAATAAAATTATATCTACCCCAATTTTGGGTTGAGCTTTTTCTATTTGTCTAGCAATTTCTAACAAAACACCAACCCCACTACCTCCATCATTTGCACCAAGTATGGCTTCCTTTTTTCTTTCCTTGTCCTGATCGGCAATATGTCGGCTATCCCAATGGGCAAATAACAAGACCCGATTATTTAATCCCGGATTATATTCGCCAATAATGTTGTTGATATTCAGCGATTTGTTGTTATAGGCCGTCACTTTAGTTTTTTGATTAATTACCTCAAAACCATAAGATTTTAATTTACTGCTGAGGTATTTTCCTGCCTGTTGGTGCGCTTCGGTATTTGGAACTCTAGGACCAAAATCCACTTGTTTTTGAACAAAAGCATAGGCAGAATCTGCATTAAAATCTGGGCGTTTTACTATAGGTGCTTGCTTGACTTTTTTGCTTGGTTTTTGTACTTCTTTCTTTGGTTCATCACCACAAGCAAAACAAACAAACGCAACTACTATTGCAACAAGACTAATTTTCAAAACTCCAATCCGCACCTTCTTTACTGTCTTTAATGGTTATGTTCAATTCCTTCAGTTGATCTCGGATTTTATCAGCTGTTGCAAAATCTTTTTCTGCTTTTGCAGCTTTTCTAAAGTCCAAGATCAATTGCATAAGCTCATCTGTGATGGCTGAACTTTCTGTGTTTTGCTCTTCCACTTCCAATCCGAGAATATCGAAAAAGAATAGGTGGTATAAGGATTTTAGTCGATCTAAATCTTCATTACGTATACTCGCTTTGCCAGTTTCTATATCAGCTACCCACTTTAAGCCATCAAATAGTTTTGCTATGGCAATGGGAGAATTGAAATCATCTTGCATGGCTTGGTGCAATTCTTTTTCCAACAGCTGGATATCTATCGTACTCTCATTAGATGTTGGTAATTGCTCTAAACGCACTAGGCCTTTTTGCAATCTATTGAACCCTTTAGCTGCCGCTTGAAGTGCAGTATTTGAAAAATCCAAAGTACTTCTATAATGGGACTGCAGTATGAAGAATCGAACCGTCATTGGAGAGTATGCCTGATCCAATTGGTGGTTTTCTCCGCTGAATAATTCATGGCAGAAGATGCCGTTGCCCAATGACTTGCCCATTTTCTGCCCGTTGATTGTCACCATATTGTTATGCAGCCAATAATTGGCAAATGCCTTATCGGTATGCGCTTCTGCTTGCGCTATTTCACATTCGTGATGTGGAAATGCATTTTCTATACCACCTCCATGAATGTCAAAGTTTTCTCCTAAATACTTCTGACTCATTACGGAACATTCGATATGCCAACCTGGATAACCTTTACCCCAAGGTGAATTCCATTGCATCAAATGACTAGGGTCTGCTTTTTTCCAAAGTGCGAAGTCGATGGAGTTTCTTTTCTCACTTTGGGCCGCTAAAGTTCTATTGGCTGCACCTTCCATCATTTCTTCTATCGACCTTCCAGATAGCTTGCCATAATCATGGGTTTCATTGTATTTGCTCACATCAAAATAAACCGATCCATTGACTTCATAGGCAAATCCTTTACTAATCAAATCTTCAATCACCTCAATTTGTTCTGGAATATGGCCAGAAGGTCTTGGATAAATATCTGCTCGCAGCACATTCAATTTATCCATATCACGGAAGTAATTGAACATGTATTTCTCTACCACTGCCATGGGATCAACCTGTTCTAAGCGAGATTGTTTGGCAATTTTATCATCGCCCATATCTGCATCATCGGTAAGATGACCAACATCTGTGATGTTCTGTACATACTTCACTTTTGGAAAAACATGTTTCAGATAGCGATAAATCAAATCGAATGAAACATAAGATTTGGCATGTCCCAAATGAGCATCTCCATATACTGTTGGGCCGCAGACATACATTCCAATAACTTGATTGTCAATCGGAATGAAGGCTTCTTTCTTGCGTTGAAGCGTATTGTATACCAACAAATTGGAACTCATGATTAAGAAGTAATAATTAGATAAAAATTAAAGGACAAAGAAAAGCAATTATGGATGCAAAAATGGCTTTAGGTACCTGAATCTTCGATGACACCATCTCCGATATACTTGCCATTTTTAATGATCATAATTTGTATCAACAAACCATTGTCGTCGTATTTATATTGTTTGCCTTCCATTAAACGGTAATTCTTGAAAGTACCGTCTTTGGCAATTTGCCGATTAGCATTATAAAGTTTCTTGTAGCCATTGCCGTCAAAGGCACCCTGATTCGGTGCTTCGTTCTTTTCTACCTTCACATTGACTTCTTTCCCTTCATCCAATTGTTTTTCCAATGGATCTTTCTGAGGAGTGCGAGGAGCATAAGATTCATAGCTGTCTTTGTCTAATTCACCCTCATTGAAGTTTTTCACTGCCATTAAATCTCCATTCTCATAATATTCCTTCATTTCTCCAGATTCCATGCCTTCTTTCCAATTTCCCTCTAACCTTAAGTTCCCATTTTCATAAAAATACTTTTGCGTTCCAGTTCTTTTTCCACCTTCGGTGAATTGAAACTCTTGGGCCAATTTGCCATTTTCATGAAAACGCTTAAAACTGCCAGTATTCTTAGTTCTCGCCCAATTGCCTTCTTCTTCTACATTTCCATTTAAATAATAAAGAATATATGGACCATAGGGCCTACTGCCTTTATAGGTGATTTCGCTTCTTAACTCACCGGATGGATAATACTTTTTCCAAAGACCTTCTTTGCGATTGTTTTTGTATTCTCCTTCTTCTACTTTAGATCCAGCGGTATAACCTCTATGCCTTCTCGGATTGGCTTTGACTATCCATTTGCCTTGTCTTTTGCTATTCACATCTACCAAATTGATGGTATCCCCATCCAACATGTCAAAAGTTTGCGCAGAAAAGTGAGTGCTAATCAGGGAGAAAACGAATAGGTAAATCAGTTGCCTCATGCTTCTAAAAGATGCCTAAAAATAACAAATATTCTATATCAATGGGGCACAGTTTTTTTCAATTGTGTTAGCATGTCGGCACTCATGGCTTCCAAATCATATTTGATTTTCCAATCCCAATCCGATTGGGCTTTGCTATCATCAATGCTCGCTGGCCAACTCTCGGCAATTTGTTGTCTAAAATCAGGATCATAAGTGATCTCAAAATCAGGGATATGCTTTTTGATGCTATTTGCAACCTCTTCTGGGTTAAAGGAAATGCCAGCTAAATTGTAGCTCGACCGAATACTTATTCTATCGGCATCTGCTTCCATAATTTCTATGGTAGCACGTATAGCATCTTCCATATACATCATTGGTAATTTAGTATCGGCTTTTAAAAAACAATTGTATTTGCCTTCTTCCAATGCTTTATAATAAATATCAACGGCGTAATCTGTTGTTCCTCCACCAGGCAAAGATTTGTATCCAATTAAACCAGGATATCTTATGCTTCTAACGTCTACACCAAAATTATTGGCGTAATACTCGCACCACCTTTCTCCAGCTAGTTTACTGATGCCATAAACAGTAGTAGGATCGGTAATGGTATCTTGAGGAGTATTGATTCTTGGAGTAGTAGGGCCAAAAACAGCAATTGAACTTGGCCAAAAAATCTTCTTTAATATCCCTTCTTTGGCCAATTCCAAAACGTGAAATAAACTCTCCATATTGAGCTTCCAAGCAAAATGAATTTGTTTTTCAGCATTGGCTGAAAGTAAAGCGGCCAAATGGTATACTTCAGTTATTCCATATTGCTTAACCACTTCATTTAACTGTTCTTTGTCCAAAGCATTTAATTCTATGGAAGAGCCTTCTTTATCTTCTAAAGGTCTAACATCTGAGGCTATCACCTGATCAACACCTTTGAGCTCTCGCAATTTGCTAACCAATTCTTGTCCGACTTGCCCTCCGGCTCCAATTACTAATATCATGGCATTTAATTTGAAACCAAATGTAGGAAAGTTGAAGAAAGAAAATTGGTATTAAACAGTTGATAAAAGTCATTTTTCGGAGCATTTAGCTTTCACTAACTTTGCCCCTTCAGCAGAAGGCCATGGAATTGTATAACAAATACGACAAGAAGTTGCTCAAGCAGCAATTGCAGGAAGAAGAATTTAAGCGAACAACCATTTCATTCTATCGGTATGTACATATTGAAGATCCCAATGCCTTGAGGGATGATTTATATATGGAGTGGAGTGAATTGGGCGTATTTGGCAGGACCTATTTAGCAAAGGAAGGTGTAAATGCACAAATGAGTATTCCGGAGCATCATTGGGAGCACTTTCTAGAAAAACTACAAGCAAGAGTAATATTTAAGGACATGCCGCTAAAAATTGCCGTTGAAGATGATGGTAAATCCTTTTACAAGCTGATAGTTAAGGTGAGAAAAAAAATTGTTGGTGACGGTTTAGATGATAACGCATTCGATGTGACCAATGTTGGTAAGCACCTTACAGCCAAAGAATTTAATGATGCATTAAAAGAAGAGGATTCTGTTGTGGTAGATATGCGCAATCACTATGAAAGTGAGGTTGGTCATTTTGAGGGAGCAATTTGCCCAGAAGCAGACACCTTTAGAGAGGAGCTACCTTTGGTAGAAGATATGCTAAAGGATAAAAAAGACAAAAAATTACTCTTGTATTGTACTGGAGGAATACGTTGTGAAAAAGCAAGTGCATATTTCAAAAGCAGAGGATTTGAAGATGTCAATCAGCTGCACGGCGGCATCATCGATTACGTTCGACAAGTAAAAAAAGAAGGTTTAGAAAATAAATTCAAAGGCAAAAATTTTGTTTTTGATGAGCGCTTGGGAGAGAGAATCTCGGAAGACATCATTAGTGAATGCCACCAATGTGGTAAGCCTTGTGATACGCATACCAATTGCGCAAATGATGATTGCCATTTGTTATTTATACAATGCGAAGAATGTGCTAATAAATTTGAGGGATGTTGTACTACTGAATGCCAAGAAATTGCAGCATTGCCCATTGAAGATCAACGCAAATTAAGAAAGGGAAAGGTTAAGGAAGATGCACATGCGGTGTACAAAAGCAGATTGCGACCTAACCTTAAAGAAGTGAATAAAGAGAAAAAACTAACGGAATAAAATAGAATTATGCCATTTTATAGAAAACTTGGAAAGATTCCACACAAGAGACATACCACCTTCAAGAAAGAAGATGGCAGCCTTCATTATGAGCAGTTGTTTGGTACTGTTGGCTTTGATGGCATGTCTAGTTTGATGTACCATTTGCACAGACCTACCATGGTTAAGGAGTATCTGGGTAGCAAAGACATTAGTCCTAAAGTGGAAATTGAAAAGAATTTTAAATCCAGAAGATTAATTGGCTTCGACATTAAACCAACAAATGATTTTTTAGAAAGTAGAGAAGCCGTATTGTGCAATAAGGATTTGATTATAGCCTTAGGCGCACCAAAAAAATCCACAGATGATTATTTCTATAAGAATACCGATGCGGATGAGGTAATCTTTATACATAAGGGTAGTGGGAAGTTGAGAACATTTTTAGGGAATATCGATTTCAAATACGGAGATTATCTTGTAATTCCTCGAGGTATGATCTATAAGATAGAATTCGATACGGAAGACAATCGCCATTTTATCGTAGAATCTTTTAGCCCGATATATACGCCAAAACGTTACCGCAATTGGTTTGGGCAATTGTTAGAACATTCACCTTATTGTGAAAGGGATTTTAGAACTCCAGAAGAATTAGAAACCCATGATGAACATGGAGAATTTTTAATCAAAATCAAAAAGGAAGGCGTTTTACACGATTATGTATATGCAAGCCATCCTTTTGATATAGTTGGATGGGATGGATTTAATTATCCTTATGCATTTTCCATTCATGATTTTGAACCAATTACCGGTAGGGTGCATCAACCTCCACCTGTGCATCAAACTTTTGAAGCTGCTGGTTTTGTGATCTGTTCGTTTGTGCCTCGACTATACGATTACCATCCGGAATCTATTCCAGCACCATATAACCACAGTAATATCGATTCCGATGAGGTACTGTATTATGTAGATGGTGACTTTATGAGCCGAAATGATATTGACCAAGGACAAATTACTTTGCACCAAGCTGGAATTCCACATGGTCCGCATCCAGGCGCGTATGAACGAAGTGTAGGGCAAAAGGATACAGAAGAATTGGCGGTAATGGTAGATACTTTTAAACCACTTATGGTGACTGAAAATGCCTTGAAGATTGATGATGGCAAGTATTATAAAAGTTGGATTGAGTAGATGAAGAAGTTTCTTGTCCATATCCTTATGATGACTTTGACTATTGGCTTGAATAGCCAGGAGTTAATTGGTGGTCATTTGATGGACTGTATGCATTTACAAGGAGAAGAATCAAGGCGAATATGTACAGAAAATAAATTGGTGGAATCCATAACGCTTGATAAGTCGGCAAATCAGGATTTGGCCAATCATGGAGAATTCAGTATTGGATATAGCATTAGTCAAAATGGATCCTTAAGTGTTGGGAATGTGATCCCAATTCCTCAAAGGATTTATGATAAAAGTGTAGACAAAAAAATCAAAGAATTAGTTCTCAAACATCTCCTTAAATTTGATTGGAAGAATCCAGAAATGCTAGGAGAAATAGAAGGACATGAAAAAATAACCTATGCAATAGGGAATAACATTAAATTGAATACAGATAATTTTTAAATTTCAAGACATGAGCAAAGATGTAAAATCAGTGGATTATGGTTTAGAAAAAATCTTCGAAGGAGCAGAAGACTTTTTACCACTATTGGGTACCGATTATGTAGAATTGTATGTGGGCAATGCCAAGCAATCCGCTCACTTTTATAAATCGGCATTTGGATTTCAATCTTTCGCATATAAAGGATTAGAAACTGGAAGTAAAGACACCGTTTCTTATGTGGTAAAACAAGATAAGATTCGATTGGTATTGACTTCTCCATTGAATTCTTCCCATCCAATAAACGAGCACATGGCCAAGCATGGCGATGGAGTCAAGGTGATTGCCCTTTGGGTTGATGATGCCACCAAATCTTGGGAAGAAACTACCAGCAGAGGGGCCAAATCTTTTATGGAACCTACTACAGAAAAAGATGAACATGGTGAAGTGGTTCGTTCTGGAATCTATACCTATGGGGAAACTGTGCATTTGTTTGTGGAGCGAAAAAATTACAGTGGTACTTTCTTGCCTGGATTCGAAGCGTGGAATTCGGATTACAATCCAGAACCTGTTGGGTTAAAATTTATCGACCACATGGTTGGTAATGTAGGATGGAACCAGATGAATACCTGGGTAAAATGGTATGAAGATGTGATGGGATTTGTGAATTTCCTTTCATTCGATGACAAGCAAATCCACACGGAATACTCTGCTTTGATGAGTAAGGTGATGAGCAATGGAAATGGTAGAATCAAATTCCCGATCAATGAGCCAGCAGAAGGCAAGAAGAGGTCACAGATCGAAGAGTATTTGGATTTTTACGAAGGTGCTGGCGTGCAGCACATCGCAGTAGCTACTGATGATATTATTTCTACCGTTAGTGCGCTAAGATCAAGAGGTGTAGAGTTCTTATCTACTCCGCCGGAAGAGTATTATCGAGCAGTTCCAGGAAGATTGGAAGAACATGATCATGAATTGAGAGAAGACATAGAAACTCTAAAAGGATTGGGAATTATGATCGATGCCGATGATGAAGGTTATTTATTGCAAATCTTTACGAAACCAGTACAAGACCGACCAACTCTATTCTTTGAAATTATCCAACGCATGGGAGCCAGAGGTTTTGGCGCAGGGAATTTTAAAGCACTTTTTGAGTCTATAGAAAGGGAGCAAGAGAAGCGCGGGACTTTATAAAATGTCCTTCTAGTCATTTTCTTTGATTACAATTTTCATAGAATTGAAATGATAGTTTATTTTACAATAACAACATTGCCTTTAAGGTTATACTGATAATTGACTCCTTGATAAGATTCCTCCAAATCGATATCTAAAGAACATTCAATTCGATTTTTACCTAGCTTTTCAAAGGTCAGTTTTTGGTCGGAATTTGGAGCTATTAGATACCTACTTACTCCAGTGGAATCTTTATATCGAGCTACGAAAAGTGAATTGCTATCAATGTAAGCTCCAGTTGAATTAACTTTTGGTAGAACAAAGTACAATTCACCAGATCGAGGGCCCAAGTCAAACTCAACATCGAAGAGCAGATGACTTTCAAACTCATCCCATCTTATTTCACTTGGTATAGGGATAGGGGTATCATAATTGACGTTAAAGTTTCCTGACAATTTCAAATTATACGTAGAATTTGCTACATCATATCTATTCATCAAAGATTCAACCATAAAATTAAAAGCATTTATATTGCCTGATTGATCTCTAATATTTATAAAATCAAAAATTGGTTCAGTGTGCCATGGGCCTTTTCTTGGATAAAGTATTAACCAATTATGATCTATTCTTGCATTAATGTGTGAGGAATTTTGTGTTATAGTATAAGGAGGTAGACCATTTTTCATTTTTATTAATATAGAATCAGGAGCAGTTCTGAAATACCATAAAGCGCTTGGTGGATCAAACGAAATAAAGGGTCGATCAACTTCGACAATCTTTTCAATTTCATTTTCCTCATCTTTACTGCAAGCCGACTGAAGTGAAATCCCAAGTACTACAATAGATAAAAAAATAGATGCAATAAATTTCTTCATATAATTTATATGTAAGTTACGGGTCAACCAACTTCATTTTGCCTTTCAGTCGGTGTGAACCAGGAATATCACCGACTAAATTCAAGTCAATATCCAATTCAATCACTTCCTTTTCAAGCTTTGTAATTGTGACATATTGCGTTGTATTTTTTACTAAACGAAACTCTTGTACTCCATTATGATTAACCCAAAGTCCAAAATCATACCAGCTGGTAATTGGGTAAATGCCTACAGAATCTACATTTAAAATGTCAATGCCTATTACTCCATTTTTATCTGTGATATGAAAATGGAAGTCTCTTCTTAATTCATCCCAATAACCAATACCATTGATTGGGGCATTAAATTGAAAGGTGTCAGTACCGATGAGTTTGAGGTTATAACTAGATTTATTAATGTGATACGAATTGGTTAGTGAATTAACCGTATAATTTAAAGAACCAATATTTCCATCGTTATCTAAAATCTGGATGGTATCATAAATCATGGAATCTGCATTAAAATCTCTCCGTGGATAACAGATTAGCTGATTGTTTTTTATAATTACTTGCAGTTTATCGTATTCGTTTCGTTTGGTGATAATATAAGGTGGATTTCCTCCGCTAATATTAACCACAATAGAATCTGGAGGAAGACGACGATACCAAGATACCTCAGGCGGATCAAAAGATAGAATAGACTTTCTCGCTTCTTTATATATGTAGTTTATTCTTTCTAAATCTTCATCCTTGTTGCAACTCTTGAAGACTAAAATGCCCACTAGAAGCAATAAAAAGGATTTAAACCATGACTGGATCTTCATCTATATTGGAGTCTAAGTAAATACATTACCATATATAATACGATGTATTCCCAAAAGTCGTTTGATATTCAACACTGAGTTGGGGAACAACTACTTAAGGAACATATTCTTAAGAGCTCATTTTATACCAACAGATTTATTCAATAATCTAATTCAGGTCTGACTTAGAGAGATTGGTATAGACCAAAATTTTTGACCTAAGAAAGGTCTTTCATTTGGATGTTTAACTCCTCCAATTGTGCATCGTACAATTTAGCTGGCGCATCGATCATCACATCCCTGCCAGCATTGTTTTTTGGGAAGGCGATATAATCCCGAATGGATTCTGTGCCGCCAAATAAAGCACAAATGCGATCAAAACCAAAAGCTATTCCACCATGAGGTGGAGCACCGTATTCGAAAGCGTCCATCAAAAATCCAAATTGTGCCTTGGCCTCTTCTTCAGAGAATCCCAATAAGCCCAGCATTTTATTTTGCATTGCTCTATTGGAAATTCGGATGGAACCACCTCCCAATTCTACACCATTGATAACCATGTCGTAGGCATTGGCTCTAACGGCTAAAGGATTTTCGTCCAATTTGAGAATATCTTCATCATTCGGAGAAGTAAATGGATGGTGCATGGCATGATAAGCCCCTGTTTCTTCATCGGCTTCGAATAGTGGGAAATCCACTACCCAAAGTGGAGCAAATTCATCCTTTTTTCTCAATCCCAATTCCGTTCCCATGTGCAGACGCAATTCGTTCAATACAGAGCGGCTGTGGTTTGTTTCTCCAGAAATAATCAACAACAAATCTCCTTTTTCCGCACCCATTTTATCTCCCCAACTTTGTAATTGTTCTGGACTATAAAATTTATCGATAGAAGATTTAATGCTGCCATCTTCATTGAGCTTGACATAAACCAATCCTTTGGCACCGATTTGCGGTTTTCGCACAAAATCAGTCAAAGCATCCAATTGTTTGCGACTATATGAGGCAGAGCCTTTGGCGCAAATACCAATTACCAATTCTGCCTCATCAAAAACCTTGAATCCATGTCCTTGGGCCAAGTCATTGAGTTCATTGAACTCCATCCCAAAGCGAACATCTGGTTTGTCTGAACCGTACTTTTGCATGGCATCTGCATAGGTCATTCTAAGAAAATCTGGCAATGTCACTCCTTTGATTTCCTGGAAGAGATGCTTCATCAAGGCTTCAAAAGTTTGCAAGACATCTTCTTGATCTACAAAAGACATTTCGCAATCAATTTGGGTAAATTCTGGTTGGCGATCCGCCCTAAGATCTTCGTCCCTAAAACACTTGACGATTTGGAAGTATTTGTCATAACCACCTACCATCAGCAGTTGCTTAAAAGTTTGTGGCGATTGTGGCAAGGCGTAAAACTCTCCCTCATTCATTCGGGAAGGAACTACAAAATCTCTTGCTCCTTCAGGGGTGGACTTTATCAAATAGGGCGTTTCTACTTCGATAAAATCTACAGCAGTCATATAAGATCGCACCTCTTGGGCCAGACGACTTCTCAATAAAATTTTTTCTTGCACTGGGTTTCTACGCAAATCCAAATAGCGGTATTTCATGCGCAATTCCTCTCCGCCATCGCTTTCGTTTTCTATGGTAAAGGGAGGGGTTTTAGAAGCGTTGAGTATTTCCAATTCCTGTACTTCCAATTCGATTTCTCCAGTTGGAATATTTTGGTTTTTGTTGCTGCGCTCAATCACTTTTCCCTTCACCCAAAGCACGAACTCTCTTCCCAATCCCCTGGCTTTTTCACACAAAACGGCATTTTCTTCCATATTGAAAGTCAACTGTGTAATGCCATAGCGATCACGCAGATCGATAAAGGTCATGCCACCTAAATCCCTGGATTTTTGTAACCATCCGGCCAATTGGACCGTTTGGTTTAAGTGGCTAATTCTCAACTCCCCGCATGTGTGTGTTCTGTACATCTACAAAATTTTGATGCGAAATTAGCAAAGTTTAAGCCGCAAGCAGGAGGAAAACTTAATTTGGTAGCGCATTTTTACACCCATGTCTATACAGCCATTCGACGATAATTATTTTATGAAACAGGCCTTGAATGAGGCCAATTTGGCCTTTGACAAGGAAGAGGTACCCATAGGGGCTGTTGTGGTGCTTAATCAACAGATTATCGCCAGGGCGCACAATCTAACCGAAACGCTAAATGATGTTACTGCCCATGCAGAAATGCAAGCATTTACTGCCGCTGCTAATTATTTAGGTGCAAAATATCTGAAAGAATGCACTCTATATGTTACCGTGGAACCATGTATCATGTGTGCCGGTGCTTCTTATTGGACCCAAATCTCCAAAATTGTCTATGGTGCCAAGGATACCAGAAGTAAGCATCGATTGGAAAATAAAAATGATCTCTACCATCCCAAATGCAAAATAGTGGGAGGCATTATGGAAGCCGATTGCTTGGATTTATTGCAGTTGTTTTTTGAAGAAAAAAGATAGGCTAAGAATCAAAATATAATTTTAGAGAATTGATTATGGTTTCTTTCTTATCTGAATTATTTGGAAATTTTCTGCCCATTCTGAGCCATATCCCTGCCAATACATGGTGTCATAGCTAATGGTAAAATTCCAATAGCTGTCATCTTCTGTCCCAGCATCACTATCTAAGAATAATTTATTGCCTGCTTTATTTAAGGAGTATTTACCAGAATTTTTACCAAAAGGTCTACCACCACTTTCAAAAGAACTATCGCTTTTGAAAATAAGATATCGCTCATGATGTGGATTATGTTCTTTGGTCACATCTTCACCATTTTGAAAGACTTTATACATCATCCATTTCCCTTCAATTCCTTTGCTAGGATCGGATAGATAAAAAGTGAAATACATTACGATAAAAATTAGAAGGAATGATTTCATTAGATTGATAATAGATTACAATTCTGTTGATCTTGAATCTTTAGTAATATTTTCTAACGTTGAACTAGAGACATATGTGCGATTCCGTTAGGAAACAGTGTTATGTCATAGTTCAAGAGATTAGCACGCATTGGATTTAGTTGATTTGAGGTAATGTGTTATATTTTATTTTTGAGCCAGTTTAACAATTCTTTGAAGTCGTTGTTTTGTTCAAGTTCATGAACTTTACCGCCTCCTTGTAAAAACTCTATTATGAGATCTTTTACTTTAACGTTGTTATCTTCTTCAGGTAAAGAACTTTGAAGCAAGTTTAAAGAATCGTGAAGTTTAGGGTTTGTTAAGTCCACTTTAACTTCATCAATTTCTTTTCTTATAATAAGTCTTTCTAGCGGAGTGTGAACTTTTTTATAAAAGTCTATTAACTCTTTTTTTGAAGATTTTCTTCGTGAAATGTAATTAACTATTAGGCTACCAAGGACTGTAAGTAATGCTCCAAGAATTGTAAATCCTATTTTTTCTATCATAATTTCATGTTATCTAACATCTGTATAAACGCATTCCTCTTACAATTCTATTCATAGGATAAATGCGTTTATATCTCTTATCTTTTAAGTCTTTGGCTTGTTGGCTTATATGGTATTGTTAAAAATGAGATTATCAAATTATCCAATTTCTACATTTATTTAACTGTTATATTATTTTGACCTACATAAAGCACCTTCAAATCTTTCTATTTTACCTTCCTTCAAAAGGATTCCTAAAATACTATAGCTCAAATAATCTTTTGAACCTCCTCCATAATCAGAATGCAATCCTAAATATTTTGCGGAATCTGCATTTTTAATTCCTGTTGGGTTTGCTTTAACAAATTCAATTATGGCCTCTTTAATAAATTTCAAGCCTAATTGTGCCTTTTCATAACATCCCTCAGGAACATTAACTATAATCTTTTTATTAGTTGTTTTAAGATTAGGTTGTATCACATTTGTTAATAATCCTCCTTTACTAATTATTCCGTAAGCTGAAATTAATTCTGCTTCAATTTTTAATGCTTGTACTTCATTTAAATCATCTGCTATAATGGTATGTATTACTTCTAATCCTGAATTTTTTATAGCTTGAATTATAATTCCTTTTTCAGAGTTATCATTTATTAATTCATGCTCCCAAGCACGATTCCCAGACCCTTTACCAATATAAAATGCTTTGGCTGGATTTATTCTTGGGTCTTTTAGAGCATAAACATAAAATGGGTTCTTTGCCATTATGTAAAATATTTTTTTTATAAGTAAGTCAGATCAATGTTAATATGAAATTTCTATTTAGTAATTAGAAGTGTAATAATGTATGAGCTGTTTATTCCTTTGAAACTCAAATTAACAATACGCCTTTTCTTTTGAGTGTTGTTTGGTAATTTATTTTTTATAGCATTAGAAAGTTCACTAAGAAGAATATGTGTCTTTAAAATTAGATTTACATTTTTCCCAGGATTAATATTTTTTTCTTTGTTTAAAATTAGTCTTGGATCAGTATAAAATGCAATAGGATTCTCATAGGATATACGTTCCAAATTAATGTTAGTTTTTGTGTCATTTATTAACTTCATATAAATTGTAAAGTATTCCTTATTTGTATAATTTGATAGATCTATTTTAATGGTATCTCTTAATTGATTAATGTAGTATGAATTGAGTCTAATTTTTTGATACTTCTTGTTTATTTCTGAAGGGATTTCATAATAAAATGAATTTTCTATTAAAGTATCATAATTATTAATTGTTATATGGCTTGTATCTTTAATGATTGTGTGAGAAGAAGAATCAATGTAATGGATTATCTTTTCTTTTTCGATAAGTTTAAAGACAGTATCTACCCTAGTTTCCAATAGTTTACTGTTAGAATGACTTGATAAGCTGTCCTTTATGGTGTTAAGAAGCAGATTTTGTTTGTTTATTGAATCTATTACGATTGCCTGCTTATCAATTTTATTTAAAAGAGTTTTTGCAGGCAACCAAGGTCTGGCATTAATTAGAGGAATTATTCCGGCTTCACATCGTTCATCTTCACTTTTTTCTATTAGGTCTGTTGCTGATGAGTATATATTTTGGGTACTAATTACAGTTGCATAGATTAATATACCATTTAAGAAGGTCGTAAGAAAACCCTCCCATTTTTTATTATTTAAGTTTTTGAAAAGATAAGTGAATACTAAAATTTGACTAAAAATAAAAGCTACAGTATTGCAATATTCTGCATAATGGCAATAGATAAAATCATTATGATCTTTTAAAAAATAGTGTGAGTAATGTGTGAAAATCCAATTTGCGGTTGAAGCAGCAAATAGATTTTTTAAATCTGAAACTTTCCAAAACCTCTTAGGAATTTGAAGTTGCTTTGACTCGGACGATAAAGATTGTTCAATTACTTGTTCCATAGTATTTAACCAAACAAATTATAGTAAGTATTCACCAATTCAACAATCTAGATTGAAGATCGATATTAGTTTAAATTAGAAAGAGATACTATCAAAATGTAGAATTCCAAGAACTGGAAAAGCATAATTTGATAAGATCTTGTTTTGTTGTCCTCTAAGGTAAGGGAAAGTCAGAAATATTGCAAGTATTAGCCTTTGCTTACTTTTTGCAGCATGCCTTCAAATTTGTTCTTATAACTCTTTTTGAGGCCTTCTTAAAATATTAAGCTTCTTGGAAAGAATATTTGCTCCATCTGAGGATAGGTGATCTCCATCCGGAATAAAATATATCTTGCTTGTTAACTCCTTAGATAAATCTATATGGTTTATTTGATTATTATCTATAAAATATTGGAGTTTGGTCTTAAATTCTTCTGGAACCTTGCTCTCATAGTAATCGAATAGTGGCGTATTCATTAAGGATAATTTCACCTTGTTTTTATTACATAAATGAATAATTTTCTCTAAATATTCGAGGTTTAGTTCGCTGAATCCATTTAATTTCCCATCATTATAGTATTGAAAATCAATTCTTTTGTCCATTGAACTTTTAACCGCGCTTGTATTGGAAAATCGATTGATAAAATTGCCAATGTATGGTTTGTCTTTACTTAGCAACATTTTAAAGCCAATCTTAATTAGGTCAACAACAAAATGAAAATCAGTTCCATTTATGAAGATCAACTTTAATTGTTCTTTGAAGGGTAAAATATAAAAATAGGGCGGTGAAACTGATTTAGAATAGTCACCAAAAATGAACCTATCATAATAAGAGGAAAGGTTATGATAACTAAATCCTAATGTCACGTTTCTTATTTCCTCGTTTCCCAGAATTTGTTTTAACTTATAATAACTGAAGTAGTAGGATTCGGAATTTAAGGCCACATTTTTCCCATTCTCTATTATTGAATCGTCTATAGAATGTCTAATATGTGAGTCACCAATATAAATTTCTGTAATATTTTGATTTAATTCCGGAGGCGAGGAAATGTTACTAACAACTAACACAAAACCAAGGAAACTTAGCCCAAATATTATCATTGGTATTATGATGAGTTTTACTATTTTATGTAAAAACTGCTTCATTGTTTATATCTAAAATTGAAAGTAAATAAATTGTTGTTTTTCACCACCATACCAGAGAATAATGAGTACAATACCGTAATACAAAGCATTACGAAGTGAAGATTTCCATTTTAATCCGAGTTTTTGAATTGCAAATTGATTGTCACGACCAATCCACTCAATTACCAAAAAAATAACAATAAGAACTACCGTGTTTAGTGCTTTTAATCTGTCAAAATGACTTGGGATCTGGAACAATGAAGTGGAAAATATTCCGCTTAGATATGTAATTGCTTGTGACACAGTCTCGGCTCTAAAAAATATCCAAGCCAAAACTGTTAAACCAAAAGTTGTTACCATCTGAAACACCTCTTTTAAGGAAGGCAGCAGTTTACCTTCTGCTATTGTATCCAAATTTTTTCTGTTATTATTTGACAACATTAACGGTAAGAAATAACAAGCATTTAAAAAACCCCATAAAATAAAGGTCCAATTTGCGCCATGCCAAAATCCACTTACCAAGAATATTATGAAGGTATTTCTTATTTTCATCCAGGTTCCGCCGTGGCTGCCTCCAAGGGGGATATATAAGTAATCTCTAAACCAAGTATTCAAGGAGATATGCCAACGCCTCCAGAATTCCGCAATATCTCGAGAGAAGTAAGGAAAATTAAAGTTTTGCATTAGGTTGAAACCAAAAAGACGCGATGTGCCGATTGCAATGTCAGAATAACCAGAAAAATCGCCATAGATTTGAAATGTAAAGAATAGGGCTCCAAGCAATAATGTGCTGCCATTCAACTCTGTATGACTTTCAAATATCTGATTGGCTAATTGAGCACAATTATCAGCGATTACAACTTTTTTAAACAGTCCCCATAGAATCTGGCGCATGCCATCTACAGCCTTTTCATAATTAAAAACTCGTTTTTTATAAAATTGTGGGAGAAGATTTGTCGCCCTTTCTATAGGACCTGCTACTAATTGAGGAAAGAAACTTACAAATGCAAAAAAGGAAATTATATCCTTGGTCGGATTTAATTTTCTTTTATAAACATCTATCGAGTAACTAAGAGTTTGGAAAGTATAGAAGCTTATTCCTACTGGTAGAATTATATTTAACCTACTTGCTTCTATTGGTTTTCCTAAAAATGTAAATGCTTCAGCAAAACTTTCAGCAAAAAAGTTGAAATATTTGAAGAATCCTAGAAAACCGATATTAATTGCGATACTCGTCCATAAGAGAAGTTTTCTTTTTCGTTCATCTTCAGTTTTTGAGAGTCCTACGCCAACTAAATAATCTATGCAAGAACTGAATATAATTAAAGAGAGAAATCTCCAATCCCACCAACCATAAAATACATAACTTGCTATAACCAACAGGCTATTTTGAAGTTTCAATCTTCTATTTGTAACGAACCAATATAGGATGAAAACTATCGGTAAGTAAATCGCAAATTCAATTGAGTTAAATAACATTTACTGTTTGTCTTTTATTAATTGTTTTTTATCTGCGACTCCGTTCTTTCAATTATGATTCAATTTCTGCCCAAAGGCAATAATTGCGATTATATCTATTATGTCAAAAAAATAATGGTCTTGTTTTACTCATACTATCTATCAAGAATTGAGAATAAGCGAATTTAGTAACAAAGAATTTCCCCAAAAAGTAAGATGATTAAAGTATAGCGAACCAAATAATGGTAGCTCAGAATACAAAAAGAAGTGGTAGTTATTACCACCAATATAAATTTCAGAAATACCAGAATGAGCTATTCTAACTAAAATGCCGGAATAAAAACTGTAAAGGATAGGTGCACCAAATACACCCAATAAGAAGAATCGGAGAGGTAGCGCATTCGAGAAGATTGACTACTGGCAAAGCGGATAAATAAACCTCAAATGCCAAAGATTAAGGAAAATAAAAAAGGGTTCAAATATGAACCCTTTATCCCATTTTGTTGTGAACCTTAAATGGTCTCGATTAAATTATCTAGCGATTTCCGCACCTTTTTACCATGTTGCGTAGCATCTTCATCACTACGATGACCAATGGCCAAAAGTGCAGCTGCCTGTAAACCTCTTTCTTCCAGTCCTAAAATTTTACTGTAGGCATCGGCTTCAAATCCTTCCATGGGTGTGCTATCAATTTTCAATTCTGCACAAGCAGCCAATGCTGAAGAAAGTGCAATATAAGTTTGCTTGGCAGTCCAGGCTTGCTTTTCTTCTAAACTTCTCTCCTTCATTTTTCCCTTGATAAAGTCACCATATCCTTGCAATGCAGAAGCATCCAATCCTTGGGTTTCGGCTTTCAAAGCTACATACTCATCAATGTGTTCATCTTTGACATCTGCATAATTGCAGAATACCAATAGGTGAGAAGCATCGGTAATTTGAGGCTGTCCCCAAGAGGCTGGTTTTAATTCTTCTCTAAGGGCTGCATTTCGAATGTCTAACACTTTGTACAATTGCAAACCATAAGAACTGGCAGACAATTGCACTGCTTCTTTGATTTTATCGATGTCTTCTTCACTAACTTTTTTAGCAACATCATACTTCTTGGTGGCATAACGCCATTTTAAATTTTCTAATAATTCCATTCTTCTTCTTTTATACATTCATTGGTACATCCATAAGTAATACCCGGGCATTTTGAGTTGCTTTCACATCGATAGCCTCTGTATTCCAAACACCCATACCATCTCTTTGGCTTAATTTTTCTCCATTTATTTCTACCTGTCCTTCTAGAACAAAAACATAAACACCATTGCCATTTCTTTTGATCTTGTAAGTATCCTTTTTGCCTGATTCAAATTTCCCCAAACTAAACCAAGCATCCTGGTGAACCCATACGCCTTGGTCGTCTTTATTTGGAGACAATACCTGGTAAAATTGATTGTTTTTTTCGATATCTCGAATGGAGATTTGATCGTAACGGGGTTCAACATCCTTTTGATTCGGGAAGACCCAAATCTGCAAGAATTTCACTTTCTTATTCGTGTTTTTATTGTATTCGCTGTGAAATATGCCTGTTCCCGCACTCATCACTTGAACATCACCTTCCTTAATTACTGCAACATTTCCCATACTGTCTTTGTGCTCCAAATCGCCTTCTAATGGAATGGATATAATTTCCATATTGTCGTGTGGATGGGTGCCAAAACCCTTACCAGGATCTACTTGATCGTCGTTTAATACCCGCAATACGCCGAAATGCATTCTTTCGGGATTGTGGTAATTGGCGAAACTAAATGTGTGGTGGGTATCTAACCAGCCGTGGTTAGCATGACCTCTTGTTGCTGCTTTGTGAATTACAGTATTCATGCTTTTGTTTTCTTTATTGGGTAAATGATTAAAACCAACTTGTTGTGTCAGCTTATCATAAGTCGATTCCTTTAATTTGACATTTCTAGCTTTTAACACAGGGCTCGCAATGGCACCTAAGGCACCAGCAATCATTGATTTTTTTAAAAATTCTTTTCGGTCCATGTTTATGCTTTAATTATGACCCAAAGTTGATCCCATCTAATCGCTTGTGGAATATGAGATTTCGGCAAAGACTTATGAAAATCCGATCTGGATAAATTTGGACTACTTTTCTTGCTCACGAAAATGTTTCGGGGAGCTGCCCGTACATTTTTTAAAGAAAGCGCTGAAGTTAGCTGGTTCGCTAAAGCCCAAGGTGTATCCGATCTCCTTATTGTTCATGTCTGAAAAGAATAACAATCGTTTGGCTTCGGTGGTAATTCTGGATTGAATATACTCTTTGGCAGTTCTTCCTATTGATGTCTTTATAACTCGATTGAGGTGATCTGCAGTAATATGCAAGAGATTTGCATAAAAGGAAGTAGAATGTTCTTGCGCATAATGGTTATTGACATGCGATTTGAATTCCTTTAAAATGCGGCTTTCAGAAATGTCAGTATAGCTTTCAATAGGATGTATGGAGCAGATGTTATTGCATTCAATCAAAAACAATTTGAGGTAGGCTCCAATGGATAGCGTTTTCATTTTGTGATCGCTGACATACAATTCTAAAATGCTTTTGCAAAAATGAATTAGCTTCTCAAAAGCGTTGTTTTTGGGTTTTAAGGGAGGACTTTGTCCATATTCTTGAAAAAGATTTAAACCATCAATAAAGTCCATCGAAATGGAATTTTCCACCAAAAACTGCATGGAGAATGTCATGACAAAACCACGAGAGGCTCTCTTTTCTATTACTTGATGCACTTGGCCAGGAGAAACAAAAAAGACTTCTTTTTTGCCTAGGACATAAGCGTTAAAATCTATGCGATGCTCACCATCTGCATCCTCGACTACCAAGACCGTAAAATAATCATGCCGGTGAGCTTCATCTGTATGGCCTTCCCTTTCGGCATAAATGTCCTGCATGCGGGCTATCTTAAAATTAAGTGCTGCTTGCTCAGGATTCAGTTGGTGATAAATTTTGACGGCATCCATCTTCACGCCTAAAATTAAGCCAAGAATGCTGCTTAATTGGTCTGGTCAAAGAAAAAGTTAAATGCGATTTGTGCTATTCACAAGTATTAAGTTCTCCAATAAGATCCCTCACTTTTCTTGCCTTGTAGAGTTCTGCAGCTGACTCAGCACTCATTCCCTTGGCTTTAGCACAGTTCTCAAATAAGCTCGCTAACAAAGACTCATCGTTCTTAATATACACGATTAACTTCTCTCCATTATAATTGTTCACAATGACCCATTCTCTATAATAGGTTTTGCCATCATGTCTAGAATCGGCGAGCTTGTAACTAATTTTTTTAGTGCTTTCGTATGCTGCATTTCCTGTACTAGACGCAAATCGAAGATCCTTTGTAGATTTTGCCGAAGCAACAACTACCTCTTTTTGAACTTTTTCTGCTACACTTTCCGTTGCCATTTTGCCAATCTCGCTTGCTGCTGCATAACTCATCACTTTTTGAATGGTTGAAAGCGCTTTGTTTACATTGGTAGGGAAAGGATTGCGATAACAGCTCCATTCTTCGAATGGGTAAAATATCTCTACAAAAATACAGTCAGAACCATTGTCGACTTTTCTTCTTGGCATTGGCATAAATTTTCTTTCTTCTCCCTCTATGTTCTGAACATAATAATCAATCACTTCTAGATCGGTGGCAGAATATTGTTCCAATTTATCACCAGCCCCAACGTAGTTCAATTTGAAATCAGTAGCGGCAATTTTTCCATCTTTTTTAGTGCCATCCATCATAACAACATAGCCGTCTTGAAGGGTTTTTGTGCTATTTGCTGGACCCTTTGCTAATGCATCTACATAGTCGTTGAAGTTTACATATTCACCATTAAGTGGTACGTATTTTTCGTTTTCTTCTTTAAAGGCGAAATTGACATAATTGATGGTTTCGTTGGCCTCAAAGTACTCTACCTTTTGATTGGCATTGTCTGAAATCAGATATATGCCCAATATTTTGGCTCTTTTTTGAGATTCCTCTTCTTCATCTTTATACAAAACGATATCGCCTTTTTTCTCCGTTCCATTTTCAAAAACGATAGATCCCTGCCCAATGACTTTATCTTTTGACCATCCTTTTATCAATTTATTTAAATCGCGGAAATATCCTTTATAGGTAACATAGGTAAATACCTTGTCGTTATCAATGGTACTGATAGAACTTACACCACTATCGGGTTTAAGTATAAAGTATTGGTTTTCTTCTTTATTCAGAAAAAATGCAGTAGATTTAACTTTACCTCTGGTTACTGAAAATTGCCCTTCTTTTTTAGTGCCATCTTGGAAGTATACACTGCCCTGGCGTAAAGGAGTATGAAAGTGAGCTAGACTGAATTTAGTAAAGCCTTCTTTGAAGTTCTCGATGTCTATCAACACTGCATCCAATCGATACAAGGTCATTGCTCTCCCTTTTTTATCTTCCGTTACCAGCCATTCTATTTCAGTAGATTTTATGTTTTTTGTTTCACCGCTAACAAGCTTGGCATTAACCTCTCCATAACATTCCAGTTTTGCAAAGCGATTATAATATCTCTTCATTTCTAGTTCCCCATCGATCACCTCGCCAGATTTCAAATAGATAACACCCTTTCCGAACTCTTTGAATTTATTTCCTTTAACTGGTTCCACCTCATCAAATTCAGTAGCGACATCAAAGTCGGGATTTTGTAAATCCATTATTGAAGGTTGACTTGCAAATCCAGATTCTTGGGCATTGATCTGGCTAACTATTGCGATCGCAATTAGAAATATTGTGGTTCTTTTCATGATTAATTGGTTAAATGGTCTGGCTTATTTGCCTTTTGTCTGCTCAATTTTGAAAAATGAGTGGAGCTAAATCTATATCAAATATCTTGTCTATCCAAATGCCTTTGGTATACCATTATTTTTCTGAGAGCTCAACTAGAGTAGTAACATATTCTCTTTAACAACCATTGGTTTTGAAATTGTACCGGACAGTCTAATTTAGAATTGTTCATCCATTTTTGTAAAGCTTCCAATTCTGTTTCGGAAATTCGATGGCTTTTTACTCTATAGTTATCTCGGACAAATACATAATGGATTATCTCTTTTTGTGGGAGATCATTTATCTGACCTTTTCTAGCTTCCAATATGATATCTGCAATTGGAAATTGAATACTTAGTGTTTGAACTGCTGGAGATAGTCGAATTGGTGTATTTGGCAATGCTTCTAAAGATTCTAAATCCTCATGTCCATTAGAATGAAATACTTCAATATAGGTACGTTCGTATTTGGCCATGTCTAGAATAAAAAGCTGCCAGGGGTCGGCTTCATTACCCTTTAATTCTTGCAATAAACTTTCTTCCAGATAAGTTGGAAAGTTTTTGCCTAACTCATGCAAAGTATAGGTTTTAGAAGGATAAGTGCTTAAATAATTAATGGCAAAATGATGGAATAATTCTTCCCCCATGGCATGACGCAAAGCTTTGTATTCGTGATTCATGCATTCTACTAAACGCGCCAAATATGAGGTTTGATAGATGCCCATCCTTTCTGCGCTTGTTAGATTATTGGAAGGAGTAATCAGTTCATCAACTTCCGAAGGCTTCGATTGATTCACTTGCGTAATTTCCCGATACACCCATTTCTGTATTTCCCCCAATCGATTGCTCATGCTTCCCAAAGGGTTTGGTTGAGGTGTAAATTATTCGAAATGGATTTCTCAGGTCTTTTTGTTTTTTCTTCTTCAGGTAGTACCCCTTTATCGAATATTGTTTTTGCTTTTAAAACCTCTTTCCTTAATACCTCAAAGGCAGGAATATTGGAGTCCCATTCCAACAGTGTAGAAATTGGACCGGTTTGCGCTATGGTGTGCTGATACAACTCCCAAACTTCCTTAATCACATGATCGTCATGTGTATCGATAATGTGCGTGCCCTGATTGTTGTGTCCAGCCAAATGGAATTGTACAATACGCTCTTTTGGCAAAGCCGCTATATATTCCTTCGCATCATAATGGTGATTAAAGGAAGAGACATAAACATTGTTAATATCTAGCAATAGCCTGCAATCGGACTCTTCTGCCATTTGCCGAATAAAGTCATATTCTGTAAAACTATCTTCTCGAAATTGCATGTAGGAACTTGGATTTTCTAAAACCAATTGCCTCTCCAAAATGTCCTGAACCATTTTTATTCTTTGTACCACATGATTTAAACTTTCTTCCGTTAGTGGAAGCGGTAAGAGATCGTGGGTGTTTTTACCCAATATACCTGTCCAGCACAAATGATCCGAAATCCAACGGGCATTAATTTCTTTCGCCAGTTTTTTGAGTTTCTTCAAATAGTCCAGATCTATTGGATCGCTGCTTCCTATGGACATGGAAACTCCATGCATCACCAATGGGTAGCGTTCTGCAATTTCCAAGATTACCTTTTTTGGCCAGCCTTTGCTGTCCATGTAATTCTCGGAAATAATTTCAAACCAATCCATCTCAACCTCATGATCTAGGATGTGTTGATAGTGATCCGATCGCAATCCTATTCCATAACCTAGATATGGGAATGAATGGTTTAAATTGCTCATGAGATAAAATTAAATGCGATCTTGGGACCAGTCCCAAGATCGCATTATTAATTGAATGGATTGTTAATTTTTCGGTGAAGTTGGATGTACTGCATTTCTTCTTGCAGTTACCTCACCAACAGGCTTCAATTCGTTTCCAGTCTGTTTTTTGTAAGCTGCCTCATACATTGTACGAGCAACTTCCCAAACCGTCTTGCCTTGATATTCTCCAGAATTATAATACTGCCTTGGAGAGATAGGAGATTGACAACCACCATTACCTGCACAGGTATTTTCTCTAGGGTTATAATCTGGGGCACCAGACTCTGATCTACCAGGATAACCGCAACCACCCTGGTATTTACATGAGTTTGTGTATTGACAGGAATGATCAACAGCTGTAGCACATAAACCAGCACCAGCACAATCGTTATCCTTGGTATGGCCTTGGTTCTTACAAGCATTTAATCCTTGGCAAGAATGTGGGTGAGCTGGAGGAGGAGGCCAAGGAGTTGGGTTTTGGATGTAATCCCATTGTGGCATAATACCTGCTTTCCAGCATGCAGTAGCTAAATTTCCTGTATCTGCCATTCCTCTTAAATCCAATTGTTTTTTAGTTTTAAAATCTTCATTTAATTGGTTGATGACTCTGGAATACGTTTCAGTTAAATTGTCTTGAGCTTCTCCACCCAATACTTCATCCATGTCCGAATATTGAGGAATTGCATCTTCACCATGAGCGTTTATATATTCTTTGATATAATTAAATCTTTCCCAATGGTCTACTTCATCTAGCTCTTGGAATTGCTGACCAGAAGCAGGCACATAATCGGGTGGCATAAAACCATATTGAGAACCATTACCTTCTCCTTGTTCGGTAATGCAAGAGATGGCATTATATGCCTCATTTAAGGTAGAAATTACTGCAGAGACTGAAGGATATTTGCTCTTGAAGTTTGTTTTTTGATAAGCGTTGTTATCAGAATTATAATTCCACAGTTTTCTTACTCCATAGGCTAACGCATGGTAAAGATCTCCGATAGAATCATAGGAATCTTGGTAATATTTCGGACCATCAAATTGAGTTGGGTTTCTATCTGGTGTTTCTGGATAATGGTAATTAGGGTCCGGTGCTTCAATTGCAAGCATAGTATCTATCAAAGTGTTTAAGTTGCCTTTCACGGGCATACCAATGATTCCACTTAAACAGGAAGGTGGATTATTCAAATCTGGAGCGGTAACGTTTGGACGATGTCCCATGGCATTAGCCAAATTACAGGCCATGGTCAGATGAAACATCTCCTGCACCGCAACGGACATAATTACATTGTACACATTAAAAGGCTCAACTTTGGTGCCTCCATTTCCATCGTGAATGGTGACATCAATGTTTACTGCCCCATCTCCAGATCGGGCCTCTTCTTTAATTGAACTTGCCGCACTCAGATATACTGGTATGGTAAATAACTCTACAGCTATTGCCGTGTCCAGTGCTTTCGCTAGGTTTTCGGGGGTCCATTCTTCTTGATTTGCATTTGGTGTTTCCATTGATTTTGTTGGTTTTTAGTGTTAAATAATAAAGACAGCAAGGCAAAGGCCATTTGGCATTGCAGTAATGTCACATTAAATTTTATAGATAAATCCTAAGAGATAAGTTGTTTTAGGAAATATCTTGTTTTGTTAAACCAAATATAAATCAAAAATGAAATAATGCAAATACGCGAATAAGAACTTAATGTAGACTTTACATTCATCCATCATATCGATAAATACCCAGCCAGCCACCAAACCAGATTTTGCCATCCGGATCTTGTAAGCTATATCTTAAGGTATGACTTATGCAACTTTGTTCTTTAAATACTTCATCAAGTGTTGAACCGTCAAATCGATACATGCCAACTCCTTCAATAGGAAACCAAATAATATTGTTTTTGTCCTCATAAACACTAGAAGCAATACTTTCCCCCGTAAATCCTGGCTTTGTTGCCAAGGTTTGATAATTTGTTCCATCCCAAACAGAAAGACCTGCATTGGTTGCAAACCATAGTTTCCCTTTACTGTCTTTCAGTATTTCATTTACCTGACTACTTGCCAAGCCATGTTCCTTTCCAACTCTAGACCAAGATTCATCATAAAAATAGGCGCCTAAATTGCTTGCTATTGAGATTTTGTCCTCCTTATCAATGTGAATGGCATTTACTTCAAATACTTCTTCATGTATTGCTTCCTGACTTTTGGCTTCAGCTATTGAGACAGACTTGAAATTCCAGTCATTAAATTGCATTAGACCTCCTTTGGATCCAATCCATAATATCCCTTTGTTATCAAATGCCAATGCTTTTACATTGGAGTATATCATGCCATCTTTAGAAGAATAATTCTTAAAATATCGACCATTGTAAAAACTGATACCTGCGGGAGTGCCAAACCAAAAGTTTCCTTCTTGGTCTTGGGATATAGATTTAACCGTATCGTCAATCAGCCCATCTTTCATTTTTAGATATTCATAGTTCTCCCCATCGTAACGGATTACTCCTCTTCCAATGGTGCCAAACCAAATGTTATCTTCTTGATCTTGATATATGCAACTGATGTAAGCATTTACATTTAATATGGATTCTGCCTTATCATTTGGATAATTAAACATTCCATATAGTTCATTTGGAAGGTGTTTTTTTTCGGCGATGCAATTTTCTTGCGCATTACAATAGAAAATGAACGATAAGAAAATGCTAAAGACAATAAGTTTACTGGTATTCATGGAAATCTAATTTGAATCTAAAATTAAAGTCAGTTGCTACTTTAGTATGATAATTAAGTGTCAAAAAAGTGTAAAATGTCTGTAAATCCTTGGGAATTCAAGGGGCTTAGGCCGTAATTTGTATGGTATGAGAATTCGATTTCTAATTTCATATTTTATACTTGCAATTCTATTTTCAGCCATCTGGTATTTGACAGATAGTACCACGGAACAAGAGGAATTTAAAGAAAAAGCTAAAATCGCTTTGCGAGAAGTAGGAAATGATTTATTGTTGGAACATGGAGATTCTAGCTCCAGGGTATTGCCAATTCAAGCCATTAATCCGACAGTATATTCTATCACTTTTGAACAAGTTTTGGCATTTGATCCGGCTAAATTGGATACATCAATAAAAGTCAGACTCAAGCATCATGGTCTGCCTTTAAATTATAGAACTACTGTAATTCAATGTGAAGATCAAGAAGTTGCGCACAGTTTTGAAATTGAGGAAAGCAATAAAAATGTTATCGTAGCTTGTGGTGGAAGAGATTTGCCAATTGCTTGTTATGAGATTAAAGTGAAATTCTTAAAGGATACTAACCCTTACCTGCAATTGCGAATTTTCCTTTATGTGTTGCTTTTTGGAGCTTTCGGCCTTTTAATGTTGCGTTTTAACAAACAAAAAAGATTAGAAGATTTTAGAAAAGAAAAAGGAGCATTAGCATTTGCAAGTTTTCATTTTTACCCTACAGAAAATAAGTTAATCCAACAGGCAAGGGAGATTCAATTGTCTAAAAAGGAATGTGAACTGCTTGCCATCTTTGTAGCTCGCCCCAATGAGATTATTCGAAGAGAGGAATTAACTAAAAGAGTATGGGAAGATAATGGGGTTATTGTTGGAAGAAGTCTGGATACTTATGTTTCTAAGTTGCGTAAAATACTGCAACAAGATCATCGTGTGCAATTAATCAATGTACATGGTGTAGGATACAAATTGGAAATCAATTCCAAGTCTTAAGATTCTGCTAATTGCTTAATCTGTTCTAACATTCCTTGAAGGGAGTTCTCTGTATGTTCGCATCCCTCAACACTGGCAAAGCCAATTTGTGACCATGTGAATTTAACTTTACTGTCACCTAGATCTTGAATCTCATAAGTAACTAATCCATAGTTTTCTTCTATATCTTCCAATCCTGAGAATCCACTCCAATAGTTGTAAGTTAATCGCTGATTGGTAACATTTTCAATCACATTTCCTTTGTCCTTATATGGGTTGCCTTGAAATTCTCCTTCAAAAATAATAGGACTCCCAACCTGCCAATCTGTAATGGTTTCCGTACCGAAAAGGTAGACTTTTATGTGTTCAGGATTGGTTAATACTTCCCAAACCATCTCGGCATTGGCTTGAATCTCTATACTCTTGCTGACTTTTAAATCTTTATTGATCATTGATTGAATAGCTTTAGTTATGAATTGGACTAAATTAAACCTTCTTGGAATTATTATTTGAATAAAGGATTCAAGATAAATCTGAAAATATTATAAATAGTAGCTACAGCCAATCCAAGCAAAAAACCAAAACAAGAGAAGATTACAGGCATTCCAATTAATGCTCCAAAAGCGAGGATTGTTCCATAACTTAAGCCTGGGGTAGACATGGCTTCTGCAGAGAGTATTTCTAAGCTAACCAGTATGTCAATTATTAGACCTCCAAAAGAGTATAGAACCCCACAAAATATTCCAACTAATCCAAAAAGGAAGGTAGTAACACTAGCAAATGAAAAGATTCTAATCATGGCTATTTTGTTTCAATAAATCTTCTATCATTTCCAACTCATGCATGGTTTTAATTTCATTACAAGAGTCTTTCATTAAGGACCGAATTGGTTCCACAGACTTTGGTAGTTTTTTTCCTGCCTTTTCCCAACTATCACGACTCGGCCATTGGGCATAGGCAATATAATGATTTTCACTCGCTAAGTGTAATCTAGATCCAAGGCTACCTTCATGCGTATAGATTAATTGAGTCAATTGTTTCCAAGATTGAATGAAATCATCTTTTCTTCCACTTTTGACCTTAAAGGAATAAATTACACAGAACATAAACTAATTTGCTTTTAATAGTTGGATTTGTTCTTCAATTTCTGACAGATAAACCTTATCCATATTTTCACTGTATGGATCACCAATTTTATACCCTTCCAAGTATTTGGATTTTGCCAGTTCAAGGTGAGTATTACTCAATTCCTTCTCTTCTTTATTCAGGTAAGCCAAAGCAAGATAATAGTGGTTGTCCGCAATGTCATTGATTTCAATCTGCTTTCTAAATGCGGCAATCGCTCTTTCTATCTGTCCGGTTTCCAAATACAATACACCCAAATGAAAATGGTCATATAAGGTTAAAAAATGACTGCTATCATTCAATTGATTTTCAATAATCTCAATGGCCTTTTCTTTTTGCCCCAATGCTTTATAGCATAAGGCTCGAGCAATGTGTAAATGGTAATCTCCATTTACCGAATGACCAATATCGTAATCGATTAAACTGTCTAACTGCTCTATATCTTGAATTGCACCCCGATAATCTTTAAAAAACTGATACCTGCACCAACCTCTATAGGATAAATGGGAGATTGGATCGTATTTGACGGCCAGGTCCATTAATCTTTTCCATTCAATAAAATCACCACTTTTCAAATAAGCAGTTGATTTTGCTTTATAGGCATAGGCAAATGTTGAATCAATGGCAAGTGATTCATCCAGGGCTTCTTGGTATTCTCTACTAAACTGATAATGGCCTGCTCTCTTTTCTGATACTATACATGCTTTATATTTTAACTCATCTCCAGCATATTTATAGGCCTCACAATTGGGTTGTGCAATTATTAAACTTGGTAAAAGGCATATTACTAAATAGCAGATTTTTCTCATGGCAATATTTCTATGATTCTCCCTCGATCTATTTTAAAAGACAAGTATTGATAATAATCTTTTGGATGTTCATTGTCTGGCAGTACTTGCCAGCCTTCTAACCTTTTGCATAAGTCCATCAATTGGTCTGTAATCTTCGCATCGAATTCGAATGCTTTATAATTACGATCTGCCTGCAACATTCTATATCGATCAGTTTCTCCCTTACAGTTTACAATAAATCGAATTCGTATCCAACCACTTTCTTCTACTTCTACATTTTGATAATGTTTATTGAAAAAGTCGACAATTGCTTTTTTTTCTCCTTTGAATGCAAGACCTTGTCCAATATTAAAATATTGTAAAACATATTCTTCACCATTGCACAAGTGGTCATGCTTATCATCCAAATTTTCATCATAGAGAATGTCTCCTACCCATCGAAGGTATTTGGAGTCTTTATGGTTTGAACATTGAATTAAAACCAATGAACAAATAAATAGGATGGTAAACTTAATTTTCATCATTAAATGTAGCCCCGGCAGGAATCGAACCTGCATCTAAAGTTTAGGAAACTTCTATTCTATCCATTGAACTACGGGGCCAAGGATTATTTATTGTTTCTTAGAATTAACAGGATTGATTTCAATTTCATCGCTTACTATGAAAGCTGTTGGGAAATCTACTTTATAAATATTCAAATATTCTGTTGCTATTAATCGATCCCTAAAATTCCCAACCCTTAATTTAAAATTTGGCTGTTGGTAAGTCAAGTAAATCATATGATCTTCATACTTGCCAAGAAAATCCGATCTTACTTTGACCGCATCCCATCTGCTTCTACCAGAGAATAGCTGTACCCTATATCCTTTGATTTTTTTGTTGCTGATATAATCTTCTAAGAATGGATCCAGTCGGTTGTCCTTTCTAATAATTAATTTGCCAGAATCGGATTCTATTGCCTCAACTTCAATGGTCTGCTCCGACCAAATAGGAGCTTCAACTTCAGTTGCCTCCATTTTGATCTCTTCTTGCGCTTGAAGAGACATAAGGTTTAGTCCTAAAATCAACAAAAAAGTAATTCTCATAGATATGAATTAATGCGACAAATATAGAAAATACCGTACCAAGACTTTTATTGTAAATCCAAAGAAGGCATATACTAAAAATTAACATTTATTTGCATTATTTAGACTCATTCTAAATTACCAGAACGGAATGCAATTTTAGTTCAATTATCTGGCAAGATTGAGTCTAGTGATTACATTTGCGGCTTAAATAAGATGGGTTTTTTCCATAACTGTAGAACAGAATTAAGACCTAATTATCAGAATATGAAAGTGGTATCTTCTGAAAAGTCAAAAGCAATTATTGCCGGACTGATCTCTCTATTTGTTGTTTTTGCTGTCTCCATTTCCACTTTAAGTGCACAAGAGGATGGAGAGAAGTTGTTCAAAAGCTATTGTGCATCATGCCATAGTCCGGGAAGCAATCAGTTGGTTGGCCCAGGTTTAGCGGGTGTTTATGATAAGTACGAACGCGATTGGCTGTATAGCT